>Ga0247732_10000032_pt1 | contig 101553 bp, 97 predicted proteins | sample UWRJL163409C2_FD_180940 | JGI IMG/M metagenome (GOLD analysis project Ga0247732, IMG submission 180940) | Plant litter microbial communities from Arlington Agricultural Research Station in Wisconsin, United States - UWRJ-L163-409C-2 | ecosystem: Environmental > Terrestrial > Plant litter >... | reverse complement strand
GGAACGGCGACGGAACGAAGGGCAGACCGGGGATGGTCTCGTAGGGCAGCGTCGGGATGACCGGCGGCTGCGTGGTCGACGGCGGGGGTGGCTGAGTGGTCGTCGGCGGCGGCGCCTCGGTGGTGGTGGCGGGCGGGGGCGGTGCTTCAGTAGTCGGCGGCGGTGGTGGTGGCGTCTCGGACGGGGGCGGGGCCTCCTGGGTCACCGTGACCGGTGGTGGTGGGGGCGCCTGCTGGACGACGGTCTGTTCCGGCGCGGGCTGCTCGGGCGGCACTTCGGAGGGCGGCGGGCTGACCTCGGGCGACGACGGCGACGGGGCTTGAGTGGTCGTGGCCGGCGTGGACACCGGCGTTTCGTCGTCTCGCAGCAGGAGGTAGCCGGCGGTTCCGACGGCCAGCAGCACCGCGGCCGCGGCGGCGGCGACGATCCCGGCGGGCGTGCGGTACCACGGCGCCGGACTTTCGGCCGTGTCGTCCTCGTCGTCGACGAAGGCGATCGGCGGCCGGGGGTCGGGGTATTCGACGTCGGGTTCATGGGTCGCCGGTTCGGGTTCGGGGATGTGCTCGGCGTCCGACCAGGCCAGCGCCCGGAACGTCGACGACGCGGGTGCGCTCTGGTCGACGGGCGGGAGCGGCGCGATCGGCGCGGCGGCGGGCGCCATCGCGGTCGCGTCGTCGGGAACCAGCCCGCGGGCCGCGGAGAGCCCGCCACCGATCGCGGCGGCCAGCTCGGGCCGAGCCGACGTGACGACCGGGACCCTGAGGTGCTCCGAAAGCGACGTGACGAGGACGGGGATCAGCGCACCGCCGCCGACGGTGGCCACCGCGACCAGGTCACCCTGTCGAATTCCGCTGCGCTGCAACGTGTCCTGGACCGCGTCCAACAACCCGCCCAGCGGTTCGCGGACCGCTTCGTCGAGTTCGGCGCGGGTGATCCTGACCTCGGACTGCCGGCCGGGCAGGTCCACGGTCACCGACGCGCTCGCCGACGTCGACAGGCGCTCCTTGGCCGCGCGGCACTGACCACGCAGCCTGTTGAGGTTCCCGATCGCCGATGTCGACGACAGGTCGACCGATCCCGACGCCGCGAGGTCGCCGACGACCCGTGTCAGCAGGGCCTGGTCGACGAGGTCGCCGGAGAAGTCGGGGTGTCGGACGGTGGGCCCGATCGGCTGGAACCCGTTGGCGGCGTCGGCCAGAGTGATGCTGGTGCCGGTTCCGCCGACGTCGCAGAGCGCGATGACGCCCCGGCTCGGCACGCCGGGGTCGTCCCGAAGCGCGGTGAGTGCCGCGACGGCGTCAGAGCCGAGCGTCATCCCGTCCAGCTCGCGGCGCAGGGCCTCGACGGCAGCCGGTCCCCAGTGGGCCGGGTGAGTGACCCCGACCGGTTCGGTAGGCGCCCGGCCGCCCGTCAGCGCGGCCAGCAGCGACCGCAACGCCTCGGCGAGGAGGCTCTCGGCTCGGTGCGAGGACCCGTCGGGCGCCACGATGGGCACCGGGTCGCCGACGCGGTCGACGAAGTCGGTGATGATCAGTCCGCGCTCGGTGAGGTTGGGGTTCTCGCTGGGCAGGCCCACCTCCGCGGACCGGTGGGGGTAGCGCGTCAGGACCGGCGATCGGGTCACCGCCGACCGGCCTATTGCCACCGCCCGCAAAGCGGTGGCACCGACCGAGAGTCCTATTCCGTCTGCCACGTCATCGAATTGTGCCTTGTCCAGCAATCAGGGGTAGATCCAGTGGGGTCACCCAGCCCGGCGGCAGGTCGTTGACGGCGGGCACCGCGTTGAGTGCGCGCAGGCCGGTGGCGAGGCAGCCCGCCGCCGCGGCGTCGCGTCCGGACCCGTCGGTGAACCGGAAGGCCGTCTCCTGAAAGATGCTGGGGGTGCCTTCGATGTCGACCCGGTAGACGTCGTTGTCGCTGCCCGACGGCCAGTCCGGGGCGGCGTCGAGCCCGATCCGGTTGACGTGCTCGAGCTGAATCCGCGTCTCGCCGTTGAAGATTCCATTGATGGTGAAGCGGACGGCGGCGACGTTCCCTGGCGCGATGACGCCCTTGACGGTCTTGCGCTCGTCGGGCGTCACCCACTTGTCCCAGGTGGTGGTGATCTCGTCGAGTTGGATGCCAGCGGCGTGGGCGATCATCGGAACCGTTGCGCCCCAAGCGAAGACCAGGATGTCCGGCGTCTCGAGGAGCGGCCGGTGCTCGGGCGGCCGCCCGATGCCCATCTCGAACTCGTAGTCACCTTCATAGTTGGTGTAGTCGAGCAGCTCCGACGCCCGCACCGTGCGAATCTCCGAGCACAGCCCCATCAACGTCATCGGGAAGAGGTCGTTGGCGAAACCCGGGTCGATGCCGGTGGTGAAGCACGACGACCGGCCCTCCTCGCAGGCGTCGGTGATCGGCTGAATCCAGTTCGGCGGGTTCAGGTGCATCTTGGGCCACACCCACGGCGTCATCGACGTCGAACAGACGTCGATACCGGCCCGGAGGAACCGCGTGATGAGCGCGATGTTGTCGTCGGCGTGCGCGGCCGTCGGGCCGTAGTGCACCACCGCGTCGGGCTTGAGCGCGATGAGCGCGTCGACGTCGTCTGTGGCGGTGAGGCCGATCGGCGCGCCGAGTCCGCAGATCTCGCCGACGTCGCGGCCCACCTTCTCGGGATTGCTCACTCCGACGCCGACGAGGTCGAACGACGGGTGCTTCACGATCTCGGCAATCACCATCCTGCCGACGAATCCGGTGCCCCACAGCACGATTCGCTTGCTCATGTCAGCGACACCGCTTCAGGCCGCCCGGGTCGCAATACAGCGGATACCGGTCGACCGGGATGGGCAGCGGCCGCGCGAACGCCATCGTGAACGGCGAGACGACGATCTTCGGGCCGACCTGACCGTTGCAGGCCGCACTGTTGGCCACCGAGCGCGTACCGGTCATCGTCAGGTCGTCGAACTTGTAGATCTCCTGGATGGGCACCCAGCCGACGTCCGGGCAGGGGAAGCCCTCCTTGATGGTGGTGGAGAACGTCCACTGCCCGCCGGTCAGGCGGGCGTCGCCGCCGCTGACCCGCGGGGAGTTCGGCGCGACGTGCAGTCGGCAGGCCACCGGAAGCTCGAGGTTGTCCCGCAAGTCGCCGACGGTGGGAACGCAGCTCGGCCAGATGGTCCACTCCGCCTTTACGTCACCCTGGGTGTAGCTGTAGACGCCCTCCATCACCTGATCTGCGCTTGCAGGGCCGGCGAAGCCGAGTGTCGACGTGAACAGAATTGCGGCAGCGGCGAACACCCGGGCGATCGTCATGACCCGAGTATCGCAGCGCGACCGCTCCGAAGTCAGCGGTTTGCCCGATGCGCACCGGCGCACGCGGTTGGGCGTGAGAGGGTCCAGGCATGACTGATCTGACTGGCAAGGTCGCGCTGATCACCGGGGCGTCGGCAGGTTTGGGGGCCGCGACGGCCCGCGTGTTCGCCGAGCGGGGCGCAACGGTCTTCGGGATCGCCCGCGACGCCGACCGGATGGCCGGGGTGTTCGCCGACGTTCCCGGCGGCAGGTTCTCGTCGGTGGACATCACCACACCCGCCGCCTGCGCTCAGGCGGTCGCCGACTGCGTCGCGGCCTTCGGCAAGCTCGACGTCCTGGTCAACGTCGCGGGGTTCCACCAGATGCGCCACACGACGATGATGTCCGACACGGACTGGGATCGTGACCTGGCGGTCAACCTGAACGGCCCGTTCTACCTGTCCCGCGCGGCCCTTCCGCACCTGCTGGAGGTCGGCGGCAACATCGTCAACGTGTCCTCAATCGCCGGGGTCGAGGGTGAGGTGTACTCGGCGGGGTACTGCGCCGCGAAGCACGCGCTGGTGGGTCTGACCCGGGCGTTGGCCGTCGAGTTCACCAAGGACAAGCTCCGGGTCAACGTGGTCTGTCCGGGCGGCATGCCGACGGCCCAGGCCACCGAATTCGAGGCGCCTGAGAACGCCGACTGGGACTTGATCATGCGCATCGCCTCGCCCCGGGGGTTCATGGACACCGCCGACGTCGCCAAGGTGATCGCGTTCCTGGCCAGCGACGACGCCGCCGCGGTACACGGCGCCGTGTACCGGGTCGACAACGGCAAGGGCGCGGGATGAGCACCGGGCGTTCACCTGCGCGTCGGGCACTGCGAGTGCGCCGTGCACGCGTAGCTGCCACAATCGCGCGGTGACCGACGTCGTGAGTACAGCAGCAGAAGAAGCTTCCCATCTCCGGTCCGGATTGGACGCCGCCGACCTGAGGGAGGCGATCACCGATCACCTTCGCTACACGATCGGGCGACCGGCCGCCGCTCTGCGGCCCGACCACTACTACCGGGCGCTCGCCCTCGCGGTCCGCGACCGCATGCAGGACAACCGCGTGGCCTCGACCCAGCAGTCGCTCGACAGCGGCGCGAAGGTCACCTGTTATTTGTCGGCCGAGTTCCTGATGGGGCCCCAGCTCGGAAACAATCTGCTGAACCTCGAGATCGAGGACGCCGCGCGCGCCGCGCTGGCGTCGCTGGGCCAGGACTACGACGAGGTGCTCGCCTGCGAGCCGGAGCCGGGTCTCGGCAACGGTGGTCTCGGCCGGTTGGCGGCGTGTTACCTCGACTCGCTGGCCACCCTGGAACGTCCGGCGATCGGGTACGGCATCCGCTACGAGTTCGGCATCTTCCGGCAGGAGTTCTCCGACGGGTGGCAGGTCGAGCTGACCGACAACTGGCTGGCCAACGGAAACCCTTGGGAGATCGCCAAACCCGACGTCAACTACCTCGTCAACTGGGGCGGGCACACCGAGCACTACATCGACGACTCGGGTTTCGACCGCATCCGCTGGGTGCCCAAGCAGGTCATCAAGGGCGTCGCGTACGACACGCCGATCCAGGGCTACGGCGTGCACACCTGCAACGTGCTGACGCTGTGGAGCGCCCGCGCGGTCGAGTCGTTCGCGTTGGACGCGTTCAACACCGGTGACTACTACAAGGCGGTCGAGTCGGAAGTCACCTCCGAGACCGTCACCAAGGTGCTCTATCCGAACGACGAGCCCGAGGCGGGCAAGCGGCTGCGGCTGTTGCAGCAGTACTTCTTCGTGTCGTGCTCGCTACAACACGTCGTGCACATCATGGACGACTTGGCCGACGTCTCGCTGCACGAGCTGCCGAAGCGGTTTGCGTTGCAGCTCAACGACACTCACCCCTCCATCGGAGTCGCCGAACTGATGCGGATCCTGGTCGACGAGCGTCGCCTCGGTTGGGACGAGGCCTGGGCGATCACGGTCGCCACGTTCGGCTACACCAACCACACGTTGCTTCCCGAGGCCTTGGAGAAGTGGTCGCTCGGCCTGTTCGGCGAATCGCTGCCGCGGCACCTGGAGATCATCTACGAGATCAACAGCCGATTCCTCGACGAGGTCAGGGCGAAGTTCCCTGGCGATGTCGAGCGGGTGCGCCGGATGTCGCTCATCGGTGAGGACGGCGGCCAGACGGTCCGGATGGCGTACCTCGCCACCGTGGGCAGCCACGCAATCAACGGTGTGGCGGCCCTGCACTCGGACCTGCTGAAGGCCAGCGTGCTCAAGGACTTCTACGAGTTGTGGCCGGAACGCTTCTCCAACAAGACCAACGGTGTGACGCCGCGGCGCTTCCTCGCCCTGTCCAACCCCGGTCTGCGCAGCCTGCTCGACAGCACCATCGGCGACGGCTGGTTGACCGACCTCGACCGCCTTCGTGGGCTGGAGGCCTTCGCCGATGACCCCGAGTTCCGTCAGCAGTGGCGAGAGGTCAAGCGGGCCAACAAGGCTCGGCTGTCGAACTTCCTGCAGACCGCGACGGGCGTGGAGTTGGACCCGACGTGGATGTTCGACATCCAGGTCAAGCGGATCCACGAGTACAAGCGCCAGCATCTGTCGGTCCTGCACATCATCAGGCAGTACTACCGGCTGAAGACCGATCCCACCCTGGAGATCGCGCCCCGCGCCTACGTGTTCGGCGGCAAGGCCGCCCCGGGCTACTTCATGGCCAAGCGAATCATCAAGTTGATCAACGCCGTCGGCGAGACGGTGAACAACGATCCGGACGTCAACAAGTTCATGAAGGTGGTGTTCGTCCCCAACTTCAACGTCCAGAACGCACACCTCATCTACCCGGCGGCGAACCTGTCTGAGCAGATCTCGACGGCGGGCAAGGAGGCGTCGGGCACCGGGAACATGAAGTTCATGATGAACGGCGCCTTGACCATCGGCACCCTCGACGGCGCCAACGTCGAGATCCGCGAGGAGGCCGGAGCGGAGAACTTCTTCCTGTTCGGTCTGACCGAGGACGAGGTCGAGAAGGTCAAGCGCGACGGATACCGTCCGTCGACCTACGTCGACGGCAACGACGAACTCAAGACCGTGCTCGGGCTCATCTCGTCGGGGCAGTTCTCCCACGGCGACGTCGAGGTGTTCCGCCCGCTGGTGGACAACCTCATCAACGACGATCCGTTCCTCGTCCTCGCGGACTACGCGGCCTACGTGGAGTGCCAGGACCGCGTGTCCGCCGCGTGGCTAGACCCGGATTCCTGGTCACACATGTCGATTCTGAACACCGCTCGCAGCGGCAAGTTCTCGTCGGACCGCTCGATCGCCGAGTACTGCGACGACATTTGGAACGTGGGGCCGGTGACCGTCGAGGTTTGACCGTCAGGAGCAGGTGGGCGTCAGCCCGGAGTAGTGGACTGCGGGCATGCCGTCCACCGTCACGAAGTCGGTGCCGGTGTCCCACGTGATGCCGGGCTGGATCCAGGGCGGCGCGGCCTTGGGGTAGGCGATGGACATGTCGGCGAAGAACTGCACCCCCGGCGGGCACCCCGGCTTCGTCGGTGTCGTCGGGTTCCAGGCGTGCACCACGATTGGGTTGACCAGCCGGGTGCCCTGCGCGCAGTTGGGTTGGCATTCGACGGCGTTGTCAAAGCCAGCGCCGCGGGCTCCGTCGACGCCCCACGAGGACCACGTCATGTCCTGCATGACGCCGGTCTCGTCGCAGTTGTACGCGAATCGGGACGGCTGAACCACCGGCACGTCACCGACGGCGAAGCACTTGCCGATCGCGTACGCCGTCGCGTCGGCCGGAGCCGCGGCGACATGGCCAGCGGTGGCCAGGGTCACGGCGACCCCGACCACGGCAGAAACGAGTCCGGTACGCAGCAGGGCCGTCATAGCCGGATCCTAGCCGGGCGTGGCCGCTAGTTGCCTGGCGTGGCCTCACCGGCGGCTTGGACCATCGGTGCCGCGGGAGCGGCCCCTCCGAGGCGAGCGGCGACGAAATCGGCTGCCTGGTCCGTCATTCCGTTGGTCTTGTACGAGCTGTGGGCGGAGCGGTCCAAGCCGCCGGGGAAGCACACCGGGTCACCGGTGGCACACAGCTGGATGGTCTTCGCCGTGTACTGGTCACCGATGGCGATCGGGGGTGCGTCGTGGTCGACCAGTCCGAGGAACCACTCGTCTGGGGTGCCGAAAAGGGCGACGGCCGAGACGTGGGAGGCGACCGACGCAGGCATCGGACCGGCGAGTCCTGCGGGCAGGACGTACCCGGCGGGCACGACGCTGGAGGTGGTGTAGCCCGCGACCGCGGCACCCTGGGAGTAGCCGCCGAGCACGATCTTGGTGGCCGGACACTGAGTGGCGATCGACTGAATCCTGTTGCTGGCGTCGGTGATTCCGTCGACGGCCTGTCCGAAGTTCAACGACGCCGGGTAGTTCACGGCGTAGACGTCGACGGCCTTGCCGGGAAGCCGCGCGGTGAGGGCGTCGACGAACGCCTGCCCCGTGGCGCCAACGCCGGGGGCCTCGAAGGTGCCGCGGGCGAAGACCACCTCGACGGCGGCGCAGGAGTCGTCGGTGGCGTTCGCGGTCGCGGTGGGCGCGGCGATCGAGCCGACGGCGACGGCGCCGAGGGCGGCGATGCCGAACGTCGCGGTCTTCGCCGCCTTCGCGACGACCGCCGCCGTGCGTGCCAGTTGTGGTGTGGTCATGAGCTCGTCCCCTGCCCTGCCTGCGCCATCGCATCTTCGTTGAGGTGGCTACTGGCTGCTACAAGTGCCGGACTGCGAGCTTCGATACCCACGTCGCGAAGTGATGTCCGTCACGGGTCGTGACGGCGGCGGTGTACCGAGAGTTGGGTGATGACGTAACGTGGTTATGCCGACTAAGTATTCGACCGCCGCGATCAGGAGCCCCGCCGATGACCTCAATGAAAACCACGCTGTCCGCCCTCGCGGTGACGGCAGGCTTGGCCTCGGCGGCGCTGGGCCTTGGCACTGCCGTCGCCATCGCCGACCCACCTCCGCCGGTACCGGCTCAGGGCGAGGTACCGCCCCCGAATGCGCCACGGAAGACGGCGGAGTTCTGGAACGGTGAGCCCGTGGTGTGGACGTCGATGTGGGGCGGACGTTGGGGTATCTGGAAGAACGGCCAGTTCATCACGCTGTCGTCGAACATCAACACCGGCGGCGGCTAGACCGCCCGGCGGCCGTCGCCGGCCGGGTGGGGCGTCGTCAGCCCTGCTCGGCGGGCAGCGGTGCGCCCACGGGAGGGTTGGCAGCCTGCGGTTGACCCGCGAGGCTGTCGACCACCGGACGCTGATCCGGGCAGTAGTAGTTGATCCCCGCCGACATGAACTGGTAAATCGCCTGCTCCGAGGTGCCACGGGGCAGATTCGTCTTCAAGAACACTGCCGACTCGGCGGCGTTGGCGTCCAATCCCGTGCGCAACCGCTTGCACTCGATCTTGCCGATCCAGGCGTTGTAGTCCTTGGGTCCGTAGATGCCGTACACGTGCAATTCGTTGCCGAAGTCGGTGTCCGGATCGGCACTCGCCGGCGCCACCGAAGCCAACGCCATCGAGCACGCGGCAATGGCGGAAACGAGTCCAGTACGCAGCAGGGTCTTCATAGCCGGATCCTATTCATAGAGCTCAAATACGTTGCAGCACAGCATGTTTCAAGTTAGCCAAATCACACGGGCGAGCCGTTGTGCGTCACCTCACGCGCGCGTGACGTTTTACCGCACGTCGCGATTCTCCACCATACAGTTATATAGGCTAATCTCTCATTTCAATCTCAGAAACGTTCGGGGCAGGGGTCATGACCAAGGTTTTACGTCGAGCGTGGATTCCGATCGTGATCGTGATAGTCATCGTGATCGCCGGATTCACCGTTCACCGCGTGCGCACCTTCTTCGGGATGAACCCCATCCTCGTCACCCCGAAGAACTTCGCTGACGACGCCGAACCGTTCAACCCCAAGGTCGTCAAGTACGAGATCTTCGGCACCGGCTCCTACGCCGACATCAACTACCTCGACCTGGACTCCAAGCCGGTTCGGATCGACGGCGCCGCGCTGCCGTGGTCACTGACGCTGAGCACCACCGCCCCCTCCGTGCTGCCGAACGTGGTGGCCCAGGGCGACGGTAGCTCCATCTCGTGCCGGATCACCGTCGACGACGAGGTCAAGGACGAGAGGACGACGACGGGCGTGAACGCCCAGACCTTCTGCCTGGCGAAGAACGCATGACCGAGCCGCACAGCCGCTCGGCCGACAACGAGCCGACCACGGACGCCATCCCGACGTCAGGCCCCGCGGTGAACCCCACCCGCCACCGGCTCCCGCGCTTCATCCGCACCTTCGCCCTGCCGATCATCCTCGGCTGGATCGTCATCATCGCCCTCGGCAACGTGCTGGTCCCCCAGCTCGAAGAGGTCGGCAAGCTGCGGTCGGTGTCGATGAGCCCGGACGACGCGCCGTCGGTGATCGCCATGAAGCACGTCGGCGAGACTTTCAAGGAATTCAAGTCCAACAGCTCCGTCATGATCGTGCTGGAGGGCCAGGACAAGCTCGGCCAGTCCGCGCACGACTTCTACGACGGCATGGTCAAGGACCTCGAAGCCGACACCAAGCACGTCGAACACGTCAACGACATGTGGAGCGACCCACTGTCGGCGGCGGGCTCCCAGAGCAACGACGGCAAGGCCATGTACGTCCAGGTCTACCTGGCGGGCAACCAGGGTGAGGCGCTGGCCAACGACTCCGTCGAGGCCGTGCAGAAGATCGTCGGCAACCTCAAGCCACCGGACGGCATCAAGGCCTACGTCACCGGACCCGCCGCGCTCTCCGCCGACCAGAACATCGCCAGCGACAAGAGCCTCCGCCTGATCGAGGCCGTGACGTTCACCGTCATCATCGTCATGCTGTTGCTCGTCTACCGATCCATCGTCACGGTGCTGATCACGCTGGTGATGGTGGTGCTCGAGCTGGCCGCCGCGCGAGGCATCGTCGCGTTCCTCGGCTATCACAACATCATCGGCCTCTCGACCTTCGCGACCAACCTGCTGGTCACCCTCGCGATAGCCGCGGCGACCGACTACGCGATCTTCCTGCTCGGCCGATATCAGGAAGCGCGAAGTCTCGGCGAGGACAAGGAAGACTCCTACTACACGATGTTCAACGGCACGGCGCACGTCGTGCTCGGCTCGGGCCTGACCATCGCGGGTGCCACCTTCTGCCTCAGCTTCACCCGACTCCCCTACTTCCAGACCCTCGGCGTGCCACTGGCGATCGGCATGATGATCGTGGTCGGCTGCGCGCTGACGCTTGGCCCCGCGGTGGTCACCGTCGCCAGCCGGTTCGGACTGCTCGAGCCCAAGCGGGCGATGCAGACCCGCGGCTGGCGCAAGATCGGCGCCATGGTCGTCCGCTGGCCGGGCCCAATCCTGGTCGCGACGATCGCACTGTCGCTGGTCGGGCTGCTGACACTGCCGGGGTACAAGACCAACTACAACGACCGCAACTACCTCCCCCCAGACCTGCCTGCCAACGAGGGCTACGCGGCCGCCGACCGGCATTTCTCCCAGGCGCGGCTCAACCCCGAGCTGTTGATGATCGAAAGTGATCACGACCTGCGGAACTCGGCGGACTTCCTGGTCGTCGACAAGATCGCCAAGGCAGTCTTCAAGACTCCTGGCATCGGGCGGGTCCAGGCGATCACCAGGCCGCTGGGAACGCCGATCGAGCACACCTCGATCCCGTTCCAGATCAGCATGCAGGGCACCACGCAGCAGATGAACCTGAAGTACCAACAGGATTCGTTCGCCAGCATGCTCAAGCAGGCCGACGAGATGCAGGGCATGATCGAGAACCTCGAACACATGCTCGTCCTGATGAAGCAGCTCAACGACGTCACCCACGACTTGACGGTGAAGACCAAGGACATGGTCGCGACGACCAACGAGCTGCGCGACAACATCGCCAACTTCGACGACTTCTTCCGGCCGATCCGCTCCTACCTGTACTGGGAGCCGCACTGCTACGACATCCCGCTGTGCTGGGCGACGCGTTCGGTGTTCGACACCTTGGACGGCATCGACGCACTCAGTGACCAGCTGGGCGGCCTCGTCACCAACCTCGACGCGCTCGACAGGTTGATGCCTCAGCTGATGGCGTCACTGCCGCCGATGCTCGCGACCATGAAGTCGATGAAGACCATGATGCTGACGATGTACCAGACCCAAAAGGGCATGTCGGATCAGATGGCCGCGATGCAGGAGAACCAGTCCGCGATGGGCGAGGCGTTCGACGCGTCGAAGAACGACGACTCGTTCTATCTGCCGCCGGAGATCTTCGACAATCCCGAGTTCAAGAAGGGCATGAAGAACTTCATCTCGCCCGACGGCCACTCGGTGCGGTTCATCATCAGCCACGAGGGCGACCCGATGAGCGAAGAGGGCATTTCGCACATCGAGTCCATCAAGCAGGCGGCCAAGGAAGCCATCAAGGGCACGCCGCTGGAGGGGTCGCGGATCTACCTCGCCGGCACGGCCGCGACGTTCAAGGACATGTCCGACGCCAACATCTACGACCTGTTGATCGCCGGTATCGCGTCGCTGGCCCTGATCTTCATCATCATGCTGCTCATCACCAGGGCGGTGGTGGCGTCCGCCGTGATCGTCGGCACGGTGGTGCTGTCGCTCGGCGCGTCCTTCGGTCTGTCGGTGCTCATCTGGCAGCACTTCCTTGGCATCGAGCTGCACTGGATGGTGATGGCCATGTCCGTGATCATCCTGTTGGCGGTCGGCGCGGACTACAACCTGCTGCTGGTGTCTCGGTTCAAGGAAGAGATACACGCCGGCCTCAACACGGGCATCATCAGATCGATGGGCGGTACCGGCTCCGTGGTCACCTCGGCCGGTCTGGTGTTCGCGTTCACCATGATGTCCATGGCGGTGAGCAGTTTGACCGTCATCGGCCAGGTCGGCACCACGATCGGTCTCGGCTTGCTGTTCGACACCCTGGTGGTCCGGTCGTTCATGACGCCGGCCATCGCGGCGATGCTCGGCAAGTGGTTCTGGTGGCCGACCCACGTTCGGCAACGGCCCAAGCCGGAACCATGGCCCAGCCCGACCACCCGATCCGAACCCGCCCCAACAGTCTGAGGAGAGAAAACATGATGAACGGTCTGCGCAAGATCGCGCTCCGCACCACCCTCGCGGCCGCCTCGTGTGGCATCGCCGCGACCACGTTGGCGGGTCCGGCGTCCGCCGACGCCACCGACGACTTCCCGATCCCGCACCGGATGATCGTCACCACCTGCAACACCGAGCAGTACCTGCAGGCCGCCCGCGACACCAGCCCGGTGTACTTCGAGCGGTACATGATCGACCGGAGCAACCGTCCCGCCGACGTCCAGCAGCAGGCCTTCGACCGCATCCACTGGTTCTTCTCGCTGGACCCGGTGGCCCGCCGCCAGTACTCCGAAGACACCGCCACCAACGTGTACTACGAGAACGTGGCGACGCACTGGGGCAACTGGGCCAAGGTGTTCTTCAACAACAAGGGCGTCGTCGCCAAGGCCACCGACGTGTGCATGAACTATCCGGCCGGCGACATGTCGGTCTGGGACTGGCCCGTCGCCCGCTAGGAACCGTCGGCTCTGCGTCTACGGCGACCGATACTCGTACCTCGTCGCAATACCCGCAGAGTCGAAAATGGCCGCCGAGTCGCAAGACTCGGCGGCCATTCTTCGTCTCGGCCCTAGTGCTGCGGACGCCGCCTGCGGCCCATGAACACCGCAAGCGCGACCGCCCCGATGCTCAGCGCGCCACACGCCACGGCCACCGCGATCAGGTACACGTCGCGCTTGTTCATCCCCGAGGGCGACTCGTCCGAGGCGAGCGTCAGCTGGTAGTCCCCCGGCAACGGTCCTGGCCGCGGATCGTCGAGTCCCGGGAACTGCTGGGTCTTGTGCACCTCGAAACTGCGCTCACCCGACGGGGTTTGCTTCCATTGGCCCCACGCCGGCGTCACACCGTCGAGAAGTACCTTCTGCTCGCCGAACTGCCGGTCCGGCCCCACATCGACGATCTTCGCGACGCGGAAGGGCTGATAGGTGGCGTCGGGATAACGCACTTGGACGGGCACGTTGGCGAAGTTCACCAGCGCCGGCGGCGGTGGCGGCAGCGGCAACCCGATCCCTGGGAAGAATCCGCCACCGAAGAAGCTGCCCACCGCCACGTTGACGGCCTGGTTGATCGTGTTGGTGACCACGGCCGTGAAACTGTACGCGGCGTACTGGGCCACTTCGAGGACGATCCGGCCCAGCGGCGGGATGAACGCCAGGCGCGGCGCATTCTGATACATGTAGACGATTCGCACCGGGTCGCGGTACGGGTTACTCAGCACCGGGCGGTAGTACTCGTCGTACTCGACCCAGTCCGGCCGCCACTGCCGCACGTTGCGGTCCCAACCGCCGGCGAGCCTCACCTGGTCGTCGTCGAACCGGTTGTTTCTGTCGAACTGGTTGAAGTCGCGGTTCGGCAGGTCGATGATGCGCGCGACGTTCTGGATGTCCAGCGGAGCGGCCGCGGCGGGCTTTTCCTCGACCACCTTGGCCGTCTTGGCGATCTGGACGTCGGCTTCTGGAGCCTCGAGCGTCTGCGGTGCGACCTTTTCGATCACCTTCGGAAAGGCCTCGGCCGACGAGCTCGACTCGCGCTCCGTGCTGCTGTCAGACGACTCGGACTCCGAGGTGGACGAGCCGGACGTGGACGATTCCGACGTGTCCTCCGACTGCTTCGGCTCGTCGGACGACGACGATTCCGTCGAGGTCTCCGGGGATGTCTCCGTTGACGTCTCCGTCGAGGACTCGGCGGGGCTCGAGGGGGACGTCGACGAGGACGACGCGGACGTCGAGGATTCGCTCTTCGGCGCGGCCGAGCTGGTCGAGGTCTCCGACGGGGTGGACGACGACGGTGCCGGCGCGGCGCTGCTCGTCACGGGCGTGGACGTCGTCGGGCTCTTGGTCGCCGACGTCACGGGCGCCTCACGCTGGGGCGTCGGCGCGGCGCTGGTGACCGCGGGCTCGGGCTCGGGTGCCGGCGCGACGGGCTCCGGGGCGCGCGTCTGCTTCGGCGCCTCGGCGGTCGGTTCGACGACCGGTGCCGGCGCTTCGGCTGGCGCCTGTTCCGTCGGTACGACGGCCGGTGCGGGCACGACGGAAGACGGAATGTCGGCGACCGTCGGTTTCTCGGCGGGCTTCTCCGCTGGGGCCTCGGACGCGGCGGCCGGCGGCTCTGGCGCGATCGTCGTCGTGGGAGCCGACGTCTCGTCGCCCGGTTTGGCGAAGGCCGGGGCGACCCCGCCGGTCAACGCCGTCAAGGAGATCACCACACCCGACGCCAGTACGGCGCAGACGGTCCGCCTGCGGCAAATCTTCAACGGTGTCTTCGGTGGTGCACCCATCGTGCTTCGACTCCTAACGTCTTCGCCCCGACGCTGGTCACGGACCAGTGGCCGGTGCGTCATCACTCACCAAAGACATCGCTGAGCCGACGGATTCGTTACACCCGGGGACGGGCTGGCGGCACCGCGTCCAGCAGCGCCCGGGTGTACTCGTCGCGCGGTGCGGCGAACAGCTCGGCGGCGGGCCGATACTCGACGGCGGCCCCGGCACGCATGACGAGTACGTCGTGGCTGACCTGCTGGATGACGGCCAGGTCGTGCCCGATGAACAGGAACGTCAGCGCGAGGCGTCGTTGCAGGTCGGCCAGCAATTCGAGGACCTTGGCCTGCACGGAGACGTCGAGAGAGGCGGTGGATTCGTCGAGGATCAACAGGTCGGGCTCCAGCGCCAGGGCCCGCGCGATGCTGACCCGCTGCCGTTGCCCGCCGGACAGCTCGTGTGGATACCGCGTCGCGAAGGCGGGCGGCAGACCGACCAGGTCGAGCAGTTCGTCGACGCGAGCGCGGCGGCCGGCTTTGCCATCGGCCAGTCCGTGCACCACTAGGGGTTCGCCGACGGACCGTCCGACCGGCATCCGCGGGTTCAACGAGGCGAACGGATCCTGGAGCACGAGTCCGATGCGTCGCCGCAGGGCCTTCTCGTCCCGGCGGCGCACGCCGAGCACGTCGGTGCCGTCGAGCGTCACCCGCCCGGCGTCGGGGCGCACCAAACCGGTGAGCGCGGCGGCGACCGTGGACTTGCCGGAGCCGGACTCCCCGACCAGTCCCAACGTGGACCCGCGGCGGATCTGAAACGACAGGTCTTGGACCGCGTGGACGGTGGATCGTCCGACCGGCGTGGTCACCGGGAACCGGACGTCGAGGCCCGACACGTCGAGCAGGACGGCGGCGTCGTCGGCGACCGGTGCCGGGCCGCTCGACCCGATCAGCGGCCGGGCCTCCAGAAGGCGACGGGTGTAGTCCTGCTGGGGGCGGTCGAACACGTCGAGGACGGGTGCCTGCTCGACGGCCTCGCCGTCGTGGAGCACGGTGACGTCGTCGGCGACCTGTCCGATTACGCCGAGGTCGTGGCTGATCCACACGACGGCCGTCCCGAAGTCGCGCTGCAAGTCCCTGACCAGGTCGACGATCTGGGCCTGGGTGGTGACGTCGAGCGAGGTGGTCGGTTCGTCGGCGACGAGAAGTTCGGGGTCGCAGGCCAGGGCGATCGCGATCATCACGCGTTGTCGCTGTCCGCCGGACAACTGGTGCGGATAGGACCCCAACCGATTCTCCGGGTCCGGCAGCCCGACTGCCTCGAGAAGTTCCAGCGCCCGCGAACGCGCCTCCCGGCGCGTGGGGTTGCGATGCGCCTCCAGCGATTCGGTGATTTGACGCTCGAGGGTCAGCAACGGGTTGAGCGACGTTCCGGGGTCCTGGAAGACGAACCCGATCCGGCCGCCGTGCACGCCGCGAAGCGTCCGCGGGGTGGCCCCGACGAGCTCGATCGAATCTCCTTGACCGGCAAGGACACTGGAGCCGGACACGACCGCACCCGGCGCGTCGAGCAGCCCGGTCGCGGCGAGCACCGTCATCGACTTCCCCGACCCGGACTCACCGACGATGCCGAGGATCTGTTCGCGGCGCACCGCGAGTGACACTCCGCGGACGATCTCCTTGCGGCCCACCCGGACCTGCAGATCGCTGATCTCCAAGACAGGCGGGTTCACTGCTTCCTCCGCACTTCGGCCATCGTGCGTTGCTTGGGGTCGAGCACGTCGCGCAATCCGTCTCCGACGAGGTTGAAGGCGAGGACGATGACGAAGATCGCCGCGCCGGGGAACACCGCCATCCACCACGCCAGGGTGACGAAGCCCTGCGAGTCGAAGATCATCCGACCCAGCGACGGCTCGGGCGGTTGAATGCCGAGCCCGAGGAACGACAGCGCCGCCTCGGAGAGGATGGCGAACGCCAGCGACAGCGACGTCTGAACGATCAAGGGACCTGCGATGTTTGGCAGGACGTGCCGCAGCAGGATGTAGCGGTGGCCGGTGCCCATGGTGCGCGAGACCTGCACGAACGGTTCCACCCTGACGCCGAGGGTGCTGGCCCGGGCGACGCGGGCGAAGATCGGTGTGTAGACCACCCCGATCGCCAGCATGGTGGTGGTGACGCCTGGGCCGAGGACCGCAACGATGGCCAACGCGAGCAGTAGCACCGGGAACGCGAACATGACGTCGACCACCCGCATGAACACCGTGTCCAGCCAGCCGCCGCGATAGCCCGCCACGACGCCGACGGTGACGCCGACCAGCACGGCGAACAGCACGCTGACGACGGCGACCTGCATCGACGCCTGGATCGCGACGAGAACCCGCGACAGCACGTCGCGACCGAGTTCGTCGGTGCCGAACCAATGCGCGCCGCTGGGGCCGCGCAACGCATTTGGCACGTCGACGTCGTTGATCCCGTACGGGGCGATCCACGTCGCACCGACGGCGACGACGAGCACCACGGCCAGAATGGTCGCACTCACCGCGGTGACGGGGTTGTGCAGCAGAAGCCGTAGCGAGCCGACCCGCCCGGTCCGTGTCCCGTCGATGTCGGTATCGGTCATGACAGCCTGATCCTCGGGTCGACCACCGCGTAGAGCATGTCCACCACCAGGTTGACGGCGAGGAACAGCACCGCGATGAGCAGCACGGCGCCCTGTATCACCGGATAGTCGCGGGAGGCAACGGAATTGAACACCAGCCGGCCGAGCCCCGGCCAGGCGAACACGACCTCGACGACGATGACGCCACCGAGGATCGTGGCGAGCTGGATGCCGGTGATGGTGAGGATCGGCACCAGCGCGTTGCGCACGGTGTGGCGGAACGTCACCACCTTGGGTGGCAACCCCTTTGAACGGGCCGTGCGCACGTATCCCATTGCGGCGACCTCGAGTACGGCCGAGCGCACGTAGCGCGTCAGGATGGCCGCAGCGACGAGGCCGACGGTCAACCCGGGCAGGACGAGGTGGCGCAACCAACCACCCGGGTCTTCCAGCAGCGGCCGGTACCCGGAGGTCGGCAGCCAGCCGAGCGTGCTGGAGAACAGGGCGATCAGCAGGATGCCCATCCAGAAGTCGGGGATGGAGACGCCGAACTGACTGGTGACGCGCACGATGACGTCGCCGATCCGGCCCTCGCGCAGTGCCGAGTAGATGCCGGCGGGCAGGGCGATGAGCAGCGCAACAATGATGCCGAATGCGGCGAGGGACGCGGTGGCGGGCAGTCGGTCGAGCAGAATCCCCGCGACCGGGTCGCCGTTGCGGAAGCTGACGCCCAGGTTTCCGGTCAACGCCGAGCCGACGTAGCCGAAGAATTGTTGCAGCAACGGACGATCCAGCCCGCTGGCCGCCCGCAGGGCGTCGTACGCCTCGGGGGTGTAGCGCGTGCCCAATGCGATGCGCACGGGGTCACCGGGGACGAGTTGGACGAGCGCGAACACGACGATCAGAACGCCGAACAACACCACCAGCGAGTAGGCGAGGCGACGAACCAGGAACCGTACGATCGGGTGCGTCACTGATCCTCACCCCCGCTCAGGCTCGCCGCCCTGAACCGGATTGCGCCGTCCCGGCGGGCTTCGTATCCCGACAGTCTGGTCGTCCACGCTTGGATGACCGACGGGTTGTAGAGGTAGAGGTAGCTCACCTGGTCGGCGATGATGGTGGCCGCCCTGGCGTAATCCTGTTGGCGCACAGACCTGTCGGTCTCCGTGCGGCCGGCGTCCAGCAGCCGGTCGACCTCGGGATTGGAGAACTTCTGGGCGTTGTTGGCGCCGTCGGTGTGATGCTGGGCGTAATAGAAGTCGTCGGGGTCGATGTTTCCGAGCCAGCCCATCATCAGCATGTCGAAGTTGCCGGAGTTCTGTTCGTCGAGCCACGTGGCGAAGTCGACGGTGCGGATGTTCACCGTGACGCCAAGGGGCGCAAGGTTGTCGGCGATCACCTGGGCGGCGGTCACGGTTTCCGGATACTCGCTGGTGACCAGCAGATCCATGCGGTCGGGGTGGACGCCAGCCTCGTCGAGAAGTCGCCGTGCCTCGTCGGTGTCGTAGCGGTATTTGTCATAGGGCGTGTACCAGGGGTTGCCCTCGGGGATGGCGAGCTGGTTGGCGGTGGCACTGCCGTAGCTGGTGGCCTGCACGATGGACTTGCGGTCCACACCGTAGGCAATGGCCTGGCGTACCCGGGGATCGTTCCAGGGCGCCTTGGCCTCGTTGAGTGCGAGGTACCAGTAGTCGTTGCTCGGCGTCACCGCGAGGTGAATGGAGTCGTCGTCCTTGAGTTGTGAGATTCGTTGGGTGGGAACCAAATCGGTCCAGTCGATCTCGCCGGCCTGAAGCGCCGACAGGGCCGTCGACGGTTCGGTGATGAACTCGAACGTCACCCCGGGGATCTTGGGTGGACCGCCCCAGTAGGCGGGGTTGGCCTTCAGGACGATCGAGTCCCCGCTCTTCTGCGAGACGAACGAGAAGGGCCCCGTCCCGATCGGGTGGGTGGCGATCTGACCGCTCTCGACGTTCTTGCGCGACACGATCGCCATGCCCTTGAAACCGCCGATGTTGGTGAGCAGGTTCGGCGTCGGCCGCGTGACCGTGATGACGACGGTGTCGTCGTCGGGCGCCGTGACGTCGGCGACGCTGCTGAACTTGTCGACGTTGGAGAGCTTCTCGTCGATGATCCGCCGGTAGGAGTACACGACGTCGGCTGCGGTGAACGGACTACCGTCGTGAAACGTCACGCCCTCGCGCAGCCGAAAGGTCCACGCGAGTTGGTCTGGCGAGACGGTCCACGACTTGGCGAGCGCGGGTTTCATCTCCAGGTCGGCGTCGGGTTCGACGAGGGTGTCGAAGACGTTTTCCAGCACCTCGAAGGAGAAGTACGCGCTGGTCTTCTGGGGGTCCAATTGGTCGGGTTCGCCTGCGATGGCGGCGATCAGGTTGCCCGAGCCTTGGCCGAGGTCGACGCGCTGAGCCGGTGCGCACGACACCGCCAGCAGAGCGGCCACGACGACGGAGACGACTGTCCGCAGTGGTCGCATGGGCCCACGACTACCCACTGCCGCGCGATCGCACACGTCGGCCATTCGTCGCACACCCTCGGGGAGGTCGCACTACCGTGGGCGGATGGGGGTGACCTGGCGAGTCGGTTGGTTCGACATCCCGGTCCACGGGGTCTTCGTCGGCCTCGGCGTCCTGGTCGCCGGCGTGGTGTTCGTCCTCGAAGCCAGGCGGCGGGGCGCGTTGGGCGAGGAGTCGCTGGTCGCGGTCACCGGCGCCCTGGTCGGCGGGGCCCTGGGAATGCGGCTCTCCGGACTCGTCGAGCACATCGACCCGCGGCTGAACCCCAGCCTCGCCGAGGCGTGGACATTCGGCTCCCGCAGCATTTTGGGCGGGCTGCTCGGCGCGTACGTCGGGGTGCTTCTCGCCAAGCGGATCATCGGCTACCGCGGCAAGACCGGTGACCTGTTCGCTCCCGCCGTCGCGCTTGGCATGGCCGTGGGTCGCATCGGGTGCCTGCTGACCGAGGCACCCGGGCGACCGACCAGCCTTCCGTGGGGCATTCACGCCCCGGCCAGCACACCGGAGTGCCCTGGCTGCCTGACCGGGCAGGCGATGCATCCGTCGTTCGCCTACGAAATCGTCTTCCAACTCGTCGCATTCGCCGTGTTGCTGTGGTTGCGCTCGCGCATCACCCATCCCGGTGAGCTGTTCGTGCTCTACGTCGCGGCGTACGCGGTGTTCCGATTCCTAGTCGAGTTCACCCGTGCCAACGAGACGGTGTGGCTGAATCTAACTCGGCCGCAATGGTTCCTGCTCGTCAGCATGGTCGTCGTCGGGTTCCGGTTGCACCGCGGCTACCGTCGCGGCTACTACGAGGCACTCATCGGAAGACAGAGGGTGGAGTCATGACCGTTCCTCCGTTCCAGCCACCTCCTCCACCGCCTCCCCCGCCACCGTCCCCGCCGCCGGGCTGGTATCCCCCTCCCCCGCCGAACAACACCGGGACGGTCGTGGGCCTCGCCGTCGTCGGCGTCCTGTTGTTCGGCGCGGTCAACCTGCTCATTGGGTTGGTCGTCCTGGCCGTCGCCGCGGAGCACGGCGGCGCCGTCGTGGGAGTGGGCGCGGTGATCCTCGCCCTCATCGCCTTTGGCGGCGGCGCGTGCCTCATCGCACTTCGCCGGCCGTGGACCAAGGGCCTCGGAATCGGGCTGATGATCGGATGGGCGTTGCTCTCCATCACCAGCGTCGGCTTCTGCACGGGCCTCAACCCCGAGATGTACACCGGAGGAATCTGATTCATGGGCATGCCGCTGCGCGACGATCGAATCCTGCGCTACGTCAGCGCGTTCTGTCCGCACTGCCACGCCGAGCAACCGAACCGGCCCCTCGCCGACGTCGCCCGACTGTCGGGCTGGCTGGCTGCCCGCGACGGCAGGGTCTGGCTCGAACGGGCCTGCGCCACCCACGGTCTGGTGCGGACGATGTACGACGAGGACCCGGAGATCCTCGCCTACCTCGAGGAATGGACGGCCCCGACGAAGACCCACACCCCCGACGTAGCAGGCAACTTCGATCCCATTCCGTCGGCGTACCTGCGCGGCCTGCCCGAGATGCAGACCCAGCACACGTGCATTCTGTTGGCCGACGTCACCGAGTCGTGCAACCTGCGATGCCCGACGTGTTTCACCGAGTCGGGTCCAGATCTGCACGGCATCGTCCCCGTCGCCGAGATCCTCGCCAACGTCGACCAGAGACTGGCGCGCGAGAACGGCAAGCTCGACGTCGTGATGCTCAGCGGTGGTGAACCCACAGTCCACCCCGGCCTCGCCGAACTGCTCGACGAGCTGGTCCGTCGTCCCGTCACGCGAATCCTGATCAACAGCAACGGACTTCTCATCGCCCGCGACGACGAGCTGCTCGACCTGCTGACCCGCCATCGCGAACGGGTCGAGGTCTACCTGCAGTTCGACGGCGTGTCCGCCGAAGCATCGCGCCACCACCGCGGGGGCGATCTGCGCGTGCTCAAGGCGGCCGCGGTGCGGCGTCTCTCCGAACGCGAGATCTTCACGACCCTGGTGATGACGGCAGCGCTCGGCGTCAACGACGGCGAGATCGGCGACGTCGTGAAACTCGCCCTCGAAACCCCCTACGTCAGTGGGGTTTCCCTGCAGCCGCAGTTCGGCTCGGGCCGCTCCGGCGCCATCGACCCGATGGATCGACTCACCCACACCGGCGTGCTCAAACGCCTCGGCCCGCAGACCGACGGACTGGTGAGCTGGCGGGACCTGACCGCCCTGCCATGCTCGCACCCGCACTGCTGTTCGGTCGGGTACATGATTCGCGACGACTCCGACCAGTGGCGGTCCCTGACCGCGCTGATGGGGCACGATCGACTCAAGGACAATCTCGGGTTGGTGTCCAACCGGATCGCCGACACCGAGGTACCCCGCGAGATGCGGCTGGCGGTCCGCGAGTCGCTGCTAGGGCTGCTCTCCGAGCAGTCGTCGCTGTCGCATCCTCAGATGGGCGAGGTGTGGCGAGGCATCTGCGAGAGCTGTGATCTCGGTGTGTCGACGCTGTTGACGCTGGCAGCCTCGAGACTGCCCGGCCGGCGTCGGCGGCTGCGGAGGATGTTGGGCGAGCGGGTCGTGCGGATCACCGTCAAGCCCTTCATGGACATGTCGACGATGATCGAGGAACGTCTCACCCAGTGCTGCGTGCACGTGGGCACCCGATCCGATCAGGACCAGTGCGCACCCTTCTGCGCGGTACAGGCGTGGAATCCGCTTGGGCGCCAGCGCCTCTCGGCCGCCGTCCGGTCCGAGTCGCTTACCCCGCTCCCGCTGGTCGAGATCGGCTGACCGATCAGCCCGACAGCAGCCCCGCCCGGGCCGCGTTGAGCGCGACGTCGACGGCGTGGGTGATCAAGCCGTCGTCGATGGGGTCGCCCGTGGTGACCATCCGGTAGAACAGCGGCGCCCGGAACGTGGCGAGAAGCGCGCCTGCATCGCACTTCTCGGGAAGCTCGCCGCGGTCGACGGCTTGGCGGACGGTCGGGGCGGCGCGCAGCGCCTGGTGGTCGAAGTAGCGCCGGGTCGCCTCGCTGAGCCGGGGCGACCGCAGACCACTGGTCAGGACGAACGCCGCGATCTGGCGCCCCACACCGTCGTTGAGCACCTCGGCCAGCTCGCGACCTAGCGCCACCAGGTCGGTGTCGATGCTGCCGGTGTCGGGAACCGGTAGCGCCTCCTGAGACCAGGTCGTCAGCGCGTCCAGCAGCAGGTCGTCAACCGTGGGCCAGCGCCGGTACACCGTCGTCTTGTGCACGCCTGCCCGCGACGCCACCGCCTCCATGCTCAGCGCGGCATATCCGGTCTCGACAAGTTCGTCGAACGTCGCGGCGAGGATCGCCTCCCGCACCCGAGCGCTGCGTCCCCCTGTCCGGACACCCCGATTCACCTGCTGATTCACGCCTTATCGCTCCCATTAGTTGCTTTAGCTGCCCGCACGTGGCACCGTGACTTTATCGCAACACATAGTTGCGATAAAGGGAGGTCGTCATGCACGTCGTGTTCGAAACCGACGAGTCCTTCTCGTTCGAGACCCTGCGCGCGCTCGGCTACGCCGCGTACGGCGGTGCCGACGTCGGCGAGGTCCTCACCGCCGCGCAGCGCATCACGCCGGGCGACGGGGAGTCGTGGTACCGCGAATGGCGGGCGTTGGCCGATCGCGTAGCCGACACCGCCGACGCCTGCGCGGCGGCCGGACACCCGGTCAGCGCCAACAGCGCATACCTGCGCGCGTCCAACTACTACCGCACCGCCGAGTTCTTCCTGCGCGACGATCCCACGCACGACACCCGCGTCGCGGACACCTCGGCCCGCGCGATCGAGACCTTCCGCAGCGCGCCCGACGTTCAGGCGCAGTGGACGCGGGTTCGAATCCCCTACGAGGGCGTCCACCTCGACGGGTACTACCTCGGCGTCACCGGCGACGATCCAGGACCCACCCTGCTTGCCCACGGAGGTTTCGACTCGACCGTCGAGGAGCTGTTCTTCGCCGTCGGGGAGGCCGCCCGACGGTATGGCTGGAACTGCCTGATCTTCGAGGGGCCCGGTCAGGGCAGCGCACTCCGCCACCACGGCCTGACGTTCCGCCACGATTGGGAGGCCGTCGTCACGCCGGTCGTCGACTTCACGCTCACCCTGCCCGGGGTCGACCCCGACGCCATGGCCCTGATGGGCATGAGCATGGGCGGCTACCTCGCTCCTCGCGCAGCGGCCTTCGAGCCAAGGATCGCGGCGTGCATCGCCTACGACGGTGTGATCAGCATGGCCGACGCCATGCCGAAGACCGATGCGCCCGAGGGTGATTCGGCTGGACGAGCAGAACAGCTGGACGCCATGGTCGCCCACCGCACCGAGGCGCCGACGTCGCTGCGGTGGGTGTTGTCGAACGCCCTGTGGGTGTTCGGCGTCGCCACCGGAGGGGAACTGCTCGACGAGGCCGCGAAGTACGACCTGACCGAGGTCGCCGGCCGGATCTCGTGTCCGACGCTGGTCTGCGAGGCGGAGGACGACCAGTTCTTCCAGGGTCAGCCCGCCAGGCTCTACGACGCCTTGGACTGCCCGAAGACGTTCCTGACCTTCGCTTCTGCCGAAGGCGCTGGTGAGCACTGCCACGAAGGAGCTTTGACGTTGTTCCATCAACGGATGTTCGACTGGCTCGACGACACCCTGAGGTCGCGACGATGACCACCATGAAGGCGATCCGACTGCACGAATTCGGCGGACCCGACGTGCTGCATTACGAGACGGTGCCGACGCCGGAGCCGGCACGCGGCGAGGTGCTCGTCCGCGTGCACGCGGTGGGCGTCAATCCCCCCGACTGGTACCTCCGCGACGGCTATCGACACCAACGGCTTCCCGCCGACCTGATGCCGTCGATACCGCTGCCCGCCATTCCGGGTTCGGACGTGTCGGGAGTGGTGGTGTCCGTCGGGCCGGACGTCGACGGCTTCGCCGTCGGCGACGACGTCTTCGGCATGCTTCGCTTTCCCAGCTTCGGCGACAGCGCCGCCTACGCCGAGTACGTCTGCGCGCCCGCGCCGGACCTGGCCCTGGTGCCGCCCGGCGTCGACCACGTGCACGCCGCGGGTGCCCCGATGTCAGGACTGACGGCGTGGCAGTTCCTCGTCGAGGTGGGTCACGACGAGCCCAATCCACTTCAGCCGCAACCACATCGGCCCGTACCGCTCGACGGCAGGACGGTGTTGGTCAACGGTGCCGCTGGCGGCGTCGGACACCTGGCCCTGCAGCTGGCGAAGTGGCGGGGCGCGCGGGTGATCGCGGTCGCCTCGGGTGGCCACGAGGCGTTCCTCCGCGAGCTCGGCGCCGACGACGTCGTCGACTACACCACGGTTCGTCCGGAGGACGTGGTTCGCGATCTCGATCTCGTCGTCGACACCGTCGGCGGTCCCAGTACCGGCCGCTTCCTGCCGACGTTGAAGCAGGGCGGGGCGCTGTACCCCGTGTTCCCCGGCTTCGCCGACCACGAGGAGGCCGCCAAGCGCGGCGTCACCGTCTCGATGACCCAGGTGCGTTCGGACGGAACACAACTCGCCGAATTCGGGCGACTGATCGCCGACGGCACCGTGCGCGTCGCGATCGACGGCACGTTCCCACTTGCGCAGGCTCGGGCCGCACACGAACGCGCCGCCGAAGGGCATCTGCAGGGAAAGATCGTTCTTACAGTCGACTAGCCGAGCCGGCCTCGCATCGCCTCGAAGGTCGGCAGCCGGTCGCGTTCGATGTGGGCGTACGCCACCGATTCGGCGACGCGCTCGTTGCCGGAGGCGATGGCGTCGCGCAGCTGCACGTGGTCGTGGAAGGCCTCGTCGGCGGGCAGCCCGCTGGTGAGGTAGAACAGCCAGGTGATGCGGCCGGAGATGTTCTGCATCAACGCCGTCATCAGCTCGTTGCGCGAGGTCTCGATCACCGCTTCGTGAAAGGCAGTGCTGGTCCTCGCGATTGCGTACGCGTCGCCGTCGGCGACCGTCCGCTGCGCCTGCTCCAACGCCTCGTTCAGCGCGTCGAGGGGGCCACCGCTGGCGACCTCCCTCGCCGCAAGGCGGGCGGCCCCCACTTCGAGCGACAGCCGCACGTCGAAGAGGTCGTCGACGGCCTTCGCGTCCCACTGGACCACCACGGCGCCCCGGCGCGGCCGCGACCTCACGAAGCCGTCACGCTCGAGCCAGGGCACCGCTTCCCGCAGGGGAACGCGGGACACGTTCAGTTCCTCCCCGATGCGCTGCTCCGGAAGCCGGCTCCCCTGCGGGTATTGACCGAGGATGATCCGCTCCCGCACCGTGGAGTAGACCAGCCGCGACAACGACTGCGCCGGTTCCTCGGGCTCGGTAGTGGCTACCCCCCGATGCCCAGCAACGAGAAGTTCAGCTCGTTGGCCCCGACGTTCTGACTCTCCGCCACCCCGGTCAGCCACTTCTGCGCCACCACCCAATCCTTGTTGTAGGACAGGTTCAGGAAGCATCCGGTCTGCCCGTAAAGGTCGCCGGCCTTGACGTAGGTGGCGGTGTCGCCGGTCCCCAACGCCTGGTTCAGCAAGTCGTTGACTTCCGTTGACTGGCAACCGAAGTAGTTTATCCCGCCAGAGGCATCCCAGAAGACGTGACCCCACATGTACGGGTCACCGCCGTCGGGTCCGTTGTTGCCGTCGATGAAGGCGTCCGGTCCGCTGGGCGGGTCGTTGATCCAGCCGAACACCGTCGAGGTGTCGTATCCCTGCGCCGATGCGGTGATCCCGGCGGTCTGCAGGTTTGCGACCACCAGGTTGGCCATCGACTGCGCGTTGACGTTGCCGTTGGCGTAGCCGATCACCAGCGTCTTGGGAGCGTTGGGCGGCAGCGCGGCTACGTAGGACTTCAGTGCACCTGCGTCGTACGAGATCGCTTGCTTGTCAGCATTGTTCGCGATCATTCCCTTGGCGTACATCGTGGTGGCGACCTCGGAGCGCTTGCCGAGCACCTGGTTCACCAGCGTGGCCTGGTCGATCGACTTGAGGAAGGCCACCCGGGCTTCGGGGGTCTTGAAGAACTCGTGGCTGGAGTTCACCGTCACCAGCGCGCCCTGCAACGTCGGCAGGAAGTAGTTGGCGACGCCGTCCTTGGACGCGTACTTGTCAAGGCTCGAGGACGGCAACGCAGCAACGATGGTGTCGACGGTGCCGTTGTCGAACGCCAACTCGAGCGCGGATTCGTCTGTGTAGACCGGCAATTCGATCTTCTTGAACGGCGACTTCTGACCCCAGTATCCGTCGTACTGAGTCATCTCGTACTTGACGCCGATCTGCGCGGTGGTCAACTGGTACGGGCCGGTGCCCAAATCGTGGGAGGCCAGGTAGGTCTGGGCGTCGTCGGAGCCCGCGTTGGCCTTGAGCCCTTCCGGTGACTCCATCTTCGGGCCGAACGGCGAGGCCAGGTAGCTGAGGAACGCGGTGTTCGGCTTGTTCAGCGTGATCACCGCGGTGTAGTCGTCTGGGGTCGTCACGCTCTTGACCGCTTCGACCATGTACGCCGCGCCGCCCTTGACCGCGATCCGGCGCTTGAACGCGACGTCGACCGCGGCGGAGGTGAAGGGGGTCCCGTCGTGAAAGGTCACGCCCTTGCGCAGATGGAAGGTGTAGACGTCGTTGGTCGGGTTGACGTCCCACTTCTCGGCCAGTCGGGGCGCAATCTTCACGGTGTCGGTGTTGTTCGCATACTGCACCAGGCCCTCGTAGGCGTTGATCATGATGGCGGTGCCGTTGTTGGCGTAGTAGACGTCGGGGTCGGGCGGCTGCCCGATGTCGCCGAGCAGGCCGACGGTGAGGCTGCCGTCGGTCGGGGCGGCACCACCGCCGCCACCCCCACCACCGGTGGGGGTGCCGGAGCTACAGCCGGCCAAGACGAGAGCGGTTGCGGCACAAGCGGCGACGATTCCCTTGACGCCCCTGATGCCCATGCGGACGGGTACTCGATCGGACACGGCGGTGCTCCTTCTCATTCGGCGGCTATGCGGGGATCGGCGATTGCTTGGAGTAGGTCGACGACGACGTTGGACAGGACGTAGATCGCTCCCAGCACCAACGTGACCCCGGCGATCGCCGGGAAGTCGGCGACTGGAATGGACGCGGCGAGGTAGTTGCCGATGCCGGGCCAGGAGAAGATCTGTTCGACGACGACCACGCCGGCGAACATGAATCCGAGTTGCAAACCGGCCATGGACAGCGCAGGGCCGATCGCGTTGCGGACGACGTGGTGCACGACCACGCGAGTCTCGCTGAGGCCCTTCGAGCGCGCCGTTCGGACATAGTCGACGCCGAGCACGCCCTGCAGTGACGACCGGAACACGCGCCCTATCGCGACGGCTGGCGCGATGGCCAGGACGACCGCCGGGAGAATCAAGTGTTTCAGCGCGTCGACGAAGGCGTCGGCCTGACCGTGCAAGAGAGTGTCGACGAGTTGCATGCCGAACGGGCCGGGGTCCTGGAAGTCGCCGACCCCTCGGGCAGGCAACCAGCCGAGTTGGCCGAAGAACACGATGATGCCGACCAGGGCGAGCAGAAACGGTGGCGCAGTGGCCAACACCAGCAGGACGCCGCGGCCCACCGAGGCGCCCGGCCAGCGCAGCGCCCCCGAGAGGGCGTACAGCGTGGCCAACGCCAACGCGATCAGGAACGCGACCACGACGAGCTCGGCGGTGGCGGGCAGATAGGTGGCGATGTCGGCCGTCACGGGCTGTCGCGTGCGTAGCGAGCGACCGAGGTCCCCGCTGAACAGGCCGCCGATGAACCGCGTGAACTGTTCCAGCATCGGATCGTTCAGCCCCAGGCGCTGCCGCTCGGCGGCCACCATCTCCGGCGACGCGTTGGCGCCGACGTAGGCGCGGGCGGGGTCGCCGGGTGACACCGACTGCAGCAGGAAGATGACGAACGACAGGATGAGCAGGATCAGCACGGCCGTCGAGAACCTGCGCGCGAGGAAGGACGTCATCGCCACTACCTCCGTACCGGGATGAGACTGCGGATGGCGTCGCCACCGAGATTCGCGATCAGGGTCAGCAGCAGCACGGCCAGGCCGGGGATGCCTGGCACCCACCACTGGCTCAGCAGCTGGGACAGCGTGCGGGCGGTGTCGGCGCCGAGCTCCGGTGCGGGCGCCTGCTGGCCGAGGCCCAGGAAGGACAGCGCCGCCAGCAGCAGCACGACGTTGCCGATGTCGAGGCTTGCCGTGATCACCGCCGTCGGGACGACGCCAGGCAGCAGGTGCCGGGTGAGGATGCGAGTCCGGCCGGCCTTGGCCAGTCGGGCGGCCTCGACGTGTGGACGGGCGGCCAGAGCCTTGACCTCACCGCGCACGATGCGGGCGTAATACGGCCACCACACCAGGGCGACACCGACGAGGGTGTTGGTGAGCCCCGAGCCAAGGGCGGCGACGATGGCGATCGCCACCAGTGCCCCGGGTAGGGCCAGGAACAGGTCGGTGATCCGCATCAGCACCAGGGAGTCGACCCAGCCGCCGGTCGCGCCGGCGATCAGGCCGACGGTGCCGCCGATCAGCAGTCCGCTGGCCACCACGACCAGCGCACTGAGCCAGCTGACCTGGATGCCGATCAGCGTGCGGGACAACAGGTCTCGGCCGATGCCGTCGGTGCCCAGCAGATGGCCCGGACTCAGCGGCGGCAAATTGAGCGCACCGACGGGTTGGATGGGGTCGTACGGCGCGAGCGTCTTGGCGAACAGCGCCACCAGCGTCACGACGACCAGCAGGCCGACGACGCCCCAGGCCACCGGCCGGGCGAGATGCGCTCCCCCGATGGCGACGGGCTTGAGTCGCCAGCGCGGAACCAACGTGGTCATGACGCGATCTCCGGGACGGCCGCCAGCAGGGTGCGGGTATAGGGGTCGCGAGGTTCGGAGACGACCTGCTCGGCGGGACCCAACTCCACGACGCGGCCCGACTGCATCACCGCGACGCGATCGCCCATGAGGCGCGCGACGGCAAGGTCGTGGGTGACGAAGAGGACCGTCATCCCGATCCGGGCCCGCAGGTCCCGGATGAGGGCCAGCACGCTCTTGGCGAGCGACGCGTCCAGCGCGCTGGTGGGCTCGTCGCACAGCAGCACCGCGGGCGGGATCATCGTCGCCCGGGCCAGCCCGACCCGTTGGCGCTGACCACCGGACAGCTCGCCGGGCCGGGCCTTGGCGACCTCGGGTGACAGGTCGACCGCGGCCAGCGCCTCGGTGACCCGCTCTCGGACCTCGCCCCTGGACAGCTTGAGCGGACGCAACCGCTCACCGAGCGTCTCGCCGATGCTGAGCCAGGGCGTCAACGACGAGCCCGCGTCCTGGAACACCATCTGTGGCCCGCCGTCGCCGGCCAGCTCCACGACTCCCGAGGTCGGCTTCTCCAGGCCGGCGACCATCCGCAGCAGCGTCGACTTGCCCGAGCCGCTCTCCCCGACGATCGCCAAGGCCTCGCCGGCCCCGATCTCCAGGTCGACGCCGTCGACGGCGGTGATCTCGTGCCTGCGGCGGCCGCGTCCCACGCCGAACGTCTTCGTCAGCGCGCGGATCGACACGGCGGATTCGGTTGTGGTGGCGTCTGATTCGGACGTGAACCGCTCGTCGCGCGGCGTCGTCAGCGTCAGCCGCGACGCCAGCAACGACCGGGTATAGTCGTGCTGCGGTCGGCGCACCACGTCGGCAGCGGCGCCGACCTCGACCAGTTCGCCGTGGTGCAGCACCGCGAGTCGGTCGGCGATCTGATCGGCCACGCCAAGGTCGTGGGTGATCAGCAGCACCGAGCAGCCGAAGTCGTCGCGCAACTCGCGCAGCAGATCCAGCAGCTGCGCCTGCACGGTGACGTCCAATGCCGTGGTCGGTTCGTCGGCCACGATCAGGCGCGGGTGGCCTGCGACCGCGATAGCCGCCATCACCCGCTGCCGCAACCCACCCGAGAGCTCGTGCGGATAGACGCGCAGCCGCAGCTCGGCGTCTCGGACGCCAACGGTCTCCAACAGCCGCACCGACTCGGCGTCGTCACCGGTGGCCTCGCCGATCTGCCTGCCGATCCGCATGGTCGGGTTCAGCGACGTCATCGGATCCTGGAAGATCGCGCCGAGCACCTCGCGACGGACGCGCCTGAGCTCGTCTCGTCCGGCGTGCAACAGGTCGACCCCGTCGACGGTGATCCGGCCCTCGGTGACCGGGTGCGACTCCGGCGGGAGCAGCCCGAGCAGACCGAGCGCGAGAACGCTCTTCCCAGAACCGGATTCACCGACCAGGCCGAGGATCTCCCCCTGCCGGATGTGTAGGTCGACGTGGTGCAGCACCTGGCTGCGGACGCCGTTGCGCACCAGCGACAGCGAGAAGTCCTCGACCTCCGCCACGGGACTGGCCACGGTATCCGCCACCGACTCACTCACCGAACAGCTCCGGACACTCGACGACGGCACGGTGGATCTGACGCGGCGTGGTGAGCCACACGCCCTCGGCCGCGGCGATGCGCTCTAGTGCGCGACCGACCGCCCGCAGCCGGAACGGCACCCCGGTGATGAACGAGTGCAGCACCACGCTCATCACCAGCGGGGTGTGCGCGGCCGCGGCGTGCAGCTCGGCGAATTCGTCGTCGACCATGTCGGCGAAGTCGCGGGCGAGCACGCTGCGGCCGACCATCGTCGAGGAGTCGTTCAGCTCTGCGGCGTACGGGATGGACAGCAACGGACCCGATTCGGTGCGCAACCACACGGGCTGGTCATCGAGGCGCAGGTCGAGGAGATAGTCGTATCCGCTGTCGGCCAACAGGTTCAGGGTGGCCGGGGTGTGGCTCAGCCACGGACTCGACCAGCCGCCGGGCGCCTGCCCCTCCTCGGCGCGGATGCGGTCGGCGACGTCGGCCAGGTACGCCCGCTCCGCGTCCGGGGCCATGCCGGACAACGAGTCGGAGTTGGACCGGCCGTGGCCGACGACCTCGGCGGAGACCTTGCGGGCCGCTTCGAGCACGTCGGGCGCCTCGTCGTAGACGTCGGTGTTCAGCAACACCGTCGGCGGGATACCAAGGCGGCCAAGCAGATCGAACAGCCGAAACGCGCCGACCCGGTTGCCGTAGTCCCGCCAGGCGGTGTTCACCAGGTCCGGCGCGGGCACGTCGGCCAGCACGTCCTCGGTGTGACCGTCGCCGAACCGGTAGGACTCCACTCCGACGCAGACCACGACAGCCAATCGAGCGCCGTTGGGCCACGTACCGCGCGGGCGGGCGGTCAACGGGGTGTAGCGGTAGCCGGCCGGGTTCATGGCACCAGCCAGCGGCTGAAGCCGACGTCGGTGGCCGCGGCGCGGCGCACGATGTGCTGATAGGCGGGCAGCAGATCCGCGGCCTCGCCCCTGGCCCGTTGAATGGCAGGCAGTTTCGCGGCGAAGAGCTCGCGCGCCTCGTCGAGCAGCGCGGTCTCGTCCACGCTGGTGACGTGGCCGTCTTCGGCGACGACGCGGCCCGCCACCATGGTCAGCACGACGCCACGGCCGTCCTCGCAGTGCACCAGTTGCTCCCGTAGGTCGTTGAGTGGGGTGAACGCGATCGAGTGCAGGTCGACGAGCGCGAGGTCGGCGAGCCGGCCGGGGGCCACCACGCCGAGGTCGTCGGGCCGCCGCGTCGCGCGGGCGCCGCCGTCCCACAGGGCGGCGAGCACCTCGGCGGCGGTGGGCCAGTCGTCGCTGTCTAAGCCTGCGACGTTGTGGATCAGACCGGCGGTCTTCGCGACGGTCCACACGTTGACCGAGTCGTCGCAGATGGCCTCGTCGGTGCCGAGCGCGACCGGGATGCCCCGGGCGATCATGGCCCGCCATGGCAAGACTCCGCTGCCGAGCCTCAGGTTGCTGACCGGGTTGTGCACCACCGTCGACCCCGCCTCGGCGATGGCGTCGAGGTCGTCGTCGTCGACCCAGACGGCGTGAATCACGTTGGTGCGCGGCTTGAGTAAGCCGGCGGCGGCGGTGTAGCCGACCAGGGACCGGCCGGCGAATCGTGACTGCTGGGTCATCAGGGTGCGCTGCACCTTGGTCTCGAGCATGTGGGCGTACAGCGGCAATCCGTGGCGCTCGGCGAGGTCGTCGAGGGCGGCGAAGTACTCCAGGCTCACCCGCTGCGGCGCGGAGATCGACACCGCGGCGCGGATCCGGTCGTCGGCGGCGCCGTGCCAGGTGCTGATCAGGTGGTCGTAGGCCTCGAGGAGTTGGGCGGCCGGTGCGGGCGCGGGTGCACCGAAGGCGCTCCGGGCGGCGGGGCCCAGCTCGTCGACGAAGGGAAGCTTCTCGGCCTCGGTCAATTCGGGCTGGTCCAGGGCGAGGAAGGCGCGAATTCCGCTGTCGCGGTATGCCGATGCCACCGCGTCCACGATGTCGGGATCGGGGAACGGCATCAGGAACGCGTCGTCCTGGACGCATGTGATGCCCCGCTGCAGCATCTCGACGGCGCCGAGCATCGTCCGCAGGTACGCCTCCCGGGGCGTGGGCGCGAGGGCGGGGTCCGACGGCGACTCGAACAGCATGAAGAGCTCGAGCGGAAGACTGCGGACGGAGCCCTTCAGGTGATTCGCCGGCGAGTGGAAGTGCGCGTTGATCAGCCCGGGCAGCAACAGGAGTCGACCACCGCCGTCGACGATCCTGGTTCCGGCCGGGGCCGGCAGCTCCTCGCCGATCGCGCCGATCCGGTCATCGTCGACCAGCACGTCGACCGGCCCGGTCATCCCCGTCGGGGCGTCGGCGTCGTAGACGAGCACGCGACGGAAGAGCACGCTCATGGCAGCTCCACCGCGGCAAAGGTGTTGGCGCGCGAGGTGTTCAGACCCATCGCCACCAGACCGGTAGCGATGCCGACGGCGGCCGCGACCCCGTCGACGACCGGGATGCCGAGAGCCCTCGACAGCGGGCCGACGAGGTCGGCGAGACCGGCGCAGCCAAGTACGACGGCTTCGGCGCCGTCCTCGGCCATGGCGGTGCGGGCGGCGTCGGTGAACGCCTCCAACAGATGGGTCGAGCCGCCGACGACGTCGGCGACCGGGACGTCGACTGCGACGACGCTGCAGCGGTGTTCGAGGCCGAGCGCCCTGACCACGCGGTCGCTGTGGGCGACGGTGCGGGCGGGCAGGGTGACGACGACGAACCGGTGGGCGATCAGGCAGGCGGTCTGCAGTGCCGCTTCGGTCATGCCGACCACCGGACAGCTGGCGACCTCGCGGGCTGCCTGGACGCCGGTGTCGCCGAAGCAGGCGACGACGTAGGCGTCGGTGTCGGCTTGCTGCTCGCGGACTTGGGCGAGGACGCCGACGGCGGCGATCGCCTCCTCGGCGTGGCTCTCCACGCTGGGCACCCCGTCGGCCGGGTGGACGCCGCGAACCGTCACGCCGGAGCCCGAAACCTTCCGTGCCGCAAGGACGATGGCGTCCGTTAGTTCCGCGGAGGTGTTGGGGTTGATCACGGTGATCCGCGTCATCGCACGACTCCGCTGCTCGTTTCGACGGCGGCGAGCAGCGCGCTGACGCCGGCGCCGCCGACCGCGATGCGGGCCGTCGCGGCGCCGATCCGGGCCGCGGCGTTGGCGTCACCGCTGCGGAGGTACTCGACGGCGAAGGCGCCGCAGAAGGCGTCACCGGCACCGGTGCTGTCCACCGGGGCGACGACGTCGGTGGGGACGACGACGGGAACGGGGCGTTCCCTGGTGGCGACCAGGCAGCCCGCCTCGGCACGCTTGATGACGACCGCCCGCAGGCCGAGGTCGAGGAAGGCGGCGGCGGCCACCTCCAGGTCCGCCGTGCCGGCCAGTGCGGTGGCCTCGATCTCGCTGGGCAGGAACACGTCACACGCGCGCACGGCGTCGGTCAACGCGGCCTCGTGGCCGGCGACGTAGTCCTCCTGCGGGTCGAAGAAGATCGTGGCGGCGGTCCGGGTGCGCAACCACGCGGCGAGTTCCAGCTGCGGGCGAAGGGCCATCGCGGACAGCAGTACCCCGGCGGCGGCCAGGACCTCGGCCGTGACGTCGGTCGGAGACACCGAGAGAGCCTCGAAGTGCTCCTCGCCACGAACCAGTTCCCACACCCGGCCGCCGCCGTCGTCGTAGCGAATCACGTTGCGGATCAACGGAAGGTCGCGCGACGGGAGTGACTCCGGATCGGTACCCGACGAGCGGATCGCGGCCAGCAGCGCGGGAGGTGCGTCGGCGCCTAGTGGGGCGAGGAGCACGGGGTGTCCGCCGGCCACCTTGGCGGCCAGGGCGGCGAACAGCGCGTCCCCGCCGACGGACTCGACGCGCTCCCCGGTTGGGGACACGGCCTCGTCGACTGTCAGGTTGCCGACGCAGACCAGGGTGGGCGATTCGGTCATCGTGCCGCCGCGGCGTAGCAGCTCAGCCCCAGGTGGTAGCCGACCAACTGGGCGATCACCAGGTAGAGCAGAGGTGAGAGGGGTTCCGGCACCGGAGGCATGGTGATGACCGTGGCGTCGAACTCGTCGAAGGCGCGTTCCCCGTCGGTGGTGACGACGTAGAGCCGCCCGCCCCACCGCAGCGCGTCTCGAGCGGTGTCGACCGCCCGCGGCACCGACGGGCCCGACGGCGCGAAGAGGAAGAGCGGCTCGCCCGCCTTCTGCGAGTTGTAGTGGTGGTATTCCTCGACCTGGATCTCCACCGCGTGCAGTGTGGTGCACTCCTTGACCTTGGCCGCGCCGACGATTGCGGTGGCCAGGTTCGGTCCGGCACCCGAGAACAGCACGTTACGCACGCCCACCGCGACCTCCGACTCGGCGATGCCGGCGATCACCGGGTCGACCCCGGTCAGGAGGTTGGCCATGAGGTCGGGCAGACCGTCGAGGGCGGCCCGCAGTACGGCCGCCTGGTCGGGAACCCGGCGCTCACCGATTCGGACGGCGAGCTCGAGCAACAGAGCTAGGGCGGCCGTTGACGACTGAGTCGGCCACCCGACGCGGGTGGCCTCGATCTTCAGCGCGGTACTGGCCTCGGTCTGCAGCGTCGAACCGGCGGTGTTGGTGATGGCAACGGTATACGATCCGCGATGTTGGGCCATCAGGAGCGCTTCGACCGTCCGCGTCGTCTCCCCCGAACTGGACAGCGCGATCACCGCGGAGCGCCCGTCGACCAGCTCGGCCTGGTAGTACGCGAACTCGAGGCTCTGCACCGGTTCACACGGCACGCCGAGCATGGCCTCCAGCGCTTGTCGGGCGGCCACCATCACGGCGAGGGAATCACCGCAGCCCACCAGGACCACCCGATTGACGGCGGTGACCAGATGTTCGGCGATGGAGTCGAGCGTGGAACCGTTGAGGGACAAGGTCTCTCGAATCGCTTGCGGCTGACCGAAGAGCTCCGGGCCGGTTGCCTCGACGCGAAAGCGCAGCTTGGCGTCCAGTGGGTCGTTGCTGGGCAGGGCCAGGATGTGGGCGCGTTCGGCGTCGGACACTCGCTGCACGACCGCGCGTTGGCGCTGGTCGAGCGCGCTCGAGCGGGCATCGAGCAGCGGACTCGCCGGGGTGTTCATGAGAGGCGACGGCCCCCGTCCTTCGGTCACGGCGCGAGGCGACCATCACCCTGCGATGACCAAACGGTATACCGTTTGTGTTTCTTAGGCGTGACGTTCGGAAACGTTCGTGTTACCTGGTTCGGGCGGGCCGATGAGCTGCCACGGCTACGGCCTATGCGCCTGAACGGCTACGGCCTATGCGCCTGAACGGCTACGGCCTATGCGCCTGAACGGCGTCGGCGCCGCGCTCGTCGCCCTCGGATCGCAGGCCCGCGACCACACCGTCGACGTCGGCCTCCGGTCGGTTCTGGCTGAGCTTGAACTTGGCCTCGACGCGGGTGATCGCCACCTCAACGCCGACGATCGCGCGCAGTTGACCCTCGATGAACTTCGCAGGCGCGTCGTCGACCGACCACGGGGTGGCGCGTCGACCCTCGTGATGATCGGTGAGTCGACGGACCAGATCGTCGAGCCAGTCCACGTCGTCGTGGATGGTCACCGTGCCGTGGACGTGGGCGACGACGTAGTTCCAGGTGGGCACCACCCGGCCGTGCTCGGTCTTGGATGCATACCAACTCGGCGTGACGTAGGAGTCGGGACCGCGGACGATGACCAACGCCTCCCGACCGTCGGCGTGGCGCCAGTGGTCGTTGTTGCGGGCGAAATGCCCCTGGAGAGTGGCGCGTTCGCGGTCGTAGAGGAACGGCATCATCGTGGCGTCGAGACCGTCGGGCCCCGCGGTGACCAGGTCCGCCGCCTGATTCCGCGACAGCAGTTCGTGAACCGAGTCGTCGTCGGCCGAGAAGTGGGCGGGCACGTACATGGGTCAATCCTCCCAGAGGAATATGCTCGCGACGTTGGCTCGGAACGACTCGACACGGGATGGTGAGATGGCCGATCAGACGCAGGCAGAACGGATGACCGCAGGCCGGGGCTTCATAGCCGCGCTGGACCAGAGCGGCGGTTCGACGCCCAAGGCCCTGAAGCTCTACGGCGTCGAGGAGGACGAATACTCCGGCGACGCCGAGATGTTCGACCTGATCCACCGCATGCGCGAACGGATCATCACCTCACCCGCCTTCGGCAGCGACCGAATCCTCGCGGCCATCCTGTTCGAACAGACCATGGACCGCGACGTCGCGGGCACGCCGTCGGCGACCTACCTGTGGAACGACAAGGGCGTCGTCCCGTTCCTCAAGATCGACAAGGGGCTGTCCGACGCCGAGCACGGGGTCCAGTTGATGAAGCCGATGCCGGATCTGGACGACCTGCTCGACCGCGCGACGGCCAAGGGCATCTTCGGTACCAAGGAACGCTCGGTGATCGGCGCCGCGGACGCCTCCGGCATCGAGGCGATCGTGGCGCAGCAGTTCGACGTCGCCGCCAAGGTGCTCTCGCATGGGCTGGTGCCCATCCTGGAGCCCGAGGTCACGGTGACGATCTCGGACAAGGCCGACGCCGAGACCATCCTGCTCGACCAGATCGGGTCGCGCCTCGACGGCATCCCCGATGGCCAGCGGGTGATGTTGAAGATCTCGATACCGACCGTGCCCAACCTGTACCGGCCACTGGTCGACCATCCGAAGGTGATGCGCGTGGTGGCCCTGTCCGGCGGCTACTCCCGTGACGAAGCCGACCAGCTGCTCGCGCAGAACGCCGATCTGGTCGCGAGCTTCAGCCGCGCGTTGACCGAGGGCTTGTCGGCCAAGCAGTCCGACGAGGAGTTCAACGCCACCCTCGACGCGTCGATCCAAGCCATCTACGACGCATCGACGGCGGGCGCCTAGGCCGACGAATCGGCTGCAGAGGACCCCTGCCAGTACGCTTCCTCGGTGACCGAGATAGACCCGGAGAAGCTCAGGGCGTGCCTGGAGGTGCTGTCCGAGGTCAGATCCCTGCCCCCCGAACACCCCGACGCGGTGGCCGTTCGCCGCGCAACGGCGGGTGTCTTCAAGGCCGTCAAGCAGGCCCGCCGTCACGCCAGGCGCGACGCCGTCGCCGATGCCGACCGCGCGGTCATCGCCGCAACGGCCACGGGAGCCCCCGGCCGCATCGACGACGAAACGCAAGGCTTGCCGCTGGTCTCGACCGCGGCGGGCGCCACGGCGGGCACGCTGCTGCGGTCGCGGGCCTGCTACGCCTGCAAGAACCACTACACCCAGGTCGACGCGTTCTACCACCAGCTGTGTCCCCCGTGCGCGGCGTTCAACCGTGCCAAGCGCGAGGCCCGCACGGACCTCAGCGGGCGAAGGGCGCTGCTGACCGGCGGTCGCGCGAAGATCGGCATGTACATCGCGCTGCGGCTGCTGCGCGACGGCGCCCACACGACCATCACCACGCGCTTCCCCAACGACGCCGTTCGCCGCTTCGCCGCGATGCCGGACAGCGCCGACTGGTTGCACCGCCTGCGGGTGGTCGGCATCGACCTGCGCGACCCCGCCCAGGTCGTCGCACTAGCCGACGCGGTCGCCGAGCAGGGCCCGCTGGACATCCTGATCAACAACGCCGCGCAGACGGTGCGCCGCTCCCCCGGTTCGTATGCGGCGCTCGTCGAGGCGGAGCGCGCCGCCCCAGCCGAACTGGTCTCGAGGGTGGATGAAGTCATCACGTTCGACCACGTCAGTGACGCCCACCCGGCCGCCCTCGCCGGCAGTCTTGCCGAGCACCAAACACCGCACGCGGTAACGGAATTGGCGTTGATCGCCCGCAGCGCCTCGCCCGAGCGGATCGCCGCGGGCACGGCCATCGACGCAGGCGGGCTGCTCCCCGACACCGCGTCGGTCAACAGTTGGACCCAGCGGGTGCACGAGGTCGACGCGATGGAGCTTCTCGAGGTGCAGCTGTGTAACCAGACGGCGCCGTTCATCCTGGTCAGTCGACTGCGTCCGGCGATGGCCGCAGCGCCCGCCCGGCGCAAGTACGTCGTCAACGTCTCGGCGATGGAGGGCCAGTTCAGCCGCGCCTACAAGGGGCCGGGACACCCGCATACGAACATGGCCAAGGCCGCGCTGAACATGCTCACCCGCACCAGCGCAGGCGAGATGTTGGAGCAGGACGGCATTCTGATGACCGCGGTCGACACCGGGTGGATCACCGACGAACGTCCGCACCCCACCAAGATGCGTCTCGCCGACGAGGGCTTCCACGCGCCGCTGGATCTCGTCGACGGTGCCGCCCGCGTCTACGACCCGATCGTGCGGGGTGAGGCCGGCGAGGACGTGCACGGCTGCTTCCTGAAGGACTATTCACCGAGCAACTGGTAACGCGACGCCGTGGCCGACGACGCTCCCGTGCCCGCCACCAGGCGGAGCCACGTCATCCGGCTCGCCCTCTTCGTGGCGTTCCTTCTCGGGATGTTCTACGTGGTGGGCGTCGCCAGAATCGTCGACGTCGACGCCGTCCGGAGCGTGGTGACGGCGGCGGGTCCGGCCGCACCGTTGGCCTACGTCGTGGTGTCGGCGGTGCTCGGCGCCATCTTCGTACCGGGGCCCATCCTGGCGGCCGGCAGCGGCGTGCTGTTCGGCCCCGTGCTCGGCACGTTCGTCACGCTGTTCTCCGCCATCGGCACCGCCTGCATCGCCAGTCTCGTCGGACGCCGGGCCGGACGCGACGGCGCGCGCTCACTGATGGGAGCCGAGCGCGCCGACCGCCTGGACGCCCAGGTTCAGCGACGCGGATTGTGGGCCGTCGTCGGCCAGCGCTTCGTACCAGGTATCTCCGACGCGCTGGCGTCATACGCTTTCGGCGCCTTCGGAGTTCCGTTGTGGCAGATGGCCGTTGGAGCGTTCATCGGCTCGGCGCCGCGCGCCTTCGTCTACACCGCGCTCGGCGCGTCGATCGGTGACCTGTCGGCGCCGCTGGCGTACACCGCGATCGGCGTGTGGTGCGTGACGGCGGTTGCCGGCGCCTTCGTCGCGCGGAGCGGGTTCCGGGCGTGGCGGAGCCGCAACGAACACTGGCCGCCAGCCGAGGCGGACGCTAGGGTCGAGGACGACAGCGCCTAGGGTTCCGGCGCGCCGGTGACGGCGCGCGACTGGTCCGAGCGGCGCCACCGTGGCTCCCGACGGGCTGCGGTCATCTGAACGGACAAAAGCCTGGAGGATCGCCGTCGACGTGCCCCACGTCGACGAGAAGGTCCTGCTCGTGTCCACTTTCCTGGTGGTGTTCGTCGTTGCGTTGGGCGCCGGTGCGCTCGGCGGCCTCGTCGGCACCGGATCCTCGCTCATCCTGCTGCCGTTGTTGGTGATGCTCTACGGACCCCGGATGGCGGTGCCGATGATGGGCATCGCCGCCGTGCTGGCGAACGTCGCAAGGGTCGCGGCGTGGTGGAGCCAGATCAAATGGCGACCCGTTCTCGCCTACGCCGCCCCGGGTGCTCCGGCCGCCGTCCTCGGCGCGAACACGTTGTTCGCCATCTCGCCGCGGATCGTCGACGGGGTACTGGGAGTGTTCTTCCTGGCGATGATTCCCGTCCGCAGACTGATGGCGGCGCGGGCCTGGCGCGTGCGGCTGTGGCAACTCGGCGTCGCAGGCGCGGTCGTCGGCTTCCTGACCGGACTGGTCCTGTCGACCGGGCCCCTGAGTGTGCCGGTGTTCACCGGCTTCGGGTTGAGCGGCGGCGCGTTCCTCGGCACCGAAGCCGCCAGCGCGCTGGTGCTCTACGGGGCCAAGCTCACCACGTTCGGCCAGCTGGGCGTCCTCACGACCGAGCTCGTCGTCCGTGGCGTGACGATCGGTGCCGCCTTGATGATCGGACCGTTCATCACCCGCCGATTGGTCCGGCGTCTTCGCCCCGGCGCGTATGCCGTCCTGATCGACGCGGTGCTGGTCGTGGCGGCCGTAGGCATGTTCGTCGCCACCTTCTCGGCGGGGTGACGACGGCGAGAACTCAGGGAGCCTGACGGGCTCCGGTCAGCTGTTGAATCGCCTTGACCTCGGCGTCGCGATAGGCACTTCCGTCCGGTCGCAGCAGATCACTGAACCAGACCTTGGGTTCGGACGGGTCGGGCTTGTCCCAGGTGTCCCACGGCAGGTACGTCTGGGTCTTGCCTGCGACCAGGCCCCAGTTGTAGGCGGCGACGTTGCGGCGCTTGGCAATTGGGAGGATGCCCTCGACGGTGCTGCCCTGAGGCCGCGCGAGGTATTCGGTGCACAGGATGGGGCGGCCCAGCGGGGCGAGTTCGTCGATCCTGGCCTCGAACTCCGTTGGTGAAGCATACGAGTGAAAGCTGACGACGTCGGAGTTGTCCAGCTGGATGCCGGCGATCTTGCTGCGACTGCCCGAACCCCAACTGCCCTGCCACACACCGCTTGTCAGCGGTTGGCCGGGGTTCGCGGCCCTGGCCCACTGGAATACCTGCGGAAGCAACCCCGCCACCAGCTCCAGCTTGTCGCCGCGTTCCACCTTGCGGTACACCTTGGCCGGGTTGTCGGGTTCGTTCCAGATGTCCCATGCCAAAACCCGTGGATCGCTGCGGAACTGGCTGACGACGCCGGTGACGTAGTCGCGCAGTGTGGCGGCATACTGAGGGTCACCGAGGCGATCGGCACCCGGGCCCTGCACCCATCCCGAGTTGTGAACTCCGACGACGGGCGCGTGCTGCGGCCCCAGCTTGGGATGCGGGTCCCAACAGGAGTCGAACAGGACGAACATCGGTTTGATGCCACGGCTGGCCGCGATGGCGACGAACTGGGCGAGACGCCGTTGGAAGCCTTGGCGGTCCTGCGCCCACAGCATGTCGTGGAGGAAGACCCGCATCGTGTTGAACCCGAGCTGGCGGGCGATCGCGAATTCGGCGTCGATGCGTCTCGGATCGTAGGTGCCCTGCTGGAACATCTCGATTTGGTTGATCGCGGTTGCCGGTACGTAGTTTGCGCCGACCAGCCAGCCCTGACCCTGATACCAGGCGTTGGCGCGATCCGCGGTCCACCGCACCGGGTCGGCCGAAGCCAGGGGAACACGGGTCAGCGCGGCACCTGCTGCCATCATCAGCGGAAGCTTCAGGGCAGTTCTGCGGCGCACCAGGCCCACCGTAGGTTCCGCGGCGGGCAGGCCGGCCTCGTGGAACGAATCGCAATCGTTCGGGTTCGCAATCGTTATCCGACCGGAGTGAGCGGCTGCCCGATGGTGACTTTCAGGATGCCGTCGGTAGCATAGGCAATCCTTGCAGGGGGCGGACGGAAAGGCCTTTACGCGTGATGAAGACCCGCATCGCCGCAGTGACGTCGACGATGGGCGCCCTGGCCCTCCTGCTTGCCCCGTGTGCCGCGGCAGACTTCGACCGGGCCGGCTATCTCCGGTGCATGGTGTCCGACGCGATGTCGGTCGGCGGTCTGACGATCGACTCCAGTTCCGCAGCCAAGATCGGCGCCGAGGCGTACGACTCGATGGGTGGCGGCTCGAGCAAGGCCGCCCAGCAGGAGGCTGCCGCCGCCCTGGTCAAGAAACACGGAATCTCCGAGCCGTTGGCGGCGCTCATCGTGCGGTGCGCCAGCAATCCGCACAGCTGAGGTTCGTCACCGGGTCGCCCGCCGAACGTGACGTCGACGCGGTGATAGCCCCGTCGTAACGCAGCCACGTCACGCTCGGCGACTCCCGTCACCGCGAGCCGCGGCCGACCGCCTCGTCGAGGAGGGTCTGGGCGGCCTTCCTGGCCTGCGCCCATGGCGAGGGGTCGTTGAGCGACGTGGACATCGCGGCCGCACCCTCGAAGAGGATGGCGAGTTGGCTTCCCAGTAGCTTCGGGTTGGCCGCGCCCGCGGCCTGCGCCAGCGCGACGACCCCGTCGACGTAGCTCCGCTTGTGGGCTTCGACGATGTCGTGAACCTCGGGCATTCCGCCGGCGGCTTCGACGGCCGCGTTGTGGAAGGGGCAACCACGCAACGGCCCCTCGCCGCCCGGCGGCACCTCGAAGAGCGCCAGGATGCGCGACTTGGGGTTGCGCTTGCTTGCCGCCGAACCGGGGTTGACGGGATCGCCGATGCCCTCTCGGATGTGGCGCAGGTACTCCTCGACCACGGCTTCCTTGCTCGGGAAGTGTTGGTAGAGGGTGCGTTTGGATACCGACGCCTCGGCGGCCAGGCGTTCTACGCCGGTGGCGTTGATGCCGTCCGCGTAGAACAGCTTGACCGCGGCGTCGAGGATCCGTTGGCGCGCGCCCCGGCCGCCACGCTGCGGTTCGACCTGCGTGTTCATCACCGAAGTATACCGCTTGGTTTACTTCGTGGACAGCGCGGTGTACCGTCGCCGAAGTAAACCAATCGGTTTACTTCGAATCGGCGGCACAGCAGGAGAATCACATGACCACACTCAAGGATCAGACCGTCCTCGTCACCGGAGCCAACCGCGGCATGGGCCGGCACTACGTGACACAGCTCCTCGACCGCGGGGTGGCCAAGGTGTACGCCGCGGCTCGCGACGCCTCGCAGGTAGACGCGTCCGATCCTCGCGTCGTGGCCCTGACCCTCGACGTCACCGACCCGCAGTCGGTGGCCGCGGTGGCCGAGACGGCATCCGACGTCAGCGTCCTGATCAACAACGCGGGCATTGCCCGGATCGCGTCCGTGCTCGAGCCCGGCGCTCCGACACTGCGAGAAGAGCTGGAAACCAACCTGTTTGGACCGCTCGCCCTGGCATCCTCGTTCGCCGACCGGATCGCCGACCGGGGCGGCGCGATCGTCAACGTCGCCTCGGTGTTGTCGTGGTTGCCCGTCGGCGGCAGCTACGGGGTGTCCAAGGCCGCGGTGTGGAGCGCCACCGATTCGATCCGCCTGGAGCTTGCACCGCGCGGCGTCCAGGTCGTCGGGGTCTACGTGGGCTACGTCGACACCGACATGGCGTCGTTCACCGACGCCCCCAAGACCGACCCCGCCGAGGTGGTGCGCCAGGTGCTCGACGGCGTGGAGGCCGGCGCGGACGAGGTGCTCGCCGACGAACTGACCCGCAACGTGCGCTCGCAGCTGAACGAGCCGATCGGCGCACGCGCCCTGGGCTGAGCGACCGCGGGTGTGCCAGGCTGGACGCCATGATCGTCGCGTTCAGCCTCAGCCCATCCGCCGGTGACGAAACGGGAGGCGTCCACGAAGCGGTGGCCGAGGCCGTTCGCGTCGTACGCGCGTCCGGACTGCCCAACGAGACCAACGCGATGTTCACCAACATCGAAGGCGAATGGGACGAGGTGATGGCCGTCGTCAAGCAAGCCGTCGACGCCGTCGCCGCCGCCTCGCCCCGGGTGAGCCTGGTGCTGAAGGCCGACATCCGCCCCGGCTACACCGGCCAGCTCAGCGCGAAGGTGCAACGGGTGGAGGAAGCGCTCCAAGACTGACTGCGGCGGCCGAGCCGTATCCCACCCGGTTGAACCGCTTGGCCCTGGCGATCATTCGCATGTCGCCGTCCTGGGCGATCAGCTCGGCGAGCTCCCGGTGCAGGGCTGCACCCACCCGCTCGCAGAACTGCTGCGTCTCCTCGGCGGCGTCGGGACGCTCGGGGATGATCAAGTCGACGATTCCGGCCCGCCGCAGATCCAGCGACCGGATTCCCTGCCGGTCGGCCATCTCGGCGGCGTGGGCGACGTCGCGGTGCACGATCGCGCTGGCGCCCTCCGGCGGCAGTGGGGAGAGCCACGCGTGCTGCGCCGCCAGCACGCGGTCGGCGGGCACCAGCGCGAGCGCTCCTCCCCCGGTTCCCTGACCCAGCAGCAGTGACACCGTCGGGGTGTCGAGGTCGACCATGTCGGCAATGCATCGCGCGATCTCGCCGGCGAGCCCGCCCTCCTCGGCGTCCCTGGAGAGCGCCGCGCCCGCGGTGTCGATCACGGTGACGAGCGGTAGTTGCAGGTCCTGCGCCAGGCGCATCCCGCGGCGCGCCTCGCGCAGGGCGGCGGGTCCAAGCGGGGTGGTCGGCGTCTGACCGCGCCGGTCCTGGCCCAAGAGCACACACGGCATGTCCCCGAAGCGCACCAGCGCCAGGATCAGCCCGGGATCCGACTCGCCTTGCCCGGTTCCGTTGAGCGGCAACACGTCTGCGGCCGCGTTGAAGAGCAGTTCGCGCACGCCCGGCCGGTCGCTGCGCCGCGACGCCAGCACCGACGTCCAGGCGGGCACGTCCTCGACGTCCCAGTCGGGCGGGTCGACCACCAACCGACGGCACCGGGGCGCGTCGGACATGATGCGCAACGCGCGGTCGACGATCTCACCGAGCTGCTCGGGCGGCCGGACCGCGTCGATGAGACCGTGTGCCTGCAGATTCTCCGACGTCTGCACGCCACGGGGGAACGTGTCGTCGTAGAGCGCCTCGTACACGCGCGGCCCCAGGAAGCCGATCAGCGCGCTGGGTTCGGCGACGGTCAGGTGTCCGAGTGACCCCCACGACGCGAACACCCCGCCGGTGGTTGGATGGCGCAGATAGACGAGGTACGGCAGGTGAGCCGCCTTGTGCGCGGTGATCGCAGCGGTGATCTTGACCATCTGGAGGAACGCGACGGTGCCCTCCTGCATCCGGGTTCCCCCGGAGGTGGGCAGCGCCAACAGCGGCAGACCCTCGGCGGTCGCCCGATGGATGGCCGTGACCAGCCGGTCCCCTGCCGCCACGCCGATCGAACCGGCCAGGAACGCGAACTCGCTCAACAGGATTGCGACACGTCGGCCGCGGATGGTCACCGCCCCGGTGACGACGGACTCGTCGAGGCCGGTCTTGGCTCGGGCAGCCGCCAACTCGTCGGCGTAGGCCTGGTCGACGGGATACTCCACGGCCGGCGAGTCCCAGCATTCGAAGCTGTCGGCGTCGGTGACGACCTCGAGCAGCTCGGCCGCGCTCAGCCGCGTCGTCACACCGCCTCCTTCAGCCAGGCCCGCACCAGTTCGTCGTCGCCACCCAGCACAGGCGGCGAAAGGTGATGCGTCTCGGTGACTTCGGTGCCGTCGGCGTCGAAGAAGCGCAGCGGTGGCCCTGGCAGAGTGACTCGGCCCAGCGTCGGATGCTCGACGTCGACGAGCAGGCCTTGCGACTTGGTCTGCTCCCACTCGTACACCTCTTGGACGTTGCGCACCTTGCCCGCCGGGACGCCCATCTCGTCGAGCAGTTTCAGCAGCGGCTCGGTCTCCCAGGCGCCGAACAGCTCGGAGACCAGTTCGATCACGCGGAGGCGGTTGCCGACCCGCTGCGGATTGGTGGCCATTCCGTCGCGGTCCGGGTCAATTCCGAAGCCGTCGCAGAAGCGGTGCCACAACCCTTCGCTGCCCACCGAGATCTGCACTGCGCCATCGGCGGTCGGGAACAATCCGTACGGGCAGATCGACGGATGGTGATTGCCTTGGGCCTCGCCGATCTCGCCGGCGACGGTCCACTTGGCGCCTTGAAAGGCGTGCACGCCGACCACGCTGGCAAGCAACGACGTTCGCACCACCCGGCCGCGGCCGGTGCGGTCGCGTTCGCGCAAGGCGGCAAGGACGCCGAACGCGCCGTACATGCCGGCGAGCAGGTCGGCGATCGGAACACCAACGCGCTGAACGTCATCGGGTCCCGAACCGGTGAACGACATGAGGCCCGCCTCCCCCTGGGCGATCTGGTCGTATCCAGATCGGCCGCCTTCCGGGCCGTCGTGACCGAACCCGCTGATCGACAGGACGACCAGTCGCGGGTTGAGTTCGGCGAGCCGTTCGGTCGAGAAGCCAAGGCGGTCAAGCACACCGGTCCGGAAGTTCTCGAGCAGGACGTCGGCCCGGCACACCATTCGCTCAAGGGCCTCCCTGCCCTCGTCGGTCTTCAGATCCAACGCGATCGACCGCTTGTTGCGATTCGCCGACAGAAAGTAGGTGGATTCGCGTTCGGCGTCCTTGGGCTGAACGAAGGGCGGACCCCAGGACCGGGTGTCGTCCCCGCCCTTGGGGCTCTCCACCTTGATGACGTCGGCGCCGAGATCGCCGAGCATCATGGCCGCGTGAGGCCCGGCGAGCGCCCGCGTCAGATCGACGACCACGGTGCCGCTCAGCGGTCCCGTTCTCCCTGAGTTGAGTGACATGACGCGATCCTCCCGTTGGATTGGTGACCTAGTGGCCTAGCCAATTATCAAGGTAGACGGAGCTGGTGTCAATGCCACGATTCCCAGCTCAGCGGCCATTTTTCGCGCACGAAACGGCGGCACGCGTCGCGCGTGCCGCCATCGTGATCAGGGAATCAGAGCCAGCCGGGCACCACCAGGATCGCCCACGCGATGACCGGTCCGATGACGACCACCAGCGCGCTGTACTTGAGGATCTGCTTGTAGAACACGTCTCGGTCGACGCCCTGAGCGTTCGCCAGCACCAGCGCGCCGTTGGTCGAGAACGGGCTGACGTCAACGATGGTCGAAGCGATGGACAGTGCCACGATGACGCCGATGGCACCGACGTCGCCGGCCAGCAGGAACGGGACCGCGAGCGGGATGGTGACACCGAGAATCGCGGTCGACGAGGCGAAGGCCGAGACGATGGCGCCGATGTAGCACAGCAGCAGGGCCACCAAGAGCGGAACACCAAGGCCCGCAACGCCGTTGCCCACCCATTCGACGGTGCCCGCCTCCTGAAGAACTCCGACGAAGGTGAGGACGCCACCGATGAGGAGGACCGTCGACCAGCTGATCTGGTTGATGGCGCCCTTCTGGGCCTTAGGCGACGCGAGCGCCAGGATCACCGCAACGGTCATGGAGACGAAGCCGACGTCGAGATCGAGAATGAGCGAGAACACCGCCAGGGACACCAGTCCGACCAGGGTGAGGATCTGCTCGAACGTGATGGCCTTGACGGCCGTGGCCAGCGGCGGCGCCTTCTCCGCGGTGACCGCCTGCGAGGGGGACTTGGTGGTCGTCGTGCCGAACCCGCGCATCACCGTCGTCGGCGTCTTGCCACCGCCCACCGAGCCGGTGTCGTCGACCGGACGAGTGGCGTCCTCGTCGTGCACGCTGCGCCCGATCAGCGAGCGGCCGCCGAGGAAGACGAACAGCAGGACGCCGATGGCGGCGTTGAACAGCAGGCTGCCGAGGAAGAGGGTGAGCGGGCTGTTCTCCAGCCCGGCCTTGGACGCGATGTTGTTGACGGTGACGCCGTAGATGCTGATCGGCGAGAATCCGCCGGCCTGGGCGCCGTGGATGACCATCATGCCCATCAGCAGCGCGTTGATCTTGTATCGAGCCGCGAAACCGAGGGCGATGGGGGCGACGATGGCGACCGCGGCGGGTCCTAGCGCGCCGATCGAGGTCAGGACGCCGGTGATGCCGAACATCACCCAGGGGATGAGCGCGACCCGCCCTCCGACGAGGCGGACGGCGCCGCGCACCAAGAGGTCTACCGTGCCGTTGTTCTGCGCGATGGCGAAGAGGTAGGTGATGCCGACGAGGGTCAGGAACAGGCTGCTGGGAAAGCCGCCGATGATCTGGTCGGCGTCCATCCCGACCGCGACGGTGCCGACGAAGAACGCGGCGACGAAGCCAAGCGCGCCCATGTTGACCGGCAGCACGGTGGCGGCGATGAACATGACGGCCAGCGCCAAGATCGGTATCAGTTCGGTGGGCATCTCGATCTCCGCCTCGTCGGGTGGCTAATTGGACTAGCCACTGGGTCACTTGCAGTGAATCAGTGAACCAGGTCACTGTCAACCCTGAGTGTGGCGGCCGTCATGCCGATCATCGCGCTATCGTTTGGTCCAGAGGAACAGAGAGTGAGTGACACAGTGGCTGAGCAAATTCGTCCGGTGGCCCGCCCCCGGCTGTACGAAGTCATCGTCGAACAGCTCTGCGAGCACATGGCCAACCGCGACATGAAGGCCGGCGAACGCCTGCCACCGGAGCGTGAACTCGCAGCTCAACTCGGAGTCAGTCGGGCGTCACTCAGTCAGGCCCTGGTGGCCCTCGAGGTGCAGGGCATCCTCTCCGTGCGTCACGGCGACGGTGCGGTCCTGATCCGCCGCCCGGTCGGCGACTCGGCCATCCGCGCGCTGCGCGAGCACGCCGACCGACTGCCAGAGGTGATCGAGGCCCGTGAGGCTCTCGAGGTGAAGCTGGCCGAGTTGGCCGCCGAACGCCGCAGCGACGCCGAAATGGCCGCCATCGACGACGCCCTGGCAATCATGGACATGGAGATCACCGAGGGCGAGCGCGGCGTGTCCGGTGACGAGCACTTCCATCGCGCGATCACCGCGGCCGCGCACTCTCCGCTGCTGGCCCGACTCATGGGTGAGATCGCCGAACTCGTCCGCGAGACGCGCATCGAGTCGCTGTCCCAGTCGCAGCGACCGCGCGCGTCACTCGAGGGGCACCGACGCATCGCCGAGGCCGTGCGCAGGCGCGATTCGATGGAAGCCGGTCGCGCCATGGCCGAACACATCCGCCTGGTCTCCGACGTCGCCCTGCTCCGCGACGGGGACGCCCGCGGCGCCTGATCATCACTCCAGAACCGGTTGTCGCCCTTGGCGTCTCGCGCGAATCGCGATGAGGCCGCCGCCGATCACCAAGGCCATCCCGCCGTAGGTGACCACGGTGGGCGGATGGTTCCAGATCAGCCAGTCGGCCACCGCGGTGAACACGATCACCGAGTAGATGAACGGGCCCAACTTCTCGGCGGGAGCGTGCCGGTAGGCCAGCACGATGAGGGTCTGCGACGACAGCTGCGCCAACCCGAGCCCGATCAACCAGGCCCAGGCCGCGGGCGGGATGGGCCGCCAGTCGAGCGCCGCGATGGGCACCGACAGGAACGTCGAGAGCAGGAAGAAGTAGAACAGCACCCGGAGAATGGGTTCGGTCGCACCGAGCCACCGCACCGACATCATCGCGACGGCAAGGAAGAGCGCACCGGCGAACGCAGCCAGTTCACCGACGTCGACGCGGTGGCCCTGCGGTTGCAACACCAGCACCACCCCGGCGAAGCCGACGACCGCCCCGACCCACGTCGCGGTCGCCACCCGCTGGCGCGTCACCGCCCAGGCGATCAACGGCATCCACAGCGGGGCGCTGTACGTCAGCAGGGTGGCGTTGGCCAGCGGGATCCGCGCGATCGCGAAGAACAGCGCGTACCAGCAGGCGGTACCGGTGACCGCACGCAGCACGTGCAGACCGATCTTGCCGGTGCGCATCGACGACCAGCCACCGCGCGTCACCACCGGAATCACGAACATCAGACAGATCGCGTTCTGGAAGAGCAGCAGCACGCCCGTCGAGGTGTGCTGGCCGGCCACCTTCGCCAGCGTCCCGACCAGCGCCACGCAGAAGAAGGCGGCCGTGGTCAAAAGTGCGCCGAGAACCAGGTTTTCGGGTCGTCGACCCACGCTGGTCTCGGCGTCCGTCACCGGCGGGCCGCCTGCAGCGCAGCCTCGACGTCGGCCTGGGTCTTGGCGAGGAAGGTCTGGAACTCCTCACCCACCATGAAGGTCGTGGTGAACTGGCTGCGATCCGCGGTGTCCTTCCACGTCGCGGTGTCCACCATCTTGGCCAGCGCCTGCTGCCAGTAGTCGACCGCGTACGCCGGCATGTCGGGCGGCCCGTAGAGACCGCGCCAGTTCGACAGGGTGACGTCAAGTCCCTGTTCCCGCGCGGTGGGCACGTTCAGTCCGGGCAGCCGGTCCTCGGCAAGAACGCCAAGTCCCTTGAGTTCCTTGGTCTTCACCTGCCCGATGAACTCGCTGACGCCGCCGATGGCGATGCCGATCTCTCCGCTGGCGAGCGCGGCGCTCTGGTCGCCACCGCCTTCGCGGGTGACGTAGTGGATCGACGACGGATTTCCGCCGGCCGCGGACACCAGCAGGTCGAACGGTGCCTGGTCGTCGAGGGCGGCGCCGACCGCGACGCGGGACGGGTCGGACCTGATCGCCGACATGACGTCCCCGAGGTTCTGGTACGGAGCGTCGGGTCGGGCGACGACCATGAAGTATTCGGTCATCAACCGGGCGATCATCGTGACGTCGGCATAGCCGTACTTGGACGTGCCGCTGAGCTGATTGGTCATCATCGACAGCGACGTCACCGAGATCTGGTCGTCGTGGCCCCGATAGTCGTCCACCATGGTGGCCAGGAAGTCCGCCCCGCTGCCGCCCGGTCGGTTCTGCACGGGAAGCGGCACGTCGACGATGCCTTCCTTCTGCACCGAATCCACGACCGCGCGGATGGTCAGATCGAAACCGCTGCCCGGCGAGGCGCCCGCCGTCATCGTCACCGGTCCGGCGGGATAGCCGTCAGCGGATGCGGAACCCTGGCAACCCGTCACGAGCAGACACGCGGCGAGCACGGCGAAGAAGGCGGATCTTGGCGTCAACGGTGTTCTCCTGATGTGGGATTGGCAACCTCGGCCGGTTGGGCCCTGGCGTTCATGCGGTCGGTCTCGCGTTGCAGTACGGCGTTGAGCATCCGGGGTGCGACGACGTCGAGGGCGCGCAGCGCGAGCGCCTTGCGCGGCGCAATGCGGATCGGCCGGGTCTTGGCTGCGGTCACCAGCCACTGCGCGGCCTCCTCCGCCGAGAGCGCGGCGATGCCGTCGTACACCCGGGTTGGGGCGATCATCGGGGTGGCCACCAGGGGGTAGTACACCGTCGTCGAATGCACGCCGGCGTGCCCCCATTCGGTGTCGACGACGCGACTCACCGCGCTCAACGCGGCCTTGGATGCGTTGTAGGCGGCGAACATTGGTGACGACTCCGGCAGCACCCGCCACGTCGCGACGTTGACGATGTGGCCGTCGCCGCGTTCCAACATCCCGGGGGCCACCCCGCGAATGAGCCTCAGCGGGGCGTAGTAGTTGAGCGCCATGACGCGTTCGACGTCATGCCATCGCTCCAGGGACTCGATGAGCGGCCGTCGAATGGACCTCGCCGCGTTGTTGATCAAGATGTCAACGGGGCCAACGGCGTTCACGACCGCGTCGACCTGGTCCAGGTCGGACAGGTCGGCCGCCATCGCGGTGGCGCTTCCGCCACCGGCGGTGATCTTCTCGACGACGTCGGCCAACGCGTCCGCCCGTCGGGCGACCGCGACGACGCTGGCACCCTCTGCGGCGAACAGCTGCGCGGCGACCGCACCGATTCCCGACGACGCACCGGTGAGCAGCACCCGTTTGCCGCGCAGATCGATCGCCGTCCGCTTGGGCCAGCGCGGCACCGGACGCATGCCGGCCAACCGCATGGCCCGCTTGAACTCGGGGATCACGGAGTCACGACTGCGAACACGTCGTCGTGCGTCATCCAGATGTCCGATCCCCCGCGGCGGCTACCTTGGGAAACAGTAGATGACGCGCGGCGGCAATTCGCGGTTGCGTGGAATTTGCCGCGTCGGTCCTACCTGCTCATACCTCGGCCCGGCCCCGCGACCGCCTCAATTCCTCGCCGCGTTCGACGTCCTGCTGCTCCTTGGCCTCGTTCTTGTCGATGAGGCGGGTGTCACGGGCGGGCAACTGGAGATCCTCCGCGGCAGACATCCCGGCTTGCAGTTGACGGCCGCGCTCAAGTTCGGAGTCGAGTTCTGCGCCGAAGAGCAACGCCAGGTTGGTGATCCACAGCCACAGCAGGAAGACGATGACCCCGGCCAGCGTCCCGTAGGTCTTGTTGTAGCTGCTGAAGTTCGCCACGTAGAGACCGAAGCCCAACGACGCCACGACCCACACCAGGATGGCCGCGGCGGCGCCGACGCTCACCCACTTGAATTTCGGCTGTTCCACATTGGGCGTGGCGTAGTAGAGGATGGCGACGACGAGGACGACCAAGACCAACAATGCCGGCCACCTTGCGACGTTCCAGACCGTGACCGCCGCCGATCCGACGCCGATGGTGTCCCCGATGGCCCGGGCGAGCGGCCCCGTGACCGCGAGGAGGAACGCCGCGGCGGCACCGACGACGAGGCCGACGAGGGTCAAGATCAATTGCAGCGGACGGAGTTTCCACACCGGGCGACCCTCCTCGATCTCGTAGATCCGGTTCATGGCCCTGCCGAACGCCCCGATGTAGGCCGACGCCGACCACAACGCGCCAACGATGCCGATGACGAGGGTGACTCCGGCGGAGGGCGACTGCACCAACTGCTCGATCGGCGCACGCAGGACGTCCACGGCTGACGACGGCCCCACCTCCCCCGCAATCTGCAGGATGGCGTCGGTCGTGGTCTTGCCCTGCCCGAAGACACCAAGCAGCGAGACCACCACGACCAGTGCAGGAAAGACGGACAGGACGGCGTAATAGGTCAGTGCCGCCGCGAGGTCCGCGCATTGATCAGTCGAGAATTCCCGCACCGTCTTGCGGATTACGAACCACAGCGACGGCTTCGTGAGATCGGTTGGCGAGTCGGGCTTTCGAGGATCGTCGGGGTCGGGACGCGGTGCCGCCTCATCGGATGGATGGGAAGGACCGTCCCCGTCGAACCCGTCACCCGGTTCGAGCTGTGCGACGGGCGCCTCACGGTATGTGAGTTGCTTGTCAGCGGCGACCCTGGCAACCAAGACACCGCCGACGACCGTCGCCGCCACGTAGACCGCCTTGCTCAACGTGCTCATCTCAGCGCCCCCATCAGATGCACTCGGCGGCGGGCAGCAGACTGGCCGCCATGTTCTGTTCCATCATCTTCAAGGCGGCCGCGCCGAGCTCGGCGTCGATGTGGGCCACCGCATCCGGTGGTAGCACCACGTCGAAGTGCCGCACGTAGGCGTCCAGGGCGGTATAGAGAATGCATTGCTCGGTCACCTGCCCGGTGATGACCACCCGTTCGGTTCCGAGCCGGCCCAGCAGGTATCCCAGCGGCGTCGAGTAGAACGCGCTGTGACGCACCTTGGTCATCATCCTGGTGTCCGGCGCAGGCACGATCGGCCCGACCAAGTCCGGCCGTCGTCCGGCCAGCGCCGCGTTGACGAGGTCGCGTTGGTCGGCGGTGAAGTCGCCGTAGTTGTCGTTGACGTAGACCACGTCGACGTCGTCGGTGTCGTGGGCGCGCTTCAGCAACTGCGACAACGGATCGATGATCGGCTCCACGTTGGGAATGAGAAGGTCGGCGTCGGGATGCTCGTAGGCGTTGAGCATGTCGACGACGAGAACGACTGTGCCACTCATGATCTAGCGCTTACCCCGACGCGTCGGGCACAAACGGCGACCCGAGCGGTCGGCGCTCAGTCCTCCGTGGCGGTCGGGCTTTGCGCGGACTCCCACTTGGACTCCATCGACCGCTGCACGACGGCGTCGCCGGGAAGCTCCACGTCGAAGGTCTGCCCGTCGTCGGTCTCGAGGGTCACGGCGAACGTCGCACCCCCAGCCGACTCGGGAGCGTCGACGAAGACCACCTTGTACTGCCGCTCCCCCGCACGCTCGTCACCGGGCACGTCCAAGGTGACGAGGTCACCGGGCGCGACCTCGTCGATTCGCGCGTCGTCGGAGATGCCCGTCATGACAGCGACGTCCGCAGCGACGGTTCGCCAGCCGTCCAGCGCGACATCATGTGCGCGGCCAGTCGGTCTTCCACCACGTCGAAGGCACGCATGCCGAAGACCACGTCGGACTCCAGGTGCGGCTCGCGCCTCACCAGGTCGGCTACCACGTCGGTGCGGACGATCTGTTCGTGCACGGCGTCGGCCTCGACGTGCTCGCGGTAGAACCGAACGCAGGCCTCGGGTGCCTTCATCCGCCTCAGCGCGTCGACGAGTCGAGCCGACCCCGGTGACGAGGTGATCTCGGTGGCGGCGAAGTGGCCGACGGCGGCGCCTCGGAATTCCCGATGCAGGCCGAACAGCGACATCACGTTCACCACGGCCAACGCCTCCGCGGGTACTGCGGTCAGATAGTGCAGATAGCGGGAGTCGAGTCCCGCAGCATCCAGCAGGTCCCCGAAGAGTTGCTGATGCGCGTGATCGGCTCGGCCACCACCGAATTCGTCGAACTCCACCGCCACGAAGGCAGCCTTCGCCGCCCCCGACAACCGAGGAATCGCCCACGCGTGGGGGTCACCCTCCTTGAGGTGGTAAATCGACCGATGCACGAAGTACTCACGCATCTGCTCCCACGTGCCCTCGTCGCGCAGGTGATAGGACAGGCCGGTGCCGTCGACCGGGGTGGTCGACAGATCGGCCATCTCCTGCTCGGCCGACGCGTCGACGACGCCGATCTCCTGCTGCAACGCCGAAAGGAACGCGTCTTCGAGACGGGCCCGGAGATGTAGTACACCCGGATCCCACTCCCAGCGCGGCTCGACGTCGGCGAATCCGCGATAGTGGAGTTCGTAGCAGACGTAGAGGGCCAACTGCAGGTCGCGACCCCACGGGGAGGAGTCGCCGACCGGCGCGTCGACGGGGATGAAGCTACGTCGCGGCGCCCGGCACTTCAGATGCGCAATGAGGGCACCGGAGAGAGGGCCGGCGGCGGTCGGCAGATCGGGCTCGAGATACGTGGCAGGTGACGTCACCTCGTTCGCATACCCGGTGTTGGACTGCGTAAACGGCGTTTGTGGACGTGCCGCGCGGGTAGGACGAACGAGGTGCCTCTCACTCGTCGGACCACGTGCGCCTCGTGAACGCCTCCCCGTCACGAATCGTCGTGACCGGCGCGTCGGGCAACGTGGGCAGCGGCGTGTTGCGCGCCCTTGCCCGCAGCATGCCCGAGGCCGAAATCGTGGGGGTATGCCGTCGGCCACCGACGGTCGGGGAGATCTACGACGGCATTCGATGGCACGCGATCGACCTCTCGTCGCCGACCGCCACCGCCGAGTTGGCCCCCGCCATGGAAGGCGCCGACGTCGTGGTGCACCTTGCCCTGGCCGTGCAACCGGTCGACGACGAGGCCCACCTCTACCGAGTGAACGTCCTCGGCTCGCGTGCGGTCCTGGACGCAATGGCGGTGGCCGGCGTTCCGCACCTGGTCTACGCATCCAGCCTGGGGATCTACGCTCCCATGGCTACCGAATCCGCCGCCGCCACCGTGCCCGTCACGGAGGACTGGCCCGACACCGGCCAGCCCACGTCGGCCTACAGCAGGCACAAGGTCGTCGTCGAGCGGATGCTCGACGACTTCACCGAACGGCACCCCGAGATCACCGTCGCCCGGTTCCGCCCGACCGTGGTCGTCCAGCGCCAGGCGGCCTACCTGATCAAGTCGCTCTATCTGGGGCCGCTCGTTCCCCGCGCCCTGTTCGGTCTACTTCGTCGGCGACCGCTGCCCGTCGTGCCGCTACCCACCGGCATTGCACTGCAATTCGTGCATGCCGACGATGTCGGCGACCTGGTGACCCGGCTCATCGAGCGCCGTTCGCATGGTTCGTTCAACGTCGCGGCCGACGTCTTGGACGCCGATGGCATCGCCGGTCTCGTCGGTGGGCGCGCCGTCGCCGTAGACCCGCGATGGGTGCGTACCGCGGTCACGGTCTTGCATGCGCTTCGGATGGTGCCGCTGACGCCGGGCTGGTACGACGTTGCCACCAATACTCCGCTGATGGATACCTCCAGGGCGCGTGACGAATTGGACTGGGCACCGACGCGGTCGTCCGTCGAGAGCGCGTGGGAACTCATCAACGGGCTGGCCGACGCAGCCGTCGGCAGCAGTCCGGCGACGGGATGGACGCCACCGAAGGGAAAGACGCCTCCCGCCACAGGATTTCGCGGAATTTCCGACCGCACCCACGATGTGAGCCTCTTGCTGTGGACGACGTTGGCCCTTGCACGTGCACTTGGGGTCGGCAAGACCGGCGCCCCGACCACCGTCGCGGTCGTGACCAATCTGGCGTCGGGAACTCCGATGGCCGCGCAGCGTGTGCTGGCCCGGCGTCGCGATCCCGTCGCGCTGCTCGCGCCCGTCGCCGTGGCCGTCGCCCTGGCAGCGACCCGGCACGGTGGTTGGGCTCCGGTCGTCGCGACCGGCGTCCTGAATGTGCTGAATGTCTGTGAACGACGACGCAATCGGAGTGTGGCCCATGAATGATTCAAAAGTCGTAGTGGTGACCGGTGCGTCCAGCGGGATCGGCAGGGAGACCGCCATTCGTTACGCAGAACAGCACGCGCGACTGGTGTTGGCGGCGCGATCGGAGGACGCACTGCTGCGGGTGGCCGGGGAGTGCCGCGCGGCGGGTGCGACGGACGTCGTCGTGCACGTGACGGACATCTCCGACGCCGCACAGGTCGAGACGCTCTTCGAGGTCGCCGTCGCCCGGTTCGGGCGCGTCGACGTCGCCGTACAGTGCGCGGCGATCACGGCCTTCGGGCGCTTCGAGGACGTCCCCGCGTCGGTCTTCGACAGGATCGTCGCCACCAATCTCATCGGATCGGCCAACGTCGCACGGTCCGCACTCCACCACTTCCACGACAGCGGTACCGGCCACCTGGTGTTGATCGGTTCACTCCTGAGCACGGTCGCCGCGCCCTACCAGACCGCCTACGTGGCAACGAAGTTCGCCTTGCGCGGTCTAATTCGCGCCCTGCGACAAGAAAATCGACACATGCCGGGAATCAGGGTGCACGGCGTGTATCCCGGGCCAGTCGACACGCTGGTCTACGGCACGGCAAGCAACTACTTCGGCCGTACCCCCGCGTGCCACCGACCGCTGTCACCTCCGCCACGGTCGTGACGGCGATCATCCGGGCTACTGGTCGACATCGCTCGAGCGAGCGCCAGGTGGGGTGGTTCAACCGGCCTGCCATCGTCGCCTACACGCTGCTGCCGGCCGTCTTCGACGCCCTCATCGGCCCCTTCCTGCGGACGGTCGCGTTCACCGACGAGTCGGCGGAGGACACCGACGGGAACGCCTTCGATCAGTCACCCCAGGAGCACGTCGCCCGCTGATTCCGTTCGGCACGCCGGAAATCGGCGTGGTGCGTAGAGTCGGCCGTGCACCCGCAGCGGGGTCCACGGGCGCGACATCCGACGAGCCGAAACGGACGGTCATGACTACAGCGGACGAGGTCGGAGCGGACGACATCGACGACGCTCAGATCAGTGAGATCGTGGAGCAGGAGTTGGCCACCGCGGTCGCCGATCCCGATCCCGTGTTCGTCGTCTACATCGAATACGACGGCGACGAGTACACCTCGGCCCACACCTCTCAGGACGGCGCGGAGACCCGCGTGCAAGAGACGGCGGCGCAATGGGGTTTCGCCGACGTCCTCGGCACCGACCAACTGACCTACCGCATCACGAAGGTTCCGCTCGAAACACCCTGACCCCTCCGGCGTGTCGTCCATGACTCGCCGTGAGCTTGGTTGTGATCGCCAGCGGACCCATTTGAATTTGCTGGCCGTATCCGAAGCGTGACGATTCCTTCATCGAATTGCTCATGCGCGCGCATATCCCGAACCGACATGGCACCCCTACGATCAATTGACAACCATGTAATTTAGAAAGTCGGGGGCCATGCGTCAGGTGTTTCGGTGTGTTCTGGCAATGATCGGAGCCAGCACACTCGTTGCTGCGGCGCCTGCGGGCACCAGCATGGCGGCGGCCGCCGCGCCCTCCATCGCGTCGGTGCTTCCCGCCAGGGGCGAGATGGTGGGCGTCGCGCATCCGGTCGTGATGACGTTCAGCAAGCCGGTCGCCGACCGGCTCGCGACCGAGCGCTCCCTGGACGTGACGTCGTCGCCGGCGATGACGGGCACGTACGAATGGCTGAGTCCCACCTCGCTGCAATGGGTGCCCGACAGGTTCTGGCCGGCGCACAGCACCGTCGCGCTTTCGATGGGTCGCTACAAGACCGAATTCGTCACGGGCGCCGAGGTCGTGGGCATCGCCGACCTCACGGCCCACACGTTCACCGTCCGCATCGACGGTGTCGACTCAGGGCCGCCGTCGACGGTTCCCACCCCGCACCATCGGCCACACTGGGGCGAACCGGGCGTGCTACCAGCCTCGATGGGCAGACCCGAGTATCCGACGCCGGTAGGCACGTACACCGTCCTCGGCAAGGAGCGGACGGTGTTCATGGATTCCAGCAGCGTGGGCATCCCCGTCTCGGCCCCCGACGGATACCAAATGGACGTCGACTTCGCCGTGCGGATCACCAGCCGTGGGCTCTTCGTCCATTCCGCTCCGTGGGCGGTCAACTCGATGGGTTACGAGAACGTCAGCCACGGCTGCATCAACCTCAGTGCCGAGGACGCGGAGTGGTACTTCAACACCGTCAACGTGGGCGACCCGGTGATCATTCAGGAGAACAGCATCGAAGTTCCGCGAACGGTGACGCGATGACCGCGTTGCGCGGGATCACGGAATGGGCCACCGCGGGACGTCACCGTTTGGATACGACACGGCGTGGCCGGGTCTTCAGTACGGATTTGCTGCCGATAATTGACAGAGTCGTCGGTCGGCAGCAGCAGGGCGATTCGCCGCGATACATCAAATGTGGAATGAGAACGAAAATGAAGGAGTCGACGTCGATGACGATCTTGGATCGATTCAACATCGGGTTGGTGGGTGCCGTTGCTGGGTTGTGCGGGGTCGCCGTGGCCGCGAGCCCCGTAGCTGCGGCCGTGCCGTTCGCAACGGGCGGCTATGAGTGCGTCGCACCGGCGGCCGGCGGGGCCGCTCCCGCAGCAGGCGGAGCGGTCTGTGCCCCGGAAACCGGCGCCATGGGCGGCGTTCCGATGGGCCTGCCGGGCCCGCCGCCGCCTATCGCGCCGCCCCCCGTGGTGCCGCCGATCGCGCCGCCACCCATCGTGCCGCCCATCGTTCCGCCACCCGTCGTCCCGCCCATCGTTCCGGCCGCTGCACCTCTCGCGCCCGTAGTCGGCGGCATGGGTGGGGTCGAGGGCGGCTACGGCGGCAAGGGCGACCCGATCCTTCCGCCCGCCGCAGGTGCACCCGCTCCCGGCCAGCCAATCCTGCCGGGCCCGGCCGCCAGGGGCGCAAGCTAACAGTTCGTCACCGACGGGTCGTGAATCGCGTGGGCAATTGCCGCGCCGTTCACGGCCCGCCGTGCGTACCGGTGCGGTGTGCGCGACTCACCCCTCGTCCGACCACCGGAAGACCGCGAGGCAGCCGATCAGGCCGCCGACGCTCCACGCCGTCAGCACCAGGAAGATCCGCCAGTGCTCCCAGCTGCCAGCCGGCTCGAAGACGACCATCTCCGGCGGCAGCAGCACCGAGCGAAATCCCTGGGCCATCCACTTGATCGGGAAGATCGAGCCGATGGTCAGCATCCAGGCCGGCAGGACGACGAGCGGCACGTAGGTTCCCGAGATGAACTGCAGGGCCACCGACGGACCGTTGGTGATGACCGCGGCCGACACGGCGTTGCTGGCATAGTTGCTGATGAAAATGCCCAGCAGGGAACAACTTACGGTGCCGAGGACGAAGACCCACGTCAACGTGAACCATCCGCCGAGGTCGGTGGGCAGGTGCAGGTTGAAGACGAACACCCCCACCGCCAGGAGGATCACGGCCTCGGCGAAGCTGACCACCGCGACCAAGGCGATCTTGCCGACGAAGTACGACGTCGCGGTGGTCGGCGTTCCGCGGCGTCGCCTCAAGCCGCCCGTGTCTCGGTCGGCGGCGATGCTGATGCCCAAGTTGATGAACGACGTCGACAGAATCCCGTAGGCCAGCATGCTGGCGGCGATCACCGAGCCGGTGCTGGTACTGCTGCCGGGCAACGTCGCGGTGAAGATCGAGCCCAGCAGTATGCAGATCACCGCGGGCATCGAGAACGTCAGCGCCACCTGCTCGGGCCTGCGGTAGAACATCTTCAGCTCGGGGACCACCCGCGACAGCCCGATTCGCAGCGCCGACGGCAACGGCGCCTCCGCCGCGGGGGCACGGTGCCGCGGCGCGACCTGGTCTCGCTCGACCGCCATCAGCTCTGACCAATCAGGTGCAGGTAGGCGTCTTCCAGCGTCGGCCTGGTGATCGTCAGCTCGGACAGCTCCGTGCCATCCTGGCTGCGCGCCTTGACGAGATCGGTTGGCCGGTCGGTCTTCTCGACGTGCACGCCGTCGGCGTCGACCCAGCGCACCGTGGCCGCCGCGCTCACGTGACCCGTCAGCTTGCTCGGCGAGTCCACCGCCACCACCCTGCCGCCGACGATCACCGCGACCCGGTCGGCCAGCGCGGCGGCTTCCTCGAGGTAGTGGGTGGTCAGCACGATGGTGGTGCCGTCGGCGGCCAAGAGCCGAATGAGATCCCAAAATTGGCGCCTGGCCTCTGGGTCGAACCCCGTTGTCGGCTCGTCCAGGAACAGCAGGTGGGGCATCCCGACGATGCCGAGCGCGACGTCGAGCCGACGCCGCTGGCCTCCCGACAGCGACCGCACCCTCTTGCCTGCAACGGCGTCGAGCCCGACGAGTTCGAGCACCTCACCCGGACGGCGCACGCTGCCATAGCAGTTGGTGAACATGCGGACGGTCTCGGCCACTGTGAGCATGCCGGCGTCGCTGGCTTCTTGCAGGACGATACCCACCTTGGCCCGCCAGGTGCGGCCCGCCGTCCCGGGGTCCTCCCCCAACACGCGCACCTCGCCGGCGTCGCGCGTGCGGTTGCCCTCGAGGATCTCGATCGTGGTCGACTTGCCCGCGCCGTTGGGGCCGAGGATCGCGAAGATCTCGCCGTAGTCGACGTCGAGATCCAGGTCGCGCACCGCCGATATCCGCCGATAGGACTTGGCAAGACCCCGCACCCGCACCGCAGATGACTCGTCCTGCGTCATCAGCGGCCCGGGTCCTGTTCGGCGGACTCGCCCTCGAGCTCGAGGAGCAGTCGTCGAAGGTCGTCATCGGACAGCGCGTCGATCAGCCCGTCGACGTCGTCGTCGGGCTGCTCGGTCGGCTCCTCGGCGATCGCGGTGTCCCCGCCGTACAGCGAGTCGACCTCGGCGAGCACGCGAACGGCCAGCGAATCCACGCTCACGCCGCGGAGGATCTCGAGCACCGGAAGGTCGATCGCGAAGGTCGTGTTGATCCGGATCCGGAAGTCCATGGCCATCATCGAGTCCAGGCCGACGTCGTCGAGGATGTCATCGGGCTCGATGTCGTCGACGGCGCAGTCGAACACGCCGGCGACGGTGCGCCGCAGCTGCTCGGTGACCACGCCGAGCCGCTCGGGTTCTGACAGGCCGGCGAGCAGCTCCAGCATCGACGAGTCCGAGTCGCCCTCGCCCACTGGCACTTCGGTGGCCTCGAGTTCGGCGAACATCTTCGGCAATCCGGCGCTGAACCCCACCTGACGGGCTCGACCCCAGTCCGCGGTGATCGCGATGACCTGTGGTGTCTTTTGGTCGATCAGGCGGTCGAGGATGCGGGCGCCCGCCGACGGGGTGATCAGCTCGATGCCCCGGTGCGCGTAGACCTTCTCCAGGTGCAGTTCTTCGACCATTCCCACCGACCACGGGCCCCACCCGATGGTGAGTGCCGGGAGTCCCTGCGCCTGCCGGCTGTGGGCGAACGCGTCGAGGAACGCGTTCGCGGCGGCGTAGTTGCCCTGGCCGGGTGACGCGATGGCCGACCCGGCGGAACCGAACATGACGAAGAACTCCAGATCGTGGTCTCTGAAGGTGTCGTGCAGCGCCCTGGTGCCGATCATCTTGGGCGCCAACACCTTCGCGAAGTCGTCCTCGCTCATGTTCATCAGCAGTTGGTCGTGAACCGTGCCCGCGGCATGGATGATCCCGCGGACGGGCCTGCCGCCCTCGCGGACGTGGTCGGCCAACCACGCCTGCACTTGGGCAACGTCGGTCACGTCGACGCTCGCGGTGCTCACCCGCGCCCCGAGTCGTTCGACGGCCCGGATCGGGTCGACGGTCGCGAACTGGGCGTCGCCCTCGGCCAGCGTCGACCACGTGTTCCGCGGGGGAACCGCACTCCGGCTCAGCAGCACGATGTGCCGGGCCCCGCGCTCGGCGAGGTAGGTCGCCACGGTGCGGCCAAGGGCACCGATGCCGCCGGTGACGACGTAGGTCGCGTCGGGGGTCAGCGTGGTCGGGAAGGCCTTCGTCAGGCTCTGGCTGGCGCGGATTCGGGGCACGAAGACGTCGCGACCGCGGATCGCGATCTGGTCCTCCGGATCCTGCGCGAGGACGTAGTCGACGACGTGCGAGGCGGTTTCGGCCACGTCGTCGGCATCGTCGACGTCGACCAAACCGCCCCACCGCTCGGCGAACTCGTGATGCCCGATGACTCGCCCGAGTCCCCATACCGCGGCCTGGTCGGCGACGCACGAGGCGGTTCCCGGTGCCGCCTGCGCGTTGGCCGTCACCAGGTACAGCCGGGGTTCGACGGTGTCGTGCACGGCCAGTGCCTTGACCAGCCGCATCACCGTGAAGACGCCAAGGTGCAGGTTCGCGTCCGCGGCCACCGGGCCGGCGGGATTCGCCACGACGTCCACCGGCCAGCAGTCGACGACGCCGCCGAGCTCGGCATCGCGGTCGAGATGCGCGGTGAGCAGTTGCGACACCTGTTCGGCACGTTCGGGATTCACCACGTATCCACCGTCGACCTCGGTCAGCTCAGCAACGGGACCGTGGGCCACCGTTCGCACGCGGTGACCACGCCCGCGCAGCATCTCGGCGACCGCGTTGCCGACGCCGTGTTCATCGACGAGAACGAGCCAGGATTGCTCCTCCACCGCGGACCCGGCGGGGGTGTCGTCCTTCTCGACCCAGTGAATCTCGTAGAGACCCTTGTCGACGCGCTCGGGCGACATGCGGGACGAGGAGCTCAGCGACTCCACCGTGAAGCCGTCGAACACCGCGAGTGCCTCGCCGAGCTGGTTCCTGACGGTGATGTCGGCTTCGATGCGCTCCGTGGTCGCCGAGACGACCCGGACGTCGACTGACATCTTCGCCTCGGGCGGCGCGTAGACGGCACTGTGCCGGATGCGAGCCGGCAGAAACGGGTCGGACGGCCCGTCTTGCCCGAGAAGCATTGTGCCGAAAAGTGTTTGGAACGCACCGTCGACGAGCGCGGGATGGAAGCGGTAGACGTCGAGTTCGTCGGCGATCGTTTCCGGTACGGCGAGCCGGGCCACCGACCAGTCGGCGCCGCCGACGATCTCGGTGACGGGGCGGAACGCTTCGCCGTATCCGAAGCCGAGGTCCTCGGTCCTGGCGTAGAACTCGTCGCCCGAGGTGGCGATCACCTCGTCGCCGCGGACGTCGTGGCGGCCGGGTGCCGTGGGCAGCGCGCGCAGTGCTGCGGTGGCGGTGATCGTCCACTTCACCTCCCCGTCGGGCGTCGCGGTGAACGCGGCGAACTCCACGGTGCCGTTGTCCTCGTTGAGCGTGGTCCGCATGATGGGATCGCATGTCTCGTCGAGGATCACCGCGCGAAGGAACTCGAGATCGTCGACGGCGAGGTCGGTTCCGTAGTGCTCCTTCGCGGCGGCCAATGCCATCTCGACGTACACCGCGCCCGGCACGACGACGCTTCCCTGCACGCGGTGGTCGGCGAGGAACGGGAAGTGGGACGCGCTCAGTTCGGCTTCCCAGGAGGGGCGCACGCCGCTGACCGGTTGGCCAAGCAGCGGATGCACCGGGTCGAAGTGCAGGTCCTCCGACGCCTCCGGCGTCTCGTTCCAGTAGCGCTTGTTCTGCCACGGGTAGGACGGCAGCTTCACCCGTTGCGCGGCTCCCTTGGGCTGCACCGCGTTCCACGCCAGGTCGTGGCCGTTGCAGTGCAGTGCGCCAAGGCAATTCAGCAGTGTCCGGCCGTCGTCGTCGTTGCGCCGTTGGGTGGCGAGGACCAGCGCCTTCTCGGTTCCTGCGGTCTCGAAGATCGACGCCGCCAGCACGGGGTGCGGCCCCAGCTCGACGAAGTGGGTGTAGCCGTCGTCGAGCAGTCGCCGCAGTGCGGGCTCGAAGAGCACCGTCGCGCGGGTGTTCTGCCACCAGTAGGCGGCGCCGGCGGCGTATCCGTCGAGCCGTTCACCGGTGACCGTCGAATAAAGCGGAATCGCGGCCTGGCTCGAGGACAGCCCGTCGAAGGCGCCGACGAGCTCGTCCTTCACCAGATCCATGTAATGGGTGTGGTACGGAACCTTGACGGCGAGATGGCGATTGAACACCTGGGCGTCGTCCAGCTGGCGGGCGACGTCGTCGAGCACCTCGGCGTCGCCGGCGATGGTCACCGCCGACGGGCTGTTGATCGCGGCGATCGACACCCGTCGGGTGAACTCCTCGAGGGTCTTCGCATCGACGGTGGACATGAGCGTTTCGGCGTCAAGGCCGACGGCCAGCATGCGACCCATTCCGCTGGTGCGCTGCTGAAGTCGGCTGCGGTGGTAGATCACCCGCACCGCGTCCTCGAAGTTCAGTAGCCCGGCCAGATGATGGGCGGCCACCTCGCCGGCACTGTGCCCGACGACCGCGTCGGGGCGGATTCCGAAGTGCTCGAGCTGCGCCGCCAGCGCGACCTGAATGGCGAAGTTGGCGGGTTGGGCGAACTCCGTCTCCCCCATCCGGGTACTGGCCTCGTCGCGCCGAAGTTCCTCCAGCAGTGACCAATCCGCGTACCGGGACAGTTCGCGGTCGGTGCGCTCCATGCTCTCGGTGAAGACGTCGAAGACACCGAGCAGCCCGCGGCACATCCCCCACCACTGGGGACCCATGCCGGTGCAGACGAAGGCGAGTTTCGGCGGGGTCGGGTTCGTGCGTCCGGCGGAGACCTGGCCACCGTCGGCGAGTGCCCGAAGCTGCTCGAGCGCGTCGGTGATCCCGTCGACGATCAAGGTCTGGCGATGGTTCAGGTGCGCCCGCCGTTGCCCGAGGGTGTACGCGAGATCGGCCAGCGTGACCTCGGGATGATCGCGCACGTGCTCGGCCAACTGGCGGGCCGTCGCCACCAGCGCCTCCTCGCTGCGCGCTGATATCGGAAGCACCGTCAACGATGCTGCGGCCGAGGCTGTTTCGGCGTCGGCATCGCCGGCGACGGGCGGTTCGGCGAGCACTACGTGGGCGTTGGTGCCGCCGAATCCGAACGAGTTGACCCCGGCGACGCGCCGCTCACACTCGGGAAAGGGACGACCCGTCGTCGGGACGTCGATGCCCATCTCGACGAGGTCGAGATCGCCACTGAGGGTATGGAAGTGGAGGTTGGCGGGGACGAAGCCGTGCTTGAGCACCAACGCCGTCTTGATCAGGCCGGCCACGCCCGCACCTGCCTCGAGGTGTCCGATGTTGGTCTTGACCGACCCGATGAGAAGGGGTTCCCCTTCGGGCCGCCCCGAGGCGAGCGCGCTGGCCAGGGCGCGCATCTCGATGGGATCGCCGACGGGCGTTCCGGTTCCGTGCGCCTCGACGTAGCCGATCTCGGCGGGTTCGACGCCCGCCCTCTGGAGGGCGTTGACGATGGCGGCTTCCTGGGCCTCCTTGCGGGGCACGGTGATGCCGTCGGTGTGGCCGTCCTGCGACACCGCGGTGCCGAGGATCTGGGCGTAGACCTCGTCGCCGTCGCGCAGCGCCTGCGCAAGCGGTTTGATGACGACGACCGCGCCGCCCTCACCCCGTGAGTAGCCGTCAGCGGATTCGTCGAAGGCCTTGCTGCGCCCGTCGGGGCTGAGGAACCCGCTCTTGGATTCCGCGATCGCGGTGTTGGGTCCAAGCATGACGTTCACGCCGCCGGCAAGGGCGACGTCGCATTCGCCGTTCCAGATGCTCTGCGCCGCCAGGTGAACCGCGACGAGTGAACTCGAACAGGCGGTGTCGATCGTCATGCTCGGCCCGCGAAAGTCGAAGGCGAACGAGATTCGGTTCGCCAACATCGTCATCATCATTCCGGTGGACGAGTGGGTCTTGAATCGGTAGCGACTGGTGCGGCCCTGGTTCTGCAGGAGTTGGTAGTCCAGGGTGAAGCCGCCGATGAACACCCCGACCTGGGTGCCGGCCAACGAGTCGGCGGGGATGCCCCCGTCCTCCAGCGCCTCCCAGGTGGCCTGCAACAGGAGGCGCTGCTGCGGGTCGAGAAGGTGGGCTTCGCGCGGGGAGATGCCGAAGAACTGTGGGTCGAATTGGTCGACCTCGGCGAGGAAGCCGCCCCGGCGGGTGACCATCTTGCCGACCTTGCCCGGATGGGGGTCGTGGAAGCGGGCGGCGTTCCAGCGCGACTCGGGCACGACGCGCGTGGCGTCGGTGCCGCTGCACAGCAAGTCCCAATAGCTCTCGGGGGAGTCGACGTCACCGGGTAGGCGGCATCCGATTCCGACGATCGCCAAGGGTTCGTGACCACGTCGTTCAGTCAGCATGTCGAGTCCTTTGCCCCCACCATCTGTGTTGAATCACGAAGGGTTGCCCTGCCGCTCGCGCGGTACAGGGCTCTTCATTACTTCGTATTGACGGCCGCGTCGGATGGGGTGGCGTCAGGTCAATTCGAGCGAGCTGGTGAGGATCCACTCGGAGCTGGTCGGATTGGTGGCCTGCTCGCTGCGGTAGACCGCCCGGAGCTCTCGAAGGAGCGGATCGCGCTGCCACGCCTGTACCTGCCGCATGACGTCGTCGTCGGCGAAGACCTTGGCCTTCTCTGCCAGCACCGTCTCGATCAACTGACCCGCCAGCTGGCGCAGCAGTCGGGCGTTGGCGTCGAACCGTTCGGAGAACTTGGGCGCGGTGCCCATCATGGCCGTGTGCAGGGTGACCATGAAGTTCAGCGGCGCGTAGAGGTCGACGAACTGGGCCGAGGACGCGGTGCCCTCGACCGACGCCCATTCACGGAAGAACCGCTGGACGCGGTTGCTCAGTTCGATCAAGCCCTCCAGGTAGGGCACGACCTCGGGGTCGTCGGCAACGGTGACGAATCGTCCGTTGGCGTAGAGGAAGCCCACGAAGCCCCAGTAGAACGCGATGTCCCAGATGACCTTGGCGGTCATCACGTTCGGCGTCCCCATCAGCGTGTACTGATCCCGGTAGATGGCGAGCCACATCTCGGTGAGCGACCGGAACAGCGAGTCGTCGATGGCCGCTCGGGCCACCACGTCCTCGCCGTCGAGCTCGCGGGTGACCATGTCGGTGATGAGCCCGTTGCCGATGGCGACGAGGTCGAGGCCCGAGGAGTACAGCGGGTCCAGGAAGATCCCGGCGTCACCGGTGACGGCCCAGCGGTCGCGGCCGTCGAAGATCTTGCTGACGCCGTGGCTGTACTTCTTCATGACCCGGAAGTCCATGATCAGGTCGTCGTGCTTGGCGAGCTCCGCGGCGCACTGCGGTTCGTGCTCGCGCAGCCATGACTTGGCCTTGTCGAGGCTGTTGATGCCGTCGAAGGCGTGGAAGGCAGGGTCGGCGACGATGCCGACGCTGGTGGCGCCGGACGCGAGCCGGATCAGCCAGACCCAATACCCCTCGCCCATCAGGTGATTGGTGGACATCGACCGGTCACCCTCGACCAGACGCGACTGCCACAGTGGGTCGTCGCTCCAATTCCCGAGGTCGATCTCGGCGGCGACCCGGAACCACACGGCGTTGCAGTGGTGCTCGTTGCGGAGCTTCAGATCCAGCTGGCGCGGCAGTTTCCTGGTACGCCCGGACGCGTCGACCACCCAGCGAGCCGTCGTGTCGGCGACGGTGTCGTCGTTCTGCGTCGTGATCGTGTGCGGAGCGCCGTCGGCGCCGAACTCCACCGACCGGACCCGGCCCTTGGAGAATTCGACGCCCGCGGCCGTGCACCGATCGGTGAGCTCGTTCTCCAACCGGCCGCGGTCGATCTGATAGGTGGGTTGCGGGACGAAGCTCGAACTTCCGAGTTCCATCCGCTGGGTGATGTCGGTGTTTCCGTCGTGCGTGAAGAACATGCGCAGACCCATCTTGCGGATCTGCGCACTCTTCAGGTGGTCGGCAAGGGCCAGGCGCTCACCGAAGTACAGCGCGGACACCTCGACGGTGGACTCCCCCACGGTGTGGGTGATCTCGGGAACCGGACGCGACGTGGGTTCGATGATGACGATTCGCGTCGCGGGGCGGGCGCGACGGATCTCCAGCGCCAGGGTCAGCGCGGCGATGCCACCCCCGATGACGGCGACGTCGTGGTCGGCGGCACTCCCGGCCGTGGCGCCGCGCTCCGCGGCGGTGTCCGATTCGGCCAACTGTGTCCTGATTCGCCGCGCCAGTGCGGCCCGGGTCTCGGCGCTCAGTTGTGACACGTCCATGCGTTCCCTTTCCTAGAGCTTGACCAGGGTTCCCGGTGCTACCGCGGCGATGGCCCGGACGACGGCAACCGTCAGCGTTTCGTCACAACGAGGCGCCGTCCGGGGCCACCGTCGCCGGCTGCGCCACGACGCGGTGCCTGCCGTAGACGTACTCGAAGATGGGCGACGCCATCAGGGTCGTGACGATGGCGACCAACACCAGGATGGTGAACAGAGTCGGGCTGATGATGCCGGCCTCAAGCCCGATGTTGAGCAGGATCAGTCCGATCAGGCCGCGCGCGTTCATCAACGCGCCCAGTGCGATGGCCTCGCGCATCGGCACCTTCTTGACGCGGGCCGCCGCCGTGCATGCGATGCCCTTCCCGGCGATCGCGACGAGAACCAGGCCCAGCGTCACCGCCCACAGCGTCGGCGTGTTCACCAGTCCGATCTGGGTGTTCAGCCCGGAGTAGACGAAGAACATGGGCAACAGGAACGTGGTGACGAGGGGCTCCAGGCGAGACGTCAGGTGCCGTTCGAAGAAGCCGGACGGCATGGCGACGCCAAGGATGAACGCGCCGAAGATGGCGTAGATGCCGATGACGTCGGTGAACCATGCGCAGGCCATCAGCAGGATGAGCACGACGCTCAGCATGGGCGGGGTGACGGTGCCGTGGCGTTCGGCCATGGGACCGAGCACGCGCAGTGCCCGTCGGCCGATCGTCATGACCACCAGGGTGTAGAGCACTCCGCCGCCGATGGCGATGACGGCCATCGTCGGATCGTCCCTGTTCATGGCCAGGACGACGGCGAGGATGCACCAGGACACGGCGTCGTCGGTGGCGCCGCAGGCCAGGGCCAGCGTGCCCAACGACGTTCCCGACAGCCCCTTTTCGAAGATGATGCGCGCCAGCATCGGAAAGGCGGTGATCGCGATCGCCGCGCCGAGGAACAACATGGCCATCACCGGGGTGACGCCGTCTTCGAAGTAGCTGCCACTGCTGAGCAGCGGCACGGCGACGAGAGCGCCCAATGCCAACGGCGCCAGGATGCCTGCCGCCGAGACCGCCACCGCGGTGCCGGCTCGGTGCTTGATCAGGTCGACGTCGAAGTTGAGCCCGATGAGGAACATGTAGAGAACCAGGCCGATTTGGGCGACGGTGTAGAGCACCACGTTGGACGGTCCCGGTGGAAACAACGCCTGCTGTACGCCGGGGGCGATCTCGCCGAGCAGCGACGGTCCGAGGACGACGCCGGCGATCATCTCGCCGACGACCTGGGGTTGTCCGACCCGTTTGGCGATGATCCCCACCACGCGGCACGTCGCGAGGATGACGGCCAGCTCCAGGAAGAAGTGGATCGCAGTGGCTGCGGGCATGCCTGCTATTCGAGGACGAGCGGCATTCGGATGGGTGTCGGATTCAGCGCGGTCGGCGTCACCCCCACCGAGTGCCGTCCAGCCGCGTCACGACGTCGCCCAAGGGACGCCGTGGCGTCGCGGGAAGCGGGTCGGCGTTGACGGGCGGCCACCCGACGCGCACCAACACTTGGGGATGTTCGCCGTCGTCGAAGGCGTCCGCCCGAATGGCGTCGCGCGTCTCGCTGAACTCCAACACCTCGGTGACCGGACAGCTCGCCATGCCAAGCGACGTGGCGGTCAGCAGCACCACGCTGGTGGCCTCACCCGCCCGGAGTCGGCTCAGGTCGTCGTCGTCCACGGTGCCGAGGGCCAGCAACACGCCGTGATCGTCGGTGGGTTCCGCGCCGGTGGGTTGGGACAGCGTCGGGCCGGCGAACAGGCGGCTGGGCACAGGTGACCGCGGATTGGATTGCGGGGTGTTGCGCGCAGGCACTCCTGCGACGGATCGGTGGCGGCCGCTCCAGACCGTCAGCTCTCCGAGGTAGTCGGGATCGGTGGCATGGCGCCAGACCGACTGCGCGATCGCGGCCCGCAGCTCCGTCGACGGTTCGACGCGTCGCATGACGATGCCCATCCTGGCGGCTCTCATCCCCATCGTCGCCACGTCGGCGTGTGCAACTGGCCAGCTGCTGAAGTACCGACGGTCGGTGCGGCGCCTCGGAATCGCAGCCGCGAGCGCGACGTCCACCTCGCCGACGGCAACGGGCTGCAGCTCGATCGACGCCAAGTGCGCGGGGTCGGCCGGATCGGGAAACCGGTGGACCTTGCCAGCCCAGCCCAGCGCGGCAAGGGCGACGACGCAGTGGTTGAGCGTTGCGCCGCAGCTCACCATCGACTCCCGGCCGTCGGGATCGGCATGGACGAGCTGCCTGGTGGGGTCGGAGTACAGGTGAAGGCTCGTCGCACCGACCTTCCAGCGCCACGGCTGGACGTTGTGCACCGACGGCGCACGTATCGCCAACGACAGGGCCGCATCAATGGTCACGCGATCCGGGAAGTGCGCGTTCATCCGACCATCACTCGACCTCTGGCTCGAAGGGACACACGACCACCGGGACGCTGCAGTGGTGCAGCAGGTTGAGGCTCGTCGAGCCGAGGATCCGCTGACCGTGAGAACCCCCGTGGCGTCGCCCCACCACCACGAGTTGAGCGAGTCTGGCGTGGATGTGCAGGGCGTGACTTGCCTTGGCAGACTCGCCGATGCGCGTGACGTTCACCCGCGCGTGACGCCCGTGCCATGGCTCGATGAGCTCGTTGAGCCGCCGCCACTGCTCCTTGGTGTTCGCGTCCCAGTCGACCGTCATCGGGCGGTGCTTGTCGGCGAAGCCCTTCAGCGACCAGGAATGGACGACCCACAACGGGGCGTCGAGCCGATCGGCGAGTTCGAATGCCAGACCAAGAGCACCGCCGTCGCGTCCCGACCCGTCGACCCCGACGAGGATCGGCCGGCGGGACGGCATGACCGCCTCTCCCCGCCACGCCACCACCGGGCATCTGGCCCCAGCCAGGGTGGCCAACGTGGTCGACCCGAGGAGTAGCGCACCCACCGCGCTGACGTCGTCGCAGCCCAACACCAGAAGCTTCGCCGACTGACTCGCCGCGGCGAGCGCGTCGTCCGCCGATGCGGCGAGCGACTCCGTCGTCACCGGGAGGTCGGGGTGATCGGCGTGGACTGCCTCCAGCGCGGCCGTGAGGTATCGATCGGCCCACTCGTGGTGGTCGGCCATGGCTGCCGCACGTGCCGCCATGGCGAGCTCCGATGGGTTGTGTCCGAGATACGGTGTGGCCGTGACGATGTGCAACGCCACCTCGAGACGTCGGGCGAGCGCACCTGCCCAACGGGCGGCACCCAACGCACCGAGGGAGCCGTCGACCCCTACGACGATTGAGTTCCCGGGAACGTCTGTGCTACCGGTGTCGTCCATCGTGCTCCAATGCGCTTCGGGCGGTCGTCGTCCACCTACCGGTCAATTCGACCAAATGCACCGACGGTCGCGGTAGGGCCGAATTCCCCTGGTCGTAGTGCCGTTGGCGCACGCCACGTTAGGCTTGTCGGGTGTCCCCAGTTCTGGAGGACGGAGGGCGGGCACGTGGGCGCAGATGACGGCGACTCGGTGTTCGCGGACTTGGGCCGGCGTGGACTGATCGGCAGCATGCACGCTCAGCTCGACGACGTCGTCGCATCACGTGATCGGATGGAACATCTGCTCCGGGTGATCGTGGGCCTGGCCTCCGATCTCGACCTCGACGCCACCCTCCACCGCATCGTGACCGCCGCAATGGAGCTGACGCAAGCGCGTTACGGCGCCCTGGGCGTTCGCGCGGACGACGGCAGGTTGCTGTCGTTCGTGCACTCGGGCATCGAGCACGACACCGCGGAGCGGATCGGCCACCTGCCAATTGGCGAGGGTGTCCTCGGGCTGCTGCTCGATCACCCCGAGCCCCTGCGCCTCGACGATCTGGGCGCCCACCCCGCCGCGGTGGGCTTCCCCGAGCATCACCCACCTATGGGCGCGTTCCTCGGAGTTCCAATCACCATCCGCCAGATGACCTTTGGCAGTCTCTACCTGACCGAACCCATTGCACGCCCGAAGTTCACCGAATCCGACGAGGTGGCCGCGCGGGCATTGGCGTCCGCTGCCGCCGTCGCCATCGATAACGCGCGACTATTCGATCGGGTACGCCTGACCGGCGAGTGGTTGGAGGCGAGCAGATCGATCACCACGGCACTGGTCTCGGAGACCGGCCCCGTGGCACGGCCGTTGCGGATGATCGCCGAACGGGTGTGCACGCTGACCGGCTCCGAGCAGGCGATCGTGCTGGTGCCCAGCGAGGCCGATCTACCCGCCGAGGAGGTCGAGACCCTGGTGGTCTCCGCCGCGGTGGGTTTGATGGCCGACGACGTGATGGGTCAGCGGGTGCCGGTGGAGGGTTCGACGACCGGCGGAGTCTTCCGATCGGGAACACCGCTCATCACCGAGTCGCTTCGTCATCCCATCGAGGCGTTCACCGACGTCGGTGACCGACCCGCAATCGTGATGCCACTGCGGGCTCGTCGAAACCAGACGCTCGGCGTCCTCGTCGTGGCCCGCAACCAGAGCGAAACCCCCTTCGCCAGCGGCATTCTCGACTTGGTGAGTGACTTCGCCGATCACGCCGCCGTCGCCTTGGTCTTGGCCGAGAGCCGGGAACAGGCTCGCGAACTGTCTGTCATCTCCGATCGCGAGCGCATCGCGCACGACCTGCACGACCATGTCATCCAGCGGCTGTTCGCCGCCGGAATGGACCTCCAGGGCACGATTGCCCGCTCGCGATCTCCCGAGATCACGCGACGGTTGAGTCGGACGGTGGACGAGCTGCAGGGCACCATCGACGAAATCCGTAGCAGGATCTTCGCCCTTCAGTCTCCGTCGGCGGAGGTGGGCCTTCGCCAGCGGGTTCAGGACGCCGTGGCCATCCTCACCGAGAACTGCGACATCGAGACGACACTGCGAATGACGGGCCCGCTCGGTGTCGTGCACGGCGACGTCCTCGAGCACGCGACCTCGGTCGTCACCGAATCCGTCAGCAATGCAGTGCGGCACTCCGGCGCCCAGCACCTCAGCGTCGAGATCGACGTCGCCGACGAGCTGACCGTGGTCGTCACCGACGACGGCTGCGGCGTCGACCCTGACAATGCCCGACGCAGCGGGTTGACGAACATGCAGCGCCGAGCCGAATTGCTCGGCGGCGGTTGCCATGTCGAGGATGCGCCCCACGGGGGCACACGCGTGCACTGGTTCGCGCCCCTCGACAGGCCCTAGCCCCCGAAACGGAATGTGCGACCAGCGATCTCGGTGGGCGTGATCCGGATGAACCTCCCCTTGGGAGTGGCGATCCACGACAGCACCTGAGCCCGCTCGGCGGTGGCGACTTCCTCGATGGACGACAGGATCCGAGCGTCGCCCTTGACGACCACGCTCCATCCTCCTGCCACGTCGTGGTCGTCTGCCTCGAACGCCACCCGGTGATTGGTCGCCGCACCGGCCAGCTTGGCGCCCTCCGACGTCCGGATGACGATCGAGTGGTTCTGCACGACGAAGTTCACCGGAAAGACGTCGGGCTGTAGGTCGACACTGGTGGCGAGACGTCCGAGAGTGCTGCTCGCCAGGTGTGCCCAGCATTCGCGCTCGCTCATCGCCGCGACCGGCCCTGCCGACGTCATCTTTGAAACCATGAAAGTTCCTTCTTCACTCGTTCTTTGGCCGCGACCTGCCATCGATTCAGCGCACCGAGACGTCTTCACCGGTGACAGACGTGATGTCGCCGGCGGTGGTCACGAATAGCTGTCTGGTCAAGTGTGTCAGTGCCCGCGCGACCGCGAGTTCCTCTCCCACCCGCCTCGGGTAGTGGTCGTCGGGATCGACCTCCGCTTCGCCCAACCCGACCAAGTCGGCGTAACGCCAGTGCAGGTGCGCCTTGGCCGCGGTGTGGTCATCGTCGTGGTGGACGGTGATCTTCACGTGGTATTTGGTGTCGTCGTGGTTGGCGTCGCGGTCGTGCTGGCCCATTGTCTGCTCCTCGGTTCGTCCCGGTCCGGCTTCGACTCTCCTGCGCGTGAACCGGTGGGCGCCAGAGGCGAAGGTCCTCCGGTACGGCGCGGAACCGACGGCATGCGGGAGGGGACCTTCGGCCCTGTCCGACCGCGCTCCTGCCGCGATACCGTCGAATGAAACAACCCTTGGCTGGCGGGAGTGCAGATGATCAGGACTCTCCACCGTCATCCAACTAGTTACACCAGGCAGAATGGCTATCGGTGTGACGACTCCGCGGTCGGCGCGGCGGAAGTTCTTCGCCGACCCATGGACACCACTGGAGAGGGCGTAGCAATGGTCACGGTGTTCCTCGTCGACGATCACGAAGTCGTTCGGCGTGGTCTGATCGACTTGCTCGGAGCCGATCCCGACCTCGACGTCATCGGCGAAGCAGGCACCGTCGCGGAGGCGATGGCGCGAATTCCCGCGCTGCGGCCCGACGTTGCCGTGCTCGACGTACGCCTACCCGATGGCAACGGCATCGAGTTGTGCCGCGATCTACTGTCGCGTCTACCCGAGCTGCGCTGTTTGATGCTGACGTCCTTCACCTCCGACGAGGCAATGCTCGACGCCATCCTGGCGGGAGCGAGTGGCTTCGTGGTCAAGGACATCAAGGGGATGGAACTCGCCAAGGCCATCAAGGACGTTGGTGCGGGACGATCTCTGCTCGACAACCGGGCGGCCGCTGCCTTGATGGCGAAGTTGCGCGGAGCCCCCGCAGCAGCTGACCCGCTGGGAGCGCTCACCGCCCAAGAGCGCATCCTGCTTGACCTACTTGGCGAGGGTCTGACCAATCGACAGATCGCCGCTCGAATGTTCCTCGCCGAGAAGACAGTCAAGAACTACGTCTCGCGCCTGCTGGCCAAGCTCGGCATGCAACGGCGCACACAGGCGGCGGTCTTCGCCTCGAAACACGGTCATCCCGCCCATCGCGAAGACTGATCGCGCCTAACCGACGTGACCAAGGACGGGCGCGAGGTGACCTTTTGCCCTGCCGCCGGGTGATCGAACGGACGTAACGTTCGACGAGGCCACTCATACGGGAGCAGACACCATGCCAGAGTTCACACGACCGGCTCCTTCGGTGGTGGTCGGCGTCGACGGATCACGTTCGGCCTTGGTCGCGGTGTCCTGGGCCGCCGAGGAGGCCGTCTCAAGGGGCGTTCCGCTGCGACTGGTGGCGGTGGTCGACCAGAACCCGGCGATCGGCGTCGAAGCGGTAGTGCGACATGCCGTTTCCGTCGCCGAGTCGGCGGACGAGCGCGTCAACGTCGACGTGGCGATCCTGCATGGCCGACCTGTCGACCAGCTGCTCCAGACAAGCCGGGAGGCAGCCATGCTCTGCATCGGCGCCGTCGGAACCGCGGGCGCGACGTCTGGGCGCCTCGGCTCGACGGCGGTCAAACTCGCCGCTCGCGCACATTGCCCGGTGGCGATCGTCCGCGGATCAAGTCCTACTGGGGCTCAGGCCAAGTCAATCGTCGTGGAGCTCGACAGCTCGCCCGACGGGGACGGACTGCTGCAGCTCGGCGTCGACGAAGCCCTGCTGCGCCACGCGCCACTGGTCGTCATCTCCGTCTGGCGTCCAAGCGTCACCGACTTGCACGACACACACGCCGTCGCGGAACAAAATCGGAGAATTCGGGCTCAGGTGAACCGCCGCCTGGCCTGTACCCAACGGCGGCACCCGGAGCTTGACGTGCAGCCCCTTACCGCGCACGGGACCCTGCTGAACTACCTCTCCCACCACGCCAGCTCGATACAGCTTGTTCTCGTCGGCCGCCGCCGGGCCCGCGGCGTCACCGAGATGATTGGATTGCCAAGTCACGCGGCTCTTCACAACACGGACTGTTCAGTGCTGGTGTGCGATCAGCACGGCACGCTCTGAAGCTTCGGCCCCACCACGACGGTCTGGCCCTTCGTTCCGCGGATCTTGAAAGACACTGTGCGACAAACCATGAGCCCGCGCCCGATCGATCTCACTTTGGCTAGCCTAGGTTAGCTGGCGGATGAATCACACGATCGCTAGCGTTGGGTCGGTGTCGACGAATCCGCATCCCGCCGAGCCACACATTGGCTCGTTGTCCTCGAGGCTGAACTGGCTGCGCGCAGGGGTCTTGGGTGCCAACGACGGGATCGTCTCCACCGCAGGCATCGTGGTCGGAGTGGCCGCGTCGGCGACGTCGTCGGGTCCGATCTTGACCGCCGGCGTCGCAGGACTCGTCGCGGGGGCAGTCTCGATGGCGTTGGGAGAGTATGTTTCCGTCAGTTCGCAGCGTGACACCGAGCGCGCGCTGCTCGTCAAGGAGCGCGCCGAGTTGCGTGATGACCCGGCGGCCGAATTGGACGAGCTCGCAGCCCTCTACGAGGCCAAGGGGTTGTCGACGGCCACCGCGCGCACCGTGGCCGAGGAGCTCACCGATCACGATGCGTTCGCCGCTCACGTCGACGTAGAGCTGGGCATCGATCCGACCGATTTGACCAACCCCTGGCAGGCGGCGCTGTCTTCGGCGCTGTCGTTCACCGTCGGCGCACTACTCCCCCTCATCGCAATTCTTCTGCCGCCGCACACATTTCGCGTTCCCGTGACCGTCGCGGCCGTACTGGTGGCTCTCGTCATCACGGGCTGCGTCGGCAGCCCTCGGCAACGCCCCCAAGCAACGTGCGGTGGCCCGAAACGTCATCGGCGGCGGACTTGCCCTGGCCATCACCTACGTCATCGGACACCTCGTCGGAGCCGCCATCGCGTGAACCCGCGGGTTGGGACTTTGGTCCCTCGTGCACCGGTCGTTGTGCTCTCGCCGGCGTGCCAGCCGATCCCTAGGTTTGCACCATGACCTATGTGATCGGGACCGGTTGTGTCGACGTCATGGACAAGTCCTGTGTGCCGGAATGCCCCGTGGACTGCATCTACGAGGGTGACCGTTCGCTCTACATCAACCCCGACGAGTGCGTGGATTGCGGTGCCTGCAGCGTGATCTGTCGGGTTGACGCGATCTACTACGAGACGGATCTTCCCGAAGACCAGCAACGGCACCTGGCCGACAACGAAGCGTTCTTCAGCCGAACCCTTCCCGGCCGCGACGCGCCGTTGGGGTCACCCGACGGCGCCGCCAAGCTCGGGCGGGTCGGAGTCGACACCCCGCTCGTCGCGAGTCTGCCGCGGCGGGAGGGATCATCGTGCCCGAAGCCGTAGTGCCCAGCGGGGTGATGGCCGACGCCGTGCACCTTGCGTGCCGCGCACCGTCGTTTCACAACAGTCAGCCCTGGCGATTCGTCGGGGAGGGAGGGCGTGTCCTACACCTCTTCCTCGACCGGGACCGCCTCGTGGAGACCGATTCCTCGGGCCGGCAGGCCCTCATCAGCTGCGGGGCGGTGCTCGACCATCTCAGAGTCGCGACGGCGGCCGCCGGTTGGACCGCCGACGTCGACTACTACCCCAATCCCGGTGACACCACCCACCTGGCCACGGTGCACTTCGACCCGATGCAGTTCGTCACCGACTGGCACCGCCGCCGCGCCGACGCGATCCTGGCGAGACGAACCGACCGGTTGCCCTTCGTCGAGCCCGCACGCTGGGACGACGTCGCACCGCTTCTCGTGCTCGCCGTCGACGGCGACCTGGCGCACGTGGACGTGCTGCCGGAGGATGCCCGCGGTCGGCTCGCCGAGGCATCCGGCCTGACCGAGGCCCTCCGCCTTTACGATTCGCCGTACCACGCCGAACTAGCTTGGTGGACTGGACCGTTCGCCACGCACGACGGGATACCGCAGAGCTCACTGGTGTCTGCAGCCGAGAGCGACCGCGTCGACGTCGGCCGCACTTTTCCGGTGACCCATCACCGAGATCGACGTAGCCAAGTGGCCGAGGATCATTCGACGATCCTGGTCCTCTCCGCGCTCGGTGACACGCGCCGCGACGTTCTCAGGTGTGGAGAGGCGCTTTCGGCGACACTGCTGGAGGCCACGATGGCCGGCCTGTCGACGTGCCCCCTTACCCATCTGACCGAGGTGCCCGCCACCCGAGAGATGGTCACCGTCCTCACCGGACAACCACTGCCCCAGGTGCTGATTCGGGTCGGATTGGTCCCGGCACTCGACGACGTGCCGCCACCTACGCCCCGGCGCCCGCTCGCGGACGTACTGTCCTGGCAGCCGTCGGTTGCCGAGATCCCGCGGTGAACGGCGGCGCCCCACTCAGCCGTGGGGCGTGATGACGGCGCGTCCTTGGATCTTCCCGTCGTGCAGCAGCTGGTAGGCGTTGGCCGCCTCGTCGAGGGTGAAGTGTTCGACGAGCATCCGGACCTTGCCGGCCTTGGCGAGTTCGATGACGTCGATCATTTCTGGGATCGATCCCCAGAACGGTGACGCGACAGCGCATTCGTGAGGAGGGCTGGAGAAGTTGACGGGCAGCGCCGCGCTGCCGACGCCGACGATGGTGAGGTGCCCGAGCACGCGAGCCACCTGTGCCGCCATTGCCAAGGTCGGGGTTATGCCGACCAGGTCGAGGACCAGTTCGGCTCCCTGGCCCTTGGTCATGTCCTTGATGCGAGCGACGGCGCCGCCGCCCGAGATGAGCGCCTCGTCGGCACCCACGCTCTTGGCAATCGTCAGCTTGTCCTCCGAAGTGTCCACCGCGACAACCATTGTCGCGCCAGACAGCGCCTTGAGGATCTGAATGGCCATCTGCCCGAGACCCCCGGCCCCGATGACGACGGCCGTCGAGCCGGGTCCGAGCAGATGCGCCGATCGTTTGACGGCGTGGTAACTGGTGAGCCCGGCATCGCTGAGCGGTGCGGCTTCCCGCGGATCCAGATCGCCAAGCGGAATGAGGTAGCGGGTCGACGGGACGAGGAGGTACTCGGCCATCCCGCCGTTGGTGCCGCCGAGACCGCCTGGGCTGGGCAGACCCGTTGTCTGGCAGTAGTTCTCCATGCCTTGGCGACAGTTCATGCAGAGGCCACAGCCCCACGGCCCGTACACGATGACGGCGTCACCGGGCGCGAATCCCGTGGCGCCCGGGCCCAACGTCTCGACCCACCCCGCGTTCTCGTGCCCCAGCGTGAACGGGGGCGCAAACGACCTGGACCCTGCGGGGAGTTCGAGCAGGTGCAGGTCGGAGTGGCAGGCCCCCGCACCGCCGACCTTGACCAGCACCTCCCCCGGCCCGGGTTCCGGCATCGGCACGTCCCGGACTTGGCCGGGCCGTTGCCATTCGACGAACTGGAAGGCCTTCACCTCAGTCCACGATGCGGTCGAAGGCGACCTCGAGGTGACGCGGTCCGCGGAACACCTGGCTCTGCCGATACGGCGGCGGGTCGACGACCAGACGGGGATTCTCGACGCGGCGCAGGAAGTTCTCCACTGCGAGGTTGACCTCGAGGCGTGCCAGCGGACCACCCATGCAGGTGTGAATGCCACTGCCCCAACCGAAGTGCTGATTGTTGCGGCGCAGCGGATCGAACGTTGCCGGCTCTGGGAACATCTCGGGATCGCGGTTGGCGGCGCCGTACATCAGGTGCACCACCGACCCGGCCGGGATGACGGTCCCGCCGACCTGGATGTCGGCGGTCGCGCTGCGACTCGGGAAGAACTGCACGGCCGACTGCAGCCGTTGCACCTCCTCGATGGCGCGGGGAATCAGCTCGGGTCGGTTGCGCAACAGGTCGATCGATTCGGGGTTGCGCAGCAGCGTGAGAACGCAATGGGCAATGGTGTTGACCGTCGAGTCGTGCCCGGCGATGAGCAGCAGCACCGCGTTGGACGCCGCCTCCGCGGGTGCCATCGGCCCGTCCGGGCCGTCGTCGTTGACGAGCTTGGAGAGCAGTCCATCGCCGGGCGTCGTCAGGTAGCCCTCTATCAGGTCGGCCAGGTACTGGGACAGTTCGGCGGTGCTCTGCTTGCCCTTGGCGGCGCGGATCCGGCCTTCCTCGGTGGCAGCCTCCGGCCCGAGGTCGAGGCCGGCCATGAAGTCGAAGATCCAGGCGTGGAACATCGGCTCGTCCTCGAGCGGGATGCCCAGCAGCTGGCAGATCACGGCCACCGGCACGGGGTAGGCGTAGTCGTCGACGACGTCGAAGACGTTGGAGCCCAACGCTTTGATGCTCCGAGCTTTGATCCCGTCCAACAACTGGTCGCAGAGCCGCTGGATGTTTGGCTCCATGTTGGGGATGACGTCGGGCGAGTGCGGCGGTGCGAAGTGCCGCATGACCTGGCGCCTGGCCCGGTCGTGATCGGGTGGATCGGACAGGATGATGGTCTTGGCGCGGCCGTAGGCCTCGATGTCCTCCGCACCCGGCTGCCCCGTCGCCGACGCCGCTCCGAGCGGGCTGCGGCTGATGTCGGAGCTGACCCTCGGATCATGAGCCAGCGCCATCAGTTCGCGGTACCCGGTGACGACGTAGGTGCGGTCGGCGACTTGGACGACGGGGGTCTGTCGGAGTTGGTCGAAGAACTCGTACGGGTCGTGGCGGTTCTCGAACTTCATCGCCTCCGCCCACGCGGTTTCCGCAGTCGTCATGACGTCCCCTTGCCTGCGGGTTGGCGAACCTTGGGGCGATACTCGGCACCCCGGGAGGTCGGATCATGGCCGGTGAGAACGACATCCGGAATTCCGGTCGGTGCGCGCGGGTCACCGAAGCGGGCCGACATCGGGGCCGAGTTCGTCGGCATGTCGTAGCCCGGTGGCGGTGGTGGAAACGGGGCAGAGCGTTCGATGAGGTCGGCGTAGTAGGGCAGCCACTTGCCGTGGTTGAACGTGAGCGCGCCGACGATGCGGCCGTTCTTGCCGAACGCGGCGGCGAAGCGCAGATCCTCCACAGAACCCTGGGTGAAGACGATTTCATCGCCGAAGGAGCACACGCCGACGCCCTTGATGTTGACGCCGAATTGGCCGGACCAGAACTGCGGAAGCGGCAGGTGCGGGCGGCGTCCCATCTCGAGGTGAACCATGTTGTGCGCCGCGGTCTGGGCGCCGAGGACGGCGGCGTCGACGTGTTCGATGGCCATGAACTGGTACTCGTAGAGCACGTGCGGTGCGCGGGCGACGTCGCCCGCCACGAAGACGTTGTCAGTCACCACGCCGTTGACGTCGAAGGCGCGGCACCCCGCGTCGCAGGCCACGCCCCAGAACCCGGCGGCGAGGTCGGCGCCCTCCAACCATTCGATGTTGCGCACCGAGCCAAGGGAGGCGACCACGACGTCGACGTCGAGCACGGTGCCGTCGGACAGTCGTGCCTGCCGGACGTGACCGTCTGCGTCACCGGTGAGCGCTTCGACGGCAACGCCGGTGCGAAGGTCCACCCCGGCGTCGCGTTGCATCTTGGCGGCGATGTCGCCGATGACCCCGCCGAGCGGACCCACCAACGGTGCGCTGGACCTTTCCGCCACGGTCACGTCCAAGCCGAGATCGCGGCACACCGAGGCCATCTCGGAGCCGATGAACCCGGCGCCGACGATGAGCACCCGCTTGGGCCTTGCCTTCAGGGCAGCTTGCAACTCGGCGGCGTCGTCACACGTGCGCAGTGTGTAGAGACCCTCGAGGGTGGCCTCCTCGGCGTTGAACCACTCCCGGGACCGCACGCCGGTGGCGATCAGCACCCTGTCGTAGGGCACCCGATCGCCGTTGGCCAGCACCACTTCCCGGTTGGCGCGGTCCAGCGCGGTGGCCGCGACGCCGAGGCGCCAGTCCGCGTCGACCTCGCGCAGCCGCGGCAGCTTGGTGTTGCCTGCCGGCACCCAGCCCTTCAGCACCTGCTTCGACAGTGGCGGCCGGTCGTACGGTTCGTGGACTTCGTCGCCGATGATGGTCAGCGACCCGGTGAATCCCTCGTCGCGTAGCGCTTCCGCGGCGCGCAGACCCGTCAGCGACGCGCCGACGATGACGATCCTGCCGGTCGCCTTGAAGCTCTCGACGATGTCGGAGATCAACGAGGCGGTCATGTCGTCGACCTGTCGGCCGGCGGATCCATTTCGGCGACGATGGCCTGCACCGGGCAGGACGCCACGGCCCGCGCCACCCGCTGCCGTTGTGAATCATCGGGATTCGGGTCGTAGGCGAGCGCCTCCTCGCCGTTGAGTTGGAGCACCTCCGGCGCCAGCGGCACGCATTGCGCGTACCCCAGACAACGGTTGAGGTCGACGACGATGCGCATTCTTGGGCCCCTCCCCACCGGTGCTGCCGACGGTACTCAGGACCCGGGTCCGTCGTCCGGTTTTCGACACTTGGACGAGGAAGTCGCTTTATGACAATCATTGTCGACAAGAGCCCGCCGGAGCGGTACGGTGAACCGACCTCTATTGACAATCATTTTCAACAAGGAGCCGTTCATGCGCACTCCGGTGGTCCTGGTCTGCGGCCAGACCGGTGCGAACACCGTCGCCGACGCCCTACTCGCACATCCGGGCACGGCCGTCGTCGAGCACGAGTTCGACGGCCAGGTGGTGCGCCGCTGGGTGGCAATCATGCGCCAGGGCAAGGTTTCCCGTAGCGAGGTGGCCTTGGAGCTCACCAAGGGTTGCGTGTCGTGCACGACGCGCGACGACCTGCTGGTTCTGCTTCGCCGGGTCCAACGCCGCGACGACGTGCACCGCATCGTCGTCATCCTGGCGCAGTGGACCGAGCCCGAATCCATCTGCCACGCAATCAATCACGTACCGGTCCGCGTCGGCGTGGGCTACCTCGACGGTCCCGCCGCCCGCGACGTCGAGATCAGCGCCGTGGTGACCTGCCTCGACACCGAGGCGTGGCGCAGACAGGCGCTCGGCGACGACGAGCTCCCCGACGGACGCCCCGTCGCCCAAGTCGTCGTCGATCAAGCCGAATTCGCCGACGTCCTCGTCCTCACCGAGCCCGAACACAGGACCCTCGCCATTCTCAAGCGGCTGGCGCCGCGTGCCCGCGTCACCGTGGGCCACCGACACCTGGAGATCGCACTTCGCCACCTACACCCACTGGCGCGGCGGGGCGCCGACTCCGACGCGCACGAGCCGCTCCTGGCAGGCGAACCACCGCTGGCGCCGGACGGCGACGTGGCGCTGACGGAGTTCACGGCCCAGCGCCCGTTTCACCCAGGGCGACTGCACGCCGCGCTCGACGTGCTCCTCGACGGCGTCATCCGATCCCGCGGCCGCATCTGGTTGGCCCCGCAGCCCGACAACGTCGTGTGGGTCGAGTCGGCGGGCGGCGGTCTACGCGTGGCACACACCGGTCCGTGGCTGGCCGCGATGGCCGCCGACGAGTTGGCGTATGTAGATCCAGAACGGAAGGCCATCGCCGCCATGCGGTGGAATCCGGAACACGGTGACCGCCACACCTCGATGACAATCCTTTCCTGCGGGGCCAGACCTATCGAGATCAGCGCCGCCCTGCATGACGCCCTCCTCACCGACGACGAGTTCGGTCGCCCATGGGAGTGGAACCAGTTCGACGACCCATTCGGCGACTGGCACGAGGACCCGTGCGACTCGACACCCGAGTTGCACGACGAGGTAGCCGCACGCGGCAGTCACGAAGGAGACGACAAGTGAAACCAGGCATCCACCCCGACTACCACCCGGTGGTGTTCCAGGACGGCAACACCGGTACGCGCTTTCTGACGAGGTCGACCGTCACCAGTTCTCGCACGGTCGACTGGCCGACCCCCGACGGAATCAAGACCTATCCCCTTGTCGTCGTGGATGTTTCGTCGGACTCACATCCGTTCTGGACGGGTTCCCAACGCCACAACGACACCGCGGGCCAGATCGAGAAGTTCCGCCGCCGCTACGGAACGCGGGAACGGTAGTCCCGGACCGGCGTCGAGTCGCGGCCCCTCAATGGGTGTGGGTGACACCCCACGCGGGCAGCGGGTCGTGGTAGGTCAGCCACTCCGGCTGGCCCGCCGCGACTTCGGCGTCGGTCAGCAGGGCGGACTCGAACAGGTTCTGCACCAGGGCACGGTCCAGCCGCACCCCGATGATCACGATCTCCTGCCCGGGTGGAAACTCCGCCGTGGACCACATCTGCGCCGGCTCGATCACCAGGTTGGGCCCAGCCTGCGACCAGATCGCGGCAATCAGAGGGCGGCTGGCGATCCAGCAAAATCCCTTGCTACGCAACAGTCCCGTGACGTTCTCCAAGGCACGCGCCAACCGGTCCGGATGAAACGGACGATCGGCGCGGAACGTCATGCTGCTGATCCCGTACTCCTCCGTCTCGGGCGTGTGCCCTTCGGCGATCTCCTCGTCCCATCCGGGTGCGGATTCCGCGAGCACGGGATCGAACAGACCGGTGTCGAGGACGGTCTCCAGCGGCACCACACCGTGGTGGGTGCGGGTGATCCGAGCCGTCGGATTCAGCCGACGCAGGATCGTTTCGACCGTCCCGCAGGCACTTTCACTCACCAAGTCGGTCTTGTTGAGCAGTATGACGTCGGCGAACTCCACCTGGTCGACCAACAGATCGGAGATGCTACGACCGTCCTCGTCGGCGGCGGCCAGGCCGCGCTCGGTGAGCGCGTCCCCACGGGCGAGCTCGAGGAGAAACGTCGAGGCGTCGACGACGGTGACCATCGTGTCGAGCCGGGCCACCCGAGACAGCGCGAATCCGTCGTCGAACTCCCAGCCGAACGTCGCCGCCACCGGCATCGGTTCGGAGATCCCGGTGGACTCGATCACCAGGTGCTCGAATCTGTTCTGTACGGCCAAGTCCCTGACCGCGTCGACCAAGTCCTCGCGCAGCGTGCAGCAGATGCATCCGTTGGTCAGTTCGACGAGCTTCTCCTGAGTCCGATCCAGGTGGCCCTGACCGGCGATCAGGGCGGCGTCGATGTTGACCTCGCTCATGTCGTTGACGATCACGGCCACCTTGCGCCCGTCACGGTTGGCCAGAATGTGGTTCAGCAGAGTGGTCTTGCCCGCCCCGAGGAAGCCGGACAGGACGGTTACGGGCAAGCGCGAGTCGGCCGAGGGCATCCGTTAATGATAATGGTTTTCATTAAGGCTGTCACGCCGGGGTGCGTGATCCACCCGTGTCGACCGACTTCGGTTGCAGCAGAGCGCCGGCCGGTTCGGCGGGCACCGCGCCGCCCGGGCGGGTCGGGTGGTCGAGCACGTCGGCGACGCGACGGCCGCGATGGTCGAGCAGCCACACCACCAACCAGATGCCGCAGGCGACGGTGACGACGAGGAAGCTGGGTGGCACGTTGAACATCGCCGACGCCCCGAGTCCGAGCCACACCGAACACACGCTGATCGCGGCGGAGATCGCCATGGCGAGGGACGGACGTGGGGTCAGCATGATGCCGGTGGCTGCGGGCGTGACCAACAACGCGAACAGCAGCAGCGTGCCGACGGCCTGCACCGCCATCGTCACGGCCAGGGCGAGCAGCAGCATGAACACGACCGAAAGCGCGCGCACCGGAACGCCCTTCGCCTCGGCGACGGGAGCGTTGATCGAGCTGTACAGCAGGGGCCGGTAGATCAACCCGACGCACAACATCAGCACCAGGAAGAGGACCGAGAAGCCGATCAGCTGCTCGTGCGAGATCGCCAGCAGGTTGCCGAACAACACGTTCGTCATCGTGCTGGAACTCTTGGTCGCCAGGGAGTTGAAGAACAGGCCGAGTCCCGTCGCGAACGCCAACGTCGTCCCCGTGACGACGTCGCGGTCGGAGGCCCGTTTGCCCAACGCGCCGATGACCAGTGCCCCACCTGCGCAGAACACTGCCAGACCCAGGACGGGTGGAATGCCGAGCAGCACCGCACCCGTCGCGCCGGGCAGCCCCATGTGGGCGAGGGCGTGCGCGGCAAACGCGTTGCGGCGCACCACGATGAAGTAGCCCATCAACCCGGACGCCAGCGCGACGACGGTTCCACCGATCAGGGCGTTTCGCATGAAGGGCGACCCGAGAATCGTCCACCAGTCCTGCTGATAGCCGATGGCCATCAACTGTGTCGTCACGGCGCGCTCCTCATGTACATCTCGCCCTGCGGGGTGTGTACCACCCGAATGGGGGTGCCGTACAGGTGACTGAGCAGCGCGTCGTCGACGACGTCGGTCATCGTCGCGTAGTGCGGATGCCCGTCCAGCAGGTAGATCGCACTGTCCAGCAAGCTCAGCAGCGGGTTGAGATCGTGTGCGACGACCAGAATGGTCACCCCCAACTCGCGGTGGAGCCGCGCCAACAGCGCGACGATCTCGCCCTGGCTGCGCAGATCCAGGGACGCCAGTGGTTCGTCCAAGATCAACATCCGCGGCTTGGAGACCAGCGCCTCGGCGATGGCGATGCGTTGGCGCTGCCCGCCCGACAGCAGCGCCAGCCGACGGTCGGCGAACTCGGTCGCGTCGACCGCGGCGAGGGTCTCCTCGACCGTCTGGCGTTGCGCGGCAGTCGCCCGCCCGAATGCCCAGCGCCGGCCGGTCAGCCCGAGCATCACCACGTCGCGGGCGCGGATCGCCTCGCCGGCGGTGGCGGCGTAGTCCTGAGGGACGTAGCCGATGCCGTCGTTGTCCTCGCCGGGCTTGCGACCGAAGACGCGCACCTCGCCGGACGCGGGCGGAACGAGGCCCAGGATCATGTGCAGGAGAGTGGTCTTGCCGGCCCCGTTGGCGCCGATCAGGGCGACGATGCCGCCCGCGGGCACCTCGAAGTTGCCATCGGACCAGATCAATCGCCGTCCGCGAACTGCGCTGACGTCGGTGAACGCCAGCGCAACGGAATCGTGCTCGGACTTAGGTCGAGACACCCAGCGCCTTCGCCAGGGCGGTGAGCTGGCCGTCCTGCCACGCCTCGAACGAGGTCTGTCCGGGCGGGACGGTCTCGGTGACGTCGACGACGGGCACGCCGGCCTGCTCGGCCGCGGTGCGGATCTGTTCGGGGATCGAGCCCTCGGTCTGGGTGTTGTACATCAGGACGTCGACCTGCTTGTCGGCGAGAGCCGTGGTGAACGCCGCGATGTCGGCCGGTGACGGGTCGGACTCGTTGGCCGAGGCCCGCTGGTAGCCCTCCGGCGTCTTGTTGACCAACCCCATCGCCTCGGCCTGGTAGTCGAAGATTCCCTCGGTGGCCGCGTAGGACTTGCCCGACGCGCCCGCCTTGATCTTGGCGATCAGGTCGTCGTACGGCTTCAAGGTCGTGGTCAGCGCTTCACGACGCTCGCCGAAGTAGCTCGCCGCCTGAGGGTCGAGCTTGCTCAGCTCCGCGGTCACGGCGTCGGCGACGGCCGTCACCGCGGTCGGGCTGTACCAAAGGTGCGGGTTGGCGCCGTCGGCGGTCTTGGTGACCTCGGACGCGCTCACCACGGGGGCGGCGGCCGCCGAGGACTCGGCCAGCTTCGAGGCCCAGGCGTCGTAGTCCGCACCGTTCACGACGACCATCTTCGCCCCTGCGAAGGAGGCGGCGTCGGCGGGTGAGGGTTCGTAGTCGTGCGGGTCGACCGACGAGCCGGCCAGGATCGTCTTGACCTTGGCGCAGGCGCCGCCGAGCTCGGAGACGATGTCACCCCATTGGTCGACGCTCACCACCACGTCCAGCGGCGCGGTCGGGCACGGCTCGCTGCTCGTCGTGCTGGCTCCGGCCGCGGCGGCGGTCGTCGACGACGGGGATGGCGCGGATTGGTCCGAGCCGCAGGCGGCGAGCGCGCCGGTGAGGGTCAGCGCGAGGGCGGCGGCGAGTGGCGCCGAACGGTACAGCGAACGAGTCATGGCGAGAACGATAATCGTTTCCAATAGCCTCGCGCCAGTCGGCATGGACATTCACAGCGACTCACGAGCCGGGGCCGCGGCGCTGTTTGCATTTTCAGCCCTTCGCGCTACAGTCGGTGTTATTGACAATCATTGTCATTAAGCGACGGCAACGAAACACCGTCCCTGAGACATGAAGGAGGAAATCCGTTGGCCAGCACTGACATCCGACCAGTCGTCAAACTTCGTTCGACGGCCGGGACGGGCTATACCTACGTCACCCGCAAGAACCGCCGCAACGATCCGGATCGCCTGGTCATGCGGAAGTACGACCCCGTGATCCGCAGACACGTCGACTTCCGCGAGGAGCGCTGATGGCCAAGAAGTCCAAGATCGTCAAGAACGACCAACGCCGAGTCATCGTCGCACGCCATGCCGAGCGCCGAGCGGAGCTCAAGCGCATCATCCGATCCCCCGAAACCCCTGTCGCACTGCGTATTCAGGCGCAGGCCGAACTGGCCCGTCAACCAAGGGACGCCAGCCCCGTCCGAGTGCGCAACCGCGACTCCGTCGACGGCCGCCCGCGCGGGCACCTGCGCAAGTTCGGCCTGTCCCGTGTGCGGGTGCGGGAGCTCGCCCACGACGGCCAGCTGCCGGGGATACGAAAGGCGAGTTGGTAGATGGCGCGCACGAAGCCAGCACGCGTCCGGTCGGGCCGCGGCGGGGAGAACAAGCCCGCCAAGCGCAATGCGCTGAAGGCCCTCGGCGTCGACTCCGTGGACTACAAGGACACCGCGAGGCTGCGGACGTTCATCTCCGACCGTGGCAAGATTCGGTCGCGCGCCGTCACGGGGTTGACCGTCCAGCAGCAGCGGCAGATCGCCATCGCCATCAAGAACGCCCGTGAGATGGCGCTGCTGCCCTACCCCGGTCAATCCCCGCGGTGACTGCTAGCTCTCTGGCGGGCAGAGGTCGCGGCCCCGGTCGCTTGGGGTTTTCACCACGATGTGGCGGGCTCTGCCATAACATTACTGCGCGATGCAGAACATCACGGCGGCGCTAGCGGCATCGATCGACCCCGTCTCACTCATGAGCAGAATCGCCGAACAAATCTGCTTGTTCACTCCCAAGGCCGATGGTGCCGCGGTCAGCATCCTCACCACGGACAACGAGTTCGTGGTCGTGTCGGCCCACGGGCTCGTAGCCTCGCTGCTTGGTCTCGCGCTGCCGACCGAGGGCACATTCCAAGGCCGGGCGATCGCGACCGGACAACCACAGATCAGCCACGAAACCGCATCCGATCCATCACTGACGACGCGGGTTCGCGACATCGGGAACCGGTTGAACATCCACTCCTTGGTGGTGATCCCGCTGACGCACAACGGCATTACCGTCGGGACCCTCTCGGTTACCTCGACGGAACCCAACAGGTTCAACGATTCCGACCTTGCCGCCATGACGTCGATCAGCCACTTCATCTCGGCGTTGATCGAGTCGCATTCAGAGCTGTCACGGCTGTTCAACGACCTACTCACCGATCCTCGGACGACGAATGCCGAATCGACCACACGGTTTCTGGCGTCGGTGATGCTTCCGGAGGCCATCGGGAACGGCCACCTCCACGGACGACTCGACGCGTTGCTGTCGGAGCCGGCAGGGCTGTGTCCGGTCTTTCAGCCCATCGTCGACCTGGACACCGGTCGCACGCTTGGATTCGAGGGCCTGTCCCGTTTCCCTGCAACGCCCGAGATCAGTCCCGCTCAGTGGTTCGACACCGCGCGCCGACTGGGCCGCGGCTATTCGCTGGAGCTCATGGCGCTGCGACGAATCCTCGCTGCGGCACAACGCATTCCGCCGGACTGTTTCGTCGGGGTCAACCTGAGTCCGCTGACGCTGCTCGAACCAGCCGTGCACGACACCCTGAGCGGCGTGAAACGTCGGGTGGTCGTCGAAGTCACCGAGCACGAACCGTTCCCCGCAGACTTCGCCGAGCGAGTGGAACCGTTGCGTGGCTCCAACGTCGAGTTGGCAGTCGACGACGTCGGAGCGGGTTTCGCCAGCTTCACCCAGCTCCTTCGGCTTCGTCCGGAGATGATCAAGATCGACGGCGAGCTGACCTCCGGGATCGAGAACGATCCCGCCAAGCGCGCACTGGTCGGCTCCATCGTGCGACTGGCCTCCGAATTGGGTTCGTTGACCATCGCCGAGGCCATCGAGAGCCGTCCGCAGATGCTCGCACTGCACGCTGTCGGGATCCGATACGGCCAAGGGTTCCTCATCGGCCGGCCGCACGACAGCGCCGACCAGCCCCTCGATGCCGGCTTTCGGCCCGTGTCGACGTGACGGCTACATCGGGATGACGTCGAGCCTTCGTCAGTAGCCGAAGTAGACCGCCGCCATGTCGTCGCCGCCGTGCCCGGCCTCGCTGGCCGCGTCGAAGGCCGCGCGGACACCGTCGACCAGCACCGTGGACAACCCCGCCGCCTCGATCGCGTCGCGGATCAGCCCGGTGTCCTTGCGGACGCCGTCGACGCTGAACTGCGGGGCGAACGACGACTCGACGATCGCCTTGCCCTTCATCTGCAAATAAGGCGAACCCGCCGCGGCACCGTCGAACGCGTCGAGCATCAACTGCTGATCGATGCCGAGGCCCTTGGCGAGGGCGAGTGACTGGCCGACGGCCGCGGCCAGGGTGGCGATCCACGCGTTGCAGACCAGCTTGAGCTTCGATCCAAGACCCGGTTCGTCGCCCACCCAGATCGTCTTGGCCGCCATCGCCTCGAACGCCGGCTGCACCTTCTCCCGCAGCGCGGGGTCACCGGAAGCCAACATGACCAACTTGCCCTGCTCCGCGGGCGCCTTGGTGCCGAGCACCGGACAGTCCAGAAACGCGACGCCGTGCTCGGCGGCGAGTTCCGCGGTTCGGGCAGCGCCGTCGACGCCGACGGTCGCGCACTGCACGAAGACCGCGTCCTGCTGCATGGCCGGCAGCACCGTGGCCATCAGCTCCAGCGTCGACGCCGCGTCGAACAGCATCGCCACCACGACGTCGGCGTCGGCGACGGCCGCGGTCGGATCGAGGGCGACCGTGGCACCGTCGTCGGCCAGCGGTTCCGACCGCTCGACCGTGCGGTTCCAGACCGTCACCTCGATGTCCTCGCGCAACAACGACTGCGCCATCCCCGCGCCCATGGCGCCCATGCCCAAAACAGTTACTCGCATCAGCCCATTCTGCGGCAACGATCTGGGGATCGACCGTGCACCACGGGACGGATCTCCGGAACTGTGGAAGTTTGACGTCTACGTTTTGGGGTACGCGCGAGAGATGGCAGACGATTCGTCGTCAATACTGCTTCTCGCCGACCCCGGGGCGCCGGCGTCGATCGCTGAACGGCTGTCCGACACGCTCCCCCGAGCTCTGGCGAATATGGTTGGCGCAGAGGATGAATGGGACGTATCCGTCCGACACCACGCGTATCCGATCAGCGAGGATGACGCCGTCTCCGACGTGGTCGACGTCTTGGACCTGGACGTCGACGACGACGTCGTCATCTATCTCACCGATCAGCCTCGGCGCGACGGGACGACACCGGTGATCGCCGACATCAGCGTGCCCGACCGCCTCGGCGTCATCTCCATCCCGGGGATGGGCGGCCTGTTCATCGATCGCCGGGTGCGGAAACTGGCGAAGACCGTGGTAGCCGAGGTGAGCCGGGAGGGCGGCGAACGCGGTGCGCCCATGATGCGGATGACGCGAACGCAGGACGACGACGACCTCGTCCGCTACCTGGCACCGTCGGCGTTCTCGCGTCTGAGACTCCTGACGGGCATGGTCTACGCCAACCGGCCGTGGCGTTTGACGCTCGGCATGTCCAAGGTCTTGATGGCGGCCTTCGCGACGGGAGCGGTCAGCCTGGCGTATCCGACGATGTGGCAGCTGTCGGACACCATGGGCCCGTGGCGGCTGAGTGCGGTGACGCTGTTGGCGACTGCGGCGTTGATCACCTGGCTCATCGTCGAACACGACTTGTGGGAGAGGCCCGCGTCGGACGTGGAGCGCGAGCGCGCCGTGCTGTACAACGCGTCCACCGTGGTCACGCTCACCATCGGCGTCGTCATCTTCCACGCTGGGCTGTTCGTCCTGCTGTTGGTGACCGCGTGGTGGACCATCCCGCCGCAAATGGTGTCGCAGAACATCGGCCATCCCGTCGGACCATCGACGCTGTTCTTGATGGCGTGGCTGGTGGCCGGCGTCGCCACCCTGGGTGGCGCCTTGGGGTCAGGAATGGAGGACGACGAAGCCGTGAAGGCCGCGACGTACGGAGCCCGGCAGCGAAAGCGGTTCTCGTAGGGCATCTGGTCGTATGCAGCGGTTACTTCGCCCGGTCCGCTCGGCGGGCGCGGTACCCGTTAGCCTGGCTTTCGCGGCGCGGTGCCGCGTTTGCTAGGAGGAATACCCATGCGCACTCTCAGCGTGGCCACACTCGCCACGGTTGCCACCATCTTCGGCTCGTCGGGCATAGCGGCCGCGGCGCCGAAGGATTACTGCGCCGACCTCAAGGGCGCCAACACCGGCACCTCGTGCGTCATCCAGCTCGCCGACCCCGCGTACGGCGTGAGCATCAGCATTCCGCAGGACTACCCTGACCAGAAGTCGGTCTCCGAGTACGTGTCCCAGACGCGCGACGCGTTCCTCAACGTGGCCAAGTCCGGAGCGACGCGTACGGCGCCGTACCAATTGACCGCCACGCCAACGGAATACACCTCGGCGGTCCCGCCGCGTGGTTCGCAGGCCGTGGTGTTCAGGGTGACCCAGAGCCTCGGCGACGGGACCTCGAAGACGACCTTCAAGGCGTTCAACTGGGACCAGACCTACCGTAAGACGATCGCCTACACCGCCGCACCGGACGACAAGCAACTGACGCCGCTGTGGCGAGTCGACGATCCGCTACCGACCGTCGCGCCGATCGTGGCGGCCGAGTTGCAAAAGCAGCTGGCACCACCACCGCCGGTCGCGCCTCCGACGCCGCCCGCCGAAGCGGGACAGCCGGTGACGCCCACGCCGAGCACCACGCCCCCGCCGCCGCCCGCACCGTTGCCGATCTCGTCGACGGCGCTGTACAACCCGGCGAACTATCAGAACTTCGCGGTGGTCAACGACGGGGTGATCTTCTTCTTCGACCAGGGCGTGTTGTTGCCCGACTCCGCCGGCCCGCTGCAGGTGCTGGTGCCCCGGTCGGCGATCGACCCGATGATTGCCTGACGACGGTCAGCCGGCGGCCTCGATCGGGTACGGATGCGCGGTGTCCGACTCGTAGCAGATCGCGAACGGCTTGTTCGTGATGAACAGGAACGTGACGTCGTTGTCGGCGGTGGCGCCGTGCTCCATCCAGCCACCCTCGGGGAACCAGACGAAGCACCCCGGTCCGTATTCGCCCTTGTGCGTGTTCAACACTCCGTCGAGGACGTACATGCCGTGAGCGTGCGGGTGGGTGTGCCACACGTTGGTGAAGCCCGCCGCGTAACGGAGCATGAAGACCTGCATACCTGTGTCGGGGTCGGAAAACAGTTCCTTGGAGGGGATTTCGGCACCGATCTGCGGGACGACGAACGTCGACCACGGCATGCGGCTCGAGTCCGCGACGGTGAGTTCTATCTGGTTGCTCGGTACCTTCAAAGTGATCCGGCTCCTCTCGACATCACCCGCGTCCGTCGCGGGAGTTCGAGCAGAACTTTAGGAATCCTTTGTTTCCGAATGGTTTTCGCAGGATTACGGTCAGTTTGCACGCGTGGGCAACGAATTACCGCGGCGCGCGCTCATTCGTTGGCGGCCAACGCTTCGCGCAAGAACGGCGTGGAGTCGGCCATCGACGCGAGGACGGTGCCGCTGTGGTCTTCGTCGGGGTAGACGTGCAGGGTGACGTTCTGGTTGTTGGCGACCAGCTGGTGATAGAACGACAGGGTCGACTCTGGTGGCACGTCGCGGTCGAGGAGACCGACACCGAGGAAGATCGGGCGGTCGAAACCGGTGGACGGCGTACCCATGAACGCATACAGCGCATCGGCCATGCCGGGAATCGAATTCAACGGTGCGGTGAAGAAGGCGGCTGGCGTCAGATCGGCGAGTTCCTCGGAAAGCGCTAGAGTGCAGACGGTTTCGGCACGGTCGGCGGCGTTGCGGCCGGCGGGAGTGAGCACGCGGTCGACGTCGAGGTCGGGCCGAGCCTCGCGCAGCGCGGCAAGGATGTAGGCGGTGTAGGCGTTGGCGATCGGCCCCAGCTCGGGCAGCTTGAAGTCCGGGCCGGTCTGGTAGACGAGCTTGTCGATGTTGGCTGGAGTGCCGGTCGCCACCACGCCCCGGTAGTCCAGCCCGGTGCCCTGGCTGAAATCGGTGGCCCAGCGGGCGCTGCTGATGGCGGCGCCGCCGCCTTGGGACTGACCGACGATGGCCCATCGCGGTGACAGCGGCAGGCCCATGTCGTGGGCGGCGATCACGGAGTCCACGACGCCGTGGGCGGTGGTGACGCTGTTGAGGTAGCTCATCAGGCCCGGCGTTCCCAGGCCGGCGTAGTCGCTGGCGACGACGGCGTAGCCCTCTCCTAGCCAATGGGAGAGATACTCGTCGTCGCGCGGGGTACGTGGCAACGCGGAAGGAGTGCAGTCGTCGCCGAGGCCGACGGTGCCGTGCGCCCACGCGATGACCGGGAACCCGCCCTCGGGTGCCGGGCCGGGCGGCAGGAACACCGCGCCGGTGCTGACCGCGGGCTGGTCGTGCTGGTCGACCGTGGAGTAGAGCACGCGGTATGCGGGACCGGCGCCGGTCAGGGACAGGGCGGGATCCAACGGTACGGACTCGATGGTGGTTCCCTGCGGAGGTATCGGAGCGGCGAACGCGCGAGCGTCGAGCCCCGACCAGTCCGGCACGTCGGCACGAGCCGGCGCCATCGGGAGAACCGAGAACGCCAGCATGAGAAGCGCCGACAGTCCCGTCACACATCGCGTCAATCGCATGGCCAGAGTCAAGCAGACGGCCGGCGAAGACATGGCACGTTTTGTGTCAATTGCAGACGGCCGCACGCGTGATCGCTTGACCGCTTCGCGTCGGTTGCCGAATGCGCCAAGGACTTGCAATGCGCCGAGCGCCGTCGACGACCCCCGATCGTCGAATTGCCAGTTGCCGGAAGCGAATCGACGCTTCATCGGCCGTAATGGCGGGTAACTCACTAGGCTGAGTCGATGATCTCTCGAGCAACCGCGCAATCCCCCAGCCGTAGCGAGCGCCGCGGGCCCTCTCGCCGGCTCGTCGGCGTCATGGTTGCCGCCCTCCTGGCCGCCGGGGTCACGGCGCCCTCCGCGCTCGCCGAACCCGACCCGACGGCACCGGCTGACTTCGTGTCGCTGAGCGACGTCGATCCCACGATCCTCTACGACATCCGGTACGCCACCCCGCACAACTTCACCGGTGATCCCGTGGACGGCTACCTCGCGCCGATGTGCATCCTGACGCGGACGACCGCCGAGGCGCTGCACCGAGCTCAACGAGAGTTCCTCGAACAGGGCCTCGCGCTGAAGGTGTACGACTGTTATCGGCCTCAGCGAGCCGTCGACGACTTCGTCGGGTGGGCCCAGGATTTGCCGGATCAACGGATGAAGGCCGAATTCTATCCTCGCGTCGTCAAGGCTGATCTGTTCCGCGACGGCTACATCGCCGAACAGTCCGGACACAGCCGCGGCAGCACGATGGACCTGACCCTGGTGCCGCTGGCCGGAGAGCAGACGCGTCCGTACGTGCCGGGTGAGCCACTGGTCGATTGCACAGCGCCGCAAGCGATTCGCTTTCCTGACCAGTCCATCGACATGGGTACCGGCTACGACTGCTTCGATACGCTCGCCCACACGTTGGACCCGCGGGTCCAAGGCGACCAGCTTAAGAACCGGCTGCTACTCAAGGACGGCTTGGAGAAGCAGGGGCTGGTCAACTACGAGAACGAATGGTGGCACTTCACCTTCCAACCGGAGACCTACCCCGAAACGTACTTCGACTTCCCCGTCGAGCCGGCCTCGCTTACCGGCTGACGCGCATGAGGCAACGGGATTGTTCTTCGGTCGCGGGTCCTACGGGATCGTGAGAAGGACTCGCCCGTGCGCCCCGGCATCGACGTAGTCGTGACTACGTGCGACATCCACGAGTGGATACCGCGCGGCGATGCCAGCCGTCAAAGCACCCTCGGCAGCCGCGTCCACGAGGTCCCGCACGGCGAGCCCCTTCGCCTCCGAGGGAAAGTCGTCGCTGCCCAACATGCGCAACGTCACGTTGGCGAACAACAACGGCCAGAACGGAACACTGGGCCGGTCAGCCCGACTGGCATACGCCGCGATCACGGCCCCGTCGGCGACGACGGCAGCGTCGAGGTCGACGTTGTCGGACAGGGAGACCTCGACGACGCGATGCACGCCACCCGCCACGGCACGGATGGCTGACACGGGATCCCGATCATCCAGGGCGACAACCCAATCGCATGTCGTGGGCGCCACTGCACGTACGTCTTCGGCCCGGCGGACGGTTCCCACCACGGACGCCCCATTCCACCGAGCCAGCTGTGCCGCCATGGCGCCGACACCCCCTAGAACCCCGTGAACGAGCACCACCTTGCCGGTCACCGGTCCGTCACCAAAGACGCAGCGGTGCGCGGTGATACCCGGGATGCCAAGACACGCACCGAGCTCGTCGGACACGTTGGCGGGCAGCCGCACTGCCTGAGCGTCGGGCACCACCGTGAGTTCGGCGGCAGTGCCGAAGGGGCGGTAGGACTGCGCGCCAAACACCCACACGCGCTCACCCACCCGGACTGGGTCGACTCCGACTCCCACGGCGTCGACGACACCGGCACCGTCACTGTGTGGAATGACGCGAGGGAACGGCATCGGGTTGCCAAGCCAGCCGCTGCGCTTCTTCGCGTCACCGGGATTGACTCCAGATACGGTCAGCCTGACCCGGACCTCACCCGCGCCCGGCTCCGGATCGGGAACCTCCCCGACGTGGAGCACGTCGGCCGCGGCACCTTGCCGGTCGTAGAACGCGGCCAGCATCAAGCGTCGCCTATCGCCGCGGCGATGACGAGTTCGGCGGCTGCGTCAACGCGGGAATCGTCACGGGTGACGAGTACGTCCTGACAAAGGCCCCTCAAACCGGAGACGACGAGTGTTGCGCGGATTCTCGCGTCGCGGCGCCCATACCCGACTGACACCAGAGCGACGCTGATCGGGTCGAGCATCACCGCGACCGCCGTTCGAGCGTAGGGACCGTAGGTCTCCGGGTCCGTAGTGGCGAGGCTGAGCACCTGCAACAGCATTCGTACGCTGCGCCGCTGATCCCCGCGCGTCAACCCGCGCCACAGCGTTCGCGCAGCGCCGCGGAAGTCGTCCTTCGTCGCGACGTCACGGAACATCTCCCCCACCTTGGGCCGGCTGGCGTCGAGCGCTTGGTTGAGAAGTTCTCCACGATCGCCGAAGTAGTAGAGCAGCATTCGCTTGCTCGTTCCCAGCGCCTCGGCCATCGGCGCCAGCGACATGTCGTTGACTCCGTGCGTCTCCAAGTACGCCACGACGTCCTGGAGGAGCTCCGCACGCTTGACGGGATCCGGTGCGCGAGCCATGCCTTGACCGTACCGATCGGTACGCGTACCGTCAATCATGTGCCGATCGGTACATAAATTCTGTGGAAAGGCTGTGGATCAGCATGAGTCCGACGAAGGTGGCAGTCGTAGGGGCGGGCATCGGTGGGTTGGCCACCGCAAGCGCGTTGAGCCATAAGGGATTCGACGTGCACGTCTATGAGCAGGCGCGGCAGCTCGGCGAGGTCGGTGCGGGAGTCGCGCTTGGCGCCAACAGCATTCGCCTGCTCGACCGCCTCGGGCTTCAGAAGCCACTACACGATTACGGCCTGCGTTGGACGCAGTGGCGCTTCAGTGACGCCGGCGGGCGCGTGCTGACCGAGCAGGCGATGGAGGGCCGGGTCCTCGGGATGTACCGGCCCGACCTCATCGCCATGTTGACCGACGGCCTCCCGGAGGGCACCGTGTACACCGGGCGCCGGTGCGTGGGTTTTCGTCAGGACGCCGATCGCGCGATCGCCGAGTTCGCCGACGGCGAGCACGTCGAGGCCGATCTCGTAGTGGCTGCCGACGGCATCCATTCCGTCCTGCAGAGCCACGTCGTGGAGCCCAGTGACCCCGTGTTCTCCGGAAGCATCGCCTACCGCGGCGTCATCCCCGCTGACCGCGTTCCGGACTATCCCGCCACGGTATCCACGATGTCGATGGGCGAGGGCAAGCACTTCCTGATCTTCACGCTGCGAGGCGGACAGCTGATCAATTTCGTCGGCTTCGTTCCCAGTGACGACGAGATGCGCGAATCATGGTCGGCACCGGGTGATCCCGCGACATTGGCTCGCGAGTTCGCGGGCTGGGACCCGATGGTGCAGCGCGTCATCAGTGAGGTCGACACCACCTTCCGGTGGGGACTCTACGACCGGGAACCGCTGCCCCGGTGGAGCAATGGTCGTCTCACTCTATTGGGCGACGCCGCCCACCCGATGCTGCCGCACATGGGTCAAGGTGCGAATCAGTCGATCGAGGATGCCGTCGCCCTGGCCGCGGTGCTCGACGGTGTCGACCGCGCCGATGTTCCCGATGCAGTGCTTCGCTACGAGTCGCTCCGCCGGGAACGGGCCGCGCAGGTCCAGCGCAATTCACGCAACGGCGGCCTCGTCTACGACAGCGCCGACAGCCCGGAGCGCGACGAGAAGCTGCGTGGCACCGTCGCGGACCTTCTGTGGTCGCTGGACTACGACGTCGAGGCCGAAGTCGAGTCGTTCATGGCGACGGCGCGAAGCTAGTCTCACATGCCGCGAACGCCGGTCACTTCGGCAACCGTGCCCGTCATGTACGACGACAGGTCGGAGGCGTAAAACAACGCGAGCGAGGCGGTTTCTCGGGCTCCCCGGGACGCCCCATGGGTAGCGACCTCGTAGGGCAGGTCCCGTTCTGCCACTGCGTCAGCGAGACCTCGATGGTCCGCGGCGGCGATTGCTCGCCTGCGCACCCGCGGTTGCCATTGGCGCGCAGCGTCAGCCGGCCGTTCCGGGTTGTCCTGTGCCCGCGCCGCCAGCGCCACCGGTGCCCGCCGCACCGCCTGGGCTGGCGCCGTTGCCACCGTTGCCACCCGTGCCCGTAGCGCTTGTGCCGCCAGAGCCTCCGGCGCCGCCGGAGGTGGAGAAGTTGCCTCCCGTTGCAGCGCCGCCGTTGCCGCCCTTGCCGCCAGAGCCGGACTGGCTGCTTCCGCCGTTACCGCCTTGGCCTCCAGTGCTATTGCTCCCGCCGTCGATGTTCGTGGCGACGCCGCCATTGCCGCCGCTGCCGCCGGAGCCGGACTGGCCATTTCCGCCGTTGCCGCCAGCGCCGCCGTTGGCAGACGCCGTATCGGATGAAGTACTTCCACCGCCGTCACCGCCATCGCCGCCGTTCAACCCGTTGCCGCCATCGCCACCGCGGCCTGCGGTGTAGTTAGCGCCAGACGTAGCCGTATTTTTGCCACCGTTGCCACCGTTGCCGCCGTCGCCGGTGCTGCCGACGGTCCCATTGGTGCGGCCCTGACCGCCTCCGCCTCCCGATGCGCCGTTGCCGCCGGCGCCGCCGTCGCCGCCATAACTGACGCTGCAACACCCGTCGCCGCCGTTTCCGCCGTTTCCGCCGTTTCCGCCTTTACCGCCGTTGCCGCCCGTGCCTCGGATCGTGCCGGCAACTCCGCCGGCCCCATCCAGTCCACCGGTCCCCCCGATGCCTGCGGCGCCACCGGTGCCGGCCGCACCGACGGCGCCTCCGTCGCCACCGTTCCCGCCGACCTGACCGTCCGTTCCGCGCCCGCCCGAGCGGCCGTCGAACCCATTGGCGCCGTTGCCGCCATTGGGGCCGTTCGAACCATCGGCACCGTTCGCGCCGTTGCCGCCATTGCCGCCGTTGCCGCCCTTGCCGCCGTCACCATTGGTGCCAACTGCCCCGTCGGGCCCCGCGGTCCCGCCGGTGCCGCCAGTCCCCGCCGACCCTCCAGTGCCCCCTTGACCGGCGTTGCCGCCGCTGCCGCCACGGCCGCCCGCCTGACCCGCAATGCCGTTGGCGCCGTTGGCCCCTGCGAGCGTGACGACAGCGGCGTTGGCGCCGTTTCCGCCGTCCGCGCCCGTGCCACCCGTCCCGCCGGCACCTCCCTTGGCGCCAGCACCGCCATCACCGTTGGTGCCCACTGCCCCGTCGAGCCCCGCGGTCCCGCCGGTGCCGCCAATCCCCGCCGCCCCACCCTTGCCTGCTTGCCCGGCGTTGCCGCCACTACCTCCGCTGCCCCCGGACTGACCCGCGACGCTGGTACCGCCGCTGGCCCCCGCGATCGTGGCACCAACGCCGACCGCGCCGTTTCCGCCGTCCGCGCCCGTGCCACCCGTCCC
>Ga0247732_10000031_pt1 | contig 101822 bp, 91 predicted proteins | sample UWRJL163409C2_FD_180940 | JGI IMG/M metagenome (GOLD analysis project Ga0247732, IMG submission 180940) | Plant litter microbial communities from Arlington Agricultural Research Station in Wisconsin, United States - UWRJ-L163-409C-2 | ecosystem: Environmental > Terrestrial > Plant litter >... | reverse complement strand
TTCAAAGGAGCATTAGCGTGAACCACGAGGGCCTCCGTGTTGTGAAGATGTCAGATACCTCCACTAAGCACGGGGGCTCCTCCTCTTCACAAGACTCGAGATGTCATCAATCTCATGGCGTAGTACACCTAGCCGTTGCGGTTGAGCCAGTTCAGCGGGATCTCGATGGTGACCTCGGTGCCCGAGCCCATGATGGTGTGCCAGTCGATCGACCCGCCGAGCTCGCCCTGGATGAGAGTTCGCACGATCTGGGTTCCGAGGCCGGAGCCCACCTTGCCCTCGGCGAGGCCCACGCCGTTGTCGCGCACCTTGACCGACAGCAGCTCGTCGGTGCGCTCGGCGATGATCTCGACCTCGCCCTCCGCGCGGCCGGCCAGCCCGTGCTCGACGGCGTTGGTCACCAGCTCGGTGAGGGCGAGCGCCAGCGGGGTGGCGTACTCGCTCGGCAGCACGCCGAAGGCGCCCGTCGACTTGGGGTGGACCGTGGTGTTGTGACCGGTGGCGATCTCGGCGATGAGCAGCAGCACCCGGTCGAAGACGGTGTCGAAGTCGACCTGCTGGTTGAGCCCCTCGCTCAGGGTGTCGTGCACCACGGCGATGGCGGTGACGCGGCGCATGGCCTGGCCGAGCGCCTCTCGGGCCACGTCGCTGTGCGTGCGGCGGGCCTGGATGCGCAGCAGCGAGGCCACGGTCTGCAGGTTGTTCTTCACCCGGTGGTGGATCTCGCGGATCGTCGCGTCCTTGGTGATGAGCTCGCGCTCCTGGTGGCGCACCTCGGTCACGTCGCGGCAGAGCACGATCGCGCCGACGCGCTCGCCCCGGTTGCGGATCGGGATCGCGCGCACCGAGACGGTCACCCCGCGGGACTCGACGTCCGTGCGCCACGGGGCGCGGCCGGTGACCACCAGCGGCAGCGACTCGTCGACGACCAGGCGTCCGTGCAGGAGGCTGGTGGTGACCTCGGCGAGCGACTCGCCCTCGAGCTCGCCGGCGAAGCCCATGCGGTTGAAGGCGCTCAGCGCGTTCGGGCTGGCGAAGGTGACGATGCCGTCCACGTCGAGGCGGATCAGGCCGTCGGATGCGCGCGGTGCGCCGCGGCGCGGGCCGGTCGGCGCGCCCAGGTCGGGGAAGTCGCCGGACGCGATCATCTCGAACACGTCGTTGGCGCACTCGTTGAAGGTGAGCTCCTGGCGGCCGGGGGTGCGGGCCTCGCTCAGGTTGGAGTGGCGGGTGATCACGGCCACCGGCGCCTGCGAGATGGCCTTGCCGCTCGGCGAGAGCCGGCGCAGCACGGGAACCGCGCGCACGCGGGTCGGCGTCTCCTCGTACCAGGTGGGTGCGCCGGTGTCGATGATGGTGGCGGTGTGGAAGGCCTCCTCCACCTGCGTCTTCCACTCCGGCTTCACGGCCTGGCCGACGAAGTCGCGGTAGAACAGGGTGGCGCTCGACGAGGGGCGCGCGTGGGCGACCGCCACGAAGCTGCCCTCGGCGCTGGGCACCCAGAGCACGATGTCCGCGAAGGCGAGGTCGGCGAGGAGCTGCCAGTCGCCGACGAGCAGATGGAGCCACTCGATATCGGCTTCGCTGGAACGTCCCTGGGCCTGTACGAGATCACTGAGAGTCGACACGCCCCTAGGCTATCCCGCTTCGGCGCACTGCCTCCGCGCAGGCGCGAGCCTGAGAGAATAGATGTCACTTTGTTAGCGAGGGGCAGCGGATGACCGATGACGAGCCGAAGCGCCGCATGACACGGGCCTGGGCGATCACCCTGCTCGCCACTGTGCTGGTGCTCTTCGTGGGCGGCGGCGCCCTCGCCGCCCTGGCCTTCGTCACCACCCTCAACGCACGTCCGCTGCAGCTCAGCTGCACCGTGGTCAGCACTTTCGGCGACATCGACGACCCGGCGGTCGAGACCGGCAAGCCCGGTTACAGCGTGCAGACCGAGAACGTGGCGGGCGGCGACGGCTGCGACGACTTCCACGTGCGCGACCTGGAGCTGCGCAAGCGGATCGAGGTCGGCGAGAGCTACGTCTTCACCGTCACGAACCTGATCGGGTACTCGAACGTGACCGCGGTCGAGCCCTACAGCTCCTCGAGATAGCCCGCCGGGTCCAGCAGGAACCGCGTCCACTGGTCCACGAGCGGGAGGTCCATCCAGGCCCGCTCGCGCAGCCCCCACTCCCCCACCTCGTAGACCGTGGCGCCGGGAAGCGCGGCGAGCACCGGCGAGTGCGTGGAGAGGATGATCTGGGACCTGCCGTCGTCGAGCTTGCGCTTCAGCAGGGAGAGCAGCGCGAGGCATCCGCTGAACGACAGCGCGGACTCCGGCTCGTCGAGCACCCAGAGGCCCGCGTACCGGAAGCGGTCCTCCACGAGGTCGATGAACGACTCCCCGTGCGACCGCTCGTGGAAGGCCACAGGGTCGTTGCCCGGGTTCTGCTCGAGGTAGGTGAACAGCCCGTGCATGGTCTCGGCGCGCAGGAAGTAGCCGCGCTTGGTGGCGCCCGCGTTGCGCACCAGCTGCAGGTGGTCCCAGAGCTGCGACTCGCTGCGCCGCGTGCTGTGCCTGGCACCGACGGAGCCGCCCTCGGGCGACAGCCCGTAGGCGAGCGCGATCGCCTCCACCAGCGTGGACTTGCCTGAACCGTTCTCGCCGACGAGCACGGTGGCGGATCCGAGGCTGACGCCGTCGAGCAGGGCGGCCACCGGCGGCAGGGTGGCCGGCCAGACCGCGCGGTCGATCGGATTGAGCTCGTGCTCGCCGACCGAGCGGATGGGCAGCCGCGAGAACTCCATGGGGAGAGTCTGCCAGCAGCCACCGTCAGCGGTGCCAGAGCCGGGATCCGGCCACGAAGCGCCGGCGCGCGGGCTCGGCGCGGGCGGGCAGCAGCCGGTCGGCCACCAGCTGCTGCACGGCGAGGCGGGCGGGCGACCGCGGGGCCACCTCGTCGAGCGTGCGTCCGCTGAGGACTGCCGCGTCGCATCCGCTCTGGTCCCAGGGCACCAGCACCGGCGACTCGATGCCGCCGAAGCGGGCGAGGGTCTGCGCCACCTGGCCGGAGGGGTTGAGGCCGATGGCGCTGCCGCGCACCTTGTTGGCCACGACCGAGATGCGGTCGGTCACCGCGATGTCGGCGAGGTCGCCGTGCGCCCGCAGGAAGCGGGAGAGCCCGATCGGGTCGGCGGCGGCGACCGAGACGATGTGGTCGGCCTCGCGCAGCGCGGTGAGGGTGGCGGCGTTGCGGCGCGGCGAGAACAGGTCGCTCGAGATCTCCTCGTCGTTCTCGAGGCTGGAGGCGGTGTCGAGCACCACGTAGTCGACCCAGGCCCGGCACTCCTCGATGGTGGCGCGCACGCGCTCCCCCGAGAGCTCGGGCCAGCGGTTGGGCTGGCCGATGCCCGTGAGCACCCAGAAGCCCCCGTCGTCCGCGCCGTGGCGCTGGCCGATGCGCTCCAGCTCGCCGCGGTCGAGGCTGCCCGCCGCGGCGAGGCGGCAGGCGGCCGCGAAGCCCGGCGCCTCGTCCATCAGGCCGAGCGCGGGGGCCACCGAGGCGCTGTGCGTGTCGACGTCGCAGAGCGCCACCGCGAAGCCGGCGGCCGCGATCTCGGCGGCGATGCCGATGGCGAGCGTAGTGCGCCCCGGCGACCCGGCAGGGCCCCAGACCGCCACCACCGTGCCGCGCGGCCGCGGCTGCGGGGGGCCCGGTGCGGCCGGGCCGAGCAGCAGCTCCTCGATCACCGGCCAGTCGGCCTCGCCGTCGACGAGGTCGTAGAGGCCGATCCCGGTCGCATAGCGGCGCTCCTCGTCGGTCGACACGGCCGCCAGCACGCGCACCCCGCGCGCGTCGCACTCGGTGAGCGCCCCGTAGCTGAGGAAGAGCGGGCTGGCCCACAGCACGACGAGGTCGGGGCGGGTGGCCTCCAGCGACGCGGCGAGGCTCTCGCCGTCGTCCGCCCGCACCACGATCTCGTGCCCGTGGCGCACGGCCTCCCTCGCCAGCCGGAGGTCGTGCGGGGAGGGCACGGCGAGCGCGACGCGCACCGCTCACCGCCCCGGAAGGCTGGTCGACACGATCGACACCGCGTCGTCGTTGGCGATGGCCTCGAGCAGCCGAGCCACGCGCGACCGCGGCACGAGCACCTCCACCGACACCTGCTCCCGGTCGACCACGAAGCCCTCCTCCTCGACCAGGCGCACCACGCTCGCCGAGGAGACCACCACCACGGGCGGCTCGAATCCGCCGGCGCCGGTCTGCTTCGCCGCCCACACGTCGACCGTGGATCCGGGCCCGACCGCCGCCGCCAGCTCGCCACCCACCCCGATGACCACCGACGCCAGCCGCACGCCGCTGCTCGCCCCCACCGCCGCCGCGGGCACCAGCTCGCCGCGGGCGACCGTGCGGGTGACGACCAGCCCGTCGTCGGGGAGGTCGCCGGGAACAAGGTACAGCTCGGCGGCGCCGTCGAGCCGCACGCCGGTGGCCACCAGATCCTCGGAGCGGATGCTGTCGCCCGGTGCCAGCGCCTCCCGCGCCGCGTAGACCTGCACGCTCGAGTCGACGGCCCCCACGATACCGACGACGCCGGCGACGGATGCCGCGACGAGCAGCAGCCCGATGGCGAAACGCGGGTCGAACCAGAAGCGCCGCACCCGTCCGGTGGCGGCCCTCGGGCGGGTGGACGTCACGACTTCTCCCTCTGCTCCGACGACGGTGAGGTTCCATAGTCGCCCCTGGTGGGCCGCGCCGCGCAAGTTATCCACAGCACCGCGCGCGAGACCTCGGTAGTTGCACGGATGGGAGCGGGAGACGTCGTCCGTAGCGTCGGAGCACGGGTGCGAACCGCCGCACCCGCCCGACGAAACGAGAGCACCATGTTCGATCCCCGCCCCGCCTACACCGGACTCCACGGGCTCGAGCCCGAGCCCGCCGTGCGCAGCTACGACTACATCGTCGTGGGTGCGGGGACCGCGGGCAGCGTGGTGGCCGCGCGCCTCTCCGAGAACCCGGACGTGCGTGTGCTGCTCGTCGAGGCGGGCTCGGCCACCGCCCTGCCCGAGATGGACAGCCCAGGGATCTGGCCGGTGCTTCTGGGCACGACGGCGAACTGGGGCGACGTGACCGTGCCGCAGGCCTTCAACGGCGCCACGCTGCACTCGCCGCGCGGCAAGGCGCTCGGCGGGTCGTCGAGCATCAACGGCCTCAACTTCCTGCGCGGGCACCGGTCGAGCTACGACGCCTGGGTGGCGCAGGGCGCCACCGGGTGGGGGTACGACGACCTGCTCCCCTACTTCCGCCGCAGCGAGACGACCGAGGGACGCGACACCGCGGTGCGGGGCACCGACGGCCCGATGGTGGTCGGACCGACGGCCGATCCGAGCCCGGTGATCCTCGCGGCCCTCGCCGCGGCATCCGCTGCCGGCTACCCGCTGGCCGACGACATCTCCTCCGGCACCGAGACCGGCTTCGGACTCTCCGACGCGAACGTGCGCGACGGGCACCGCCTGAGCGCCGCCGACGCCTACCTGCGCCCGATCGCGGGCCGCGCGAACCTCGACATCGTCACCGACGCCGTGGTGCGGCGTCTCACCATCCACGACGGCGTGTGCACGGGAGTGGAGTACGGCTCCGGCGCGGCGGCGACGATCGCCACCGCCCGGCGCGAGGTCGTGCTGACGGCCGGGGCGATCGGCTCCGCGCAGCTGCTGATGCTCTCGGGCGTCGGCCCCGCCGACCACCTCTCCGCGCTCGGCATCGAGGTGGAGCTCGACCTCCCCGGCGTCGGCGCCAACCTGCACGACCACCCGATGTCGACCGTCGTCTTCGAGCACGCCGCGCCGCAGCAGGGCGACCCGCGGGTCATCAACGGCCAGGGCGTCGGACTCCTGTCGACCGAGCACGCCACCGACGGCCCCGACCTGCAGCTGCTCCTGATCGGCCAGCCCTACCGGGCGCAGACCCTCGCCGGCCCCGGCCCGGACGGCGGCTACGCGATCGCCTTCTCGGCGATGCTCCCGGAGAGCCGCGGCACGGTGCGCCTCGCCAGCCGCAACCCGCTGGTCGGGCCGCTGATCGACCCGAACTACCTCGCCGACACCCGGGACCAGCAGGTGATGATGGCGGGCCTGCGCATCGCGAGGGAGATCGCAGCCGGAGACGCCCTCGCCGACTGGCGCGGTGCGGAGGCCCAGCCGGGCCGCCCCCTCGACGGCGAGGACGCGATGCTCGACTACCTGCGCGAGAGCCTCGTGGTCTACTTCCACTACGCGGGCACCTGCCGTGTCGGCACCGACGACCTCGCGGTCGTCGACCCGGAGCTGCGCGTGCGCGGCATCTCCCGCCTGCGCGTGGCGGACGCCTCGATCATGCCCACCCCGATCTCGGCGAACACCAACGCCACCGTGTTCGCCATCGCCGAGCGGGCGGCGCACCTGATCGCGGGTTAGCAGGTGGCCTCCCCCGAGCAGAGCGCCGACTGCATCGTCATCGGCGCGGGACCGGCCGGCCTCGCCGCGGCCCGCGAGCTGATGCGCGCGGGCCGGCGGGTGCTGGTGCTGGAGCAGGGCGACGCCGTGGCGACGAGCTGGCGCGCGCACCGGGAGGGCCTCCGCCTGCACACCGTGCGGCGGCTCTCGGGCCTCCCCGGCACGCGCATCCCGCGCGGCTACGGCCGCTACGTCACGAGCGCGAATCTCGTGCGCTACCTCGAGCGCTACACCGCCGACTCCGGCATCGACGTGCGGCACGGCGTTGTCGTCACCGCGATCGAGAGAGCGGATGCCGCGGGCCGGCGCCCGGCATGGACGGTCGCCACCGCGTCCGGCCGCCGCTACACCGCGGCGACCGTGGTGATGGCGACCGGCTACAACCGGCTCCCCCACATCCCCGGTCTGCCCGGGCTGCCCGACTACGCACGGCCGGTGCTGCACGTCTCCGAGTACGGCGGCGGCGACCAGTTCTCCGGTCTCGACGTGCTGGTGGTCGGCGCCGGCAACGCGGCGGCGGAGGCCGCGGCGGAGCTCGCCGCGCACGGCGCCGGGCGCATCCGCCTGTCCGTTCGCACGCCGCCGCACATCGTGCGTCCGCGAGTGGGGGGACTGTCGATGCAGCGGGTGGCCATCCTGATGGGCCTGGTGCCGACGGGCGCCGCCGACCGGGTCGCGGCGGTGATCGAGCGGCTGACGGTGCCCGACCTCTCCGCCAGGCGGCTCACGCGGCCGCGGGCCGACCTGTACACGCGCGTCGCCCGTGACCGCTCCGTGCCGGTGCACGACACGGGCATCGTGGCGCTGGTCGAGTCGGGCGCGGTCGAGCCCGTCGCCGCGGCGGCCGGCTTCGTGGGCGGAGCCGTGCACCTCGCCGACGGGGCGACGGTCGAGCCCGACGTCGTCGTCTTCGCCACCGGCTACCGCCGCGGGCTGGAGCGGATGCTCGCCGGACTCGGCCTGCTCGACGGGCGCGGCGACCCGATCGCCCGTTCCGGCACGGAGGCGGCGCCCGGCTTCTACTTCGTGGGATTCACCGTGTCAGCCAGCGGCGCGCTGCGCCGGATCGCCGCCGACGCACGGCGGGTGGGCCGCGCAGAGCGGCTGAAGGGCCGCGGCCGGGCCTGACCGCCCGGGTCAGCCCCGGGAGATGAGGCGGGAGCGGCTGGACGCGCCGGTCTTGCGCAGGATGGCCGCGACGTGGGACTCCACGGTGCGCACGCTGACGAAGAGCTGCGCCGCGATCTCCCTGTTGCTGCCGCCCTCCCTCACCAGCGCCACCACCCTGGCCTCCGAGGCGGTCAGCTCGCTCGGGGCGCGCCGGGTGCGCGAGGTGGACTGGGCCGCGTCGACCCGTGAGCGGATGCCGTCGACGTCGGCGACGAGCGCGCGCTCCCCCGCCGCCTCGAGGTCGGCGCGGGCAAGCGCTACCCGGCGCTTCCGCTGCAGCACGCGGGCGCGCTGCAGCAGCGCCAGCGCCTCGTCGGCCGGGCGGCGCAGCGCGGCCGCGAGGTCGATCGAGGCCGTCGCCTCGGTGAGGGCGGCGTCGAGGTCGCCGGCCGCGGCGAGCTGCACAGATGTCACCCGGTGCAGACCGACCTGCGAGACGGGCCGGTCGTTTTCGGACAGGAACTGCCGCACGACGGCGAGTGAGCGCTCGGCCTCCTCGAGCTCGCCGGACTGCAGCAGCGCCTCGGCGAGCGGGAGGTCGATCCGCGCCCTGCTGCCGGGCTCGACGAGCTCGAGGCGGTCGGCGATCGCCGCCGCCTCCCGCAGGTGGCCCACCGCGGACGGCCAGTCGCCCCTGGCGTGCGCGGAGAGTCCAAGCAGAGCGGCCAGCTCCATCCGCCGGAGCGACCCCTCCTGCACCGAGCGGCTCCAGACGGCGACGGCGCCCTCGAGATCGTCGTGCCGGCCGTCGAGGATGAGCAGCAGCCCGGCGGCGTGCCACAGCTCGGCGGGCACCGGGCCCGCGGCGAGGGGCAGGCCGGACCGCGCCCAGAGGGCTCGCGCCGCGCTCGCGTCGCCCGCGACGATCTCGACGTGGGCGCCGTGGCCGAGGAAGCTGCGCTCGACCCCCTCCTTGCCCTCGCTCCTCGCCCAGTCGACCAGTCCGGCCAGCGCGCCGCGGGACCCCTCCACGTCGTCGACGAGGTGCAGGAGACCCGCCGCCGCCGCGAGGCCCGTGTCGTCGAGCCCCACCACGATCTGCACGGACTGCCTGCGGTCCATGTCGGCGATCCGTTCGCTATCGAGACCTCCGCCCGACTCCACCCGCGCCCGCACGACGCCGCGGATGGCGCGGTGCGCGGCATTGGGCGCATCCGCCCCGGTCAGAGCGCCGAGCACCCTCTCCGACTCCCGCGCGCGCTCGGACACCGTCATCGTCGCGACGGCGAGCAGGTTGGCGCCCACGATCGCCGCCGTCACGCTGTCGCCGGCGGAGAGTGCAGCCTGCGCCTCGAGGAACTCGCGCTCGTCGTCGTCGCCGCGCGCGCCGGCGGCCCGCGAGCTGGTCGCGAGCGCCAGGAACACGTCGTACTGTTGCGCGTCCAGCCGGGACGCCGACACCCGGGCGAGCGCGCGCAGGCAGGCGCTGGTGTCGCCGGCGGAGAACAGCTGCTGGGCCTGGTTCAGCAGCCGGTCCTGGTAGCGGGGCGCGAGCGGATCGGTGCGCTCCACGGCCTGCGCGTCGAAGTGCGCAGACCGCAGGCGGGCGCCGCGCAGCCGCATCGCGACGGCGGCCTCGCCGAGCGCCTCGGCGATCGCCTCGTGGGGGCCGGGCGGCTGGGACTGCTGCAGGTGCTGCGCCCGCACCACCGGGTCTCCGGCGGCCCGCGCGATGAAGGCGTGCAGTTCGCGACGGCGCGCGGGGCTGAGGCCGGCGGCCGACGCGGAGGCGTGAAGCGGATGCCGCGTCCGGGCGGTCGTCGTCGTCACCAGGAGGAACCCGGCGGCCTCCGCCTCGTCCACGGCGCCCTCCGGCATGCCGCTGAAGCGCAGCACCTCCGCGAGCAGCGCCCGCTCGGGATGGCCGAGCAGCGCCACGATCGACACCACGTCCGCGGCCGCGGGGCTCAGCGCCCGCAGCCGCTCGGCGACGGCGGAGGCCAGCGGCAGCGGCGCCACGAGCGCTCCGACCGGGAGCGCCCCGAGCTCGCCGATCAGCCCGCGGGCGATCAGCTCGAGCGCCCACATCGGGTTGCCGCCGGTGTGCTCGCGCAGGGCGACCACCTGCTCGCGGGTGAGGGTGGACGGCCAGCGCGGCCGGATCAGCAGCTCGAGCTCGTCGACCGTCAGGCCGTCGACGGCGTGCACGTCCGCGGGGTCGAAGGCGAAGGCGCGGCCGTTGCGCGAGGCGCCGCCGTACTCGCGGATCGTGGCGACGAGGCTCACCTGGCCGGACGCCAGGCGGCGCACCGCGCGCTCGAGCGCCGCGAGGGACTCCGGGTCCGCCCACTGGAGGTCGTCGATCAGCAGCACCACCGGCGCCCGGGAGGAGAGCTCGGCGAGGATGCTCTCCACGGCGACGGCCGTCGCGAGCTCGGGCAGCTCGGAGGTCGTCCGCGCCCGGCCGAGCGCGATGTCGAGGATGGTGTGGTGCTCGTCGGGCAGGGCGGCGACCAGGCCCCAGTCGAGGTCCTCGAGCAGATCCCAGAGCATGCTGTACGCGGTGTAGCGCTCGGCGAACGACGGGCTCGCTCGCAGCACGAGCGATCCGGCGGCGGCGATGCGCCCGGAAGCCTCGGCGATCAGAGTGGACTTGCCGATTCCGGCCTCGCCGGTGATCAGCACTCGCCCGCCGGGCCGCGCGGCGGCGTCGTCGATCACCGTGCTGACAGCCGTGCGGTTCACCATGCGCTCCTCGCGGCGACACGGGCGACCGCTCTCGTCTCAGCGTCGTCGCCGTGCCACTCCCGTGCGGCGCGCGGGGGTGTCCCACGAGAAGTATGCGGCAGCGGGGCTTGTCACCGCGTCATCCTGAAGTACCGGTCTCGCCGGTCGAGCGGAGGATGTTCGTCGCGGCTGGAGGCGCGAGAAGCGAAAAGTTATCCACACCCGCGCCACGGGCATCCGCCCCGGTTCATAATCTACTCATGGATGGGATGGACGCCGCCGCGCTCGGGCGCTTCCTCACGCTCGCCGACACGGCCGAGGTGCTGAACATCTCGCTGGGCCAGGCGTACACCCTCGTGCGCAGCGGCGAGCTCCCGGCCATCAAGGTCGGCGGCAACGGCCAGTGGCGGGTGGAGCGCTCGGTGCTCGAGTCGTACATCGAGGCGAAGTACGAGGAGACCAGGCGCCTCAGCCTGTGGAACCAGTCGGACTACGGCAACATCCCCGAGCTCTCCGCGGGAGGGCCGCGCGGGGGCGACGATCACACCCGCACGAGCAGGAGCTGATCGAGCGGCACCACCCGGTACTGCTGCACCGACGACGCCCGGCGCGGATGGTCGGCCTCGTGCACGGCCAGGTCGAGATGGTCCCGCCCCACCCGGTCGATCGTGCCGTGCACCTCGCCCGCGGCGGTGCGCAGGTCGACGCCCGCCCGGCGGCGGCAGAGGTCGCGCAGCACGAACGGGAGGGTCAGCCGGGCCGAGAGCGATCCAGGACCGGCGTCGGCGGCGAGGGGCGTGAGGCTCGCCTCCACCTGGCCGCGGGTGAGCAGCAGCGCGCCGATGGCGGCCAGCGGCACGATGCACTGCACCGTTCCCCTCCCCCGCCGCGTCGCGCCGTCGACGATGTCGGCGGCGAACCAGTCCCGGCCGAAGCTGGAGGGGTGCAGGGTGAGCGGCTCGCCGGAGCTCAGCTGCACGGCGATCGAGTACGGGGCGGCGCCGGACTGCTCGTGCACCGCGATCAGCCGGTCGCGCAGCGCGAGCCGCCCGAGCCGCAGGCGCTCCTCCTCCGCGTGCTGATCGAGTTCCTCGGCGCTCAGCTCGTGCTCGAGCTGCCCCTCGAGGTCGTCGAACAGTCGGTCCCAGCGCATGCGCAGACCCTATCGGCCACAGCGCGGCGACTCTAACTGTTATCCACAGTTTTGGGTAGGGCGGCCGAACGGGCGGTCGAATTCTGGTTGAGTTTCGTCACCCCCGCACCGGGGGTCGAATCGGTATCGACGACTGAGGGGAGACACCTCGTGAGCGCGACTGCACGCAACCACGACGAGACGGTGGATCACGACGGAGAAGGGGCGGCGCCGGCGCCGCACGGCTCCCCGGCGAAGCGCACCGCGGCACCCTACGTCGAAGACGAGTTCTTCGGCGCCCAGCCCGCATCCCGGGCCACCCTGCCCCATCCCGAGCCGCTGATCGACAACCTCACCCGCTGCGTCATCGAGATCCTCGCCGGAGCGCGCGACCTCGAGCAGATCGCGCGCTGGGTCGACGACGACGTGTACAAGCACCTGCTGAAGCGGGTGGTGCTCTCCACCCGGGCCAGGCAGGCCAAGGGACAGCCGGCCCGGCGGCCGAACTTCACGATCGGGTCGATGTCGATCTGCGAGCCGCGCGACGGCGTGGTCGAGGCGGTGGTGATCGTCGTCGGCAAGGCGCGCACCCGGGCGGTGGCGATGCGGCTGGAGGGCTTCGACACCCGCTGGCGCGCGACGGCGATCAACGTGCTCTGAGTCAATCGCTGGTCGAGTAGCGACCGACGAAGGAGGCCGCGTATCGAAACCGGCTTCGCTCGCCTGCTACTCGACCAACGGGTACCGGGCGAACGCGAACGAGCGCCGGCCCGCTGTGCGGACCGGCGCTCGTTCGAGGGGACTGCTGCTACTTCTTCTTGCGGCGGTCCGCCCGGTTGACCGGCGCTGCCGACTCGGCCGGGGCATCCGTCGACTGTCCAAAGGCGCCCTTCTTGCCTGCCGTCTTGGCGGGGGCCGCGGCGGCCGGGGCCTTCGCACGCGCCAGCGTGGGGTTGGCCTGCTGGGCCTGCTGGGCGCGGGCGGTGGCCGCCTGCTCCACCTGGCCGCGCTGGTTGCGCACCTCGACCTCGCCGTTCGCCTCCTCGCTCGGAGCCGAGTAGCTGAGGCGCTCGACGGGGGCCGCGTTGCCGGTGAGGCCCTTGGCCGCGACGATCGGGGCGGACGCGTTCGCGCCACCTCCGGTCACCTCGACCTCGAGGTTGAACAGGAAGCCGACGGTCTCCTCGCGGATCTGGCCCATCATCTGCTGGTACAGGGCGAAGCCCTCACGCTGGTACTCCACCAGCGGGTCGCGCTGCGCCATAGCGCGCAGGCCGATGCCGTCCTTCAGGTAGTCCATCTCGTAGAGGTGGTCGCGCCAGCGGCGGTCGATCACCGAGAGCACAACGCGGCGCTCGAGCTCGCGCATGGCGGGCTCGCCGAGCTGCGCGGTGCGGCCCTGGTAGGCGACGGTGGCGTCGGAGAGGATCTCCTTGCGCAGGAAGGCCTCGGTCACCTTGCCCTTGGCGCCGGCCTCTGTGAGCAGCTCGTCGACGGTGATGCCGACCGGGTAGAGCGTCTTCAGCTCGGTCCAGAGGGCGTCGAAGTCCCAGTCGTCGGAGTGGCCCTCTGCGGTGTGCGCGTCGACGACCTCGCCGACCACGTCCTCCAGGAAGCGCGAGACCCGGTCCTGCAGGTCGTCGCCCTCGAGGATGTGACGGCGGTCGCCGTAGATGGCCTCGCGCTGGCGGTTGAGAACGTCGTCGTACTTGAGCACGTTCTTGCGGATCTCCGCGTTGCGGCCCTCCACCTGCGACTGGGCAGAGCGGATGGCGCGGCTGACGACCTTGGACTCGATGGCGAGATCGTCCGGAACGTTGCCGCGTCCCATCAGCGCCTCCGCGGCGCCGCTGTTGAACAGGCGCATCAGGTCGTCCTGCAGCGACAGGTAGAACCGGCTCTCGCCCGGGTCGCCCTGGCGACCGGAGCGTCCGCGCAGCTGGTTGTCGATGCGGCGCGACTCGTGGCGCTCGGTGCCGAGCACGTAGAGACCGCCGGTCTCGACGACCCGCTCGGCCTCGGAGTTGACGTCTTTCTTAACCGCGGCGAATACGTCGTCCCATGCGGCCTCGTACTCCTCCGGAGTGTCGACCGGGCTGAGGCCCTTGTTGTTCATCTGCGCCACGGCGAGGAACTCGGCGTTGCCGCCGAGCATCACGTCGGTGCCGCGGCCGGCCATGTTGGTGGCGACGGTGACGGCCTTGAGGCGTCCCGCCTGCGCGATGATCGACGCCTCGCGCGCGTGGTTCTTCGCGTTGAGCACCTCGTGCTTCACGCCGCGCTTGGCGAGCATCTTCGAGAGCAGCTCGCTCTTCTCGACGCTGGTGGTTCCCACGAGCACGGGCTGGCCGGTCTCGTGGCGGGCCACGATGTCGATGACGACCTGCTCGAACTTCGCCTGCTCGTTCTTGTAGATCAGGTCGCTCTGGTCCTTGCGCAGCATCGGGCGGTTCGTGGGGATCGCGACCACGCCGAGCTTGTAGGTGGACATGAACTCGGCGGCCTCGGTCTCGGCGGTACCGGTCATGCCGGAGAGCTTGCCGTAGAGGCGGAAGTAGTTCTGCAGGGTGACGGTGGCGAGGGTCTGGTTCTCGGCCTTGACCGCAACACCCTCCTTGGCCTCGATCGCCTGGTGGATGCCCTCGTTGTAGCGGCGGCCCATCAGGATGCGGCCGGTGTGCTCGTCGACGATGAGCACCTCGCCGTTCATCACGACGTAGTCCTTGTCCTTCTTGAACAGGGCGGATGCCTTGATCGAGTTGTTGAGGAAGGAGATCAGCGGGGTGTTCGCCGACTCGTAGAGGTTGTCGATGCCGAGGTAGTCCTCGACCTTCTCGATGCCGGGCTCGAGCACACCGACGGTGCGCTTCTTCTCGTCGACCTCGTAGTCGACGTCGGGGACGAGCTTCTTGGCCAGGTTGGCGAACTCGGTGAACCAGCGGTTCGCCTCGCCCGAGGCGGGCCCGGAGATGATCAGCGGGGTGCGCGCCTCGTCGATGAGGATGGAGTCGACCTCGTCGACCACGGCGAAGAAGTGGCCGCGCTGCACCATGTCCTGCGCCTGCCACGCCATGTTGTCGCGCAGGTAGTCGAAGCCGAACTCGTTGTTCGTGCCGTAGGTGACGTCGGCCATGTACTGCTGGCGACGCTCCTGCGGGTTCTGGCCGGAGAGGATGACGCCGGTGGTCATGCCGAGGGCGCGGAAGATGCGGCCCATCAGCTCGGACTGGTAGCTGGCCAGGTAGTCGTTCACCGTGATCACGTGCACGCCGCGGCTCGCGATGGCGTTGAGGTAGGCGGGGAGCGTGGCGACGAGGGTCTTGCCCTCGCCGGTCTTCATCTCCGCGATGTTGCCGAGGTGGAGGGCCGCGCCGCCCATCAGCTGCACGTCGAAGTGCCGCATGCCGAGGGTGCGCTTGGCGGCCTCGCGAACCGCGGCGAAGGCCTCGGGCAGGAGGTCGTCGAGCGACTCGCCGTTGCCGTAGCGCTCGCGCAGCTGCACGGTCTCGTTCTTCAGCTCGTCGTCGGTGAGCTGGGTGAAATCGTCTTCCAGGTGGTTGACGGCTTCGGCGTAGTGCTTGAGGCGACGAAGGAGTCGACCCTCACCTACGCGAAGTGCGCGTTCGAGAACGTTGGCCACGACTTACTCCAAAGGTTGTTGAGCGCGGGGGTCTTTCCACGCGCGGACACGGTGACGCGGGGTGCGGGTGAACCCACCGTTACCGGCTCGTAATGGTAGCAAGCCTACCCAGCCAGACGCTGTGCCCCGTCTGGGTGGGCAGGCCTGCACACCACCTGCGCGCTACGCCTCCCGCGTAACAGCCGTCGGCGACTAGCGCGCGGCGCTCAACCGCTCGCCGAGCTCGGCGGCGGCGTCGACCGCTCCGGCGTTCTCGTCGAGGCCGAGCACGCCGTAGTCCCAGCCCTTACGGCGGTAGACGACGCTCGGACGGCGGGTCTCGCTGTCGATGAAGAGGTAGAAGTCGTGCCCGACCAGCTCCATCAGGTTGAGGGCGTCGTCGACGGTCATCGGCGTCGCCTCGAACACCTTCTTGCGGATGACGACGGGGCTGTACGGCTCCTCCGCCTCCTCGACGTCCTCCGCGGGCTGCACAGGCACCGAGCCCGTGCGCACGCTCTCGAGAACCTGCGGTGCAGCGGGCGTGATGTCGATCGCCCGGAATCCATCACTGGAGACCTCGTGCAAGGAGACGGGACGGTGCTGCCCCCGGTGAACCTTCTTGCGGTCCTTGGCCTGCCGGATGCGCTCGACCAGTTTGGCCATCGCGAGGTCGAATGCGACGTACTTGTCGGAGCCGCTCGACTCGGCCCGCACCAGCGGGCCTGGGCCGATCAGAGTGAGCTCCACACGGTCGTCGCCCGTGGCTCCCCTGGTCTCGTGGTGGCGGGTCACCTTGATCTCGAAGGCGATCGCCTTCTCGGCAAGATGGGCTACTTTGTCCGCCTTCTCCGTTGCGTACTCGCGGAAGCGATCCGTAACTCCAACGTTACGTCCGGTGATGGAAATTTCCATATGCGTGCCTCCCAGCCCTAATGGCGCCGCCCGGGTGACCAGGCGATGAAACTTCTTTCGCGCCTTTTCGCCAACCGTAGTCGCCTTGTCTGGCAATGTCACGAAACGGCCACGAGAGTCACACTCCGCGTTCAGCGTCAGGACACCCGGTGGTCGGGCCGCTCGCCGGGGGCCCGCTCGGGAGACCCGGAACGCCGCGGCGTGTAGGCCAGAGTGGCCGCCGCGACCACCTCTCCCCCGCCGGAGCGCAGCGCGCGGCAGGCCTCGGCGAGGGTGGCGCCGGTGGTCATGACGTCGTCCACGAGCAGCAGGCGGCGCCCGTCGAGCCTCCTCCGCGCGCGCAGCGAGCCCGCACGGTTCTCGGCCCGGGCCAGCACGGAGAGCGACTTCTGCTGCGCCGAGCGGCGGGTGGTCACGAGGCGCCGCGGCGAGCGGTAGCCGCTGCCGCGCAGCAGCAGGGCGACGGGGTCGTACCCACGGCGCCGGAACGCGCCGCGGCTGCTGGGGACCCGGACGACCTCGAGCGGGGGTCCGGGGCCGGCGAGGGCGGCAGCGGCGCGCACCGCGGCGAGGAAGGGCGCGGAGAGGCGTCGGGCGACATCCGTTCGGCCCTGCTCCTTGAAGGCGAGCACCGTCTGGCGCACGGCGCCCTCGTAGTCGAGGGCGCAGAGCACCGGCGTGCCGTCGTCGAGGTCGTGCCGGCTGGGCCGCGGGCGCAGCGTCGCGGCGCAGGCGTCGCAGAGTGCGCGGTCGGCCGCGCCGCACCCGGCGCAGTCGACCGGCAGCAGCAGCGCCCAGGCGTCGAGCAGGGAGTCCGTGAGCGCGTCGGGGAGCCGCATGCCCACAGGGTGCCACGCCGGGGCGCGCCGGAACCGGACGGCGCCGGTTCCGTGGACGGCGGCGCGCTGTGGAGGAGCGGCTACTGCTGGGTAGCCAGCACCTGCGCGGTGGCGTCGGTGAGCTGCCAGCTGCTGCCCCGGGTGCGGTAGATCTCGCCGTCGGAGGTGAGCACGCGCAGCCCGTCGGTGCCGCTGCGTCCCCCGGCGATCTGCACGGCGCCGTCGAGGCGCCCGAGCGCGACGCTCGGTCCGCCGATCTCGAAGGAGGTGATCTCCGTGGAGTCGCCGACGCCCGAGAGGGTGGCCACGGTGCGCTCGTCGACCCAGGCGGCATCGATCGGCGCGCCCGATCCCGCGGCGAGCGCGAAGGTCTCGCCGATGGCCGTTGGCAGTCCCTGCTGGCGGATGATGCCGGCGACCAGCAGCTCGGGCCCGCTGCCGGTGGAGAGGTAGAGCAGCAGCCGCGTCCCGTCGCGGGAGACCGAGAGCGAAGTCACCCGCGCGTCGGGCGGGAGCGAGGTGGTCACCTCGTGCTCGGTGCCGTTGAGCTCGAACACGCGGATGGCGGAGGCGTTGGACTCCGGCACCGACCAGATGAACCCGGAGTTGTCGAGCGAGGGCGCGGCGAGCCCCGGCCGGCCGTCCACGAGCAGCGGCTCCGGCATGTTCGCGCGCACGGAGTAGACCCCGGCGTCCGCGAGCACGGCGGCGGCGAGCTTGCTGCGGCCGAGCGTGACCGCCCGGGGCGCGAGCGCCCCGACCTTGCCGCTGATCTGCGCGACCGGCGCCAGGTCGTCGTTCGCGACGAAGCCGAGCTCGTTGTCGCGCACCACGAGCGGCGCGGCCTCCACGGTGGGGTTGACCACCGCCGCGTTCGAGCCGGCGTCGGGGGTCGGCAGCTGGATGCCGCCGACCGTGAGGGTCACGCTCGCCACCGTGGCGAGGCTCGACGACAGCTGCTGCCGCATCCGGTCGCGCTCCACCGCCGTGGAGTTGCGCGCCTCGTCGGTGAGGTCGACGGTCGCCACGCCCGAGTCGATGCTCACCAGGCCGTCGCCGAGGGCGGTGCCAGGCGGGAACGCGGAGACCAGCGCCCCGTTGCTCAGCCAGTTGGACTGCCCGGCGAGCAGCGCGGAGACGGCGCGCACCGAGGTGCTCGACCGGTTGGGGAACCAGCGGATCTCCGGCACCAGGAACTGGTAGGTGGGGTCGAAGTAGTAGAGGGCGTACTCGCCGAAGACCCGCGGGAAGCGGTCGGTCGAGAGCACGATGCCGGGCGGCGCGCTGCTGATGCGCCACTCGTCGCCCTCCTTGACGAAGCCGAAGGGCAGCGTCGCGATCAGCGGGTCGCCCTCCGAGTAGCGGCCGTCGCGGTCGACGACGGCGGCGGTGGTGATGGAGTAGTCGAAGCTCGTCTCCGAGGTGCGCTGCGGCGCGCCCACGCCGTTGCGGATGTAGGTGGTGGCGTCCGGGTCCCATTCCGCGGTGAGGTTCTCGGCGAGGAACTCGCGCGCCACCGAGTAGTCGCCCTGCGGGTTGGTCGCCGCGTTCACGAACGCCAGCAGGATCTCCTCCTGCGGGGCGCCCTCGCGCGGGCCCTGCGGCGCGAAGCCGATGTTGAGCTCGACGTCGTCGCCGACCAGGTCGCCGGCGGTCACCGGCCCGCCGGTGGGGATGCCGCCGCAGGCGGTGAGCGCGAGCAGCGCGGCGACGGCGAGGCCGAGGGCTGCGGGGCGGCGGCGTGCGGGTCGTGTGCTCATGCGTCCTCCTTCGTCGGGGCGAGTACCGGGGGCAGGTCGAGGGGCGAATCGGTCACCATGGTGCCGCGCACGCGCGGGAGGGTGAGACGGAAGCAGCTGCCCTCGCCCGGCGCCGACCAGACCTCGAGCCATCCGCCGTGCAGGGCGGCGTCCTCGAGCGAGATCGCCAGCCCCAGGCCGGTGCCGCCGGTGGAGCGCTGGCGGGAGGGGTCCGCCCGCCAGAAGCGGTCGAAGACCCGGTCCATGGCGGCCACGCTCATCCCCACCCCGTAGTCGCGCACGGCGATCGCCACGGCGGTCTTGTTGCTGTCCACGTAGACCACGATCGGCCGGCCCTCGCCGTGGTCGATGGCGTTCGCCAGCAGGTTCTGCAGAATACGGCGGATGCGACGCGCATCGACCTCGGCTTCGAAGTACCCTCCTGGGGCCTCCAGTCGCAGTTCCGACCCCTTCGATGCCGAGAGGGTGTCCACCGCGAGGATCGCGTCCTCGACCAGGCGCACCAGGTTGGTGGGCTCCAGCTCCATGTCCACCGCGCCCGCGTCGTAGCGGCTCATCTCGAGCAGGTCGGCGAGCAGCAGCTCGAAGCGCTCCACTTGGGTGTGCAGCAGCTCCGTGGTGCGCGCGGTCGCCGGCGGGAAGGCCTCGCGCTGGTCGTAGAGCACGTCGCTGGCCAGCCGGATGGTGGTGAGCGGTGTGCGCAGCTCGTGCGAGACGTCGGAGACGAAGCGCTGCTGCACCTGCGAGAGCGCGGCAAGCTTGGTGATCTGCGACTGCAGGCTGTCGGCCATGCCATTGAAGGAGCGGGCGAGGGTGGCGATCACGTCGTCGCCCTTCTCCGGGATGCGCACCTCCAGCTCGCCGGCGGCGAGCTTCTCGCTGGTCGCGGCCGCGAGGCGCACCGGCCCGACGATGAGCCGCACCACGGTGAAGGTGACAGCACCGATGAGCACCACCAGCGTCGCCATGCCCAGCCAGAGGGTGGCCTGCACGAAGCTCAGCGCCTGCTGGGTGTCGCTGAGGTTGTAGACGAGGTACATCTCGTACTGCCCGGAGCTGGGCACGTCGAGCACGGAGCCGACCACGATGCCGGGATCCTCCCCGTCGCCGTCCTGCGGCAGCGAGACCGACTGCCAGAACAGGCGGCGGTCGTCCGAGTCCTCGAGGTCCGTGCGCAGACCGGCCGAGATGACGGTCTCGGGGTCGAGCCCGGCGCTGAGCTTGTCGACCGGGAGCCGGGCGCCGGCCTGCCCCGGCGTGCGCAGAATGGCGATGCTCGTTCCCGCCGACGTGCTCGACGACGCGAGCGCGGCATCCGCTGCCGTGTCCATCACCCGGTCGAGGTCGATACCGGAGCTCTGCTGCACGGCGTCGAAGCGGCTCTGCGCCGCGGCGTTGGACCGTTCGGACGCGGAGAGCGCCAGGGCGAGCCGGGAGTCGAAGAGGTTGTCGCCGATGGAGAACGACATGTAGGCGCCGATGATCCCCACCGCGACCGCGGACATCACCACCGAGATGGTCACGGTGCGCAGCTGCAGCGACGAGCGCCAGAGGCTGCCGAGTCGCAGCAGCCAGGCCCGCCAGGCGAGGTAGCGCATGGCTAGCCCGGGCTGCCGGCGCGGTAGCCCACCCCGCGCACGGTCATAACGATCCTGGGGTTGTCGGGGTCGAGCTCCACCTTGGCGCGCAGCCGCTGCACGTGCACGTTCACCAGCCGCGTGTCGGCCTTGTAGTGGTAGCCCCACACCTGCTCGAGCAGCATCTCGCGGGTGAATACCTGCTGCGGCTTGAGGGCCAGCGCCAGCAGCAGCTCGAACTCCAGCGGGGTGAGGTTGATCTTGCCGGTGCCGCGCAGCACCTCGTGGCCGGCCACGTCGAGCATCAGGTCGCCGACGGCGAGGGTTCCCGAGGGCGCGTCCGGGCTGGGTCGCAGGCGGGTGCGGATGCGCGCGACGAGCTCCTTGGGATTGAACGGCTTCACGACGTAGTCGTCGGCCCCGCTCTCCAGACCCTTCACCACGTCGGAGGTGTCGCTCTTCGCCGTGAGCATGATGATCGGGATGCCGGACTCCTCGCGGATGCGGGAGCAGACCTCGATGCCGTCCATCCCCGGCAGCATCAGGTCGAGCAGAACGAGGTCGGGCTGCACGGTGTGGAAGGCGTCGAGCGCCTCCGCGCCGTCCGCGCAGAAGGAGATCTCGAAGCCCTCGGCGCGCAGCACGATTCCGATCATCTCCGCGAGCGCGGTGTCGTCGTCGACAACAAGTATTCTGGCGTTCATAGCCCTCACCGTTTATGCCGCGCCAGTAGGGAATTGGCGGTGCTTTCGCACAAGAGTAGCCGAGTGTGGAAACATAAATAGCGCGCTCGCGCCCGACGAAGCACGGAAGAGGCCCACGAAGTGACCGACAACACCGCGTGGCAGCCGCCTGCCGGAGGCCCGCCGGCAGAGGTCCCGCCGCCCGCCGGTCCTCCCGCCCCTCCCACAGCGCCGCCCGGCTACGTCTCCGTCCCGCCCTCGGCGCCCGCCCCGCCCGTGCCGCCGCAGCAGCAGTGGGCGGGCCAGACCCCGGGCCAGCAGTGGCAGGGCCAGCAGCTCGGCTACGGCGCCGGCTGGACTCCCCCGCCCAAGCCCGGCCTGATCCCGCTGCGCCCGCTCGGCTTCGGCACGCTGATCGGCGCGTCCTTCCAGGTGGTGCGCCGCAACCCGCGCCCCACCTTCGGCATCTCCCTGCTGCTCAACGGCCTCGTCTCCGTGGTCTTCGTCGCCGTCTTCGGCGGCGTGGCGGCGCTGGCCTTCGGCCGCGTGGACTTCGCGTCCGCCGAGAACGCCGACGACATCCAGGCCGGCTCCATCGGCGCCCTCGTGCTCTCCTCGCTCATCCCGCTCGCCTTGTCGGTGGTGGTGACCGCGATCCTGCAGGGGGTCGTCTCGCTGGAGGTCTCCCGCGGCACGATCGGCGAGAAGCTCACCGTGCGCGGGCTGTGGCGCCTCGCCCGCGGGCGCATCGGCGCGCTCATCGGCTGGTCGGCGCTGCTCTCCGGGGCGACGCTCGTTGCCGTCGTTGTGATCAGCCTGCTTGTGGTGCTGATCGGCCTGATCGGCAGCGACCTGGCGATCGGGCTCGCCGTGCTCTTCGCCGTCGTCGCCGGACTCGTGGCCGTCGCCGTCTCCTTCTGGCTCACCACCAAGCTGGCGCTGGTGCCGAGCATCCTGATGCTCGAGCGGCTCCCCCTGCTGCAGGCGGTCGCCCGCTCGTGGTCGCTCACCCGCGGCTACTTCTGGAAGACGCTCGGCACCTGGCTGCTGGTGAACGTGATCGTCCAGACCGCCGCCCAGGTGGTGACGCTGCCGATCAGCCTGGTCTTCGCCTTCGGCACGGTGCTGATCAACCCGAACGGCGACGACGCCTACGCCCTCCTCGCCCTGGGGATCAGCTACGCGGTCACCGGCATGGTGGGAGTGGTGTTCGGCGCGCTCGCCACGGTCACCACCTCCGCCGTCTACGCGCTCATCTACATCGACATCCGCATGCGCAAGGAGGCCCTCGACCTCGACCTCACCCGTTTCGTCGAGGCCAGGCAGAGCGGCGAGTCCGGCGTGGGCAACCCCTATCTGCCGGCCGACGGCAAGCCGGGCACCGGCCCCGCGGCGAACGCGTCGCCGTGGGCGTGAGCGTCGTCTCCGCCGCCGGCCTCCCCGTGCTGGCGGCCTCCGTGCCGGTCGACCCCGACGCCGCGGAGGCGCGGCAGTGGCTGCTCGACGAGCTGGCCGGCGCGGACTACCGTGCGGCGCAGCCCACCTGGTTCGACCGGCTCTCCGGCGCCATCGGCGACTGGCTGAACTCCCTGCGCTTCGAGACGGCTGACGGCTCCGGCCTCGGCGGGCTCATCGTCGTCCTCGTGGTGGCCGTCGCCCTGGTGGTCGCCTTCCTGGTCTTCGGCCTCCCGCGCCTCAACCGGCGCAGCTCGGTCACCGGCAGCCTCTTCGGCGACGACGACGACCGCGACAGCGCCGCCATCCGGCGCGCGGGCGAGGCGGCGGCGGCCCGGGGCGACTACGCGCTGGCGATCGCCGAGATGTACCGCGCCATCGCTCGCGGCCTCGCCGAGCGCACCGTGCTCAGCACCACCCCCGGCACCACCGCGCACTCCTTCGCCCTGCGCGCGGGGGCGTCCTTCCCCGGCTTCGCCGCCGACCTCGCCGCCGCCGCCGCCGACTTCGACGACGTTCGCTACCTCGGCCAGCCCGGAGGCCGCGACCGCTACACCGCCGTCGCCGACCTCGAGCTCGGGCTGCGCTCGGCGAGCCCCTCCGCCCTCGAGTCGGTCAGCGGATGACCGGCGGACAGAAGACGGCGGATGCGCGAGCGGCCGCCGCGCAGACCGTCCTGACGCGGGCCCCCGGAACCGCGCTGCGCCGCTCGGTCTTCTGGATCGCCGCCACCGCCTTCGTGGTCGTGGTCTCGGTGGTCGGCCTGCTCGTCAGCGGCTCCGGCTCGGCCGGCCCGCCGCTCTCCGCCGCCAATCCCGCGCCGGCCGGCGCCAAGGCGCTCGTCGAGGTGCTGAAGCAGCAGGGCGTCGACGTCACCGTGGCAGGCACGCTCGACGAGGCGGCCGACGCGGTCGGCGACCCCGACGACACCACGCTCCTGCTCTACGACGCCGACCGCATCCTCGACTCCGAGCAGCTCGCCACCGCCTACGCCCTCGCCGGGCGCACCGTGCTGGTCACGCCCGGCTTCGACCAGCTCGACGCCCTCGATCCCGACATCGCGCAGGCCGGCTCGGTCGACGGCGAGGTGCAGGCGGAATGCTCCCTGCCCGCCGCGGAGCGGGCCGGGTCGATCGGCGCGGACGGCTCGGGCTTCCGCTACATCGGCGACGACGCATCCGCTGTGTCCTGCTTCGACAGCGGCGACGACGTCTCATCGGTGGTGCAGGTGGAGACCGACGCCGGGCTCGCCACCGTCGTCGGCAGCACCGACTTCTTCGACAACGAGCACATCGCGCAGTACGGCAACGCCGCCCTGGCCCTCGGCCTGCTCGGAGAGACGGAGAGCCTGGTCTGGTACCTGCCGGGGCCGGCCGACCTGGGCACCGACGCGCCGCCCACCCTCGGCGAACTCAGCCCCGACTGGGTGGTGCCGGTCGCCGCGCTGCTGCTGCTCACCGTGATCGCCGCGGGCGTCTGGCGCGGCCGCCGCTTCGGGCCGCTGATCGTGGAGAACCTGCCGGTCACCGTGCGCGCCAACGAGACGATGCAGGGCCGAGCGCGGCTGTACGAGAAGTCGTCCGCCCGGCTGCGCGCCCTCGACGCGCTGCGCATCGGCTCGATCGAGCGCATCGCCGCCCTCTGCGGGCTGCCGCGCATCGCCGGGGTCGACGACGTGGTGGCCGCGGTCGGCGCGCTCACCGGCGCCGCGCCCGCCGAGGTGCATCGCGTGCTGGTCGGCGCGGTCCCCGCGAGCGACGGCGACCTGGTGCGCCTGTCCGACGAGCTGCTCGTGCTCGAGCGCGCTGTCGCAGCATCCGCCAGAATCTCCTAGCCCCACCGCCGTCCGTCAGAAAGAGAGCACCGACACGTATGTACGAGAACGACCGCCTGACCGAGACCCAGCTGCGCGACGCCTTCGTGAGGGTGCGTGAAGAGGTGGGCAAGGCCGTGGTCGGCCAGGACGCAGCGGTCACCGGCCTCATGATCGCGCTGCTCGCCGGCGGGCACGTGCTGCTCGAGGGTGTGCCAGGCGTGGCGAAGACCCTGCTGGTGCGCACGCTCAGCCATACGCTCAAGCTCGACACGAAGCGGGTGCAGTTCACCCCCGACCTGATGCCGGGCGACGTGACCGGCTCGCTGGTCTACGACGCCAAAGTGGGCGAGTTCGAGTTCCGCGAGGGACCGGTGTTCACCAACATCCTGCTCGCCGACGAGATCAACCGCACGCCCCCGAAGACGCAGTCGTCGCTGCTCGAGGCGATGGAGGAGCGCCAGGTCTCGGTCGACGGCCTGAGCCGCAGGCTGCCCGTGCCGTTCATGGTGGCCGCCACCATGAACCCGATCGAGTACGAGGGCACCTACACGCTGCCCGAGGCGCAGCTCGACCGCTTCCTGCTCAAGCTGATCCTCGACCTGCCGGAGCGCAACGCCGAGATCGAGGTGCTGCGGCGCCACGCGGCCGGCTTCAACCCGCGCGACCTCGCGGCCGCCGGCGTGACCCCCGCCCTCGACGCCTCCCAGCTGGCGCAGGCGCAGGCCTCCGTCGCCGCCGTCGGCGCCTCGGCCGACGTGATCGGCTACGCCGTCGACCTGGCCCGCGCCACCCGGCAGAGCCCCTCCGTGAAGCTCGGCGTCAGCCCGCGCGGCACGACCGCGCTGCTCTCGGCCGCGAAGGCCTGGGCCTGGCTCAACGGCTCAGCGGCGATCACCCCCGACCACGTGCAGGCCATGGTGCTGCCCGTGATGCGCCACCGCCTGCAGCTGCGCCCGGAGGCGGAGCTCGAGGGCGTCTCGGCCGACACCATCCTGCGCTCGATCCTGCAGCAGGTCCAGGTGCCGATGTGAGTCTGAGCGGCCGGTTCGTCGCACTGCTCGCGCTCGGCGTCGTGCCGATCGTGCTCCTCGACGAGCCCGCGGCGCTCGGGGTCTGGCTCGCCTTCGCCGCGGCGCTCGGTGTGCTCGACCTGCTGCTGGCCGGCTCCCCGCGCGCCGTTGTGCTCGAGCGCGCGCTGCCCGGGCCGGTGCGCCTCGGCGAGACGGTAGAGAGCCGGCTGTACCTCACCAACAGCGGCACCCGGCGGATGCGCGGCGTCGCCCGAGACGGCTGGCCGCCGTCGGCGGGCGCCGCCCCCGCGCGCGCCCGGGTGAGCATCCCGGCCGGCGAGCGCCGCGCGATCACCACCACCCTCACGCCCTTCCGGCGCGGCGAGCGGCGCTCGGCGCACGTGACCCTGCGGTCGTTCGGGCCGCTCGGCCTCCTCGCGCGGCAGGCGTCGATCGTGGTGCCCGGGTCGATCCTGGTGCTTCCGCCCTTCAACTCCCGCAAGCACCTGCCCTCGCGGCTGGCGCGGCTGCGCGAGCTCGACGGCGCCACCAGCGTCATGGTGCGCGGCCAGGGCACCGAGTTCGACAGCCTGCGCGACTACGTGCGCGGCGACGACGTGCGCTCCATCGACTGGCGGGCGACCGCCAGGCGCAACGACCCGAGCACCAACAGCCAGAAGCTCGTTGTGCGCACCTGGCGCCCGGAGCGCGACCGGCGCGTGGTGATCGTCGTCGACAGCGGCCGCACCTCGGCCGCCCGCATCGACAACGAGCCGCGCATCGACACCGCCTTCGAGTCGGCGCTGCTGCTCGCCGCCCTCGCCACCAAGGCCGGCGACCGTGTCGACCTGGTGGTGTTCGACCGCCGCGTGCGCGGACGGGTGCAGGGCGCGAACGGCCAGGAGCTGCTGAACCGGATGGTCACCACGATGGCGCCGATCGACCCGGAGCTGATCGAGATGGACTGGAGCGCCGTGCCCTCGCTGGTGCGCTCGATCACCTCGCAGCGCTCGCTCGTGGTGCTCGCCACCTCCATCGACGCGCCGGGTGCCTCGCGGGGGCTGCTGTCTGTGCTGCCGCAGCTGAGCCGCAAGCACACCGTGGTCGTGTCATCCGTCGTCGACCCCACCGTGGCCGAGGCCACCCGCCAGCGCGGCAGCCGCGCAGAGGTGTACCGCGCGGCGGCCGGCGAGCGGGCCCTGCTCGACATGGCCCGCGTGTCGGCCGCCATCCGCCAGCTGGGCGGAGACGTCGTCACCGCCCCGCCGGCCGAACTGCCGCCCGCGCTCGCCGACCGCTACATCGCGCTGAAGGCGGCCGGGCGGCTCTAGGGAATTTCACACAACGGGGTCGTATCGCGCCGAGAGGTGCGAGTACTGTGCCACTCACCGTCCTGGTTCACCCGACGAAATGAGTGCGCTGTGTCAGATTCCGTTCAGATCTCCGACGTCGAAACTCCGATCACCCCCTCCCTCGCCTCCCGGCTGGCCGCTGAGGCGTTCGGCACCTTCCTGCTCGTGTTCGGCCTGATCGCGGCCGCCCTGTTCTCCTCAGGCAACACCGGGCTGCTCGGTCCCTCGCTGGCGATCGGCATCGCGGTGATCGGGGCCGCCTACGCGGTGGGCCACATCTCGGGCGGCCATTTCAACCCCGCCGTGTCGATCGGCGCGGCCGCGGCGGGCCGCTTCGCCTGGCGCGACGTGGCGCCCTACGCCGTAGCCCAGATCGTGGGCGGGGCGCTGGCCACCACGATCCTGTTCGCCATCAGGGCCGGAGCGCCCGAGGACACCGTGCCGGGCTTCGACGCGGTCTCCAACGGCTTCGAGGAGCACTCCCCCGCCGGATTCAGCCTGCTGTCGGTGATCATCACCGAGGTGGTGCTCACGGCGGTGTTCCTCTACGTGATCCTCGGGGTCACCGACCGGCGAGCGCCGAGCGGCTTCGCGCCGCTGGCCATCGGGCTGACGCTCACGCTCATCCACCTGGCGTCGATCCCGGTGAGCAACACCTCGGTGAACCCGGCGCGCTCGATCGCCACCGCCATCTACGGCGGGGCCGACTCGCTGCTGCAGCTCTGGGTGTTCCTGGCCGCGCCGATCATCGGCGCGCTGATCGCGGGGCTCAGCTACCGCTTCCTCTTCGACTCCCCCGCGCCCGCCAGGGCCATCCCCACCGCCTCTGCCAAATGAAGGAGATCCGCCCCGGTCGCGGCGGAGGCACGGGGCTTCCGGGGCGATCGGAGACGGATCTCCTTCATTCGGCAGGTGTCGGGGAGGCTACTCGCCCACGCCCACGAACTCGGCCTGCTCGTTCGGGGTCTCGACCGGGTTCGCCAGGTTGGCGCGCAGGGCCGCTCCGAGGTTCGCGTCGACGCTGGTCCAGTACTGGATGGCGCGCTCGCGGATCTCGGGCACGGTCGTGCCGCCGACGGCGCCGGTGATCGTCTCGAGGAAGCGCTCCTTGGCGGCGGCGTCGAAGACCTCGCGGTAGAGCGTTCCGGCCTGGCCGAAGTCGTCGTCCTCGGAGTGCAGGGTGGCCGCGGCGCGCACGAGCGCTCCGTCGGACTCCCAAGTTCCGGCGCCGGCCTTCACCGGGTCGGCCACGGGGCCGCCGAAGGAGTTGGGCGCGTACACGGGGGCGGATGCCGGCTTGAAGCCGTGGCGCAGCGAGCCGTCCTGCGTGTAGCTGTGCACGGGCGCCTTCGGGCGGTTCACGGGCAGCTCGTTGTAGTTCGTTCCGACGCGGTAGCGCTGGGCGTCCGGGTAGCTGAACACGCGGGCCATCAGCATCTTGTCGGGGCTGATGTCGATGCCGGGCACGGTGTTGGCGGGGCTGAACGCCGCCTGCTCGATCTGCGCGAAGAAGTTCTCCGGGTTGCGGTTGAGGGTGTGCACGCCCACCTCGATCAGCGGGTAGTCGGCGTGCGGCCAGACCTTGGTGAGGTCGAAGGGGTTGAAGCGGTACTCCTTCGCGTCGTCGTAGGGCATGATCTGCACCTTGAGCGTCCACGACGGGAAGTTCCCGGCCTCGATGGCCTCGTAGAGGTCGCGACGGTAGAAGTCGGCGTCCGCACCGGCGATGTCCTGCGCCTCGGCGCCGCCCATCTCGATGTTGCCCTGGTCGGAGACGAAGTGGTACTTCACCCAGAAGCGCTCGCCCTCGGCGTTGATCCACTGGTAGGTGTGCGAGCCGAAGCCGGGCATCTCGCGCCACGAGCGCGGCAGACCGCGGTCGCCCATCAGGTAGGTCACCTGGTGCGCGGACTCGGGCGAGAGCGTCCAGAAGTCCCACTGCATGTCGGCGTCGCGCAGGCCGGAGCCGGGCAGGCGCTTCTGCGAGTGGATGAAGTCGGGGAACTTGATCCCGTCGCGGATGAAGAACACCGGGGTGTTGTTTCCGACGATGTCGTAGTTGCCCTCCTCGGTGTAGAACTTCACCGAGAAGCCGCGCACGTCGCGCCAGGTGTCGGGCGAGCCCTGCTCGCCGGCCACCGAGGAGAAGCGCTGCAGGGTCTCCGTGGTCGCGCCGGGCTGGAACACCGCGGCGGTGGTGTACTGCGACACGTCGCCCGTGACCACGAAGTCGCCGAAGGCGCCGCCGCCCTTGGCGTGCACGATGCGCTCCGGGATGCGCTCGCGGTTGAACTGGGCCAGCTTCTCCACCAGGTAGCGGTCGTGGAGAGCGGCGACGCCGTCCGGACCCGCGGTCTGCGAGTGGGCGTCACTGGGAACGGCGGAGCCCGTCTGGCTCGTCGTGTAGTTGTCAGTCATTGCTTCTCCTTTGGTGGGGCGGTGTTCATAGACATTCGGTCGAGTTGGCAGGCCGGGCAGACACCCCAGAAGGTGACCTCGGCGGATGCGACGCTGAAGCCGGCAGCGTCGCCGGGAGTCAGGCAGGGGGCGTGTCCGACAACGCACTCCACGTCGGCGATGGCGCCGCAGGAGGTGCACACCACGTGGTGGTGGTTGTCGCCCACCCGGCGCTCGTAGCGGGCCGGCGAGTTCGCCGGCTCGATGCGGCGCAGCAGCCCGCCGGCGGTGAGGTCGCGCAGCACGTTGTGCACCGACTGGATCGAGGCGCTGGAGTCGTTCGCGGCGAGGATGCGGTGCAACGACTCCGCGTCGCTGTGCGGCGCGTTCTCGAGCGCCGCGAGCAGGGCCACCCGGCCCGTCGTGATCTTGAGCCCGGCGGCGTGGATCTCGGTCTCGAAACTCGTCGGCATCCGTTCACCCTACGCCGTATCGTGAACGGCTAAAAATAAGGGCTGCCTAATGTCAGCCGGCGATCAGCCGCTTCGCGCCCGCCTCGAACTCGTCGAGGTCGCCGGTCTCTCCGCCGCGGGAGGCCCAGCGCCCGATCCGCCACTGGTAGAACAGGAACGAGCCGAGGGCCACCGTGCCGATGCCGATCTTGATCCACCACGGCCACTCCTGCCGGGTGATCCAGCCCTCGATGAGCCCGGAGACGAGCAGCGCCAGGATGAGGCCGACGGCCACCGTGAACAGGGCGCGGCCGTCCTCGGCCAGCGCCTGCCCGCGGGTGCGCGCGCCCGGCGCCACCCACGCCCAGAAGATGCGCATGCCCGCGGCGCCCGCGACGAAGATCGAGTACAGCTCCAGCTGGCCGTGCGGCGCGATGTAGAGGAAGAACACGTCGAGGCGGTCGTACTCGGCCATCACCGCCGCGGTGAGGCCGAGCTGCTGCGCGTTGCTGAAGAGCAGGTACGGCGCGTAGACGCCGACGATGCCAAAGGCGACGCACTGCGTGGCCAGCCAGGCGTTGTTGGTCCAGACGAATCCGGTGAACGCCTGGCCCGACTGGTTCGAGTAGTAGTCGACGAAGTCCTCTTTGGCGTAGCTCTCCAGCGCGCTGGCGTCGCCCATGGTCGCGAGCACCTGCGGGTTCGAGATCGCCCAGAGCGCGTAGAGCGCGCCGACGGAGATGCTGGCGACGGTGACGACGAGCGACAGCCAGCGGATGCGGTACAGCGCCGCGGGCAGCTGCAGCGCGAAGAACCGGGTGAGCTGCAGCAGCACGTTCGAGGAGGTGCCGGTGAATCGCAGGCGCGCGCGGGAGAGGTGGAGCGAGAGGCGGTCGCCCTGCAGCGACTGCCCGGCCGTGGTCTTGATGGCGGAGAGCTGGCTCGCTCCCGACTGGTAGCGGTCGATCAGCTCGTCGGCCTCGGCCCCCGTCATGCGGCCCTTCTTGCCCAACTGGGCAAGGCGGTCCCACTCTTCGCGGTGAGCGGCGGCGTAGGCGTCGAGGTCCATCTGCTTAAATGATGACATGCCCCGCACCCCAGTGGTCGACCAGAACTCGGATTACGTCCAGGACGACGAGATCGTCACCGGCGAGGCCGTGGCGCTCGACCTTCGCCCGGCCGGTTTTGTGCTGCGGGCGGCGGGCGCCGCGATCGACCTGATCGTGTACTTCGGCTTCTACGTGCTGCTGGTGCTCTTCGGCATCGGGTACATCGCGACGGCGCTGGAGCTCTCCGAGGGCCTCATCGCCGCGCTGGCGATCGGCATGCTCGTGCTGGCGATCGTGGTGGCGCCGCTCGTGGTCGAGGTGCTCAGCCACGGCAAGTCGCTCGGCAAGCTGGCGGTCGGCGCGCGCATCGTGCGCGACGACGGCGGTGCCATCGGCTTCCGGCACGCCTTCATCCGCTCGCTCACCGGCGTGCTCGAGATCTTCATGACCTTCGGCGGCATCGCGATCGTCGTCTCCCTGCTCAACTCCCGCTCGAAGCGCCTCGGCGACCTGATCGCCGGAACCTACAGCCAGTACGAGCGGGTGTCGAATGCCCAGCGGCCGGTGTTCGGGGTGCCGGTGCAGTTGCAGGAGTGGGCGCTCACCGCCGACGTGGCGCGCATGCCCGACCGGCTGTCGCGCCGGATCGCGTCGTTCCTCGCCCAGGCCGGGAAGCTGACGCCGCAGACCCGGCAGCGGGTGAGCAACGAGCTGGCCGCGGAGGCCGCCGCGTACGTGTCGCCGCTCCCGGCGGCCGACGCCGAGCTGTTCCTCGCCGCGATCGCCGCCGTGCGCCGCGACCGCGAGTTCGCCGCGCTCACCCTCGAGGCGCGCGGGCTCGAGCGGCTGGCGCCGGTGCTGTCCGGGCTGCCGAACGGCTTCCCTGAGCGGTAGTCGATCGCCCCGGTTTCGATACGCAACCTCCTTCGTCGGTCGCTACTCAACCAGCGAGAACGGGAGAACCCGCCGCCGTATCGAAAACGGTTAGTTGCGGATGAGGGCGAGAACCGCCTCGCGGATCTCGACCATCTTCGCCTCGGTGCCCGCCTCGACGTTGAGTCGCAGCAGCGGCTCGGTGTTCGAGGGGCGCACGTTGAACCACCAGAAGGGCTCGCCGGTCACGCCCGACACCGTGAGGCCGTCGAGCTCGTCGAACTCGCCCACCCCGCTGTAGGCGTCCACGATCCTCGAGTAGGCGGCCGGGACATCCGTCACCGTCGAGTTGATCTCGCCGCTGAGGAAGTAGGGGTCGTAGCGCTCGCTCAGCTCGGAGAGCGGGGCGTCCTGGTGGCCGAACTCGGCGAGCAGGTGCATCGCGGCGAGCATGCCGTTGTCCGCACCCCAGAAGTCGCGGAAGTAGTAGTGCGCCGAGTGCTCGCCGCCGAAGATAGCGCCGGTGGCCCTCATCTGGTCCTTGATGAGCGAGTGGCCCACGTTGGTGCGGATGGCGGTCGCTCCGGCGGCCTCGATGGTCTCCGGCACGATCAGCGAGGTGATCAGGTTGTGCAGCACAACGATGTCGAGGTCGGGCTCGTTGGCGCGCACCCGGGTGATCTCGCGCAGGGCCACGATCGCGGCGACGGCGGAGGGCGTCACGGCGTTGCCCTTCTCGTCGACGACGAAGCAGCGGTCGGCGTCGCCGTCGAAGGCCAGCCCGAGGTCGGCGCCGTGCTCCACGACGGCCTTCTGCAGGTCGACGATGTTGGCCGGCTCGAGCGGGTTGGCCTCGTGGTTGGGGAAGGTGCCGTCGAGCTCGAAGTACATCGGGATGATCTCGATGGGCAGCTCGGCGAGCCCGGCGGCCGTGCCCAGCACGGCGGGAACGGTCATGCCGCCCATCCCGTTGCCCGCGTCGACGACGACGCGGATCGGGCGGATGCCGCCGAGGTCGACGAGCGTGCGCAGGTACGTCGCGTAGTCGGCCAGGACGTCGACCTCGCGGTAGCTCCCGGGTGCGTCGACCGGCTCGATGCCGTCGGCGAGGAAGGCGGTCGCGCGGTCGCGGATCGCGGCGAGCCCGGTGTTCAGGCTGATGCCCTGGGCGCCGGCGCGGCTGAACTTGATGCCGTTGTAGGTGGCCGGGTTGTGGCTGGCGGTGAACATCGCGGCGGGCGCGGTGAAGGCGCCCGAGGCGTAGTAGGTCTCGTCGGTGGAGCAGAGGCCGATCGAGACGACGTTGGCGCCGCGTGCCTGTGCGCCGCGGGCGAAGGCGGCGGCGAACTCGGGCGAGGAGTCGCGCATGTCGTGGCCGACGACGACGTCGGTTCCGGCGGCCTGGATCTCGTCGACGAAGCCTGCGGCCAGCGCCGAGACGACCTCGCTGGTGAGCTGGGTGCCGACGAGGCCTCGCACGTCGTAGGTCTTGACGAACTGGGTCAGGTCGATCGGGGAGGAATTCACGTCCCCAAAACTACATGACGGATGACCTGCCACCCCTGCGGCACGGACATGCTCTCCGCGTGCCGGGTGCAGAGGTCGTAGCTGTGCGGCTCGGGCGACTGGCTCAGCGGCCCGAGCACGGCCATGGAGTCGGCGTACACGTAGGTGAGCGTGGCCACGGCACTGGAGTTGCACGCCACTTTGCTGCAGGGTCGACCGGTCATTGTGACCCCAGCCTAGAACCCGCGACCGACGCTCGCGACTCGCGCGGGCGGAATACACTGGACGGATGGTCAGGTCACGCAGGAACAGCGCTCCCGCCTCGTTGCGCGGCAGGTCGAGGGACCGCCACGGACGCGGCATCCGCGCCGCCGTGACCGGGCCGCACCTGCCTCCGCTGCGCAGCCGATCCGACATCTTCGACATGACGATCGCCTCCACCGCCGAGTACCTGAAGGACGTCTGGCCGAGCGAGCTCGCCCGGGTGGTGTTCGAGGTGGCGGCGATGCCCGCCGAGCTGGGCGTCTCCCCCGGGGTCGACCGCTGGCGCGTGTTCCCCGACGAGCAGCGCGTGGTGCTCTACCGCCTGCCGATCGAGCGCCTCTCACACCTGCACCGGCACGACGAGCTGCACCGCCGCATGATGATCGAGACCTGCGTCTTCCGCGCCGTCGCCGAGCTGCTGGGCAAGGACCCCTGGGACCTCGCGCCCGACCGCTACCGCAACCACTGACCCGGCCGCGGCATCCGTTCGATGCCTAGGGGTAGATCTCGATCGGCGGCGAGACCGACGTCGGCGGGAGCACCGCGTAGCCGGCGAGGGCCGTGTCGGAGACGTAGCTGACGCTGCCGTAGAGGGTGTCGAAGCCGCCGAGCTCGTAGGTGGCGCCCTCGACGACGTCGATGTACGCCGCCTTGCCCGGCAGCACGACGAGCTCCAGGTCGGTGCCGGAGACCGCGTCGATCGTCAGCTCCGCGGCCTCGTCGGTGGGGTTGAAGAAGTGCAGCTGCGGGCGCGGACCGGAGGCCACGGTCACCAGCGCGCGGTCGCGCACGGGGAGCACGCTCGTGAGCCAGGCGAAGTCGCTGCCGGTGGAGGCCACGAGTCCGGCGGGGTCCGCCGCGGGGACGGTCGCCACCCGGAGCCCGGCGACGACGGGGCGCTCCGAGGTGACGGTGACGGTGTAGGCGCCGTCGGCGAGGCCGTCGACGGGGACGTCGGTGACGACCCCGGGCTCGAGCGTGATCGAGAAGGAGCTGCTCTCGCCCGTGAGCTCGGACACGACGTCGACGGTGACATCCGCCCCCTCCTCGCCGGGGAGGTAGACGCGCAGTGCGGTGTCGAGGTCGGCGAAGCCGTCCTCGCCCAGACGGGACTGCAGGGCCGCGGAGTTCGCGACGACGACCCCGGGGATGAACTGCGAGGTCGCGGGGGCGTTCGTGGAGCCGACGATGTCGACGCCGCCGGGCTCGAGGCCGCGCACGGTGGCCTGCTGCAGATTCGCGACGATCTGGCCGCCCTTGCTGAGCACACGCACCACCGGCGCCTCGATGCCGGGGGCGAACCCGGCCAGCGACAGCACGCGCTGGCTGTGCGGCTGAACGACGATGCCCTCGGCGCCCGGCGCGGAGACCGCGCCGTCCTCGCCGAAGATCGAGACCGAGACGGTCGACGAGGTGTCACTCGGGTTCACGAGGGTGACCAGGGTGGTGCGGCCGGTCGCGGTCGAGCCGCCCACCAGCCAGGTCTCGGTGACCGCCTGCGCGCAGTTGGTGGCGGCGAGCCCGCGGAAGTCGCCGCGCGCGGCGACCTGGGTCTGCGCGCCGGAGATGAGCACGTCGTCGTCGACCGAGGTGTCACCCACCGGCGAGCTCAGCACGACCGGCTCCCGGGTCGACGCGTCGGTCTCGGCCGCGGCATCCGCCAGCGGGCTCGAGGTCACGGCTCCCGAGGTGGAGTCGAACTCGACCGACGCCGCACCGATCGACGACGCGGTGGTGGCGTCCTGGCCGGTCTCGTCGCCGAGCTGGAACAGCGATCCGGGGCACACCAGCTGCTGCGCGGTCGGAACGGGAGTGACGGTCACCGGGGAGGAGGGACGCGACACGGTGGGGATCGGGAGGAGCGCCGCCGCCAGGATGGCGGCCGCGGCCACACCGACACCGATGGTTCCGGCGAGCACCCGCACGCCGACGATCGCGGCGCCCTTGGCCGTACGCTTCGGCTTCTGCTCGGGCTCTGCGTCGTCGTCGACCGGGTAGTCGTCGCCGACCGGTTCGATGTACTCAGTCATTGTCGTCCTGCTCGAAGGTCGATGCCGGCTCGCCGAGCACGTTGGTGCTCGCTGCGCGGGGGCGGCGGCGGGTTCCGGTCGGTACGGCGAGCAGCAGGGCGGTCAACAGCACGATGCCCTGGGCGATCCCGACGATCACGCCGAGCGGGGAGGAGAACGGGCCGGGCCCGCCGGGGGCGGCACCGGGCTCGAGGGCGGCGAAGCGCCAGAGGAAGCCGTAGTCGGTGTCGCCGATCGCGGTGAGCTGGGCGTTGCCGTCCAGTGCCTCGCCCGCCCGCTTGCGCGTCTCGACGGCCTCCGCCGTGCCGTCTGCCGCGCTGGGCGACACGACGAAGCCGATCTGCAGCTCCTGCATCTCGGCGATCGAGTCGAAGCCGCTCTGCGAGGCGAGGTTTCCGGCGAGGATCGCGATCCGCTTCTCCTCCGCCGTGGCGTCCCTGCTGGTGGCGGAGAGGGTGGACTGCGAGTCGAGACTGGTGCCGTCTCCGCGGTGCAGCACGGCGGAGAGCGCTCCGTTCTGCTGCGCGGTGAGCACCAGCGTGCCGAGGTCGGGGTCGGTCACCGACTGCGCCGAGACGTAGGCGGGGAGGCTGTGCCCGGAGCTCGCGGCGACGTCGGCGGTTCCGAGGATGGTCGCGCCGAGGAGCGGCCCGGCGAGCACGGCGGAGGTGGCGGCGACGATCAGCGCGGGGAGCACTGCGAGGCGCCCGATGGCCTCGAGCGCCACGGCGACCGCGCCGACCAGGCCGAGCCAGAACAGGCTGAGCCCGGCGCCGGGCCAGAGCGGCACGGTCGTCTCGCCGATCGAGGCGACCTGGATGTGCGCGGCGCCCACGGCGGTCACGAATCCGAACAGCGCGAGCACCATGGCGGGGATCGCACGGCGCGAGCCGGGCAGGAAGAGCGCGAGCAGAGCGAGCACGGCGAGCGGGGTGAGCAGGGAGGCGACGATGATCGGCGCGGCCAGGCCGTGCAGGCCCAGCGCGGTCGCGACCTCGCTCCAGCCGCTGTAGCCGTTCTCGGCCGAGCCGAGCGCGAGCTGCCAGCCCGAGGTCGTGCCCGCCACGAACGGCACGCCGGGATCGGCCACGACGCCGAGCCAGTTTCCGCGCAGCAGCTGCTGGATCACCACGGGAGCGAAGAGTGCAGCGGTGGGGATGACGATGCCGAACAGGCGGTGGATGCTCGTCGGGCGGGCGACCATCCAGGCCAGGAGGGCCACGAGCAGCGCCGGCGCGAGGGAGGGAGCGGACGCGATGACGGCTGCGAGCAGCAGCGAGGCCGCGGCACCGGCGGACCAGCTGCGCACCGCGTTCACGGTGGTGAGGATCAGCCAGGGCAGCAGCAGATGCGCGATGACGGCGCCGAGGTGGCCTCCGCCGAGGGAGGAGAGGAACGGCGGGGCGAGCGCCCAGAGCACCGCGGCGATCGCCGGGGCCCAGCCGCGCTCGGAGAAACGGGCGGCGCACCACCAGCCGCCGAGCGCCGCGAGGGGCAGCGCGACGGCGTAGAGCACGACCACGCTGAGCGACGGCGCCCAGAAGGTGAGGCTGCCGAGGATCGCGACGATCAGGGCGAAGGGGTCGGCCGCGCCGATGAACCCGGCACCGATCTCGCGCCAGCCGAAGCCGACGTTCGACCAGAGCTCGGCGACGCTGCCGCTGAGCGGTGCGAGGGCGCCGCCGGCGATCGCGGACGCCGAGAACAGCTTGCCGAAGGCGACGGCGCCGATCGCGGCGCAGAGCAGCATGACCCAGGCCCCGCCGTGCGAGAGGAAGCTCGGCCGTAGGATCTCGGCGCCCTCGTCGATCGTCGCCGCGGGGGCCGCGCGCAGCGCGCGCTGGTTCGCGCTCAGCTCCCGCACCTGGCGCGCGGGCATCCTCAGAGGGGCGATGGCCCCCCAGCCGAGCACCCGGGTGCGCTTGAAGCGCCGGCGCGACTGGGCCACGCCACCGGCGAAGGCGGCGCTGACCGCCGCGCTGAACTCGCCCGCGATGGATCCCGGGTGCTTGCCGATCAGGTGCCAGAGAGAGCGGATGAAGGCGAGCGGCACCAGGGACAGCCAGTGCAGCGGCACGGCGGGGGCCGGGGCGTAGACGAGGCGTCGGTGCAGCTGGGCGCGCCGGTGCAGGCTGTTGACGGCCCGCGGGGGGATCGAGCTGCGGCCGAAGAGCTCGGGACCGCCGACGCTGGCGACCTTTGCCTCGGGCACGCCGACGATGCGGTGGCCGGCGAGGCGCACGCGGATGCAGAAGTCGAGGGCGGCGTCCACGGCGGGCAGCGCCGGGTCGAATCCGCCGAGCGCCGTCCAGACGCTCTCCCGTACGAGCATCCCGCCCGCGCTCACGGCGAGCAGGTCGTTGTGCCTGTCGTGCTGGGCCTGGTCGAGCTCGCCCGCGACGAGGGAGATCGAGGCGCCGAGGGCGCTGATCGTCTCCCCGTAGGAGTCGATGACGTCTGGGGTGTCCCAGCGCATGAGCTTGGGGCCCGCCACGGCGACGGACGGCGCGATCTCCACGGCCGCCAGCAGGGCGGCCAGGGCGCGCCGGTCGGGGGCGTTGTCGTGGCTGAGCAGCCAGACCCAGTCGTTGTCGCCGTGGTCGAGAGCCGCGGAGTGCAGGCCGTGGGCCGCCGCCGAGCCGAAGCTGCGCTGCGTCTCGGAGCGCACGAAGGTGGTGGGGCCGCCTGCCGCGAGCAGCTGAGCGGATCCGTCGGTCGAGCCGTCGTCGATGAAGATCGTGGAGTCCGGCCTGCGGGTCTGCGCGGCGATCGCCGTGAGGGTTCGCTCGAGATAGTCGTCCCCGTTTCGGGCGACAAGTATCGCTGTGACTCTCGGTTGCATCGTGGTGAGCCTAAGTCTCCGGGTGGCTCAGCGCCTCCAGACACGCGCCGGAGCAGTGCAACTCACAGCAACGCGGCGGGGCCGGCTAGGCGCGTTTGCGCAGCTTGCGGCGTTCGCGCTCGGACAGCCCGCCCCAGATGCCGAAACGCTCGTCGTTCTCGAGAGCGTATTCGAGGCAGCTGTTGCGCACCTCGCAGGAGCCGCAGATCTTCTTGGCCTCGCGGGTGGATCCGCCCTTCTCGGGGAAGAACGCCTCCGGGTCGGTCTGCGCGCAGAGCGAATCGGTCTGCCATGCCAGCGGGTTCTCTTCGGTGTCGGGCTTGCGTACCCCGGGAACACCGAGACGGACCGGATCGACGAACCAGTCGTCGGGGACGTTGGCGCGGTATTCGCTATTCGCCATGTTCTCGTCCCTCCACGCTCGACCCGATTGACCGTAATGCGTTAGAGATAATTACACCGGTGTAGTTCGCCAGAGTCAAGTCGGTGATGATAAAACCCTCAACCGATTAAAGAGTGTTACGACGCGCGGCGAGTTGCCTCCCACGCGCTGGACACCATTTCGCGGAGGCTGTGGCGCATCCGCCAGTCGAGGTCGCGGGCCGCGAGGTCGCCCTCGGCGACGATGCGCGCGGGATCGCCCTCCCGGCGCGGCGCGATCTCGGGGGTGAAGTCGATGCCGGTCACCTCGGCGACCGTGGCCATGATGTCGCCGACGGAGCTGCCCGCGCCACTGCCGAGGTTGTAGGCCGCCTCGACGCCCTCGCCCGCATCGAGGCGCTTCGCGGCCGCCACGTGCGAGACCGCGAGGTCGGCGACGTGGATGTAGTCGCGCACGTTGGTGCCGTCGGGAGTCGGGTAGTCGTTGCCGTTGATACGCGGCGTCCTGCCCGCCTTCAGCGCGGCGAAGACGAGGGGGAAGAGGTTGTGCGGGCTGGCGTCGTAGATGTCGGGGTCGCCCGAGCCGACCACGTTGAAGTAGCGCAGGCTGGTGTGGCGGAGGCCCGCGGCGACGCCCTGGTCGCGCAGCAGCCACTCGCCGATGAGCTTCGACTCGCCGTAGGGCGACTCCGGGTTCTTCGGTGTCCCCTCGGTGACGAGCTCGGTGGGCGGCGTGCCGTAGACGGCCGCGCTCGACGAGAACACGATGCGGTCGACGCCCTTCTCGGCCATCGCCGCCAGCAGCACCGCGGTGCCCGTGACGTTCTGCTCATAGGTGTGCAACGGGCGCTGCACACTCACGCCGGCGTACTTGTAGCCGGCCACGTGGATCACCCCGGTGACGCCGTGCTGCTCGATCGTGCTCTCGAGCAGCGCGCCGTCGAGGATCGTGCCGAGCACGAAGGGCACGTCGGCGGGCACGAACTCGCGTAACCCGCTGGAGAGGTCGTCGACGACCACCGCCTTCAGGCCGGCCGCGACCAGCGCCCGCACCACGTGAGATCCGATGTACCCTGCGCCACCCGTTACCAGCCATGTCATGCCCTCAACGCTAGCGCGCCGCACGGGGCCGTCCCCGCGATCGAGCTTCCGAGGCCTTCCGTTTGCGAAGGCGCGCCCGCCGCTCAGCCGTGCAGGATGCGACGGTGCTCGTGCGGGGCCTTGCGAACGCTTTCGCGTGCGTAAGCAGTGTCGGCGCGCGTGGGCACGCGACGGTAGCCGTCGTTCGTCACCGAGACGACGGATGCGATGACCGCCCAGAGGGACAGTCCGGTCAGAATCACCATGAATATGAACATGGCAGTAAATCTATGACTGGTGATTTAGCGCCGACAGTGGCAGAATCGACAGCAATCAGACCATTTCCGCCAAACGGGAGTCCCGATGCTCAAGAAGATCGTTCTGCTCGCCATCCCCGGCGTCGCCCCCTTCGAGTTCGGCGTGGTCTGCGAGGTGTTCGGCATCGACCGCAGCGCCATGGGCGGACCGAAGTTCGACTTCACCATCGCGACCGCCGATCCCGGCCCGGTGCCGACCAGCCTCGGCTATGACATGGTGATCTCCTCCGACCTGTCCGTCGCCGCCGACGCCGACCTCATCGCCGTCTCCGCGCACAAGTTCGACGACATCGACGAGCGCTTCCTCGAGGTGATCCGCGCGGCGGAGGCCAGGGGCGCCTGGGTGCTGAGCCTGTGCAGCGGGGCCTTCGTCCTCGCGCAGGCCGGGATTCTCGACGGCCGCTGCGCCACAACCCACTGGATGTACACCGACGAGCTCGCCCGCGAGTTCCCGCTGGTCTCCGTCGACCCCGACGTGCTGTTCGTGGAGGACCGGAACGTGGTGACCGGCGCCGGCACCGCGGCAGGCATCGACGCCGCGCTGCACATCGTGCGCAGCGAGCTGGGCGCATCCGCTGCCAACGTCATCGCCCGTCGTATGGTGGTGCCTCCGCAGCGGGACGGCGGGCAGTCGCAGTACATCCAGTCGCCCGTCTCGCCGGTGTGCGCGGACTCGTTCGCAGCGGTCGCCGACTGGATGGTGAAGAACCTGCACGAAGACCTGACGGTCGAGCAGCTGGCGCGTAAGGCGCTGATGTCGAGCCGCACCTTCGCCCGCCGCTTCCGCGCCGACATGGGCACGACCCCCTCGGCGTGGCTGAACCGCCAGCGGATCATCCGCGCCCAGCAGCTGCTGGAACAGACGGATGCCTCGCTCGAGTCGGTCGCGCAGGACACCGGCTTCGGCACGGCGTCGGTGATGCGGCACCACTTCCTGAAGGTGCTGCAGACGACGCCGACGACCTACCGGCGCACCTTCGCGGTGCGGGAGCTCGCCTGACGTCCGCCAGCTAGGCTCGGCTCCGTGAAGTCGACACGGTCAGCGGGGAGGCGCCTGTCGATCCCGGCCCTGCTCGCGGAGGAGCGGGTGCGCTTCCTGATCGTGGGCGGCATCAACACCGTGGTCGGCTACGGCCTGTTCGCCGCGCTCCACCTCACCGTCGGGCACGTCATCGGCTACCTCGGCAGCCTCTACCTCTCCTACCTTCTCGGCGTCGCCCTCGCTTTCGTGCTGCACCGCCGGTTCACCTTCCGCAAGCACGGCACGGGCAACGTCGTCGTCGACTTCCTGCGCTTCGCCAGCGTCTACGTCGTCTCGCTCGCGATCAATACGGTGGTGCTGCCTCTGCTCGTCGAGGTCGCGGGGCTCGACCCGCTGATCGCCCAGGCGATCACCGTCGTCATCACGACGCTGGTGAGCTACTTCGGGCACAAGTACTTCTCGTTCCGCCGCGCGAAGGCCGCGGAGCCGGACGGAATCGAATAGGTCGCGAGCCCCTCGATGGCGACAGTCCGTCAACCAGCTGCTAGCCGTCTTGCAATCTCCCCCACCGGAGCGAACAGAGAGTCGATCGCGGGTCCGCCGGCGCTCGACCTCACCTCGACCGTCAGTCGATTGACACCTATGAAGACGCTGAGCTGGCCCTCACTTAGAAGTGCGGCGTCGACGCCAGCGATTTCGACGCGGGTGGTTCCGGGAACTGCTGCAAGCGCCTCTTCGACCCAAGCGCCTCCGCCGAGTGTTTGAACGACTATCGTCGTGTCTTCCTCCGGCGAGGACCACGAGCACGTCACCTCGGGAGCGGCGCTCAGCACGTCGGCGACGCCTCGATTGGGGTCGGGGTTGTTGAGCGCTATCGGCTCGCCGACAACGCTCGGATCACCAAGCGCCCCACCGAACGCCCCGGACTCGTCGAGAGTCGCGCAATCGATAGACGAGGTCCATGCGCCTTCGGGAGAGTACGGCGCAGCCGGTGTCTGCTGGGCGACAGCGGAACGGAATGCGGAGCGAAGCACCTCCAGCCCGGCGGTTCTGGTCGATCCATCACCGCCCTCGGAATACACGAACCCGTAGAGGCGGAACCCGGAGGACACGTCGGTGATTGCGCAGTACCCCACATCGACGCATGGGGAATCGGCCGCCGCAGCATCGAGTACGGCGTCGGGCACTACAACCACCCCGAGAACCGGCCCTCCGGCTTCAGCGGTCTCCCACACGCACTCGATCCCGCCCAATTGCGGAATCGCCGAGTACGTGATGGAGAGAGTGTTCGAGAGAGGCGTCAGCGTAACCGGCTCGCCAACGACGACACCGGCGGCTGCGGCATCGAGCAGGGTCGAGCATTCCCCGGCGAACACCGGTTGCGGAGCTTCGACGCGCTCTGTCGCTGGCGTCGCCGGAACCGCTTCAGGAGAGTCGGGACGGGACGGCGGGCTCGCTGCACATCCGGTGAGCAGAGCGGCAGCGGCCGCTAGAGCGAGAAATCGTCGAAATTCCATAGCCTGAACATAGTGGCGCGAAGACCACCAGAATCCGTTTTCGGGCACCGTTACCCAAGCGATACCAACTACCGCTCAGCTCCGGCTGGCGCCGGGCCCGGCCACGAAGAGGTCGCCCGATCCCGTGATCGCGAGCCGCTCCTCATCCGCCGTGATGAAGACGGCGTCGCCGCGTTGAAGAGTGACGGATGCGACGGACCCGACGAGTTCGAACGATCCGGCGGTGCAGAGCGCGATGCTCGGCCCGGCCAGAGGGTACTCGGCGCCCTCGACATCGCCGGAGACGACCGCGAGCGCGAAGTCGGGAACGTCGGGCGTGTAGAGGGCGATACCTCCGCGCAGCACCGTCGGTTCGAGATAGGGCACGGGGACCGGCGAGAAGTCGAGCACCGAGAGCAGCTCGGCCACGTCGACGTGCTTCGGGGTGAGCCCGCCGCGCAGCACGTTGTCGGAGGCGGCCATCAGCTCGACGCCGAGCCCCTCCACGTAGGCGTGGATGTTGCCGGCCGGCAGGTAGAGCACCTCGCCGCGGGCGAGGGTGACCAGGTTGAGCATCAGGGAGACGACGATCCCCGGATCGCCGGGATAGGCATCCGCCAGCTCGGCGACGAGCGTGAAGTTGTCGCCCTCGAGCAGGGCTGCAGCCTCGACCACGGCGGAGACCAGCTCGGGCACGGCGTCTCCCCCGCCGACGAGCCACTCGAAGGTGAAGCGGAGGTCGTCGTCGCTGCCGATGCGGTCGGAGAAGGCGGCGAGCGCCGGGTCGCCCGGCAGTGCGGCCTGCATGCGGTCGATCGTCGACGCGATGGCGGGTGCCGGCCGGAAGCCGCACAGGGCGCGGAAGCCGTCGCTGAGCGCGTAGATCAGCTCCGGCTTGTGGAAGGCGTCCTTGTAGTTGCGGTTCGCGGCGTCGAGCGGGATGCCGAGGGCGTTCTCGCGCGCGAAGCCGGCCGCCGCCCGCTCCATGGTGGGATGCGCCTGCAGCGACAGCGGCGCGTCGGCGGCGAGCACCTTGAGCAGGAAGGGGAGGCGGCCGCCCGAGACCTCGGCGAGGCTGCGGCCGTCCGCGAGCAGGCTCGGGGAGCCGGGATGCACGCCGAGCCAGAGCTCCGCCTCGGGGCCGCCCGAAGGGGTGCTGCCCAGCAGCTCGGCGATTGCGGTGTGCGAGCCCCACGCGTAGTCGCGGGGCGTATTGGTGATGCCTACAAACATGGTGGCTGTCCTCGTCGTCCGGTTAGACCAAAGTACCAACCGCCTAGGAGGGGGCGGCGCGGCGGCCGTAGTCTTTCGGAGGATTCCGACAAGCAATGGAGCATTTACATGTCATTCGAGTCACTCAGCAGCGACTTCTACGGGTACGAGAACGCGCTTTCCGATCAGGAGAAAGACCTGATCATGCGGCTGCGGGCCTACCTCGACGCCGAGGTTCGGCCGATCGTCAACAAACTCTGGGCCGATGCGGAGTTCTTCCCCCGCAAGATCGTCACCGACCTCGCCGAGATGGGGCTCTTCGGCCAGCCCTGGAAGGAGACCCGGCGCTTCGAGAACTCGGCCGTGTTCCGCGGTTGGGTCGCCCTCGAGCTGGCCCGCGTCGACGCGAGCCTGGCCACCCTGGTCGGCATGCAGAACGGGCTCGTGATGGGCTCGATCGGCGTCGCCGGCTCGCAGGAGCAGCGCGACGAGTGGCTGCCCAGGCTGGCCAGCGCCGAGCTGCTCGGCGCCTTCGGTCTCACCGAGCCGCTCTCCGGCTCCGACTCCGCGCAGGGGCTGCGCACCGTCGCGAAGCGCGACGGCGACAACTGGGTGATCAACGGTGCGAAGCGCTGGATCGGCAACGGCTCGATCAGCGACATCACCATCATCTGGGCGAAGGACGCCGACGACGGCCAGGTCAAGGGCTTCATCGTGCCGACCACCACCCCCGGCTACTCGGCGACGCGCATCGAGAACAAGCAGGCGCTGCGCATCGTGCAGAACGCCGACATCGTTCTGACGGACGTCGTCGTCCCGGAGGCGAACCGCCTGCAGAACTCGAAGTCGTTCCGCGAGACGGCATCCGTACTGCGCCTCACCCGCGCCGAGGTCGCCTGGGCGGCCGTCGGCAACTCGGTCGGCGCCTACGAGGCCGCGGTGGCCTACGCCGGCGAGCGCATCCAGTTCGGCAAGGAGATCGGCGGGCACCAGCTCGTGCAGGACCTCCTCGCGCGCAGCCTCGGCAACATCACCGCCTCCATCGGCATGGTCACCCGGGTGTCGCAGATGCTCGACGAGGGCACCCAGCGCGACGAGCACGCCTCGCTCGCCAAGGCCTTCACCACGGCGCGCATGCGCGAGACGGTGGCGTGGAGCCGGGAGATCTTCGGGGGAAACGGCATCGTGCTCGACTACGACGTCATCCGCTTCTTCGCCGACGCGGAGGCCATCTACTCCTACGAGGGCACCCGTGAGATGAACACGCTGATCGTGGGGCGTGCCATCACCGGCAAGGCGGCGTTCGTCTAGGCGGCGATCTTCGGTCCACACCCGCGACCGGCGGGGGCGCACAGCCCCCGTCGGTAGGGTTGCAGTATGAGAGCACTCGACAGCAGCCGATTCCGGTTCGGTATGCTCACGCTCGGGCTCCTCACCGTTCTCGCCGGCGACATCTGGCGCTACTCCATCACCTGGTTCGGCTTCGGGGTGATCGTTCTGGCCGTCTCCGTCTTCTCGGTGATGCTGTTGGCACGCAACCGCTCCGACTGGCGCATCGGTACGCTGCCCTACCCGCTGCTGGCCTTCCTCGCAGTCACCACGGTGTCGATCCTCTGGTCGTACTATCCCAGCGCCACCGCGGTCGGGCTCGCGGCCAACTGGCTCACCGTGCTCTCCGGAGTCGCCTTCGCTGTCTCCTTCGACTGGTCGACACTGCTGCGCTCCCTCGGACTCGCGCTGCGCATACTCCTCGGCGGGTCCCTTCTCTTCGAGCTCGTCGTCTCCGTCTTCGTGCGCCAACCGCTCCTGCCGTTCTGGTACTCCTACGACGACGGCAAACTGCCGATGTCGCTCTACTGGTCGCGCGATCTGCTGTTCGAGGGTGGCAAGATCCAGGGCCTGCCCGGCAACTCGGCCCTGCTGGGGTTCCTCGCCCTGCTCGGGCTCATCGTCTTCGGGGTGCAGCTCGCGTCGTCCAGGCGGCGACGGGCCCTCGGCGTTCTCTGGATGCTCGTGGCCGCTGTCTGCGTCTACCTCACGCGGTCCGCCACCATCACCATCGCCATCGTGGCCGTCGTCGTTGTGGTGCTCGCCGTCGCGGCGTTCCGCTTTGCCGGCAGCGGACGCACCCGGGGCGTTCTCTACGGCGTCCTCGCCGTCGTCGTCGCCGCCCTCGTGGTCGCGGGAACGGCGTTCCGCTCCCAGCTGCTCGCGCTGATGGGCAAGGGCGACACCCTCACCGGGCGCACCGACATCTGGGCGTCGGTGACCGAGCTCGCGCAGCAGCGGCCGGTGTTCGGGTGGGGCTGGGTGAGCTACTGGGCGCCGTGGGTCGAGCCCTTCGACGACCTCGCCTTCGAGGGCGGCGTGCACCAGTACCAGGCCCACAACGCCTGGCTCGACCTCTGGCTTCAGATCGGTATCGTCGGCGTGGTCGTCTTCGCCGCCCTCTTCGTCTCGAGCGTGGTGCGGTCGTGGTTCTTCGCCACCGACCGGCCGCAGTTCGAGCCGGGCACACAGCGACCCTTCAGCGCCGTCTCGATACTCCCGCTGCTGATCCTCACCGCCCTCGCGGTGCAGAGCCTCGTCGAGAGCCGCCTCATCATCGAGTACGGACTCGTGCTTCTCGTGGTCATCGCGGTGAAGACCAAGCGGGGTGACCCGGTTGAGCGGCTCCGCTAAGCGGCAGACGCCGATCGAGGTCGTGATGGACTTCTTCTCGACGACGCGGCTCGCCAACTCCATCGCCACGGTGGCGATCGCCGTCTCGATCCTCGCACCGACGGTCCGCTCCCTCATCGGCTGGCCCGGGCTCATCGCCATCGTCGTGGTGCTCGCGGTCTTCGCCGGACTCTCACTCGTCGCGCGGCGCGAGTCGATCGACTATCAGGGCATCCTCCCCCTCACCCTGCTGGTGTTCCTCGGATGGGCCGTCATCTCGCTGGTCTGGAGCGAGTACCAGTGGGCCACGCTCGCCGGTCTCGGCTACCTCGGGGCGTTCTCGGCCCTGGGCATCTACGTGGCGCTCATGCGCGACACCATCCAGATCGTGCGCGCCTTCGGGGATGTGCTGCGCGTGGTGCTCGTCGCCTCGATAGCGCTCGAGGTCTTCTCCGGCCTCCTCGTCGACTCCCCCATCCGCTTCCTGGGCATCCAGGGGCACCTCGACACCGCCGGCCCCATCCAGGGCCTGCTCGGCACCCGCAACCAGCTGGGCATCATCGCCCTGATCGCCGCCGTCACCTTCGGCACCGAGCTGCGCACCAGGTCGATCCGCCCCGGCCTCGCGATCGCCTCCCTCGTGCTCGCCGGCACCACCATGGCCTTCACCCGTTCGCCGCTCATCGGCGGCGTCATCGTGGTGCTCGGCGTCGCCATCGTCGCGTTGTACGCGCTGCGCCGCGTCCCGCCCGCCCAGCGCACCGTCGCGCAGCTCGGACTGCTCGCGCTCGTCGCCGTCGTCGCCCTCATCACCTGGGGCTTCCGCCAGCGCATCATCGGACTGAGCAACGCGGGCGGCGAGCTCGACTACCGGCTGCGGCTCTGGAACGAGATGACGGCCCTCATCCGCATCAACCCGCTCGAGGGCTGGGGATGGATCGGCCAGTGGCGCACCGGCATATCGCCCTTCCAGGCCTTCGCCAACGGCGAGCGCGTGCCGCAGAACGGCGTGAACGCCTACCTCGACGTCTGGTTCCAGCTCGGCATCGTCGGCATCGTGATCTTCGTCGGGCTCGTCGGCATCACCTTCGTGCGCTCCTGGCTGCTCGCCGGGCAGAAGCGCAGCATCGTGTTCGCGTGGCCCGCCCTGGTTCTCGTGGTGCTGCTCTCCAGCGCCCTGTTCGAGAGCTCGCTGCTCGTGGAGTACGGCTGGCTCACCTTCGTGGTCTGCTGCGTGAAGGCGTCGCAGAACCTCAGCTGGCGCACCGCCTTCGCGCGGCCGCTCGAGCAGGAGCCGCTCGACTAGAGCAGTCGCACGGCCCACCCCGAACGCCGTCGTCGTAGAATCTGTACGGCGCACCAGCAGAGCATCACGGGCGCCCCGCCCTGTCCCCGCGCCGAGGAGATCATCATCACGCCTGATTCCCTCACCGCGCATCCGCGCAGCCCACTCGCTGCTGCGGCCAGACGGCGCCTCCTGGTGGCGGTTCTCGGCGCTCTCGGAGCGGGCGCGATCGTCGCGACGCTCGTCGGATTCGGACTGATCGCCGGGCCCCTCGCGGTGGCCCTCGCCGTCGCGCTCTGGGTGCTGACACCCTCCGCCCCCACCCTGTCCCGCCGCGTCGCGCTGAACGGGGCGATCGCTCTCGGCGCCCTCCCGCTGCTGTGGTGGGTCGGGAGTCCGCCGCTCGGCTCGGTCGGCCGCGTCGGCGTCGTCCTCGCCCTGCTCAGCGCCGCGGTCGTCTTCTGCGCGATCCTCGGCGGAGAACCGCGACGGCGGCTCGTCCCCGAGTTCGCCCTCGCCGACTCCGCGGTCGCCACGTCGGGCGCTTTCGGCCTCTGGTTCTTCCTTCCCTTCTTCACCCCGCGCGACGACGTCTCCACGCTCGCCTCGCTGGTACAGGCCTTCGGCGGCGACAACGTGGCCCACTTCGACATGTTCGAGATGATCCGTCGCACCCTAGTCACCGGTCCCGACTGGCCCGAGCCCACCGACGGCTCCGTCTTCGCCTACATCGTGTACCCGCAGCACTTCCACGTGCTGGCCGCCATGGCCGCGGACGGCTGGTCGGGCGTCGGCACAGGCGGCATCCCCGAGGAGGTCGCGCTCTTCGGCATCGGAACCGCCCTGGTGCTCACCGCCGCCCTCGTCACCCTCGCCGCGGCCGTCGCCTCGCTCGACGTGCTGCGCGGCCGCCCGGGGCTGGTGTTCGTCGTGGTCACCGCCTGCGTCTCCTTCCTCTTCCTCGGGCTCGGTGCCGCCAGCCTCAGCCACGGCTTCCCCAGCTTCCTTCTCGCCGTCATCGGCGCCGCGATCGCCGTGGTGCTCGCCATGAACGGCGGGCGCACCGCGGTGGTGACGCTGGCCGCCGTCGGTTCCTCCGCTGTGCTCGTCGCCCATTCCTGGATGCTGCTCACGCCGCTCGCGCTGGTCGCGGCCGCGGTGCTCGCCATCCGCGTCGACTGGTCCGGCCTGCGCCGATCGCCGCGACGCATCGTCCCGCTCGCGCTCGTGGTGCTCGCTACCGCGGCCGCTGGGGGCTTCGGCGCCTGGCTCGTCATCGAGGCGACCCGCACCGCGGGCGGTCCCGCCGCGGCGCTCACGACCACGGGCGGCGTGGCCACCCCCTCGATCACCCTCGTCGTCGCGATCGCCGGCGCCGCGGTGGCCGTGGCGTGGAGCGCTCTCGTCGGCGCCACCGCGACGGCTGCACGGGTCGCGTCCACAGTCGTCCTCGGCGCCGTGATCACCGGGGCGGCGGAGGTCGCCGTACTCACGGCCGTGCAGTTGAGCCAGGCCGACAAGCTCGGCTATTTCCAGTACAAGCTCATCGACGGCCTCACCATGATCCTCGCCATTCTCGCGGTGCTCGCCGGCGCCGTCTGGGTGGTCGCCCGCGCGGCACCGCCCACGTCGCGGCGCTGGATGTCGGTCGTCACCACCCTCGGGCTGTGCGCTGCGCTGCTCGCCTACTCCGGGTTCCCCGTGCCCGGCTTCTTCCGCTTCCCGGGGCTCGCCTTCCGCGACGGCCCCGCCCTGTCGGCCGAGGAGCCGCTGGCCGGCATGCCGAGGCTGCTCGAGGCGGCCACCGTGATGGCGGCCGAGCCCTGCGTGCGCCCCTTCTACCTGGCCGTGCTCCCGGGCGACCAGACCGTCGGGGTCGCCAACAACTGGGCGATGTCGCTGTCGTCCACGTGGACGGAGCGGGCGGGCGAGATCACGACCGCGCTGTTCGACGTCGACGTCGAACCCGACGACGCCACGCTCGTCGACACCATCGACGAGCTGCTGGGCGAGGACCGGGACCGCTGCGTCGTGCTCGCCCCGGAGACGCAAGACCGCCTGCCCGCCGAACTCACGGCGCGCTACGACGGACGCATAGTGAGCTGGAGCGCCGCGCGATGACCACCACCCGTCGCAGCCGCCTGGCCGACCGCTACCGCCGATTCGTGCAGCCGGGCGAGGACGACCTTCCCCGGGTGCGTGTGCTCCTCGCCTTCCCCGCGCTGCTCCTGCTGGTCGGGGTCGTGCTGGTGGGGATCGGGCTGAACGGCTCCTCGTCCGGCGCTCTCTGGGACGCGGTCAGCGACGGCCAGGACCCCGACCTGCTCGCAGGGCATCCGCAACCGGTGCGCTCGGACGAGTGGAACGTGGGGACGGTCTGGACCATAGCCCAGGTGGAGCAGGGCCTCCCCGACCGCACGCAGACCTTCCCCGGCGGCATGGACGCCGCCCTGCCCTACGACCTCCCGCGCCTCGACTGGTCGATCGCCTTCCGCCCGCACCAGGTCGGCTTCCTCTTCCTCGACGTCGACCACGCCACGGCCTGGCGCTGGTGGTCGCTCGGCCTCACGCTGATGGCTGCCGCGTACGTGCTCCTGCTCACGGTGATGCCGCGCAGGCCGGTGGTCGCCGCCGCGCTCTCCATCGGGTTCTTCTGCAGCCCGTTCTTCCAGTGGTGGTACCAGTCGACCACCTTCTGGCCCGTCGTCTGGGGCCTGGTGGTGATGGCGGCGCTCGCCTGGAGCGTCAAGAGCCGTCGCCGCCTCAGCAGCTGGGTGTGGGCGCCGTTCGTGGCGTATTTCACCATCGTGATGGCGATGGGCATCTACGCCCCCTTCATCATCCCGGTCGCCCTCGTGGTGCTGGCCTTCGGCGTCGGCCTCGTCGTCGAGCGGATGCGACGGGGCCAGTCTTTCAGGGACGTCCTGCTGCGAGTGGTCCCCGTCTTCGCCGGCGGAATCCTCGGCGCCGGCGTCACGGGGGCCTGGCTGCTGTCGAAGGCGGACACCGTGGCCGGGTTCCTCGGCACCGTGTATCCCGGCGCGCGAACCTCCGGCACCGGCGGCTCGGACGGCCCCCTCTCGGCCGCCCGCACCATCGGTTCATCGTTCACCGACTCGCTCAAGGACTCCGGGGGCTTTCTCGGCGTCAACTCCTCCGAGGCGTCGACCTTCCTGCTCACCGGGGCGTTCCTCCTGCCCGTGGCGGTCTGGGCGGTGCTGCGCGAGCGCCGGGCCGGACGTGCACTGCCGTGGACGGTGATCGGCGTCGTCGCCGTGCTCGTCGTCTTCGCGGCCTACACGCTGGTACCGGGATGGGACGCTGCGGCGCGCCTCCTCCTGCTCGACCGCACCACCCCCGAGCGGGCCAGGATCGGCGTGGGGCTCGCGTCGTTCGTGCTGCTCGCGCTCCTCATCCGCTATCTCGACGACAGCGACGGCAGACCGCGGCGCCTCCTCGCCATCGCCTGCGCCACCGTCTTCGCTCTCAGCCAGGCGGCGCTGGCGGCCGCGGTGCTGGTCGTGCTCGGCCCCGGAGAGCTCTGGGGCGCTGCACCGCTCTGGTGGTTCTACGCACTGCTCTCGGCCGCCGCGGTCTACCTGTTCGCGCGTCGGCACGTGGTCGTGGGAACCGCGGCGTTCCTGATCGTGAGCGCGACGAGTGCGATCGGTGTGAACCCCGTCTACCTGGGCGTCTTCGACCTGCGGGACACGCCGGCGGCCCAGGCCGTCATGGCCATCGACGACAGTGAGGGCGGCACGTGGCTGGGCGTCGGCGGGCTCATCGTCCCGGCGACGCTGGTCGAGTCCGGTGTTCAGGCGTACAACGGCACGCAGGGCTCCCCGTCGCTCGAGATGTGGGAGCAGATCGACCCGAGCGGCCAGTACGAGTACCAGTGGAACCGCATCGGCGGCGTGCGCTGGATGGCGGGCATCGGCGAGCCGGTGGTGTCGAACCCCTACCCCGACCAGATCGAGTCGACCTTCGACGCCTGCTCGGTCTTCGCCCAGAAGCACGTCGACCACGTGCTCTCCAGTGAGCCGCTGGTTTCGCCTTGCTTGGTCGTGCAGGAACGCTTCGACGACGCCGCGACGCCCCTGGCCATCTACTCGGTGGTCGCACCGACCTGAGTCGAGCGCGCCGCGGCGAGATCGGCGTCGACCATGAAGTGCACGAGCTGCTCGAAGTCGACGGTGGGCTCCCAGCCGAGCGACCTGAGCCGCGTCGGGTCGCCGACGAGCTGCTTCGGGTCGGCCGGACGGTACAGCGCGGGGTCGATCGACACGTAGCGCTCCCAGTCGGTGACGCCCACGTGCGCGAAGGCGCTCTGCACGAACTCGCGTACCGAGTGCGCCTGGCCGGTGGCCACGATGTAGTCGTTCGGCTCCGGTGCGTCGAGGATCCGAACCATGGCGTCCACGTAGTCGGGCGCGTAGCCCCAGTCGCGGTAGACGTCGATGTTGCCGAGCACGAGCCGGTCGGAGAGCCCGAGCGAGATGCGGGCCACCTCGGCGGTGATCTTGCGGGTCACGAAGGCCGCAGGGCGGCGCGGCGACTCGTGGTTGTAGAGGATGGCCGTGCTGGCCTTCATGCCGCGCGCGCGGTAGACGCCCACCATCTGGTGCGCGAAGGACTTCGCCGCGCCGTAGGGGGTGACCGGCGCCAGCAGCGTCGACTCGGTCTGCATCGGGTCGACGGTGTCGCCGAAGATCTCCGCACTGGAGGCCTGGAGGAACCGCACCTCCTCGCCGGTGCGCTCCTGCAGGCGCCAGGCCGCGTCGATCAGCCGCACCGCGCCCACGCCGAGCACGTCGGCGGTCTCGGCCGGGAACTCCCAGGAGCGGGCTACCGAGGTGTTGCCGGCGAGGTTGTAGATGCGGGACGGGGCGACCTCGTCGACGATGGCCGTGAGTCCCGCGGCATCCGCCAGATCGCCCACGTGCGCGTGCGCCCTCGGGAACTGCTCGCCCAGCCGCGTCGCACCGTCATCCGAGTGCACGAGCCCGTGAACCTCGTAGCCGTCGGCGAGCAGGCGCTCGACCAGGTAGGTGCCGTCCTGGCCGTTGGCACCCGTGATCAGAGCGACGGCGGATGCGCGAGAGTCAGACATTCGACCAGTTTAGGCGAGCGGGCGCGGCTGCTCAGCGCGCGGCGAGCGCCTGCGCGTAGGCCCCGGCGTGCACTTCGGCGCAGGCCTGCCAGGTGAACCGGGCCGCGTGCCCGACGCCTCCGGCGGACAGCTCGTCGCCGCGGGCCATCGCCTCGGCGATCCCCCGGGCGATGTCGTCCACGCTTCGCGGGTCGAAGAGCACTGCGGCGCTGCCGACCACCTCGGGGATGGAGCCGGCGTCGGCGGCGGCCACGGGGCATCCGGATGCCATCGCCTCGAGCGGCGGCAGGCCGAAGCCCTCGTAGAGGCTCGGGAAGGCCATCGCGCCCGCGGTGCGGTAGAGCCGGTGCAGCTCCTCGACGCTCACGAGGCCGCGGCGGTCCACCCAGTCGGGCAGCTCGCCGAGGGTGTCGAGGCCGCCGCCGGTGAGCACGAGGCGCAGGGTCGGGTTCTCGACGCGCAGCTGCGCCACGGCCTCGATCAGACGCGCGTGGTTCTTGTGCGGCCAGCCGCGGGCCGGGTAGAGCACGAAGTTCTCGCGCTCGCCCGTGTTGGGGGTGAAGCGCGAGACGTCGACGCCCAGGTGCGCGACCCGGATCCGATCCTCGGCGATGCCGAGCAGGTCGACCATGCGCTCCTTGGCGAAGTGGCTGATCGTGATGACGACGTCGGAGCTGCGCGCGGCGCCCTCGTAGAAGCGCTTGCGGTAGAGCAGCTCGGCCTTCGAGAACATCTGCGGCAGCTCGAGGTGCTGCACGTCGAGCAGCGACTGCACGGTCGCCTGGCGGCGAGCGGGCTTCGGCACCACCACGGTGAAGGGGTAGTGCACGACCTCGGCGTCGTCCATGGCGCGGCGGAGGCTGCGCGACTGCGCGAGGATCGACGCCACTGCCTTCAGCCGGCCCGTCGTGCTCGGAGCGACCGTGACCGACTCGATCACGGTCTCGGGGATACCGCGGCTGAAGCCGCGGGCGTTCGCGGGCACGAATGCGCGCGCGTCGACGCCTGCGGTGCCGGCGAGGCTGCCGGTGAGGGCGCTCGCGTAGGTCTCACTGCCGCCCATGCCGCCCGGCACGAGCGTCAGCATCGACAGCGCGACGCGCACGTCGGCGCCCGGGCCGTTCGACCCGGGCGCGTCCGTTGCGGGCACTAGCGCGTGACGGCGACGTCTACGTAGCGTTCGCCGCCGAGCTCGAGCGCCTTCACGTCGGCGTCGACCATGATCTGCGCCAGACGCGGGGTGAGCACGTTCGGCGTCCAGCCGAGCTCGTTCTGCGCCTTGGAGTAGTCGCCGATCAGCGAGTCGACCTCGGTGGGGCGCAGGTAGCGCTCGTCGAACTTGACGTACTTCTCCCAGTCCAGGCCCACGTGCTCGAAGGAGAGCTGCAGGAAGTCCTTCACCGTGTAGTCGGTGTTGGTGGCGACGACGAAGTCGTCGGGGGTGTCGTGCTGCAGCATGCGCCACATGGCCTCGACGTACTCGGGGGCGTAGCCCCAGTCGCGCACGGAGTCGAGGTTGCCCATAAAGAGCTCGGACTGCTGGCCGGCCGCGATGCGGGCCACGGCGCGGGTGATCTTGCGGGTCACGAAGGTGTCGCCGCGGCGCGGGGACTCGTGGTTGAACAGGATGCCGTTCGAGGCGAAGATGCCGTAGGCCTCGCGGTAGTTCTTGGTGATCCAGTAGGAGTACACCTTCGCGACGCCGTAGGGCGAGCGCGGGTAGAACGGGGTCTCCTCGTTCTGCGGCGGCGGGGTCGCGCCGAACATCTCGGAGCTGGACGCCTGGTAGAAGCGGGTCTGCAGGCCGAGGGCGCGGATGGCCTCGAGCAGGCGGATCGTGCCGAGGCCGGTCACGTCGCCGGTGTACTCGGGCTCGTCGAAGCTGACGCGCACGTGCGACTGGGCGGCGAGGTTGTAGACCTCGTCGGGCTGGATCTCGCTCAGCAGGGTCACGAGGCGCGAGCCGTCGGAGAGGTCTGCGTAGTGCAGGAAGAGGTTGGGGTTCTGCTCGTGCGGGTCCTGGTAGATGTGATCGATGCGATCGGTGTTGAACGTGGAGGAACGGCGGATGAGACCGTGCACCTCGTAGCCCTTGCTCAGAAGCAGCTCGGCGAGGTAGCTGCCATCCTGACCGGTGATTCCGGTGATGATGGCTTTCTTACGCGTGTTCTCAGTCATTCAGGTAACTCCGTCGTGTGCATGTAGGTGCCTAAAACCTTGTCAGCCTAGCGCAGGCCCAAGGCGGGGCCGGGCTTAGAGGGCGCGTGCGCGCGCGTTGACGCGGCCGGCCGCGTAGAACGACGCCCAGCGGATCGGGCGGTGCCAGAGGCCGCTGATCGGGCGGAGCGCGCGCGGCAGGTGGCGGCGCTTGACCGATTCGGCCTCCTGGCTCGACTTCAGCCGGTTCGCGACCGTGAGCGAGTCGGGGTGCCAGCGGAACGCCGAGGTGCTCGCCCGGGTGAAGATGAACTTCCCGTGGCTGCGCAGCTTGAGGAACGCGTCGAGGTCCATCGCGAACTTCAGCGTGCGGTCGAATCCGCCGATCGCCTCCAGGGCGTCGAAGCGGATGATCGTGCCGGGGTTCGGGATGAGGTCGGGGCCCCACGGCAGCAGGAACAGGGCCAGTGCGCCGGCGTTGCTCACGCCGATGGTGCGACCCTCTGGATCGATGTAGTCGCAGCCGCCGAAGGCCACCACGGCATCGGGACGCGCGTCGATCATCGTGGTCAGCGTGCGCATGCCGCCGGGGCGGAAGAGGTCGTCGTCGCCCATCCACGTGTAGTACTTCTCGGTCGTGCGCGAGCGCAGGCCGCAGTTGATGGCCTCGGAGATGCCCTCCTTGGGGTCGTCGATCACCAGGGCGCCGTAGGAGCGCGCGAGTTCGCGGGCCTCGGTGGCGCCGGGCGGAGTGACCACGACGAGGGTGAGCGCCACGTCCTTGCGCTGCTCGACCACCGTGTCGAGGGTCTCGCGCAGCGTCTCGAGCCGCTCGCCGAGCGTGGGCAGCACAATCAGGACTTCGGGGTCGACCATCGCTCAAACTTTCTGAATTGCTAGCATTGGCACGGACTCACGGCCCGCGGAATTGTCGCAACGTCGTCGACGTTGAAGAGAGCGCGACACCTCAGTGAGTATAACGAGATTGAATATCGGAGAAACGTTGGACAAGAACTCCCGAATCTACGTGGCCGGACACCGGGGCCTCGTGGGCTCCGCCATCTGGCGACACCTCCAGAGCGAGGGGTACACCGACCTCGTCGGTGCGTCGTCCTCCGAGCTGGACCTGCGCGACCGCGGCTCGGTCTTTGAGTTCATGCGCTCGAAGCGCCCCGACGTGGTCATCGACGCCGCCGCCAAGGTCGGCGGCATCCACGCGAACAACACCTTCCCCGCGAACTTCCTCAGCGACAACCTGCAGATCCAGGTGAACGTGATGGACGCGGCGAACGACATCGATGTCGACCGCCTCCTCTTCCTGGGCTCCTCCTGCATCTACCCCAAGTTCGCCGAGCAGCCTATCAAGGAGTCGTCGCTGCTCACCGGCGAGCTCGAGCCCACCAACGACGCATACGCGATCGCGAAGATCGCCGGAATCATGCAGGTTCAGGCCTCCCGCAAGCAGTACGGCCGCCGCTGGATCTCCGCGATGCCCACCAATCTCTACGGGCCGGGCGACAACTTCCACCCCGAGAACTCGCACGTGCTCCCCGCACTCATGCGCCGCATCCACGAGGCGAAGCTGCAGGGCGACCCCGAGGTCGTCATCTGGGGCTCCGGCACTCCCCGTCGCGAGTTCCTCTATGTCGACGACCTCGCGAAGGCCTCGCTCTTCCTCCTGGACAACTACGACTCCCCCGACACGATCAATGTCGGTGTCGGCGAGGACCTGTCGATCCGCGACCTCGCCCTGATGGTCGCCGAGACGGTGGGCTACGAGGGCGAACTCGTGCAGGACGCCTCCAAGCCCGACGGCACACCGCGCAAACTGCTCGACGTGTCCCGGCTCAACGACCTCGGCTGGACGGCGACGACGGCCCTCGACGAGGGAGTGGCGAACACCTACCGCTGGTACCTCGACAACTTCGCCTCGGTACGCGCCAAATAGTCAAGGGCTCAGTTGCTACCATCTGATATGCCCACTCCGCTTGAACGCACGCTTATTGTTATGCCCGCGTTCAATGAAGAGGAGGCGGTGCGGCAGGTCGTCCTCGAGGTGCTCGAGAAGCTGCCCGGCGTCTCCTGCCTCGTTGTCGACGACGGCTCCTCGGACCGCACGATCGAGGAGGCCCGTGCCGGCGGCGCTCTGGTGGCACGACTGCCCTTCAACCTCGGCGTCGGCGGCGCCATGCGCGTCGGCTTCCGCTACGCGATCGAGCACGGCTTCGACAACGTCGTGCAGGTCGACTCCGACGGCCAGCACGACCCGGCCAACGTCTACGCGCTCCTCGACAGCCTGCAGACCGCCGACCTCGTTCTCGGCGCGCGCTTCGCCGGCGAGGGCACCTACACGGTGCGCGGGCCGCGCCGCTGGGCGATGGTGGTGCTCTCCACCTTCCTGAGCTCGACCGCCAGGACGAAGCTCACCGACACCACCTCCGGCTTCCGCGCGAGCGGCCCGCGGGCGGTCCGCCTGTTCGCGGAGCACTACCCCGCCGAGTACCTCGGCGACACCATCGAGTCCCTCGTCATCGCGGCGCGTGCCAAGTGCGTGATCACGCAGGTGCCGGTCTCCATGCGCGTGCGCGCGGGCGGCAAGCCCTCGCACGACCCCTTCAAGGCCGCGGCCTACCTCGGGCGCGCATCCATGGCGCTGCTGTTCGCGCTGATGCGCCCGCCCGTTCCCCTTCACGAACCGGAGCCCGAACGATGACCGTCGCCACCTACATCTTCGGAGTCCTATCCGCGCTGCTCACCCTCGGTGTCGTCATCGAGATGCTGCGCAGGAGGCGCCTGCGCGAGCGCCACGCCGTCTGGTGGCTCGTCGCCGGCACGATGGCCCTCGTGATCGGGGTCTTCCCCGGCACCCTGGAGTGGGCGGCCGACCTCATCGGCGTGGAGGTCCCCCTCAACCTGGTGTTCTTCGTCAGCGTGGCCGTGCTCTTCCTCGTCTGCATCCAGCACAGCGCCGAGCTCACCGCCCTCGAGACCAAGACGCGCATCCTCGCCGAGAACTCCGCTCTGCACGAGCTGCGCATCGAGAAGCTCGAGAGCGACGCCCGCGCCACGGACAGCTCGGGTCGCTAGGCTGCGACCCGGTCGGTGCGGTGCGCCCGCACCAGGAACCAGCCGTAGACCACCAGTCCGGCGAGCGGCCCGACCAGCAGCGCGAGCACCGTGCGCAGCGTGAAGTCGAGCGGCAGCAGCAGCATCACCACGGTGAGGATCGCTGACGCGACCCAGCCGGCCGCGTAGACGACGTGCTCCGAGCGGGCCAGCACCGCAGGCGCGGCGAGACAGAGCGAGCCGACGAGCGCCGACGACAGCACGAGCACGGCGAGGAACGACCCCTCCGGCACCTGCCGTCCGGGGTAGATCAGCTCGTACAGCGGCGGTCCGAGCCACCAGGCGAGGCCGGCGAGCGCGATACCTCCGCCGAACATCGCGCCCTGCAGCTTCAGGAACGGGCCCCAGAACCGCACCCCGGCGTTGCGGAACATCACGATGAAGTAGCTCTGCAGCGACATCGCCACCACTATCAGCGGCGCCCTCGCCAGCGTGATGCAGAACACGTAGAGGCCGACGAGCGACTTCGGCTCCGAGGCCGAGGTCACCTGCAGAATCAGCGGGAAGCCGCTCACCATGATGCCGGTCGAGACGGCGGCGACCATGGTGCGGGAGACGTTCCAGGTCACGGCGCGATAGCCCACGTCGAGCTGGGTGCGGCCGACGATGGCCCTCCTGATGAAGGGCCAGAGCAGGATGACGGCGGCAGGGAAGGGCAGCGCGATCGCCCAAGCGAGCGCGAGATTGCCACCGCCGGCGACGAGAACCGCGACCAGCGCGATGAGCCGTAGGATCGCATCCGCCGACATCAACGCGGCCAGCGGGCCCCACTGGGAGATGCCGTACAGCGAGCCGCAGAGCACCGCCACCATCACGAACGACGCCGTGCCCACGGCGAGCGGCCAGACCAGCGGCCAGCCCAGCTCGGGGAATGCCGCGCCGACCCAGAGCGGCGCGGTGGCGACGATAGCCACGAAGACGACAGCGGATGCCGCGAGCCCGAAGTTGCGGGCGCGGTTGATCTGGGGCGGCGCCGTCGCGTCCTGCTCGCGCGTTCCCCTGGTCACCTCCTGCTGGATCCCGCCGAGGGCGCTGACGATCAGGTAGATGAACGACCAGAACGCGGCGAAGGTGGCGTAGTCGTCGGCCTCGATGCCGCCGTAGACGAGCGTCTGGGCGGCGTACGACGCGACGCCCGAGACCGCGGTGGCGATGAGGATCAGCATGAAGCCGGAGATCCTGCGTTTCGCCGGTTCCGGGACGAGGGGCGCTGGCGTCACGGAATCTGTCACATCCGCCATCCTAGGCGGCCTCCGCTGTGCGGGCTTCGGGCCGGGTTAGAGTTGCCTCCATGACCTCCGCGACGCCAGCACTGTCCGCGCGCCGTCGGATCCTCGCCTTCATCGCCATCCCCCTGCTCGCCCTCGTGGCCCTCGCCGGCTGGGCGTACTCCTCGCCGGTCGGCTCCAGCCCCGACGACGACTTCCACCTCGTGAGCATCTGGTGCGGGGCGGCCGCCGACCCCGAGTTCTGCGCACCCGGGGCGGCCGAGAGCGAGAGACTCGTCTCTCCCGACCTGTTCTCCAGCGCCTACTGCTTCGTGGCGGGCCCCGGCGTGAGCGCCGACTGCCAGCGCTTCCTCCCCGATCAGGGCGAGGTGCTCCGCCCGACGGAGCGGGGCAACTTCGAGCAGCTCTACCCGCCGGTGTACTACTTCGCCATGAGCGCCTTCGCCGGTCACGACATCCAGATCTCGGTACTCACGATCCGCATCGTCAACAGTGTCCTCTTCGTCGGCCTTGTCACGCTGCTGTGCTTCCTGCTGCCCGCGAGACGGCGTCCGACCCTCGTCGCCGCGATCGCGGTCACGGTCGTCCCCCTCGGCATGTTCCTCATCCCCTCGACCAACCCCAGCAGCTGGGCGATCCTCTCGGCGAGCACACTGTGGATCGCGCTGCTCGGCTACTACGAGTCGCGTGGCTGGCGCCGGATCGCGCTCGGCGCCGTGGCCGTGCTCGCACTGGTCGTCGGGGCGGGCGCACGCGCGGACAGCGCGATCTACGCCGGCGTCGCGATCGTCGCCGTTGTCGTGCTCTGCGCGAGCCGGACCAGGGACTTCCTGCTCGCGTCCATCCTCCCCGCGGTGCTCGGAGTGGTGGCGCTGGCGCTGTTCCTCAGCGCCGGCCAGTCCTCAGCGGCCTCGACCGGCCTCGTCGACAACACTCAGCCCGTCTACAACAACTACACGCTGCTGATCGGCAACCTGCTCGAGCTTCCGTGGCTGCTCACCGGCCCCTTCGGCACGTGGAAGCTCGGCTGGCTCGACACCCTGCTCCCGGCCTTCGTGCCGTTCGCGGCGGTCGCCGCCCTCGGGGTCGCGCTCCTGGCCGGGATCGCCGACCGCGGGCGTCGCAAGACGATCGTCGCGCTCTTCGTACTCGTGCTCGTCGTGCTCGTACCGTTCTACCTGCTGTACTCCTCCGACGCGATCGTCGGCACACAGGTGCAGCCGAGGTACGTGCTGCCGCTGATCATCCTGCTCGTGGGCATCGTGCTGCTGCGCGTGGCCGAGACACCCGTGCCCACGCCGCGCTGGCAGGCGTGGTTCGTCGCGGCCGCACTCACCCTGGCCAACTCGGTGGCGCTGCACACCAATCTCCGCCGCTACACCACCGGTGTGGACGCCATCGGGGGCAACCTCGACAACGGCCCGGAGTGGTGGTGGACGCTGCCCGTGTCGCCGATGGGCGTCTGGGCGATCGGCACCCTCGCGCTCGGGGCCACGCTGTTCTGGCTCGCGTCGCTCTGGAACTCCAGAGCGACGCGGCCGGTGCCGGCACCTATCGGCGCGACAGTCTGAACTTGAGGGTGCTGCGCACCTTGCGCAGGACCACCACCGGTCCGCCGATCTGGTAGTAGTGCTTCACGAGGCCGAGGTTGTGCCGCAGTCCCGACTGGCGCTTGCGCACGCGCTTGCGCGGACGCCCATCGACCTGCGTCGACCCGGCGGCGAGGTGCTGGTTGTCCTGAGCGAGGTGCGCGTTCGCGACGAAGTCGACCAGCGGCGCGAGCGCCGTCTCCCAGAAGTAGCGCGCGCGCACCTTGCGGATGTTGCGACGGCACTGGGCGATGAACTTCTCGTCGAAGAGCACGCGCTCGAGGGCGGCGCTGAGCTGCTCCACGTTGCCGGCCTCGACCACGACACCGAGCTTCTCGGCGGCGATGAGCTCCGCGAAGTGGTCGCCCTTGGTGACCACCATGGGCAGCTCGGCCCAGAGGTAGTCGAGGATGCGCGTGCGGAAGGAGAATGTGGTCTCGATGTGCGAGAAGTGGGTGCTCACGCCGGCATCCGCTTCGGTGAGGTAGTTCTCGCGTTCGCTGTAGTCGACCCAGGAGGCGTTGAAGAAGACGGAGCGGTCGAGAGCCCCGAGCTCGGTCGCGAGCGCGCGGGACTCCCCCACGATCGCCATCTCGGGCACTCCGGGGTGCGGGTGCTTGGTTCCCTGGAAGAAGAGGCGCACGTTGTCGTGGCGCTCAGAGAGGTCGGCCACCGCTCTGATGAGGGTCTTCGGGTCGAACCAGTTGTACAGGCCGCCGCTCCACAGCAGCACCTTGTCGTCGGCTGCGATCCCGGGGAGGACGCCCTTGAGCACCGGCTTCTTGTGCTCCGGGGGCACCGACGACAGGCCGAACGGCACGATGCTGATCAGGCCTTCGAGGTCGGGGTCGCCGTCGTAGTTCGACGGGTTGATCCGGCCGAGGCTGGCCATCTGGCCGAGCCAGAACATGCGCTGACGGTCGGAGGCGGCGAGGAAGAAGTCGCCGCGCTCGATCTGCTCGTTGAGCACGTCGGTGGCGTCGCTGACCTGCTTGCTCCACTGCGCCGCCGGAAGCTCGCGGCCCTGCTCGAGCTGCTCGAGGTGCATGGGGTCGTAGATGTCGACGACGAGGATCTTCGTCGACTTGCGGAGGGTCTCGAAGACCGCCATCGCGTGGCCCTGGAAGACGATGACATCCGCCCACTGCTCGAGGCGTCCGAAGGCGCGCTCGTCGCCGGGGCGCACGTGCACGAGGTCGAACGGCGCCGCCATCTCCTCGACGCCGCTGAGGCTGAGGATGGTCACCGAGTTGTCCTTTGCGAGCTGCTCGGCCATGTTCCAGGCGCGGATGGCGGGTCCGGCGAGCTTCTTGCCGATCGGGTCGCCGGTGATGATGAGCACATTGGTGGTGATCGGCGGTTCGGAGACGTCGAAGCTGGTGACGATGTTCTCGTAGCCGCGCAGGTAGTCCTCCGCCTGATAGACCGGCGCATCCGCGTGCAGGAAGAGGCGCCAGATGGCCTTCTCCGATACGGCGCGGGTCGACTGGATCTCGTCGCGGGACTTGCGCAGGCTGGGCAGCACCTCGACGAACTGGTCGATCGCGTACAGGGCGGCGGCCGTCTGCTTCGACAGCTCGACGGTGTCCTCCTTGTCGCCGCCCGGCTTGCGCAGGTCGAAGGAGGTGGAGTCGTGACCGCCGCGGGTGACCGCGCGGCGCACCGAGAGAGCCATCGCGGCGGGCAGCGCCTCGCCGAGGGACTCCTCCCCCACGTTCTTGTACAGAGTGAAGAGCGCGTTGCGCTCCAGCAGGTACGTCTCCTTGTACGGGCCGAAGGCGGCCATGGACGCGTGGTGCTTGTGGAAGGCGAGCGAGCGCGGCTCGTAGGCGAAGCGGTAGCCCTTGAGGTTGAGTCGCCAGCCGAGGTCCACATCCTCGAAGAACATGAAGTAGCGCTCGTCGAAGCCGCCGAGCTCGTCGTAGACGCTGCGGCGCACGAACATGGCCGACCCGGTTCCGAAGAGCACGTCGGCGCTCTCGTCCGGCCCCTTCGGCACGGCTTCCGCGGTCATCGGCTTGAAGCCCATCCCGTACCAGGTCATGGCCGAGCCGATGTAGTCGACGAGGTTTCCCTCCCAGTCGAGCACCTTGCTGGCGACGGCGCCGATGCGCGGCGACTCGCCGAACTTCTCCACGGCCGCGCGGATCCAGCCGGTGTCCGGACGGGCATCGTTGTTGAGCAGCGCGATGAACTCGCCGGACGACGCGGCGACACCCTGGTTGCAGCCGCCGGCGAAGCCCTCGTTGCTCGGGGAGATGATGAGCTTCACGTGCGGGGCGGCCTCGCGGATGCGCGCTGCACTGTCGTCACCGGAGGCGTTCTCCACAACGATGATCTCGAGCCGCTCCTGCGGCCAGTCGATGGCGCCCAGGTGGCCGATCGCCTCGAGCGTGTCGTCGGTGCCTCGGAAGTTGACGAGTACGACGGAGACGACGCCTGGTCGGATGTTCGGCATGCGGCCCTTTCAAGTGTGATGCACGTAAAGTATTAGTCTACCAACCACTCAATTGGCCACTCTGGTCCGCCGGGGGTCGGGCAAGACGGTCGTCGCCGTCGGTCGTGAGACAATCCACAGGGGTAACCGAGTGAACGTAAAGCACGATCGCGTCAACAACTTCGATGCCATCCGGCTTCTCGGCGCCACCCTTGTCCTGGTCGGTCACGCGTTCCCTATGCATGGTGACAGCGCCGGCAATCCGGTGATCTGGGGAGAGACGATCCAAGTTGCAGGTGTGATCCTGTTCTTCGCTCTCAGCGGGTACCTGATCGCCACCAGCTGGAAGCTCGATCCACGCTTTCTCCCGTACATGCAGAAGCGCTCGCTGAGGATCTTTCCGGCTCTCATCGTGGTGACGCTCGCGAGCATGTTCGTGCTGGGCCCGGTTCTCTCGCGGCTGTCGGTGGGCGACTACCTCGCGAATCCGAACCTCTGGCTCTATCTCAAGAACATCATCCTCTCGCCCGTGTACGCGCTTCCCGGCGTCTTCGAAAACGCGCCGATCCCGAACGCGGTGAACGGATCGCTCTGGTCGTTGCCGGTCGAATTCGCCTGCTATCTCCTGGTCCCGTTGTTCGCTCTACTTCCGGCACGCTTCCGCGCGGCCGCCTTCCTCTCGTTCGGCCTGGTCGTGGGTGTGACGAGCGAGCTTCTCCTGGAGAACGCTGTCCGCATCGTCGTATACGGTACCGACATCGCGCAGGCGACGTCGGTGTGGCCGTACTTCATGGTCGGGGCCGCTCTCGCCTACGCGCCCAAGATCCTCGCGCTGCGGCTGGATGTGGCGCTGGCACTGCTCATCGGCGGATCGCTCCTCACGTCGACGCTCCCCGTGCTCGCAACGCCGGTCTGGTGGCTGGTCCTGCCGTACGCCGCCATCGCCCTCGGCACCGCGCGGACCCCGCTCCTCAGTCGCGTCGGTCGATTCGGCGATGTCTCCTACGGCCTATACCTCTACGCGTTCCCGGTGCAGCAGTCGATCATCGCTTTGCTGCCTGGCCTGTCCTTCAGCGCGAGCGTCCTGCTCACGCTCCTGATCAGCTCGGTGCTGGCGTTCGCGTCGTGGCACCTCGTCGAGAAGCGGGCACTCACACTCAAGCCCGCGCGCAAACCGACACGACCAGCGTCAGAACCCGCCGCGACATCCGCTGGCGGGTCTGCCTGACCGAGCCAGCCCGTCGTCACACTAGCGAACGGTGATGACGCGGCAGGCGAGAGTGGTGTTGGATCCGGATCCGACATTGACCGCGTACGCACATACGTTGTGCTGCCCCGGTGACGCAGCGATCGTGATACCGAAGCCGTGGTTCGCACCGTAGGCCGGCCAGTTCGCTGCAACAGCCGAGTTGGGGGCGGACGCGCTCAGCGCAGTCCATGTCTGGTCGACGAGAACGTGGACTTCGATCGGCGCTGCAGTGTCTGGATCGAGGGCCCAGCCCCACATGCCGATCGAACCGGAATCGCCCCACATGTCGCTCATCACGCCGACCGGCGATCCGCCCGGGACCTGCGCTGTACGGCACCCTAGGGCGAGGTTCGACCCGGCACCGGTGTTGACCGCCCAGGCGCAGACCTGATGGCTGCCGGCGGATGCCGCGATCACGGTGTTGAATCCGTGATTGGGTCCCCCACCGGGGGCGAGTGCGGCCCCGGGCGCGTAGTCGAGGTTCGCACGGGTGACCGCCCACGTGGTGCTGTCGACGAGCATGTGGATGTCGACCGTCTTGTCTGCCGAGTCGCCGTCGGCGGCCCAGCCCCACACACCGATACCGCCGGGAACACCCCAGACATCTTTCACTACGCCGACGGGAGACCCATCGGGGACAACGACGTCCCGGCAGCCCAGGACCGTGTTCGAGCCCCTGACCTTATTCACCGCGTAGACGCACACGTTTGCGGCGCCCGGCGGAACATTGATCGTCGCTCCGAAACCGGTGTTTCCGCTGACTCCTGGCAGGATCTGGCTCGGCGCCGGGTACACGGCGTTGGCCGTCAGCACCGACCACCTGCCGTTGATGAGCACGTGGATGTCAACGGACTCGCTCAGCGCGTCGGGATCCGCTGCCCAGCCCCACAGACTCACAGCTCCTGTTGAGGCAGTCACGTCTTTGAGCTCTCCGGCCGGGGACCCGTCGGGTACGACGACGGTGCGGCACGTCAGAGTGAGATTCGCGCCCTGGCCCTGATTGACTGCGTACACGCAGACTTCATGGCTGCCTGGCGTGGCGGGGATGGAGCCGCCGAAGCCGTGATTCCCGCCGTACTCGGGGAAAACCGCTGCGGACCCAGCGTTGGGCGCATTGGCGGTCAGAACCGTCCACGCGTTGTCGACGCTGACGTGCACCTGGATCGGGGCGGTGCCGACGGTGGGGTCGAGGGCCCAGCCCCAGAGGCTGATGGTGTTTGTCTCGGTCCACAACTCCTTGACCTCGCCGAACGGCGATCCGGCCGGGAGGGTGGTCTTGCCAAACCAGTCCGTGTACATGCGCCAGAAGTTGCGGTTGCCGTAGGCACCGCAACTCGGCGCAGAGCCGTAGAGATTGGCCAGTGATGCAGCATTCGGCTGATACGGGGTGTAGTAGTACAGCGCCGCGGTCGCCTTGTTCATGATGCGGACCGGGCTGCTGCCACAGGCTTCGTTCGGATTGAAACGAACGTTCGACACCTTGCCCACCGGGTACCACGTGAAGTGGTTGCTCGTGCCCGGCGGGTTCGCATAGCGCTTGAACTGCCAGGCTGCGCGGTACGTCTGGTTGTACAGCCCGCTGTACGCGGGGTCGCACCATCCGGGCTGCGCCGTGTTGTCCGGGCACGCATAGCCCATTGCCCTGTCGAGGCGCGCAGCGGACGGGGAGCGGTGGGAAACGAGTCCCTGCTCTTTCTCCAGATTCACCAGGAGCGCCTTCGCGCTGATGCCGCAGGCCTGCTGCACCTTGAAGATGATCTGGGCCGCGCTCTCGGCCGCGGCGCCGCTGTACGCCGCGCACATCGCGTCAGCCGGCCGAGAGGTCGTGTCCACACGAATGACGTTCAGACAGTTCGAATTCTCGCACGAGCCGATCCGCGCCTGGAGGAAGTTCTGGATCTCCCCGGCGTTCATGGCAGCTCCGTCGTAGAAGAGCTCGTCACTGATGATGTACCCGGGGTCGAACTCGGACGCGTTAGCGGCCTCGGCGGGTTCCGCGTACTGCACGATTCCTGCTACGACGAGCAGGCTCAAGAGCACCGCCAGTGCAGATCGAGTCGTTCTCAGCCGTACTCGCATGCTCACGCCAATCCGTTTCGCGGCGCATTGCGCCGTCCCCTCCCCCACGGTACACACAAAGCGGATTGCCACCTAGCACCCAGCCCCCGATGGACGCGCGGCACGGTGGAGCGGAGCCCTTTCTAGAGGGCCTTGATACGGCGCTTGGCCCCGGCGACGATCTGCCGCGGTCGGGCGAGGATATGACGGATCCGTTGCACGAGTCGGAAACTCTTACTGATGTGGATCTCGTGAAGCTGGCGGGCAGCTTCGTCGTTGTTGTTCGTGATGTACACGCGTCGGTCGCGAATTCTGGCGATCTGCCCGACGGGGAGCAGCTGCGGGGCGTTGTCGAGGCGGTCGATCACGCGCTTCTCAGACCGCATCCACTGCTCCCGGGAGTGGCTCGTGTATGACGAGGACCCGCCCTCCCAGCGCCGGTAGATGCAGGTGAGCGCATCTATGCTGTGAACCCCGAGCGTCAGTGATCCCTGCAGAATCACGTCCCAGTCCTCGCAGACATCGAGTTGCTCGTCGAACGTGAGCCCGAGCGAACTGAACAGGTAGCGGGGGAAGGCAACGCTCATGAACGGCGAGTGGTTGACGTCGAGGTGATCGAGCTGATCGAAGGACTTGGCGTACGCTGCGTTCGGCCACGTGGAGGTTCGGAAGCCCAGCTCTCCCTGAGGCCAGGTCTCGGGCGCGGCGTTCTGCGTGGCCGCGATCGAGCGAAGGAGTTTCCCGTGCCCGACCTCGGAAGCTATCAGGAATTCTTCGACCCAGTTGGCGAAAAGCACGTCGTCGTCGTCGAAGACCGCGACATAGCGTCCGCGAGCCAGGGACAGACCGCGGTTGAGGGGTGTCGCTCGACCTCCACCCTCCACCTCCACGATGCTGATCCGGGAACGGAACGACTCGACCTGGTTGTCGACGGCGTGGCGGAGCTCGACCAGGTCGTCCGCCTCGGCCCCGTGCGCCAGCAAGATGATCTCGAAATCGGTGGAACTCTGCGCGGCGAGGCACAGCAGAGCGTCTTTGAACGGTTCGAGGCGGCGTCCCTGAGTGCGCATGAGCACGGTGAGGAACGGACCTGATGAATCGAGTTCGCTGAGCAGGACTTCGCGCGCGGTGTCGAGTGCCGCAACGAACTCGCTGTTCGCACCGTCCCTGCGCGCAAGGTTGTCGAGGAAGAGGAGCAGCGAGGATTCACTGACGGCCGGCTGGGCGTCGGTTGTATCAGTCATCGGGTTGTTTCCGTTCAAAAGCGGTGCACCGCGTAGTTGCCGTTCACGAACTCGGCCACCGAATGGTCGGCGTCGATTTGCGCTGGGGTGGTGTTCGTAGCGACGCGACGCCGGTACTCGGCAACGGCCCTGATGACACCGGAATCACGGTCGAGATCCAGTTGTGCGAGAAGGCTCTCGACGAGGTCGTCGCGGGAGTACTTGTGGGCGAGGAGCAACGCTGCCTCGGCGGAGTAGTAGACCTCGGCGGAGCTTGCGGGCCAATCGGCCGATGACGTCAACCGCTTGTCATGGAACAGCCGCGCCGCCGGTTCGAAACGCACGCGATAGCCGGCGATTCGGAGACGCCACGAGTAGTCCACGTCGTCGCAGTAGAGGAAGAAGGTCTCACTGTCGAAACCGCCGACCTCGTCGAATACCTTGCGGCTGGTGAGCGCGCATGCCGTCGAGGCCCAGCTGGTGTCGCCCGTGGCCTCTTCGAAGTCCTTGGGGTGTTCGACCGGTATCTGGCGGGACTCGACGATACCCACGTTCTCGTCCATCGCACCGAGCAGACTGGACAGCGTGTCGAACGCCATGAGCGCGTCGGGGTTGAGGATCACAATGAGACGCGAGTCCCCGCCCTCGGCGAGGGCATTGTGTCCAGCCGCGGATCCAAGGTTCTTGCCGAAATGACGATAGGAGAGCACCCCGCCGGCCTTTTCGACGTGATCGCGGATGGCCTGCTGGTCATCGGCGCTCAATACCGGCTCCGGCGAGCAGTCCCCAAGCACCAGGCGCCAGTCGCCGAGCAGCCCTTCCGACCGGGCGAACCGCGCCGAGTTCGCGGAGAACTCCGCGCCTCTCACGATCTCGCTGGGGTCGTTCAGATAGATGACCGACTGGATGTCGACACTCGGAAGACTTGCTTGGCTCACGGCTTTTCCTTCTGGATCCACTCTTGCAGCGAGGCGATGCCGTCGGCCAGCGACCATTCGGGGGTCCACCCGAGGTTCCCCGCTGCCGCGTCGACGGTTGCCGACGCACTGCGCACGTCACCGTCGCGGTAGCGACCGTTCACCACCGGGGTGGGAGCTCCGTAGTAGCGCGCGATCACGGAGGCCATCTCCTCGATCGTGGTCGCGATGCCCGATCCGATGTCGACGGGCGCACGCCCGACCTCGGGTCCGGCAGAGATCGCGGCGACGAAAGCGGATGCGACGTCGTCGATGAACACGAAGTCGCGAACAATGCGACCGTCCTCGTACAGCGGAATTGTTTCCAGCGCACGGGCCAGCTGGGAGAACAACGAGACGATGCCGGTGTAGGAGTTGGTCAGGGACTGACCCGGTCCGTAGACATTCTGCAGTCGCAGGATCGTTACCGGCACATCCCGCGCTGCCCCCCACGCGTTGAGGATGTGCTCCTGAGCGAGCTTGGTTGCTCCGTACACGCTCGTCGGCGCGGGGACCGTCGTGATCGCGGAGCTGGGGAGCGGGTGCGCTTTCGGGAAGTCCCACTGTCCGGCCTCGAACTGTGCGTGAGACCGCTGGCCGGGAAGGTAGATCTCGCCGGATTCCTTCTCCCAACGACCCTCTCCGTATACGGCGCGGCTGCTTGACAGAAGAACGTGCGCGGGCAGGTGTCCGGACCGTCCGAAGGCGTCCGTCATCTCGGTGGTCCCGACGACGTTCACGCGGGAGTGGCGACTCGCCTCGTCGAGCGATTGTGCGGTGCCGGTCTCGGCAGCGAGGTGGATGACGATGTCGGGCTGGAAGTCGGACAGAACCGAGTCCCATACCGCCGGATCCGTGACGTCCCCGACGATCAGCTCAGCATCAGGGTGCAGGTCGACCGGGCGACCGGGTGTGCTGTGGACTTGAGGGTGCAGGGAGTCGAGGACGACCCATCGCTCCGAGGTCTGAGCAAGCTTGTTGGCTAGAGCGCAGCCGATAAAACCTGCGCCCCCGGTGACCAGAACTTTACCGATTTTCACTTTCATCTTCCTTGCGTATCGCTACTCTCGGGCCGGGTGCGCGGTGGTTCACCCGCGCAGCCACCGGCTCGAGTCGACTTCGAAAATATCCTGACCAGTATGAGATGCCGCGGCCGGGACCCCAGTCCTTCAGAGCCATGGCCCGCTTTTCAACAAGGTGCCAGCTTAGCCACGCGCAGACAAAGGCAACAATCAGCGCGATAGCGACGAATGGTGCGACGCCGAGCCGGTAGACGCCATAGTACGCGAGCATTTGTTGAACAAGGAATCCGTAGATGTAGATCCCATAGGAATAGTCGTTCTTCGCGCCGATCCACTGCAGTCGACGAGGGAGCATCGCCGCCACGTAGAGCACGGCATACGTGCCCGCGATCGCGCCGAGCACGGAGAACCCGCCGTAGCGGAGGGTCAGCGCGGTCACCACTATGGCGAATATGCCGAGCCCATGTCCGAAGGGGATCTTGCTGGAGTAGACCGCGATCGTGGCTCCGACGAGGAAGACGAGCAGCAGCGGGGGTCGCTGGGGATCACCGAGGAAGGGGATGTATGCGGCCAGTGCCGCAGGGTTGGTGATCGAGATCAGTTGCACCGCCACCATGAACACTGCCAGCGCGGGAATGACCAGCTTGGCCTTGGTGACGATGCCGAACGCGACGAGCACCGCGACGAGCAGATATGCCTGCCATTCGTAGAGAAGGCTCCACAGCGATCCGTTGAGAACCGACCCCGCGCTTTCGCCGTAGGGCGTGGTCGTCGCGAAGATGTCATGGATCGCGTAGGTCCCGATCTCGAGCGTCCAGTTCCGGGTGAAGTACTCGAGCGGCCCGCCTGCGACCGCCCAGTACGAGCCGAGGGCGTTTCCCTCGAGCACCCAGAAGACCGGGCCGACGAGAAGCGCTGACACCGCCAGGAGAACCCAGTACGCGGGGAATATCCTCAGGATCCGCCGCCACATGAACTGCACGACGTCCGTCGACATTCCGCTCTTGGTGATGAGGTAGCCGCTGATCGCGAAGAAACCGAGAACGGCGATGCTTCCGAGCGACGCCTGCCCGCGTGTCCTGTCCCACATGGGGTCGTGCCCGAAGCCGCCGAGCGGATACGCGTGGTCGACGATGACCAGCGCGGCGAATATGAGCCGGAGCACGCCGAGCGAGTTCCGGTGACCCGCAAGCGCCGTAGAGATTGACCTCGTGCTCCCGACGGCGGCCCGGATCGTCCGGTCGTCGGTGGGTTGTGTGGTCACTGCTGACTGCTTTCTCTTATCTGTCGAGACCTCGCGGCAGTGGACTATGCGCGTGTGCAGCGCGTCACTTCTGGGCTACGAGTGCTGACAGGTAGGTGCCGTAGCCGCTCTTGGCGAGCGGAGCCGCCAACTCGCGAAGGTGCGCGTCGTCGATCCAGCCCGCGCGCCAGGCGATCTCCTCGATGCAGCCGATCTTGAAGCCCTGGCGGTCCTCGATCACGCGCACGTACTCGGAGGCCTGCATCATCGACTCGAACGTGCCGGTGTCGAGCCAGGCGGTGCCACGGTCGAGCACCTGCACGCGCAGCTTGCCGCGCTTGAGGTACTCCTCGTTCACCGTGGAGATCTCGAGCTCGCCGCGCGCACTCGGCTTGATCGACTTGGCGATCTCGATCACGTCGTTGTCGTAGAAGTAGAGGCCGGGAACCGCGTAGTTGCTCTTCGGCTCGACCGGCTTCTCCTCGATGGAGAGGGCGTTGAAGTCGTCGTCGAATTCGACGACGCCGTAGGCGCGGGGCTCGGCCACGTGGTACGCGAAGATGAGCGCACCGTCGATGTCGACGTTCTTGCGCAGGTTCGAGCCGAGGCCGGCGCCGTGGAAGATGTTGTCGCCGAGTACGAGCGCAACGGACTCGTCGCCGATGAACTCCTCGCCGATGATGAACGCCTGGGCGAGCCCGTCGGGCGACGGCTGGGTCGCGTACTCGATCTTCACGCCGAGCTGCGAGCCGTCGCCGAACAGCGCCCGGAACTGGTCGTTGTACTCCGGCGTCGTGATGATCAGGATCTCGTTGATCCCGGCCATCATCAGCGTGGAGAGGGGGTAGTAAACCATCGGCTTGTCGTAGATCGGCATCAGCTGCTTCGAGATGCCCTTGGTGATCGGCCAGAGCCGCGTGCCGGAGCCGCCGGCGAGAATGATTCCGCGCATGATGAGTTACTTTCCTGCTGTGTTCAGAGAGTCGTAGTAGGCGCGCATCGCGTCCCAGGTGGGCAGCAGGCCGGCGGCCTCCGCCTCACGGAGTGTCGGTGCATCCGTGTCCTTCGGCGAGAGGAGCGCCTCGCCCGCCTCCTCGGGGAATACCAGTCCGATGTCGGCGTCGAGGGGGTCGATACCGTGCTCACCGGTGGGATTGTAGGTGTCGGTGACGAGATAGCTGACGGTCGCACCCTCGGTGAGCGCAACGAAGGCGTGGCCGAGCCCCTCGGCGATGTAGATCGCCTTGCGGTCGACGTCGTCGAGGCGCACCGAATCCCACTGGCCGAAGGTCGGCGATCCGACACGGATGTCGATCACGAAATCGAGAACCGCTCCGTGCGCTGCCATGACGTATTTGGCCTGCCCGAGCGGCACGTCGGCGAAGTGGATGCCGCGAACCACACCCTTCTTCGAGACCGACAGATTCCCCTGCCGAAGCGCGAGGGGGTGGCCGACAGCCCCTTCGAGTTTGTCGAATCGGTACCACTCGAGAAACACCCCGCGGTCGTCCGCGCGCTGCACGGGAGTGATCTCGTAGGAGTCTGGGATGGAGAGTTCACGGATTTGCACGTGTTGAATCCTAACTGGAATGGTCTAACTGGCGGGTTGGACGAGGTCTCGAAGGATGTCCTGCGCCCCGAGACCGTAGCGCGTGTAGCCTTTTTTGCGAGCCTCGCGCAGTACGGGGCGGATGCGACGGAGCCGGCTCTCGGGGAGCGAGTTGCGAATCCGCTCGTGGTCGAGTTTGCCGCGCGCGCCCTCGAGGAGTGCCGGGGAGACGGCGGCGCCCCACGACTCGAGCCGCTCGACGAGAGCTCGCGAGCGCGCCTCGAGCCGTGCATTGCGGCCGCTGCGGGGTTCGAGCAGACGGCGCACCTTCGCCGCAGGAGACAGGCTGGCGACACCGATCTGGTTGCCGCTGTGCTGGCGGTAGTCGATGAGCGCTTCCCGGCTCATCGCCATGCTTCCGATCGTCGAGGCGATGCTCGCCAGCCACTCGTCGTGCACCCAGGAATCCGGGAACGGGACTGCCGTCTCGACCAGCTCGCGTCGGACCATGGTTGTTGCGCCCGTCACGAGATTGCGACGCAGCAGGGCTGAGAAGGCGTCGCCCCGCTCGAGGGCCGAGAACTCGTCGTCACTGATCGACAGGGTATCGAACAGGCTCGGTTCGAGCGGCTCGCCGGATTCATCCACCAAGCGGGCGTCGCTGCCGGCCAAGAGGAGGCTGGGTGTTGCAGCGAATAGTGCCGCCATGCGCTCGAGTCTATCCGGGCACCAGACGTCGTCCTGGTCGCAGAGCGCGATCAGGTCGCCGGAGCACGCGCGCAGGGCCTGCTCGAAGTTCTTGGTGACACCGAGGGCGGGCTCGTTGCTGAACACGCGCAGGACTACAGCGCTCGGCTCGACCAGGGCCGTGACCAGCGCCACCGTGGCATCCGTCGACGCGTCGTCGCTCAGCACTATCTCGGACGGCTGCAGGGTCTGCGCGAGGATGCTGCGCACCTGCTCCTCGACGAAGCGCGCTCCGTTGCGAGTGCAGAGCGCCACCGAGATGCTCGGGCTACCAGCGGTCGGTACCACGGGCTACTCCGAGGCGCCAGGGGCCACCGTGTCGAGATAGGCCTTGATCGTCGGTTCGGCAGCCCCGACCTCGAGGAGCTTGCCGTGGCTCAACCAGGCCACGTTGTCGCACATCTTCGACACGGTGCCCATGTCGTGCGTCACCAGGATTACCGTCTTGCCCGCGGTCTTGAAGTCCTCGAACTTCTGCATGCACTTGGCCTGGAAATCGGCGTCGCCGACGGCCAGCACCTCGTCGACCACGAGGATGTCCGGGTCGACGTTGATGGCGACGGCGAAGCCGAGTCGCACGTACATCCCCGACGAGTAGTTCTTCACCGGCTGGTCGATGAAGGCCTCGACACCGGAGAAGTCGACGATCTCGTCGTACTTGCGATCGACCTCCTTCTTCGACATGCCGAGGATGGAGCCGTTGAGGTAGATGTTGTCGCGACCGGAGAGCTCGGAGTGGAATCCGGATCCGACCTCGAGCATCGCGGCCATCGAGCCGAAGTGCGAGATCTTGCCCTTGTTCGGCTGGTAGATGTTCGCAAGGCACTTGAGCAGCGTCGACTTGCCGGAACCGTTGCTGCCGATGAGTCCGAAGGTTGAGCCCGCGGGCACGTCGAAGCTGACGTCGTCGAGTGCCCAGAAGTCCTCGTGCACGCTGCGACGGCCGCGCATGATCGTGGCCTTGAGGGTCTGGTTGCGCTCGTGGTACATCCGGAAGCTCTTGCTTACGTTGTCGACCCGTACGGCGATGTCGGTCACAGTGCCTCCGCCAGTTTCTTCTCGTTGCTGCGGAAAATGATGATGCCGACGAACAGGCTCACCACGGCCCAAACGGCGCAGATGAGCCACTCGGTGAGGTCGGGCCAGCGGTTGTCGTAGAGGAGATTGCGGAACACCTCGACGAAATGCACCATCGGGTTGAGGTTGTAGACGAACTCGATGGTGACGTCGGTGCCGAGCAGGCCGCCGTGCGCCTCGGACTGGGTGGTGATCAGCGACGACGGGTAGATGATCGGCGTGAGGTAGAGCCACATCTGCAGGATGATTCCGAGGAACCACTGGGTGTCGCGGAAGTAGACGTTCGCGATCGACAGCATGAGCGCGATCCCGGCGGCGAATACGGCCAGCAGGAACATGATCACGACCAGGAGAGGCAGCCATGGCAGCACGAACCCGCCGATGATGGTCAGCACGATGAGCAGCACTGCCATCTCGAACAGCCAGTTGTAGATCGAGGATCCTACGAGCGATAGCGGCAGCACGATGCGAGAAAAGGAGACCTTCTGAATCAGGCCGGCGTTCGCGATCAACGAGTTGGCACCCGAGGTGACCACGTTGGCGAAGAATGTCCAGGGCAGCAGGGCGCAGAGCAGCCAGACGGCGAAGACGTCGAGTCCGCTGGGATCGCCGGGCTCGGGCTCGACACGCAGGATGAACGCGAACACGATCGTGTAGATGAGCATGAGCGCGAGCGGGTTGGCCAGCGACCAGAGCTGACCGAAGATCGTTCGCTTGTATTTTCCGCGGATCTCACGCAGCGTGAGATTCGCAAGGAGCTCTCGGGAAGAGAGCATTTCCTTCAGGTAGTTCATTGCACCTCAATACGGACTGGGCCTAGAGGCCGCAGATCAATCTAGCGTAGAACTATGCTTAGGGTCTCTATGGCCTCCCCCATCACACCCGACACACAGCCGCGCGCCGCCATCGTCACCGTGAGCTACGGCTCAGCGGACGTGCTCGCCGGCTTCCTCGAATCCGTGCACGACGTGAGCGTCGACCCATTTGTCGTCATCGTCGCCGACAACAAGCCCGAGGGCGATCCGGTCGTCGAGGGACTCGCGAAGCAACACGACGTGGATTATCTGCCGTTGCACGCGAACCGTGGCTACGGCGGGGCAATCAACGCCGCAGTCGAATCCCTACCGGCATCCGTCGACTGGATCCTCGTCAGCAACCCGGACGTGAGCCTCACCCCCGGCGCTCTTGATACCATGATCGCCGTCGGCGACGCGGACGACACGGTCGGCTCCGTCGGACCGACGATCCTGACCGCCGAGGGCGAGATATACCCGTCCGCGCGATCCGTTCCTTCTCTGCGCACCGGCATAGGCCACGCCCTCTTCGTGAACATCTGGGCGGGCAACCCGTGGACCAGTGCCTATCGCAACGGGTCCAAGTCCTCGGTTGAGCCCCGCGACGCCGGCTGGTTGTCTGGTGCATGCGTGCTCGTGCGCCGCAGCGCGTTCACAGAGCTCGGCGGTTTCGACACGGGCTTTTTTATGTATTTCGAAGACGTAGATCTGGGCTATCGCCTCGGCAAGCTGGGCTACCGCAACGTGTACGAGCCCTCGGCGCAGGTGGTTCACACCGGTGCGCATTCGACGACGAGCGATTCCGCCCGGATGGCCCAGGCGCACCACGACAGTGCTCGCAGGTTCCTGAATAAGAAGTACGCAGGCTGGTGGCTGTGGCCTGTGCGAGTGTCGCTCGCAGTGGGACTAGGGCTCCGCTCGCGATTCGTGCGGCGTTCGCTCGAACTCTAGTCCCACCCAGACGGGATCATCCGTCAAGAGCTGCTTATGATTCGCAACCCACTCCGTCGCCATCGCGATCCAGATGCGGGCCGTAGCCGGGCTGCCCCGCATAAATGGGAGCCGCGCTGGCCGCCCGTACCGCCGTGCAGTTCGCGTAATACGGGTCGTTCGGGGCTGACGGCTGCGAAGGCTGAGCGGGCGCTTGACCACCCGGCACCCACACCGTGATCCAATTCGGGGACGGCTCGGCGACGGTGACCTCGAATGGCGCCGGGATCGTGTAGCCGGCGGGGACGGCGCGAGTCTCAATGCAGTGCAGTCCTCCAACGAGAGCGACACCAAAGCCGCCATCCGCCCAGCGGTTCGCTGCGGTCGAGTTCTCCCACACACCGGTACCGGGGCTCGCACACGACCCCTCACTGATGTGCACGGTGACGCCGTTGATCGGACGGCTCCACGCGTCTTTTGCAACGACAGCCCCGGTGACTGCAGGAGTTTGCATGTACGGCCTCGGCACCCACACTGTCACCCAGTTCGCGGATCTGTTCTCCATCGTGAAAAGTACATCGGAGGGCAGAAGATAGCCGCTGGGCACCGAAAGCGTGGTGATGCAGTATTGGCCGGCAGCGAGGCCGATACCGAAGGCCCCGTAGGCGTCCGGTCGGTCAGTCGTGGTCGTGCGCCAGACAGCCGCACCCTCGCAGGTGTCCTGCCGGATCTCCACCGTCACCCCGGGAATCAGTTCGGAATACGAGCCTTTTATGGAGACTGCGCCAGTTCCGATCCCGTCGGCACTGGGCGACTCGGCGTTGGCCGGCCCTGACAACGCCGCCGTGCCGATCACCCCGAGAAGAACCGTGGTGAATACAGCCGAAAGTCGACGCAATTTTGGTGACGAATTCATGGTTTCCATTTCAATGAGTGTGCGAAAACAGCCAAATTCGCGACTTCGGCTGCGGAGTCGATCCTCACTATAGGGGTAAAATAAATATCCGTCAGGTCCGATTCCGCCCTCTCGATTGGGCGCCGCACCGCATTGATTGCTAGTTGTCGTCCTTGTGGGTGTAGGGGATCTGATTCATGACACCCACCATGTCCTCTGTGGCGGCCATCGTCACTCCTGCCGCAGTCATCCTCCGGATGAGATTCCAGTCTCCGGGTTCCCGGACCGTCCAACTCGATTCGTCGTACCGGAAGGCCGAGTTCAACGCACGCAGGTAGATCGAACTTTGGAAGCTGAACCGGCTGATCTCCGGCGGGAAGCTCCAAATAGTGTCGCTGGTCGAATTGATCAGGTTCTTCTGTTCCAAAGCGCCGTAAGCGAGTTCAACTTGCTCGGACCGCGCGATCGCCAACAGTTTCTCGATGTGATCCGCGGTGAAGGAGTCGTCTTCGTCGAGCGGGGCTATCCACTCTCCCGTCGCGAGATTTGCTCCCCTGTTCATCCCTGGGGAACCGGCCACCATCCATCGTGAGTGACGGTCCTCGGGGTAGACATTTCTGCGTGAGAACTCGTCGTAGCGAATTCGCGGATCGCCGAGCTTCTCGATTGCAGCGCGAGTTGCCGGATTAGGGCCGTCGTTGACGACGATTATCTCGAACCTCTGGTATGTCTGGGCGAGCACTGACGCGATCGCAACGTCCATCAGTTCGTCTGTCCGCTGGTAGGACGCGATACGAACGCTGACAAGTGGTTCCTCAACGGCAGTGCTTCGTTTGTAGTCGTCGCTCGCGCGAATGCGTTCGAGCTGGGCCCGCAGGCCTGCGACGTTGTCACGGTCGCTCGTGCGGACCGTCTCTAACCACGCGTCGTGTTCCGAACGCTCGAAAAGAAGCCCTCGGAGCTCCGCCGCTTGTATCGACTGAGTGTCGATAACCTGTGCCTGAGCGTTGACGAGATCCGCGAGCTCGGTCAGCCGGCGAGCGACGTCTGCTGATTCGGATTTACTGGCTGACTCCTGCCGCGAAAGAGAATCCCGGAGCCCCACCAACATTGCCCGAAGCTCAACACCTACGGCGGCGTTGACGATCCGATCGCGCGCTGCGCCCATCTTTCTGGCCATCTAATTGCTCTCACTTTTCAAGATCGTGGACACGATCCGTTCGACGTGCTCCGGGTTCATATTCTGGTGCACCGGAAGTGACAGAATCCGCTTCGCAATGTCATCTGTGGTGGCAAGTTCGCCGATCCGGGCGGCGTCGCGAAGGAAGGGCTGGTCGTGGACGACGGGCGAGTAGTAGGAACGCACTTCCACTCCCGCGGAGGTGAGCTCGAGCCGCGCACGCTCGCGGGCGTCGACACCGTCGAAGATCACGCTGGCGAAGCAGACCGAAGAACGCTCGATGTTGTTGGGGAAGTACACCGACGTGTCGGCAAGAGCACGGCGATACTGTTCGACAACGTCCTGTCTGCTGGTGACGGCTTCGTCGAACGTCTCGAGTTGACGAATTCCGATCGCCGCATTGATCTCCTGGAGCTTGCCGTTCAGGCCGATGTCCGCCGCCCCGTTCCTGTTCCTGAAACCGAAATTTTGAAAGGCCGTGAGGCGGTCGGCCAGCTCGTTGTCCCGGGTGACGACGGCGCCGCCCTCGCCGATAGCGAACGGCTTCGTGGCGTGGAAGGAGAACACCTCGGCGAGGCCTCGCGTGCCCACGGGAGATTCGTCGCTGTACGCGGATCCGAAGCCGGCCGCGGAGTCGATGAGCAGCGGTACCCCGGCATCCGCTGCCAGCGTCTCCCACTCTTCGACCTCTGCATTGCCGATTCCGAAGGTGTTGCAGAGCAGAACGCCCGCAATTGCGAAACCGCCCGACGAGAGGGCACTGCGCGCAGCATCGAGCGACGGCTGGAGGCTGAAAGGATCGATGTCGACCAGCAACGGCTTGTACCCGGCCCAGATAATCGCCTCGGGGCCCGCAGCGAATGTGAACGACGGGACGATCACGTATTTCGTGTCGTCGCCTCGGCCCAGCGTGGAATGCACAAGAGCGAGCAGCCCGACCGTCGCGTTCGCGAATGTGACCGCTCGGTAGCAAGCTCCGACCGTGTCTGCGATCGCCTGAGCGAACCGTCGCTCCATCGGACCGAAGTTGGTGTACCAGTTGGATTCGACAATCGCGTCGAAGTCGCTGGCGATGACGGCGGATGCGGGGAACACCGGCCTGATGAATGGAACGTCAAAGGACATGGAGCCATGCTTCCTGATCGCGAATCTTTCGAGCCGGAGCACCAACGTATATCCCCGGTGTCGTGATGTCGGTGAGAACCACACTTCCTGCGCCGATCACCGCTCCCGCCACAATCGAGACGCCGTTCGACACGGACGCTCCGATCCCGATGAATACGCCTTCACCGATCCGGCAGTTTCCGGCCACGGAGACACCGGGCGAGAGTGTCGCATAATCACCGACCCACGTGTCGTGGCTCACCGTGCCGGCGAGGTTGAGGAGGACGTGCGCCCCCAGCACGGCGCCCGTGCTCACTGCCGCCTGCGGTGCCACCACCGTTCCGGCTCCGAGCACGGCGGAATCGCTCACCCACGAGGTCGCCGACACGAGCGTGCGATAGTTTCTGCCTCCCCAAAGACCGATCAGCTCCCTCCGGAGTCCCGGAGCGCCGACGGCGGCGATGACAGGAACGTCGATCCGCTCCGCCCCGGGATCCGCGATGTCGACCAGGTCTCCCGAGGCGTCATCGAGGAAATCGGACGAGACAGCACGAAAGAGCACGGGGTCTGGAGAGCCGAAGTCCTGGGTCTCGTTCGCCTGCGACCCGTTTCCGAGGAGTCCATACGGCAGCAACATCACTCGAGCATATTCGAGGACTGAAAGCGGATTGCTGACCGGTGGCGCTTCAGCGAGTCGTCTCGCAGACCCGTTCCGTTAGAATCGACCAGCATTGTCCGCTGTTCGCAAGGAATCCCACCCCATGAAAATTCTCGTCACCGGCGGAGCCGGCTTCATCGGCTCCAACTTCGTGCGACGCACGCTGGAAGATGCCTACCCCGGACTCGAGGGTGCAGAGGTCGTCGTTCTCGACGCGCTCACCTACTCGGGCAACCTCGCAAACCTCGCGCCCATCGCCGACTCGCCCCGCTACAGCTTCGTGCACGGCGACATCCGCGACGAGGCCCTGCTCGACAGCCTCTTCCCCGACGTCGACGCCGTGGTGCACTTCGCGGCCGAGAGCCACGTCGACCGCTCCGTGCGCGACGCCTCGATCTTCGTCGAGAGCAACGTGCTCGGCACCCAGAAGCTGCTCGACGCCGCGCTGCGCTCGGGACTGAAGCGCTTCGTGCACGTCTCCACCGACGAGGTCTACGGCTCGATCGCGGAGGGATCGTGGGACGAGGAGCGCCCGCTCGAGCCCAACTCCCCCTACTCCGCGTCGAAGGCCGGCAGCGACCTGCTCGCCCGCAGCTACTTCCGCACCCACGGCCTCAACGTCTCGATCACGCGCTGCTCGAACAACTACGGCCCGTACCACTTCCCCGAGAAGGTCATCCCGCTGTTCGTGACCAACCTCATCGACGACAAGCACGTCCCCCTCTACGGCGAGGGCAACAACATCCGCGACTGGCTGCACGTGGACGACCACACCCGCGGCATCGCGATGGTGCTCGTCGGCGGGCGCGCGGGAGAGATCTACAACATCGGAGGCGGCACCGAGCTCACCAACAAGGAGCTCACCCAGCTGCTGCTCGACTCCACCGGCAAGGACTGGTCGTACGTCGACCGCGTGCAGGACCGACTGGGCCACGACCTGCGCTACTCCGTCGACATCTCGAAGATCCGCTCCGAGCTCGGCTACGAGCCGAAGGTGCCCTTCGAGCAGGGCCTCGCCGAGGTCGTGCAGTGGTACCGCGACAACCGCGAGTGGTGGGAGCCCCTCAAGGAACGCGCCGAGCTCTCCTGATCCGCTTCCCCTCCCTATCCACGTCACCTATACCCGAGGTCGCACCATGAAATACCTGATCGTCGGTTCCGGCGGAATGCTCGGCACCGATCTGACGACGGCACTGGCCGGCCGCGAGGTGACGGCGCTCACGCGCTCAGACCTCGATGTGACGGATGCGTCCGCCGTTCTGGCGGCCGTAGCCGGGCACGACGTGGTGATCAACGCCGCCGCCTACACGAAGGTCGACGACGCGGAGAGCAACGAGGACGCCGCCTACGCCGTCAACGCCACCGGCGCGGGCAACCTCGCCGCGGCGGCGGCCGCGGCGGGCGCCTGGCTGGTGCAGGTCTCCACCGACTACGTCTTCGACGGCTCGGCCACAACGCCCTACGCCGAGGACACCGCGGTGAACCCGGTCAGCGCCTACGGCCGCACCAAGGCCGAGGGCGAGCGCCTCGCACTCGAGGCCAACGGCGACCGCACCTACGTCGTGCGCACCGCCTGGCTCTACGGCCAGCACGGCGGCAACTTCGCCAAGACGATGCTCGCGCTCTCCGCGAAGCTCGACGAGGTCTCCGTGGTCACCGACCAGGTCGGGCAGCCCACCTGGACGCACGACCTCGCCGAGCAGATCGTCGCGCTGCTCGACTCGGACGCGCCGGCCGGCATCTACCACGGCACCGCAAGCGAGCAGGGCAGCTGGTTCGACTTCGCCGCGGCGGTCTTCGCCGGCGCCGGACTCGACCCGGCGAGGGTGAAGCCCACCGACAGCTCGCAGTTCGTGCGCCCGGCACCACGCCCCGCCTACTCCGTGCTCGGGCACGACGCCTGGACGCGGGCGGGGCTCGCCCCCATGCGCGACTGGCGCGTGGCACTGACCGAGGCCTTCGCCACCGGAGCGCTCAGCGCGTCATGACCACGATGCGCGTGATCGTCGACGACGTGCTCGCCCCGACGCCCGGGTCATCGCGCTACTCCTACGAACTCACGCGCTCGCTGATCGACTTCGCGCCCCCCGGCTGCTTCGTCGAGGGCGTCGTCTCCGCCTCCACCGACGCGCAGTACGCGGAGCTCGAGACGCTGCTGCCCGGCCTCGCCGCGCTCTACAAGACCTCTCTGGCCAGGCGCGAGCTCTCGGCGGCCTGGCAGCACGGCTTCACCAAGATCCCCGGCGGCGGCATGATCCACGCGCCGAGCCTGTTCGCGCCGCTCGGGCGCCACGACCGGGTCAGCGACAGGGGCCAGCAGATCGTGGTGACCATCCACGACGTCGCCGCCTGGACGCAGCCCCAGACCCTCTCGCCGAAACGCGTCGCCTGGCACAAGGCCATGGCCAAGCGGGCGCACAAGTACGCGGACGCGGTCGTCGTGCCCACCCACGCGGTCGCCGACCAGCTCTCCGAGATCCACGACTTCGGCGGTCGCCTGCAGATCATCGGCGGCTCGGTCGGCTCGACACTGCGGGTCCCGTCCGACCCCCGGGCCGTCGTCGAGCGCCTCGCCCTCCCCTCGGAGTACCTGCTCGTGATGGGCGCCCACGACTCGGACGACGGCATCGTCGAGGCCTTCGCGGCCATGGCCCTGCCCGAGGCTCCGCGCATCCCGATCCTGGTGGTGGCCGGCGACGAGATCGACGGCCACGCCCTCATCACCGCGTCGATGGAGACCGGCCTCGCCGAGGGGCGCGTACGCCAGCTCCCCCGTTTGAGCGACGCGGAGCTCGCCGTGGTGCTCGACCGCGCGCGGCTGCTGCTCTTCCCCAGCCTCGCCGACGGCTTCGCCCTGCCCGTGCTGCAGGCCTTCCACTTCGGCACACCGGTGGTGCACTCCGACGCGCCCTCGGTGCTGGAGACCGCGGCCGACGCCGGCATTGCCGTGGCCGCCGGCGACGCCGCTGCGTACCCCCGCCTTCTCGCGGATGCGGTGGGCCGGGTTCTCGACAACGACGCACTGACCACGCAGCTCGCCGTCTACGGCCAGGACCGCGCCGGACTGTTCAGCTGGCAGACGACCGCCGAGCGGGTCTGGCAGCTGCACGCCGAGCTGTAGTCGACGGGGCGACGGCGCGATGCCCCGGCGCGGCGCGACTACGGCGCGGGCGTCGCGGCCGGCTCGGCGAGGGTGCCGGCCACCAGCTCGCGCACGTCGTCGAAGTTCGGGTCCTCCACCTCCACGCCGTTCGCGGGGATGAGCTCGAGCGACTTCACCGGCAGCGCGCGGGTCTTGCTCGCAAGGTCGACGAAGTAGCCGAGGGCCGCCCGCGGCACGTCGGTGCTCACTACCTGCGCCCCCGCCTCGGCGACGGCCTGGAACTTCGTCAGCACGTTGGCCGGCTCGAACTGCGCCAGCACCGCCTCCTGCACGTCGCGCTGCCGCACCATCCGCTCATAGTCCGTCATGTTGTAGCGCGTGCGGGCATACCAGAGGGCGGTGACGCCGTCCATGTGCTGCTCGCCGGCCTCGATCGTGTCCACGACCGGTCCGCCGTTGATGCCGATCGGCAGCTCCTCGGGAACGGTGATGGTGATGCCGCCGAGCGCGTCGATGAGGTCGCTGAAGCCCTGCATGTCGATGAGCACGTAGTACTGCAGCGTGAGGCCGAGCACGCCCTCCGCGGCGTCGCGCATCGCCTCGACGCCCGGGTTGCTGCCGCTCGCCTCGGCGTCGGGGTAGAGGTCGGGGTGCTCCTCGCCGTATGTGTAGAGGTAGCTGATCAGGCAGTCGTCGCCGCAGTCGTAGCCGTCGGGGAACGGCTCGTAGAGCGGGGACCCCTCGGAGAAGGGCGAGTACTCGAGGTTGCGCGGGATGCCGATGACGGTGGCCTGCCCGGTGGACGCCTCGATGCTCACCACGGAGATGCTGTCGGGGCGCAGGCCGAGGCGGTCGGGGCCGGCGTCGCCGCCGAGCAGCAGGATGTTGTAGCGGCCGTCGATCGGGTTGGCGGCCTTGCCTCCGGCGAAGATCGCGGAGATCGCGTCGCGGGTGGAGCCGGCGACGGTGACGCCGTAGTTGGCCGTCGATGCGACCACCACGAGCACCGTCACGGCCAGTCCCGCCACGAAGAAGCGCGCGAGCGGCTCGACCCGCACCAGGCGGGTGAGCCGGAGGGTGTCCACGGTCAGCACGACCCAGAGCACCGCGTAGAAGACGAGCAGCACCTGCACGAGGGTGAGAGCGACGACGTTGGTGCCGATCGCGTAGAGCACGGGCTTCGCGAACAGGAAGAGCAGAAGCGTCACGATCGCGAGGACCCAGAGCACGAAGGTCGAGACGATCCCGAAGCGTCCGACGCGGCGGTCGCCGGCGAGCAGCTGCGCGGATCCTGGCACGAGGATGTTGATTCCCACGAGCCACCAGGCCCGCTTCGTCATCAGCGGTCTGGACCTCGTGTCCGGGAAGCGGACGGGACTGCCGATGCTCACAGTCGGGAGGCGAGCGCCGCGTTCTTGTCGGCGACGAGCTGCTCGAGGCTCTTCGCGTAGTCGGCGAGTCGGCCGGCGAGGGCGTCGTCGCCCGTGGAGAGGATGCGCGCGGCCAGCAGGCCGGCGTTGCGCGCGCCGCCGATAGACACGGTGGCCACCGGCACGCCGGCGGGCATCTGCACGATCGACAGCAGGGAGTCGAGGCCGTCGAGCTTGGCGAGGGCCACCGGCACACCGATCACGGGGAGCGTGGTGACGGCGGCGAGCATGCCGGGCAGGTGGGCTGCTCCCCCGGCGCCGGCGATGACCACCTTGAGGCCGCGGTCGCGGGCGGTGCGCCCGAACTCGATCATCCGCTCGGGGGTGCGGTGGGCGGACACGATCTCCACCTCGTGGTCGATTCCGAAGTCGGCCAGGGCGGCGGAGGCGTCCGCCATGACGGTCCAGTCGGAGTCTGAACCCATTACTACGGCTACGAGGGGAGAAGGCACGGAGACAATCGTAGGTGTCAGTCGTCGAAGAACGCGGCTGCGGCACGCGCACGGTACACAGCATCGTCGAGGTCGTCGCCGCCGGAGGTGACGTGGCCGACCTTGCGGCCGGGGCGCGGCGCCTTCTCGTAGAAGTGCAGCTTCACCGTCGGCTGCTCGGCGAGGGCCACCTCGTAGCGGTCGGTGATGCTCCCCTCGAGCGGGCCGCCGAGCACGTTGACCATCACACTCCAGTCGTCCCGGCAGCCGGTGGCGCCGAGCGGGAGGTCGAGCACGGCGCGCAGGTGCTGCTCGAACTGGCTCGTGGTCGAGCCGTCGATGCTCCAGTGGCCGGTGTTGTGCGGGCGCATGGCCAGCTCGTTGACGAGCAGGCGGTCGTCGGTGGTCTCGAACAGCTCGACCGCGAGCACCCCGGTGACCCCGAGCGACTCGGCGACCGTGGTGGCGATGTCGGCGGCCACGTCGGCGATGCGGCCGGCCGAGTTGGGGGCGGGGGCGATCACCTCGGCGCAGACGCCGTCGCGCTGCAGCGACTCCACAACGGGCCAGTAGGCGATCTCGCCGCTCGGCCGGCGGGCGACGAGCTGCGCGAGCTCGCGGCGGAACTCGACGAGCTCCTCGACGAGCAGGGTCTCGCCCTCCGCCGCGTCGAACCAGTCCGCGGCATCCGCTGCATCGCGCACAACCCGCACGCCCTTGCCGTCGTAGCCGCCCGTGGCGGTCTTGAGCACGCCGGCGCCGCCGTGGTCGGCGAGGAATGCGGCGAGCTGCTCGACGCTGTCGACCCCCGCCCAGTCGGGCACGGGCACGCCGAGCTCCGCGAGACGGCGACGCATCGAGAGCTTGTTCTGCGCGAACTCCAGCGCGTCCGGGCCCGGCTGCACGTTCACACCCGCCGCGACCAGCTCGCGCAGCACGGCCTGCGGCACGTGCTCGTGGTCGAAGGTGAGCACGTCGACGGTTCGGCCGAAGGCGAGCACGTCGTCGAGGCTGAGGTGGCTGCCGAGGGCGGTGACCGCGAGGTGCGCCGGCTCGCCCGCGGTGACCGCGAGCACGCGGATGTCGAGGCCGAGGTTGATCGCTGCGGGGATCATCATGCGGGCCAGCTGGCCGCCCCCGATGACGCCGACGGATTTCGACATGACTTCGTCTCCTGCTGTTGGAACGCCTCGGGTGCAGCTGAGGCGTTGGGCGGAGGTGTGCCGGATAGACTTCCACCTCGGTACACCTATTCTCGCTCACCCCGGAGGGAAGCATGCGCGGCCTCCTGGCACAGTTCGGCCGCTTCGGTGTCGTCGGGCTCGGCGGGCTCGCCATCGACCTGGGCGTCTTCAACCTGCTGCGCCTCACCGTGCTCAGCCCGGAGGAGATGCACGAGGGGCCGGTGATCGCCAAGATCATCTCCACCTCGCTGGCGATCATCGCCAACTGGCTGGGCAACCGCTACTGGACCTTCGGCGAGCGCCGGCGGCCGCACTGGCTGCTCGAGGCCGTCGAGTTCGGCCTGGTGAGCGTCGGCGGACTGCTCATCGCCCTCGGCTGCCTCTGGGTGTCGCACTACGCGCTCGGCTTCACCTCGGTGCTGGCCGACAACATCTCGACGAACGTGGTCGGGCTGGCGCTCGGCACCGCGTTCCGCTTCTCCTTCTACCGGCTGTGGGTGTTCGGGGAGCACCGCACGGCGGCCCCCGACCCCGTCGAGGCGCGCCAGAAGGCCTAGCGCACGCCCCAGATGGTGGTCTCGTCGGGCGCCGCGGACTGCTCCTGCTGGCGCCGGGCGGCCACCGGGTTCTGGCTCAGCTCCATCAGGTCGTGCAGCGCCGCCTGCACCAGGTCGGCGCCGGGCACGTCGCGCAGCACCACCGGGTGGTCGAGGCCCGTGTTGATCAGCACGTCACCGCTGCGGAACAGGCTCTGCAGCGCGTGCTTGCGCACGGTGACGTCGTAGCCGCGGCTGTGCAGCAGCTCCTGGCGCACGCGCACGAAGAAGCCGCTGCGCAGCACGACGCGGCGGGTGGTGATCGTGTAGTGGCGGCCGAGCCAGGCCAGCAGCGGCAGCAGCCAGAGCAGCAGGGCCAGCAGCAGCGCGGCGCCGAGCACGGCGAGGTTCTGCCACGGCTCGTCGAAGCTGCCGTAGAAGTAGCCGGCCGCACCGAGGATGGCGATGAGCGCGAGGCTCGGCCAGAACAGGGCGCGCCCGTGCGGACGCAGCCGCGCTACGACTGCCTCGGGAACCCGGGTCTCTGGTGTGGACATCTGTTATTCATACCGCAGATGCGTGACGTCGCCCGCGGCGACAGCCACAACCTGCCCATCGAGTGAGCGGCGCACCTGCAGACGGCCCGAGCCGTCGATGCCCACGGCGGTGCCGACGAGGTCGTCAGCGCCGGGCAGCTCCACCTTCACCTGTGCGCCGATAGTGGTGCAGAGCTCGGCGATCCGCCCGGCGATCCCACTGCCCACCGGGTCGGCGCCGAGGCGCACGAAGTCGGTGTACAGCTCGCGCAGATTCTCCAGATAGGAGCTGAGCACCGCGTCCGCCAGCTCGTCGCCGCTCATCCGCGCGCCGCTCAGCGAGAGCGAGGTGGAGACCGGGGTGGGCAGCTGCTCGCGGTCGAGCGAGAGGTTGACGCCGGCGCCGATCACCACGGCGTCGCCGGTGGGCAGCAGTTCGGCGAGCAGGCCGGAGACCTTGAGGCCGTCGATCTGCACGTCGTTCGGCCACTTCAGGCCCACGCGGTGCGCGGGCACCACGGTCTGCACCGCGGCCGTCATGGCGACGCCGGCGATCAGCGGCAGCCAGCCGAAGTGCTTCAGCTCGAGCGGCTCGCCTGCCGGGAGCACCGGGCGCAGCAGCACCGAGACCGCGAGGCTCGCGCCGGGCGGGGCGACCCACACTCTGCCGAGCCGGCCGCGGCCGGCGGTCTGGTCGCCTGTGACCACGACGGTGAACTCCGCGGACTCGGCGGCGATCGCCACCAGCTCGTCGTTGGTGGAGCCGGCCGTGTCGAGCCGCACGAGCGTGTCGACCAGGGAGGCGCTGAGGGGAAGATGCATCCCCTCAGGCTACGGCCTGCTGCCGAATGAAGGAGATACCTGCCGTACGGCCCCGCGATCGGCGGGGAGAGGCCGCGCCGGGGCTAGTTCTCCTTCATTTGGCAGCAGCACGGCGCAGGCGCTGGGCCGTGAGCGCGGCGCGCCGCACCGGCAGCCCCACCGCCAGTGCGAGCGCGCCGGCCCGCGAGGTGTCCTCGTCGCCGAAGGCGCGCTTGCGCTCCCAGGCGCGGCGCAGCACCCCGCCCGCGCGCCCGCGCAACGACCGCCGCGGCGCGAGGCGGCCCGCGGCGCGCGCGGCGAGCAGCTCGTCGAGCACACGCGTCCAGTCGCTGTCGCCTGCATCGTGGAAGTAGTTGTCGTCGAGCCATTGGGGCAGCGGATGGGCGAAGCGCAGCGCCACCAGATCGTCGGCGCCTCCGAACAGTCCGCTTCCCTCGAACACGAGGTTGATCAGCCGCGCGCTGACGCCGAACTCGTCGACAGCCAGCACGGGCACGCCGCGCCCGATCGCCTCGATCGCCGCGGTGGAGCTCACGGTGACCAGCGCGGCCGCCGAGTCGAGCGCGTCGGACATCGGCCCGGACGCCACCACAAGGTTGACCGGCACCGCACTGCGCCCGGCAAGCAGGTCGGGGTAGCTGTTCGCCTCGGCGTGGGTCTGGCTCTCGCCGGAGAGGGCCCGCACCTTGAGCACCACACGGTGGCCGGGATTGCGGCCCGCGGTCTCGATCAGGAGGTCCAGCATCCGCTCTCGGTCCTCGACCTCGGCGGGCACGATGGCCTGCACCGCGAAGACGATGTCGGTGCCGCCGGCCACCGGCCGCCGGTCGACGAACGGCAGGGTGGCGAGGGCGAAGCGGAAGTCCCAGTCGCGTGAGCCCGCGAGCACGGCGAACTCTCGCAGCTCGCGCTTGCTGTGCAGCACCATCAGGTCGGCCTGGCCGCGGAACAGCAGCGCCTTGCCGGTGGCCGGGATCGAGATGCCCGGCAGGCCGCTGACCAGAACCGGGCGGTTCTCGAGCGCGGCGAGCATCCGCAGCACGACGGATGCCGCGGGTCCCCGCATCGCGACGATCACCACGTCGGGCAGGTGGTCGAGCACCCGCTGGCGCAGCGCGTCGAGCGTCAGCGACGAGACCTGCGCTGCGGCGATCCCGCTGCCCTCGAGCGCCGCGACGAGCTGGGCGGCACTGGGCGCCGCCGGGGTGGTCACGAGCGCGAGCTCGCGCCGCCAGGAGTCGGGGAGCTGCCCGAGCAGGGCCGCCCCCCACTTCACATAGGAGTCGCTGTCGACGAGGGCGAGTGCTCTCACGCCTGCACTCGGCGGAGCTTCGCCAGCGGCGCCAGCTCGCCGGGGAACACGCGCTTGACGCCGTCGCCGAGCGCCTCCTCCAGCACGCGGATGTCGCGCACCAGCTGGGCGAAGTCGGCCGGCTCCAGAGACGCCGAGTGGTCGGAGCCCCACATGCCGCGGTCGAGGGTGAGGTGGCGCTCGACCACCGTGGCGCCGAGCGCGACGGCGGCGAGGCTGATCTGCAGCTCGCGCTCGTGGCCGGAGTAGCCGATCGGGAGCGTCGGGAAGCGCTCGGCCAGCGTCGGGATCATGCGCAGGTTGGCCTCCTCGCTGGGCATCGGGTACGAGGAGGTGGCGTGCAGCACGATCAGCGGCGAGGCGGCCAGCTCGTGCACGGCGGCGTCGATCTGGTCCATCGTCGACATGCCGGTGGAGAGGATCACGGGCTTGCCGGTTGCGGCGAGCGCGCGCAGCATGCCGATGTCGGTGACGGAGGCCGAGGCCACCTTGTGCGCCACCACGTTGAGGTCCTCGAGGAAGGCGACGGCCGGCTCGTCCCACGGGGAGGCGAACCAGTCGAGGCCGCGCAGGGTGGCGTGGTCGCCCACCTCGATGTACTGCTCGCGGTCGAACTCCACGCGGTAGCGGTAGTCGAGGTAGGTCATGGTGCCCCAGGGCGTCTCCCGCATGACGCTCTTCATGTGCTCGGGTGTGGAGATCTCGGGGGTGCGCTTCTGGAACTTGACCGCCTGGGCGCCCGCATCCGCTGCGACATCGATCATCTGCTTGGCGAGCTCGACGCTGCCGTTGTGGTTGAGTCCGATTTCCGCGATCACGTAGACCGGGTGCCCGGTGCCGACGAGATTGGAGCCGATGGAGATGGTCATGGTGTTTCCTTTGCTGTTGGCATCGCGAGCTCGGCGAGTTCACGGACGGCGGCGTCGCCGCCGCGACGGGTGAGGACCACCCGTGCGGCCGAACGGACGAGAGGGTGGGCGTCGGCGGTGGCGACGGGCCAACCGACGAGGGCGAGGGCGGCGAGGTCGTTGACGTCGTTGCCGAGGTAGGCGATGCGGTCGAGGGCGATCCCGGCGTCGGAGGCCCAGGCACGCAGGGCGCCCGCCTTGTCGTCGACGCCGTGCAGCACCGGCACGCCGAGCTTGCGGGCGCGGGCGGCGACCACCGGGTTCGCCTCGGTAGAGAGGATGAGCACCGGCATCCCGGCCTCGCGCAGCAGGCGCACGCCCATGCCGTCCGACCGGTTGGCGAAGACGTACTCGCTGCCGTCCTGCCCGACGAGCACGCGGTCGTCGGTGTGCACGCCGTCGAAGTCGGTGACCACGGCGTCGACGTCGATCGCGGCGGGGCGGGGGTCGATCGCGGCGGCCAGCGCCGAGGCCAGGGCCAGCTCCTCGACGGTGTCGATCTCGATCGCGTGCGAGGCGTCGACCAGCTCCACCCCCACGGTGCCGAAGAATCGGTAGCCGCCCGCGCGGAAGCCGGCGGCGCGCATCGCGTAGAAGGCGCCGGTCTCCTGGAACTGGGCGTCGCGGTCCTGACGGCGCGGACGGAAGGAGTGGTCGTGATTGACACCGGATGCGCCGTCGTCGCCGAGACGCCACAGGAAGGCGTGCGTCGACGTCGCCGAGAACACGACGTCCTCGCCACCCTGCACGCGCGCGACGGCGCGGTCGAGCGAGGCGGGGTCGATGAACGGCGAGGTGGCCTGCAGGAACACCACGGTGCCGGTGCGCACGCCGGCGGCGTCCAGTGCGTCGAGGGCGTGCAGCAGGGCGGATTCCGAGCTGGACTCGTCGGCAGCGAGCGCGGCCGGGCGGTCGACCACGCGGGCGCCGGCGGCGCGCGCCGTCTCGGCGATGGCCGCGTCATCCGTCGTCACCACGACCTCGTCGATCGACTCCGCGGCCAGCGCGCTGCGCACCGCCCGCACGATGAGGGGGACGCCGCCCACCGCGCGCAGGTTCTTGCCCGGCACGCCCTTCGAGCCGCCGCGCGCCGGGATGATCGCGACCACGGCGCCTGCGGTTCCGATCACTGCTGCCCCATCCCCCGGAGCCACGATTTGACCGCCAGTGTGGCGACGTTACGTCGGCGAAATGACCCGGGAGGCTACGCACGGGTGAACGGAAGGCGACCATCGTGCAAGATTTCGGTGCTCTTTTAGGCGGAACCGTGCGCGGCCCGCTATAAACCCGGCCCAGTAGAGTGAAGTGCGTGACTGCTGACGACTCCAAGCCCGACATGTACACGACCGCGGGCAAGCTCGCCGACCTCAAGGTTCGCTACCACGAGGCCGTGACCGCCAGCGGCGAGGCCGCCATCGAGAAGCAGCACGCGCGCGGCAAGAAGACCGCACGCGAGCGCATCGAGGAGCTGCTCGACCACGGCAGCTTCGTGGAGCTCGACGAGTTCGTGCGCCACCGCACCCACGCCTTCGGCATGGAGAAGAAGCGGCCGTACGGCGACGCCGTCGTCACCGGCCTCGGCACCATCCACGGCCGCCAGGTGGCCGTGTACAGCCAGGACTTCACCATCTTCGGCGGCTCGCTCGGCGAGGTCGCCGGCGAGAAGATCATCAAGGTGATGGACCACGCCATCAAGACCGGCGTGCCCATCATCGGCATGCTCGACTCCGGCGGCGCCCGCATCCAGGAGGGCGTGGTGGCCCTCGGCAAGTACGGCGAGATCTTCCGCCGCAACACGCAGGCCTCCGGCGTGATCCCGCAGATCTCCATCATCATGGGCCCGGCCGCCGGCGGCGCGGTCTACTCCCCCGCGCTGACCGACTTCGTGATCATGGTCGACAAGACCAGCCAGATGTTCGTCACCGGCCCCGACGTGATCAAGACCGTCACCGGCGAGGACGTGGGCATGGAGGAGCTCGGCGGCGCGCTCACCCACAACAAGATCTCCGGCGTCTCGCACTACCTCGCCAGCGACGAGAGCGACGCGCTCGACTACGCCCGCGCGCTGATCAGCTTCCTGCCCGACAACAACCTGGCCGAGCTGCCGGTGTACGACAGCGCGGTGGAGCTCGAGACCACCGACGAGGACCGCCGGCTGAACACCCTCATCCCCGACAGCCCGAACCAGCCCTACGACGTGAAGACCGTCATCGAGCACATCGTCGACAACGGCGACTTCCTCGAGACGCAGCCGCTGTTCGCGCCCAACATCGTCGTCGGCTTCGGCCGCGTCGAGGGCCGCTCGGTCGGCATCGTCGCCAACCAGCCGAACGCGATGGCCGGCACGCTCAACATCGAGGCCGGCGAGAAGGCCGCGCGCTTCGTGCGCTTCTGCGACGCCTTCTCCATCCCGATCATCACCCTGGTCGACGTTCCCGGCTACCTGCCCGGAACCGACCAGGAGTGGACCGGTGTCATCCGCCGCGGCGCGAAGCTGCTCTACGCCTACGCGGAGGCCACAGTGCCCCTCGTCACCGTGATCACCCGCAAGGCCTACGGCGGCGCGTACATCGTGATGGGCTCCAAGCAGCTCGGCGCCGACCTCAACTACGCCTGGCCCACCGCCGAGATCGCCGTGATGGGCGGGCAGGGCGCCGTGAACATCCTCTACCGCAACGAGATCAAGGCCGCCGAGGCGAACGGCGAGGACGTCGCAGCGGTGCGCACCCGCCTCGCCAACGAGTACACCTACAACGTGGCCTCCCCGTTCCTCGCCGCCGAGCGCGGCGAGCTCGACGGCATCATCGAGCCGGCCGCCACACGCGTCGCCATCATCAAGGGGCTGCGGGCGCTGCGCACCAAGCGCGCCACCCTCCCGCCCAAGAAGCACGGGAACATCCCGCTGTGAGTCACGAGACCGACCAAGCGGATGCCGCGCCCGTGTCGTTCACGGTCGTCGCCGGCGACCCCATGCCCGCCGAGCTCGCCGCGGTCACCGCCGTGGTCGGCGCGGTGCTCGAGGAGATCGCCAGCGACCGCGAGCTCGGCACCGTGCCCGGCGTCTCGGCCTGGCAGCGCAGCCAGCGCCCGATCCGCTCGGCGGTCACCCGAGGCACCGGGACCTGGCGCGGCTTCTCCGGCTGAACGGGCTCGAAAGCGAACCATGTTCGTTTCCGTCGCCGAGCGCGGATGAGACTGCTCTCATGCTCCGTGCGAATGCCGCTGTACCCCTGTTTTCCGTTGCAGAACCCGCTATATCCTTGAGACCTCCGGCGGCCCAGACGGTGGGGCACAAAAATGTACCCCTACTGTCCTCCTAAATGACGACTGTGCGCCCGCCCCGCACCCGGCATTATTACTAGTGCTAGGTGTCTCTCATCGAGTTACACCACCATTTGTTAGCCGACTAGGGTAAGCGGGCTAACTCATGGAGGCGAGTCAGGGTGCTATTCGGGTTAGTGCCCTGACTCGGATTTGACGCAGGGCCGGAGCTAGTTCTCCGGTCCTGTTGTCTTTAACCCGCCTGTCGCCCCGGCAGTCGTTGTCTCCCCGATGCCGGGCTTCCATCGGCGCGCTCAGATCGCGCGCGGGATCTCCAGCCAGAGGTCGACCTGGTCGTCGTCGTCCTCGCCGTCCTGCGCGTTCTGCCCGAGCGCGCTGGCCCTGTCGTCGCCGGCGCTCAGCAGCCCGACCACGGTCACCGCGACGGGCGAGCTGTCGTCGGCCGTGCGCACGATGATCTTGTCGGCCGCGCTGTCCCTGATCGCCGCGGCGAGCCGGTTGAGCACCCGGTCGCGGGCCGCCTCGCCCAGCCCGTCGATCCCGCCCTCGTCGAGCAGGGTCACCACGGCGCCCCGCCGCCGCGCCTTCATCACCTGCTCGCGCACCGCGTCGTTGAGCAGGTTGCGGCCGCGGATCTCGTCGCGGATGCCGCCCTCGAGGTTCAGGCACTCGCGGCGCTCCTGGTCGGTCAGCTCCCCGCCGCTCTCCTGGATGCGGCGCAGCATCGGCAGTGCCATCGAACTCGTCTGCCCGAGCCGGAACTGGCGCTCGAAGACGTGGGCCTCCTGCGCCGCCTGCCAGTCGGCGGCCTCGCGCTCGGCGAAGGCGAACCGCCGCGCGTCCTTGCTGGCCTTCGCGATCGAGCGGCTGATCACATTGGAGATCACGACCCAGCTGACGCTGCCGACGACCCCGATGCTGATCAGCGCCTGCGGGCCGGCCCAGACGACCGTCTGCACCACGAGGAACGCCGTGCCGATCCAGGCGAACAGGTGCCGGCGCCGGGTGGAGGTGATGGTCATCAGCGTGCCGACGGCCGCCACGTACCAGGTGGCGTAGCCGTTGCCGCCCTCGCGCTGCGCATCGAGCTCGCCCGTGACGAGCAGGGGCAGCGCCACGACGACACCGACGTTGAAGGCCGCCATCCACATCGGCATGCGCGAGGGTCCGAAGCGCGCCAGGCTCAGCCCGGTCGCGGCCAGGTACAGCACCATCGCCACGATCACCGGCGCGATGGTGTCCGGCCGGTCGAGCATCAGTACGCCGAGCACCACGTGGTACACCGAGAACAGGCCGGCGATGCCGACGATGATGATGCGGGGAACTCCGATGATCACGGCTGGTCCCCCTCGCCGAAGCCGGGCAGGACCCGAGCCGCCGCCGAGGGGCGACGGGTCTCGTCGCGCTTCGGCCAGCGGATGGAGATCACGGTGCCCTCGTTGATGGCGGAGTCGATCTCGACCGCGCCGCCGGCATTGGTGACGCGCTCGACGATCGAGACGCGGAGCCCCATCCGCTCGGCCGGGAGGTCGACGAAGGAGAACCCGACACCGGTGTCCCCCACCTCCACCTCGATGCCGGAGGGCTGCACACCGCGGATGGTGAGCCAGCGGGTGAGGCCGGCGTCCTGTCCGGCGTGCTGGAGGCTGTTCACCATGGCCTGCACCGCGGCCGAGTACACCGACTCCGCCGCCTGGAGCGGGATCGACTGGGCGGAGACGCCGCGGATGCGCACCTCGAAGGGCGCGCTCATGCTCGCGGCCGCCTCGCTGATGCGGCGCTGCACCGACGACAGGCGCACGGTGCTTCCGTCGTCCGGGCTCACCAGGGCGGCCTCGCGCAGGTGGCCGATCGCGTTGGCCGCCATCCGCGAGGCCAGCGCCTTCGACTCGGGCGTGTAGGCGCGCGCCGCCGACAGCAGGGTGGTGAGCACGCTGTCGTGCACGATCGAGTCCACCTGCACGCGCTCGTTCTCTGTGGCGTGGGCGTGCACGGCGAGGGTGTAGCGGTCGAGGGCGGCCGCCTGGGCCGCGTCCACCGACACGGCCGCCTGACGCAGCAGCACGACGAAGAGCAGGATCGCCCCGCCGACGAGGAGGGCGTACACCGACTCGAGCAGCGCCTGCAGCACGGTGGCGCTGCCACCCGGGGCGGTGAGGCGCACCGCGCCGTAGCCGAAGGAGACCACGAAGAGGTAGACCGTCGCGGCCGGGGTGGAGAAGCCGATGGCCGCCGCGGAGGTGGCGATGGAGATGAGGTAGTACAGCCAGTACCGGTCCTCGCCCAGATTCTGCACGTCGTCGATGGCGAAGGGCCAGCTGACCAGCGCGATCAGGAAGAGCAGCGACAGCAGGAGGTTCGCCTGCCTCACCCAGCGCTGCAGCATCGCCGCGACGAACAGCACCACCATGCCCGCGTAGAGCGCGGTCACCATGGTCACGGCCCAGACCGGGTCGGCCGCGGAGACCTGGTCGGCGATCACCGGGAGGGTCTGCACCCCGAAGACCACGCCGAAGACGGCGACAAGGCGCGAGAGCAGCTCCTCGATCTGGGCCTTGCTGATCGGGCTGCGGTTCGCGCCGGGAGAAACGCTGCGGGCGTCCGGAGGGCTAGCGGGCATCTCCGCCGTCTGCGTCGAGTCCGGGGAGGATGCCGTCTTCGACGGCGCGGCGGAGCAGGTCCACCTTGGTCGGAGCGGGGCGCCCCACCTCGACGTACTTGACACGGATGCGGTCGAGGTACTCCCGGGCGGTGGAGTAGCTGATGCCGAGCTGCTGCGCCGCGAGCTTGAGTGGCAGGCCCGAGGCGTAGAGGTGCAGGATCTCGCGCTCGCGCCGGCCGAGCTCCGCCTTCGCGAAGTCGCCGTCGGCATCGATCGCCGTGGCCCACTCGAGGTTGTTCAGCACCTCGCCGCGCGCGACGATGGCCGCGGCGGCGATCACCATGCTCGTGGCGGAGGACTTGGCGATCACGCCGGCGGCACCCGCCGCGAGCGCCTCGCGCACGCTGGCCACCCGGTCGGCGATGCTGTGCACCAGCACGGCGGAGCCGAGGGCCTGCACGCGCTTCACGTTCTCGGTGACCGAGGAGCCGTCGCCCAGCGAGAGGTCGAGCACCACGACGTCGCATTCGCGTCCGTCGAGACCGCTCACCAGGTCGTTCACGTTGGCGGCGGCGATGAGGAACTGGTAGCCCTCGTCGAGGAAGGCGGCCTTGAGACCGAGTCGCACCGACTCGTGGTCGTCGACGACGGCGACACGCACGGTGGATACCGGTGCGCCCGTGACCGGAACTGTTGCCGCTGCCTGCATCGTTACTGTCCTGTCTGCCCGAGGTCGCCCGCCGCCTCGCCGGTACCAATGCTAGTAGCCGTGGTACCGGCTCCGACGCTCCGGCACGCGAAACCCGGTAGCCGATCGCGGGACTACCGACGGATGAGGGTGGCCACCGATTCGAGGTGGTGGGTGTTCGGGAACAGGTCGAAGGCCGACAGGGCGCTGAGCTCGTAGCCCTCCTCGGCGAAGAGCCCGATGTCCCGTGCCAGCGCGACGGGGTCGCACGCGACGTAGACGACCTGCTGCGGGGCCAGGCCGCCGATGGCCTGCACCACCTGCTTGCCGGCGCCCGAGCGGGGCGGGTCGAGCACGATCGTCGCGGCGCGCAGCCGCTCGCGGTCGGCGGCGGTGGCGGTCTTCGCCAGCTGCGCGATCCAGCGCTCGACGCGGCCGGTCGCGGCCTCGGCGCCGATCCACTCGGCGAGGTTGCGGGCGGCGAAACCGGTGGCGGTCTCCTCGCTCTCCACACTCGTGATGCGGGTGGTGCTGCCGAAACGGTCGGCGACGGCCGCCGCGAGCAGCCCGACGCCGCCGTAGAGGTCGAGGTTGTGGGCGCGCGGGTCGAAGCGCTCCCCGTCGATGGCGTCCTGCACCGCAGTGGTGAGCGTCTGCGCCGCGTGCGTGTGCACCTGCCAGAAGCCGTTGTCGGCCAGGCGGAACTCGCGGTCGCCGACGTACTCGCTGATGACGGCGGGCTTCTGCTTGCCGAGGATGAGGCGCGCGGTGCCGTCGCCGGCCTGCACGATGTCGACGTTCTCCTCGCCGACGAAGCGCGCCGCGAAAGGGGCCGCCTCCTGCACGGCGGCGGTGGCCAGCGGCAGCTCGGTGACCGGGATCACCTTGTGGCTGCGCGCCGCGTACGGGCCGGGCCGGCCGCTCTCGTCGACGTGGAGGCGTACGCGGGTGCGCCATCCGGTGCCGTCCTCGGCTCCTGGCAGCGCGTCGACCGTGACGCCGGTGGCCACGGGGGTCTCGAGCTTCGCGAAGCGCTTCAACGCGTCGACGAGCACCTGGCGCTTGAGCTCGCGCTGGTGCGCGGGCACGATGTGGCCGAACTCGGCGCCGCCCGCACGGTCCTCGGGCTTGCGGGCCACGCTCGCCGACGACCAGACGTGCATCTGCCGGTGCTCGCTCGGCTCGATCACCTTCACGGTCTCCGCGCGCCAGAAGGACTTCTTCGAGTCCTCCGTGATGCGCGCGAGCACCCTCTCCCCGGGGATCGCGTCGCTGACGAAGATCACCCGTCCATCGACCCGCGCGACGGAGATCCCGCCGTGCGCGATGTTGGTAACGTCAAGCTCTAGTTGTTTTCCCTGCGATTCACCCATCCCCCGAGTTTAAGGGAGTAACCGTGCGCCTCTATCTCGCGTCCACGTCACCGGCCAGGCTCGCGACGCTGCGCGCGGTGGGAGTGGAGCCGGTGCTGCTCGCCTCGAACGTCGACGAGGAGGCCGCCGTGGCCGCGGCGGGAGAGCTCACGCCGGAGGAGACGGTGATGCTGCTCGCGCGGCTGAAGGCCGAGGCCGTCGTCGGCCGCACCGTCGACCACGGTGCCGACGGGCTCGGCCCCATCGACGGCTTCATCCTGGGCGGGGACTCGGCCTTCGAGCTCGACGGCATCGTCTACGGCAAGCCGCACGAGCCCGAGGTGGCGCGCGAGCGCTGGCTGCTGCAGCGCGGCCGGGAGGGCACGCTGCACTCCGGGCACTGGCTGATCGACCACCGCGGCGGATCCGTCGGCGGCGCGACCGGCGGGGTCTCCAGCTCCACCGTGCGCTTCGCCTCGGACATCAGCGACGAGGAGATCGACGCCTACGTCGCCACCGGCGAGCCGCTGAAGGTGGCGGGCGCCTTCACGATCGACAGCCTCGGCGCCCCGTTCATCAGCGAGGTGCGCGGCGATCCGCACGCCGTGGTCGGTCTCTCCGTCGCCCTGCTGCGCGAGCTGCTGCTCGAGTTCGGGGTGCGCTGGCACCGCCTCTGGAACCGGGCTTTGTAGACTCCCTCACCATGGCATCCGCTCATCTTGTGGCATGTCTTCAAATTGGGAGGCCGGTCGGCCACCTAAGCTAGGGGACTATGGCTCGCATCTCCAAGGTTCTCATCGCTAACCGCGGAGAGATCGCAGTACGCGTTATCCGCGCCGCTAAAGACAGCGGCATCACCTCCGTGGCGGTGTACGCCGACCAGGACAGGGACGCCCGTCACGTCAAGCTGGCCGACGAGGCCTACGCGCTCGACGGCGCGACCAGCGCGGACACCTACCTGGTGATCGACAAGATCCTCTCGGTCGCCCGACGCTCCGGCGCCGACGCGATCCACCCCGGCTACGGCTTCCTCGCCGAGAACGCCGACTTCGCCCGCGCCGTGACCGCGGCCGGCATCATCTGGATCGGGCCGTCGCCCGAGGCCATCGAGAAGCTCGGCGACAAGGTCTCCGCCCGCCACATCGCCGAGAAGGTGGGCGCCCCGCTCGCCCCCGGCACGCTCAACCCCGTCTCCGGGGCGCAGGAGGTGCTCGACTTCGTCGACATCCACGGACTGCCGGTCGCCATCAAGGCGGCCTTCGGCGGTGGCGGACGCGGCCTGAAGGTGGCCCGCACCCGCGAGGAGATCCCCGAGCTGTTCGAGTCGGCCACCCGCGAGGCCATCGCCGCCTTCGGCCGCGGAGAGTGCTTCGTCGAGAAGTACCTCGACCAGCCGCGCCACGTGGAGACCCAGTGCCTCGCCGACGCGCACGGCAACGTCGTCGTCATCTCCACCCGCGACTGCTCGCTGCAGCGCCGCCACCAGAAGCTGGTGGAGGAGGCGCCCGCGCCGTTCCTCACCGTGGCGCAGAACGCCGAGCTCTACGCCTCCTCGAAGGCGATCCTGCGCGAGGTCGGGTACGTCGGCGCCGGCACCTGCGAGTTCCTGGTCGCCAAGGACGGCACCATCTCCTTCCTCGAGGTGAACACCCGCCTGCAGGTGGAGCACCCCGTCTCCGAGGAGGTCACCGGCATCGACCTGGTGCGCGAGCAGTTCCGCCTCGCCGAGGGCGGCGTGCTCGACTACGAGGACCCGATCCCGCAGGGGCACTCTTTCGAGTTCCGCATCAACGGCGAGGACCCGGGCCTGAACTTCATGCCCTCCCCCGGACCGGTGAACGTGCTGCGCTTCCCCGGCGGCCCCGGCGTGCGCGTCGACTCCGGCGTCACCACCGGCGACGTGATCAGCGGCGCATTCGACTCGCTGCTCGCCAAGCTCATCGTCACGGGCTCCAGCCGCGAGGATGCGCTGGAACGCTCGCGCCGCGCCCTCGACGAGTTCGAGGTGGCCGGGCTGCCCACCGTGCTGCCGTTCCACCGCAAGATCGTTCGGGACCCGGCGTTCACATCCGCCCCCTTCTCGATCTACACGCGCTGGATCGAGACCGACTTCGTCAACGACATCGAGCCCTGGAGCGGATCGCTGCAGGACAGCGCCGCCGCCTCCACCCGCCACAACGTGGTCGTCGAGGTCGACGGCAAGCGCATCGAGGTCTCGCTGCCCACCAAGCTGCTGCCCTCCACCGGCGGCGTCGCGGCGGCCGCGGCCCCCAAGCGCCGCGGCGGCACGTCCGTCTCCACCGTCACCGGCGACAGCGTGAAGGCGCCGATGCAGGCGACGATCGTGAAGCTCGCGGTGGCCGACGGCGACGTGGTCGTCAAGGGCGACCTCATCCTCGTGCTCGAGGCCATGAAGATGGAGCAGCCGATCACCGCGCACAAAGACGGAACGGTCACCGACATCGCCGCCACGGTGGGGCTCACGGTCTCGTCGGGGCACGTGCTGCTCTCGATCTCCTAGGGGCGCGGCCGGTTTCGAGCGGATGCGCGCCGACTTTTCGCTCGCGCGCCCGAACTTTCGGCAGCGCAGGCGAATATCGGCAGCGGTACCGCGGGTGTCGCCGGGCGCGACTCAGCCCGGAACGCGCGGCACCGCCTGCACGGGCAGCCCCGCGGCCAGCAGGGCACGGCGAAGCGCGGGCGCGTTCATCGCCTCCGCCCATCCCCAGCGCACGACTCCGGGACCGAGAGCGCGCAGCCTGTCCTCCCGGCGCTTCTCGGCGAGCACGATCTCCGCGGTCGATCGCCCACGCGCGTACTCCTCGCGCAGGTACTTGCCATGGCCGTCGAACTCACCGACCAGGCGGAAGTCAGGCCACCAGAAGTCGGTGAACATCTCTCCGAGGCTGTCCCGGAAGGGATGCTGCAGCACCGGTCGCGGAAAGCCCAGGCGGTACGCGGCAACGCGACTGATCGACTCGCCCGCCGACCCGGAGTCGCCGTCGCAGAACCCGATGACCGCGACCACCTTCGCCTGCCCGTGCACGAGCTCGCGCGCCGCCAGCTCGGCAGCGAGTTCCGGCTTCTGCACGGACTGCGAGAGCGCGCCCAAGCCGAGCGGCTTCGGCGCGAGCGCGAAGTCTGCCATCGCCACCGCTCCCCCGAAGCGCTCGAACCGCGCCACATCGACCACCGTGCGCGCGAGTCCGGTCGCCGCCAGCCCCTCGACTACCCACACCACGTCGGGAAGTCCCTCGCACCTGCGTTCCAGAGAGTGTGCAGACCGGCCTCCTGCCGCTCGCTCTGCCAGCACGATCGGCCGCCCCGGCCACTGCCCGATCACGGGGAGCCGCCAGAGCGCCGCCGCGCTCATCCCGCCGAACACGAGCGGCGTCGCCGACGCCAGCGCCGCCGCTCGCAGCCGGACCAGATGCCGGTCGTCGACGCTCAGCGGCGCCCAGATCCCGCCGGGGAGGTAGATGCCCGAGCGCACCCGCACCAGGTCGCCCGTCTTCACCGCGCGGTAGAAGCGCCCACGTTCCGCCGCCCCGAGCAGCTCGCGCGACAGCACAAAATGGTCGGCCCACTCCGCGGCCCGCGGCACGTGCAACCGCTGGAAGTCGCGGGGGGTCATCGGCCCGGCGAGGGGGATGGCCGAACGGTGCTCGAGCGAGAGCGGGCGGGCGGATGTCATGCCAGCAGCATGCGGGACGCGGGGTGTCCCGCATGCCGAAAGCGGCGTATCCGTGGAGAGCCACCCCTGTGGAGAAGCATCACCCCGCTCGCGCCGGGCAGGCCGGCCGTCGCGCGGCCGGAATTCGCTCGCGCGGCCGGACATTCGGGCGCGCTAGCGAAAATACAGCGCGCGACCCCCAACGGCCGCGCTCGCGCGCGGCGCTAGTTGACGATGTGCATCGCCCGCGCCGCGTCGGTGATGCTGCCCGTGAGCGAGGGGTAGACCGAGAAGGCCGCGGCCAGCTGGTCGACGGTGAGGCGG
>Ga0247732_10000030_pt1 | contig 103198 bp, 116 predicted proteins | sample UWRJL163409C2_FD_180940 | JGI IMG/M metagenome (GOLD analysis project Ga0247732, IMG submission 180940) | Plant litter microbial communities from Arlington Agricultural Research Station in Wisconsin, United States - UWRJ-L163-409C-2 | ecosystem: Environmental > Terrestrial > Plant litter >... | reverse complement strand
TTCTCACCGAGAGCGTGATGGAGGCGACCGACCTGCCGCGCTCCGTCGCGTCGTCGGCCTACTCGTCGGTGCGCTTTCTCGGGGGCGCTGCGGCTCCCCCGGTGGCAACGCTGCTGGCCGACTCGTTCACCGCGGCGACGCCGTACTACTTCGCCGCCGCATCCGTCGCCGTCGCCACCCTGGTCGTGATTGTCGGGCGTCGCGCACTTGCGCGCGTGAACGGCGGCCACGAGACCGAGTTGCAGGAGGCTCAGGCGGTGGGCGTCGGCGACGCGAACTAGACTTCGACAATGCCAAGTTCCGCCGACCGCCTTGTCTGGATCGACTGCGAGATGACCGGCCTCGACCTCACGGCCGATGAGCTCGTCGAAGTCGCCGTCGTCATCACCGACTACGACCTCGTGCCCGTCGACCCCGGGTTCGCCATCGTGATCAAGCCCGACCAGTCGGCGCTCGACAACATGAACGACTTTGTGACAGCAATGCACACGAAGAGCGGGCTGATCGACGAGATTCCCAATGGCGTCTCTCTCGCCGATGCGGAGTACGCGGTTCTCGAGTACATCCTCAAGTTCGTGCCGGGCGAGAAGTCGGCCCCGCTGGCCGGCAACACCATCGGCACCGACCGCGCCTTCATCAATAAGTTCATGCCGCGGGTCGACGCGCACCTGCACTACCGCAGCGTCGACGTGTCGTCGATCAAAGAACTGTCGAAGCGCTGGTTCCCCCGTGCATACTTCAACGCCCCGTCGAAGGACGGCGGTCACCGTGCCCTCGCCGACATTCTCGAGTCAATTCGCGAGCTCGACTACTACCGCAAGGCGGTCTTCGTTGCCGACCCCGGCCCCTCGACCGACGAGGTTCAGGCAATCTCAGCCGCGGTAGTGGAACAGTTCGCCCCGCACCTGTAATACAATCGTTCAGTTGCCCGTTCCACGTGAGAGCGGAGCAGCACCATGGTGGGCGTAGCTCAGTTGGCAGAGCACTGGCTTGTGGAGCCGGGGGTCGCGGGTTCGAGCCCCGTCGTCCACCCCATGAAGAACAGAACGGCCGGACAGAAATGTCCGGCCGTTTTTGTGTGAAATGGTTGTTCTATGGCCGACACCCTCGAAGACACCCGGGCCGAGCAGAAGCTGCTTCTCGACACCCCGTGGGTGACCATCGTGTGGAATGACCCGGTTAACCTCATGAGCTACGTCTCCTACGTCTTTCGCAGCTACTTCGGGTTCTCCCGCGAGAAGGCGGATGAGCTGATGCTGCAGGTGCACAACAACGGCCGCACCACCGTGGCGACCGGCAGCCGCGAAGAGATGGAGCGGCACGTCGAGGCCATGCACGACTTCGGCCTGTGGGCGACCGTGCAGAAGGACGGCGCGTGAAGGGCTTCGCTGTGCAGGGCGAGTCGGTCGTCGGCGACTTCACCCCGCTCGAGATCGAGCTGCTCGGCGATCTGGCCGGCCAGGTGATCGAGCTGCTCGACGACAGCTCCGAGCTGCCGGAAGACGACCTCCTTGCCGCGGTCGGCATCGGCGGAAGCACTGGCCCGTCGACCGACCCGGCCATCGCCCGTCTGCTGCCCAATGCCTACCTCGATGACGACCACGCCTCACAGGAGTTTCGTTACCTGACCGAGAACAGCCTCGTCAGCCGCAAGGTCGCCAACGCCCGACTGCTGCGCGACAGCCTGCAGCCGGAAGGCGAAGTGAAGCTGGGGCCGGATGCGGTGCAGGCGTGGCTGCGCACCCTGGCCGACATCCGTCTCATCATCGCCAGCCGCCTCGGCATCGAGCACGACGGCGACGAGGGGCACGCCGACACCGACGACGACCTCATGATGCAGGAGGTCTACGCGTGGCTGGGCATCGTGCAGGAGTCACTCGTGGATGCCCTCGATGCTTGAGCTAGACGCCGACACCTTCGAGCAGCTCGTCATCGATGAGCTCGACGCACTGCCCGACGACATGATCGACGGACTGGACAACGTCGTCTTCGTCACGGAGGATCGCCCCGAAGACGGCAGCCTCGACCTTCTCGGCCTCTACGACGGCGTGGCGCTGACCGAGCGCGGCCAGTACGGCTTCGGCGAGCTGCCGGACCGCATCATTCTGTACCGCGAACCCCTGCTCACCATCTGCGAAACCCTCGACGAGCTCAAGGACGAGATTCACGTGACCCTCGTGCACGAGATCGCGCACTTCTACGGAATCAACGACGAGCAGTTGCACGAGCTCGGCTGGGGCTAACCCACCTCGACCGCAAGCGCGGGGTCGGCTGTCCACTCCTCGAGCGATCCGTCGTACACCCGCACGGCGGTGACGCCGATCTCGGCGAGGGCGAGTGCGCCGGCCGCCGCGCTGATGCCGCCGCCGCAGTAGAGCAGCACCTCCTCTTTCGGGTCGGTCACGTCGACACCGGCAGCGTCGTAGGCGAGGATCAGCTCGACCCGGCTCTTGACCTTGCCCTCGGCGCCGAAGTGGTCGCGGCTCGAGACGTTGATGCTGCCAGGGATGCGCCCGCGGCGCGTGTAGCGACTGGGTGCGGACCCGGTGAACTGGCCCGCGGGCAGGCTGCAGACGAGCGGGCGGTCGTCGCTCGCGGCGCGCTCGGCCAGCTCCTGCTTGCTGATCCACGCCCGACGCACGGCCTCCGCTCGCCACGGCTCGGCGGGCTTGCGCGGGGCCTCCTCGCCTTCGGCGACGGGCAGCCCGGCGGCCTTCCACGCACCGAAGCCACCGTCGAGCACCTTCACGTCGACGCCGATCCAGCGCAACACGTACCAGAGCCGGGCGGCAAACAGGGTGCCGGTGCTGTCGTAGACGACGACGGATCGGTCTTTCGCGATTCCCAGCGCAGCGAGTTCGTCGGCGATGGCCTGCGGTTCGGCGTGGGCGTAGTGGGTCTTGGCGGCGACATCCGCGAACTGGGTAGAGAGGTCGACGTGCTGAGAGCCGGGAATGTGGCCGGCCACCCATCGAGCTCTGCCGCTGTCCTTGCGGTAATCACCGTCGAACTCAGCGGTATGCAGCTCGAGGCTGGCGTCGAGCACGGCGGGTGGGTTCTCGCTGGCGAGAAGCTCGGCAAGGGCGGGAGCAGAGACGAACTGGGTCATGACGCCCAGTCTTGCGCGGTCGGCTGGGAGGCGCCAACGGCTAGCTGAAGAAGGGCCCGATGCCCTCGACGACGAGATCGGCGAGCGCGCGGGGGTTCTCCGCGGCGATGAAGGCATCCTCCTGGGCGGCCCAGCGATCCCAGTGGGGGGCGTAGGTTTCGCCGTCGCGGGCGAGCGCGCGTGCCTTGCGCTCCACGGTGTCGAGCTCGACCCAGATGCGCACGTCGGCGAGCACGGCGGCACGGCGGCTCAGCGCGCCGCAGCCCTCGATGATGATCGGCCGGTCAGCATCCAAGGAATGCCACTCGGACTTCTCTGAGCGCACCCAGTCCCACCGTTGCCAGCGCGGGCGATCGCTGAGAACGAATTCAACGACGTGGTCACTCGCGGCCTGCAGACCGTCCCAGCCGGGGTAGATGTCATCGAGGCGCACGAGCTGGGCCGACGGGTTGAGCACGACCAGCTCCTCGGCAAGCGACGACTTGCCCGAGCCGGATCGCCCGTCGACGAGCACCCTTGCCGCGCTACTGAGCAGCAATGAAGTTCCAATGGCCGGTGGCGATCGAGACCGTCGCCGCGGTGGCCGCGACCAGCAGCCCGAGGGCTATGAGCACGGCATCCGGCCAGCGCAGCCGGCTCTCGCGCGCCCACGTGCGCTTCGTCTCACCACCGAAGCCCCGCGCCTCCATCGCCGTCGCGAGCTTCGTGCCACGCCGAATGGACAGCACGAAGAGCGCGAAGGCCTGGCTCGCGAATCGACGCAGCTTGCCCGTGTCCGCCACCCCCCGCGCGCGACGTGCGAGCTCGAGCGAGCGCCAGTCGTCGAGGAAGAGCCCGATGAGCCGCAACCCGGCGAGAGCGCCGAGCACGAAGCGGGCGGGCAGCTTCCAGACCTGCGCGAGCCCATCGGCCAGGTCGGTGGGGTCGATCGTCACGAAGAGCACGACGGCCGGGAGGCCGATCGCGAGCATGCGCAGGAAGGTGGCGATGGCGAGCTCAATCGAGCCATCCGACACGTTGATGAGGAGGAACTGAAAGTGCGACTCCCCCGACGGCCGGCCATAGAGCAGGATCGTGAACGCGCCGAGGGGGGCGGCGATCCAGATCGGCAGGGTGCGCCTCACGAAGGTGCGAAAGCTGAGGCCCGCCCAGAAGAACAGCACGAACTCGAGAGCGAGCGCGACGAGGGCAGAGACCCAGTCGATCGAGAGCACGAGCACCGCGCTGAGCACGAAGGAGGTGGTGAACTTCGCCACCGGGTTGATGCGGTACACCGCCTGCGGGCCCGCGGTGGGGGCGAGAATGCTCATGCGGCGAGTTCCCGGGGGGCGACGCGAACCTCGCTGTCGGCAAGGGCGGCGACGATCTCGGCGTCGTGGGTGATGGCCGCGATGGCGCTGCCCGCATCCAGCAGCTCGGCCAGCAGCGCGACGAGCTCGCCCCAGGTGCGGGAGTCCTGACCGAAGGTCGGCTCGTCGAGCACCAGCAGGGGCGGCCTGGTGGCGAGCACCGTCGCGACCGAGAGACGGCGCTTCTCCCCACCCGAGAGGGTGAAGGGGTTGGCATCGAGCAGGTGCCCAAGCCGCAGCCGCTCGACGAGCGGGTCAACGCGCGAGGCGACCTCGCCGGGTGAGAGCCTGAGCGCGCGGGGTCCGACCGCGAGCTCGTCGCGCACCGTGCCGGTGATGAACTGGTGCTCCGGATCCTGAAAGACCGTTCCGATACGCGTCAGCAGCTCGCGTGACTTCCAAGCGATCGGCTCTGGGCCGATCCCCCGCCGCAGCTCGTCGGCGACCACCCGCCCGGCGAGGGGAGGCAGTAGGCCGGCGAGGGTGAGACCGAGCGTCGACTTGCCCGCACCGTTCGGGCCGGTGATCGCGAGCGTCTGTCCGGCGCGAATCTCGAGCTCGATGCCGGCACGCAGCACGGTCGACGAGACGCGCCCGACCGCGAGGCTCTCGGTGTGCAGCAGCGACGCACCGACCTCGCGCGAGCGCTGCGGAACGGAGGGCGGAAAGCCCGGCACCCACACGCCCGCGGCGGCCAGCGCCGCACCGGCGGTGACGAGAACCTCGTCGGGGTGGCCGTCGGCGAGGACGCCACCGTCGGCAGCGAGAACGATCACGCGGGTGACCAGGTCTTTCCAGACCTCGACGCGGTGCTCGATGACGATGAAGGTCGAACCGGTGGTCTCGAGCACACGGGCCACGGCATCCCGCACCTCGATGACGCCGTCCGGGTCGAGGTTGGCCGTCGGCTCGTCGAGCAGCAGCAACCCGGGCTGCATCGCCAGAACGCCCGCGAGGGCGAGACGCTGCTTCTGCCCGCCCGACAGTGCAGAGGTTGGATGCGACAGCGGCAGGTCGAGACCGACCGCCTCGAGCGCGTGCCCAACCCTGCGCCAGATCTCATCCCTTGGCACACCGAGGTTCTCACACCCGAATGCAACATCGTCGCCCACCCGCGCCAGAATCACCTGCGAGTCCGGGTCCTGCAGCACCAGCCCGACCTGGCCGCGGGCTGCCTCAGCCGGCCTGCCGTTGACGAGCAGCTCGCCGGTGGACTCCCCCTCGTCCTCGCCGCCGAGCACCCCGGCGAGCGCGTGAATCAGCGTCGACTTGCCCGCCCCGGATGCGCCGAGCAGCAGAACGCGCTCCCCCGGCTCGATGTGCAGGTCGAGCTCGTTCACCGCCCAGCCACTGCGCCCGGCATGGCGCCAGCCCCAACCGCGCGCGTCCACAGACGCGGCGGCGGGGACCGGCGTATGCATGACTAGGCCCGGCCCGACGCGAAGCGACTGAGCGCGCCCGTCTTGGCGAGGCCCCGCACGATGGCCCACGAGCCGACACCGGCGATGAGGGCGCCCGAGACGATGGCGGCAACCGTGTAGATGCTGGCGAACGCGACATCCGAGCCGGGGTACCAGAGGATCAGGTCGTTGATCGCGAGCGCCAGGCCGCTGGCGGCACCGGCGAGCACGGCAACGACGAGGCGCCAGTTGCTGTACAGGAAGATGAGGAAGATCAGCTCGGCGCCGAGGCCCTGCACCAGACCCGACTCGAGGGTGAGCGGACCCCACGCGGCACCGAGCAGCGCGCTCACCGTGGCGGCCACGAGCTCGACAAACAGCGCGGCACCCGGCTTGCGAATAATGAGGCCGCCGAGAACGCCGGCAATCAGCCAGACACCGTAGACGAGTGCCTGCAGACCCGGGGCTGCTGCCTCCAACGGAGCGCTGAGCGGGTTGTAGAGCTGGTTCCACGCGAAGAACACCAGGCCGGCGGCAACGCCGATGACCGCGGCGACGACGATGTCGACGACGCGCCAGCGGTAGGTGATCTTCTTCTGTGACGATGCCGGGGCATCCGTGGTTGTGGTCATGCGTTTCTCTTCTCTTGGTGGTTGTGAGAGCGGCGTGCCAAGAGTGTCGAATGAGAGCGCGCAGCGGTGATGTGCGCTGTGTCGCGAGTGTGAATTTCCACTAGATATCCCTCCCTGCGCTGGCATGATCCAGATCAGGTTCGACGGTCGAAGCTTGGAGTAGCTTCCTCTCAGCCCGGCTCACCGGACTCCCGTGTACAGGCATCACCCTACTCCCCGTGCCGCAGGGACACGAAGTGGCGCTAACTGTGGGTGCGGCGAAGGACAGCGCCGCGAGACCCACGGCTAGTGCCACCTGGCGCGCAGTTCGCGCGCGACCGATCAGCTGGCGGTGAGGATGGGGTCGAGAATGACGATCGGAATGTCGCGGTCGGTCTTCGTCTGGTAGTTGGCGTACTCGGGGTAGAGCGAGACCATGTGGTCCCAGCGCTCCGGCTTCTCGGCGGGCGTTGCGGTGCGCGCTGTCACCGCGAAGTAGTCGGGCCCAACCTGCAGCCAGGCCGTGGGGTTCTCGACGAGGTTCGGGTACCAGAGCGGGTGGTCCGCTGCGCCGCCCTTCGAAGCGACGAGGAGGTAGGAGCCTTCGTACTCGGCGCCGATGAGGCAGGTGCGACGCCACTGCCCGGTCTTGCGACCCTGGTAGGTGAGCAGCACGAGAGGCGCACCGCCCCGAAAGACCGGCTTGGCACCGTCGCTCGCAACGTACTCGTCGATCTGGTTCTTGACCCAGGGTTCGGTGCTGTCGATGACGTCGGTGGGAGCTTCCATGGTTCTAACCTACGCGGATGCGCGGATGCAACGAACGGGCGGCCCGCTGGGACGGTCAGCTACCGCGGTCACCGCGCACTCCGCAAAACACGGAACTCAGCCGCGACCTCCGTGTTGTGCGGAGTGCAGCGCGAGACTCATGCCTAGGTCGGTGCGAGAACGGAACAAGCTCACGCATCGAGCATCGCCAGCAGCGCGTCGACCGTTCTCAGGTTGCGGGCGGTCGCGGTCGGCCCGAGTGTCTTAAGGAACGACGGCTTCAGCCTGCTCTTCGACGCACCCTCGGGCGACCACTGGTACGCCCCGAGCTTGCCGACGATGAAGACCTCCGGCTCGATGCCGTCAGGAACAGACACGGATGCCGGCACGGCCTCCATAAAGTACACAAACCCCCGCGACGGGTCGTCGGCAATCGCGCGAATGGGGATCTCGGCCGCCACCGCCCTGAACTCCGCCGTCGTCAGCACGAGCACGCGGGGCGACACCCCGAACTGCGCTGCAACGGCTGCCTCGATAGACGCCGCGGTGACCGAGCCCGAGAAGACCACGTTGCCGCTCTGCAGATACGTAGCCACGTCGGTGGCACCCAGCGATTCGAACAGGGTGCGCAACGCAGCCATGCCGATACGCGGCTGTGTGCCGACGTTGATGCCGCGCAGCAGCGCGACCGAGCGGCTCACTTCAGTGACTCGACGATGCGGTCAAGGAAGTCGTCAACCTGGTTCTGCTTGTAGCCTTCGCGAAACTTGGTCGGCTGAAAGCGGGCGTTCACGATCTCAAGCGAGGTGATCGGGGTATGCGTGTCGACCGCGAGCGCCAAGCGAGCGAGAAACGCGTCGACCTCAGCCTTGTCATAACCCTCGCGCCAGCGGGTGACAGAGAAGCTGGTGTTGCGGATTTCGGCTGAGGTAAGCATCGGTTAAGGGTACTGCGCAACCCTCCGAGACAATTCAGCCGACGCGGATATGGTGATGGCTTCAACTCAAGGAGAAGCGTGACGACGACCTGGCCCGGATCTGCCTACCCGCTTGGAGCCACCTTTGATGGCAACGGCACCAATTTCGCCCTCTTCAGCGAAGCAGCCGAGAGGGTGGAGCTCTGCCTCTTCGACGATGACGGCACCGAAACGAAGGTTGAGCTGACCGAGGTAGACGCCTACGTCTGGCACGCCTACCTGCCGCAGATCCAGCCCGGACAGCGCTACGGCTACCGGGTACACGGCGAGTGGGCTCCCGAAAAGGGTCTTCGCGCCAACCCCAACAAGCTGCTGCTCGACCCGTACGCCAAGGCGACCTGCGGAGAGATCGACTGGGACCAGGCGCTCTTCAGCTACAACTTCGGCGACGAGGACAGCCGTAACGACGACGACTCTGCGAGCCACATGATGCTTGGCGTCGTGGTGAACCCGTTCTTCGACTGGGCCGGCGACCGCCAGCCCCGCATTCCGTACTCGCAGTCGCTCATCTACGAGGCGCACGTCAAGGGGCTCACGGAGACGCATCCGGGTATTCCTGACGAGCAGCGCGGAACCTACAGCGGCGTGGCCCACCCGGTGATCATCGACCACCTGCAGAAGCTCGGCGTGACCGCGATCGAGCTGATGCCGGTACACCAGTTCGTCAATGACTCGACCCTGCAAGACAAGGGCCTGAGCAACTACTGGGGCTACAACACGATCGGATTCTTCGCCCCGCAGAGCACCTACTCGGCGAGCGGTGAGCTCGGCCAGCAGGTGCAGGAGTTCAAGGGCATGGTGCGCTCGATGCATGCCGCCGGCATCGAGGTCATCCTCGACGTGGTCTACAACCACACGGCGGAGGGCAACCACCTCGGCCCGACCATCAGCATGCGCGGTATCGACAACGCCGCCTACTACCGCCTCGTTGAGGATGACGAGAAGTTCTACATGGACTACACCGGCACCGGCAACTCGCTGAACGTCAGGCACCCGCACTCGCTGCAGCTCATCATGGACAGCCTGCGTTACTGGGTGACCGAGATGCACGTCGACGGCTTCCGCTTCGACCTCGCCTCGACGCTGGCCCGCGAGTTCTACGACGTCGACAAGCTGTCGACCTTCTTCGAGCTCGTGCAGCAGGACCCGATCGTCTCGCAGGTTAAGCTCATCGCCGAGCCGTGGGACGTCGGCCCCGGCGGCTATCAGGTCGGCAACTTCCCCCCGCAGTGGACGGAGTGGAACGGCAAGTACCGCGACACCGTTCGCGACTTCTGGCGCGGGGAGCCCTCGACCCTCGGCGAGTTCGCCTCACGCATCACCGGCTCCGCCGACCTCTATGAGCACTCCGGCCGCCGCCCAGTGGCAAGCATCAACTTCTTCACGGCTCACGACGGATTCACCCTGCGCGACCTCGTCAGCTACAACGAGAAGCACAATGACGCGAACGGCGAAGACAACAACGACGGCGAATCGCACAACCGCTCCTGGAACAGCGGCGTCGAAGGCGAAACGGACGACCCGGCCGTTCTCGCAATCCGCGCCAAGCAGCAGAGAAACTTCCTTGCGACCCTCCTGCTCAGCCAGGGCGTGCCGATGATCCTGCACGGCGACGAGCTCGGCCGCACCCAGCGGGGCAACAACAACACCTACGCGCAAGACTCCGAGCTCAGCTGGATCGACTGGGCGAACGCCGACCAGTCGCTCATCGAGTTCACCGCGGCCGTATCTCGGCTTCGCAAGGAGCACCCGACCTTCCGGCGCAGCCGCTTCTTCGACGGTCGCCCGGTCAAGCGCGGGGCGGGCGAGCCGCTTCCCGACATCGCGTGGCTGACGGCGGATGGACACGAGATGGAACCGGAGCACTGGGACGCCGATCTCAACCGCTTCATCGGCATCTTCCTCAACGGGGAGGGCATCGCAGGCCGCGACCCGCGCGGCGAGCGCATCGTCGACCGCAGCTTCCTTGTCTACTTCAACGCGGACACCGAGGCGGTGCAGTGCACGCTACCGACAGACGAGCTCGCCCCGCAGTGGGAGATCGTGGTCGACACCGCCGGCATTATCGCCAACTCGGAGCTGCGGGCCTCGGGCTCGGTGATTCCAGTCGAGGGCAAGTCGCTCGTCGTGCTGCGCGCCCACCGCGCGGATGAGGCGATTGACACCGACAACACGGTCGCGTCGTCGCTGACCGTGCTCACCGGTTCGACGGCCGACAACCCTGCGACCGAGACCCCGGACGTTTCGCGATGATTCCCAGCTCCACCTACCGCCTGCAAATCCGCGAGTCCTTCAATCTGCGAGACGCGGCGCGCGTTGCCGACTACCTGCAGAAGCTCGGCGTCGACTGGGCCTATCTCTCCCCGCTGCTCAAGGCGGAGGACGGCAGTGACCACGGCTACGACGTGGTGGACCACTCCCTTGTCGACCCCGTGCGCGGTGGCCGCGAGGGCCTTGATGAGTTCGCGGCGGCAGCGCGGCAGAACGGCCTCGGAATCCTCATCGACATCGTGCCGAACCACATGGGCGTCGCGGTGCCGAAGCACAATACCTGGTGGTGGGACCTCCTGCAGAACGGCCAGAAGTCGCGCTACGCCGAGGCATTCGACGTCGACTGGGCCGCCGGTCGACTGACGATCCCGGTGCTCGGCGATGAGGGTTCCCTCGAGATCATCGACGGCGAGCTCGCCTACTTCGACCACCGCTTCCCCATCGCGCCAGGCACCGGCGAGGGCACCGCAGACGAGGTGCACGCCCGGCAGGCATATGAGCTGGTGCACTGGACGAAGGCAGACTCTGGCCTCAACTACCGCCGGTTCTTCGCGGTCAACGAGCTCGCCGCCATTCGCGTCGAGGTTCCATGGGTCTTCGACGAGTCGCACGCCGAGATCAAGCGCTGGTTCGACGACGGCCTCGCCGACGGACTGCGTGTCGACCACCCCGACGGGCTGCTTGACCCGGGGGCATACCTCGACGACCTCGCGAGGATCACCGGCAACGCCTACGTTCTCGTCGAGAAAATCCTCGAGGGCGAAGAGACCCTTCCCGCTTACTGGGCCGCCGCCGGCACGACCGGCTACGACGCCCTCGCCGATGTCGATCGCGTGCTCGTCGACCCGCGCGGGCGATCGGCCCTCGGCGAGCTGGATGCACGTCTGCAAGGCGAAGACGGGGAGTCGAACTGGGCCAGCCTCATCCGGTCGACGAAGCGGGCGATTGCCGACGGCATCCTGAACTCCGAAGTTCGGCGGCTTGCACGGCTCGTGCCCGACTCGACCGAGACAACGGTTGACGCCCTCGCAGAGCTGCTCGCCTGCTTCCCGGTGTACCGCTCATACCTGCCCGCCGGGCTGGAGCACCTGCACACCGCCGCCCAGCGCGCGGCAACCGAGCGAGGCGACCTCGCCAGAGAGATCGACGCGCTCGTGCCGTTGCTCAGCGACCCAGAGCAGCTCATCGCTCAGCGCTTTCAGCAGACCTCGGGCATGGTGATGGCCAAGGGTGTCGAAGACACCGCCTACTACCGTTACAGCCGCCTCGCGTCGCTCAACGAGGTGGGGGCCGACCCGGCCGAGTTCTCGATCGGCGTCGAGGAGTTCCACCGCCGCCAGGTCGAGCGGCAGGGCAGTTTTCCTGCATCGCAGACCACGCTCTCGACCCACGACACGAAGCGCGGCGAAGACACCCGCGCCCGCATGCACGTGCTGTCGGAGCTGCCCGCCGACTGGGAGGCGACCCTCGACGAGCTGCGCGCCATCGCCCCGCTCGGCGACGGACCCTTCGAGAACATCCTGTGGAGCAGCGTCATCGGCGCCTGGCCGGCATCGCGTGAGCGACTGCACAACTACGCAGAGAAGGCGGCGCGCGAGGCCGGCACGTCGACGACGTGGACCGCGCCCAACGAGGAGTTCGAGACGCGGATGCACGCCGCCGTCGACATGGCCTTCGACAACCCAGAGCTGGCTGGCATCCTGACCCGCTGGGTGCAGCGCACGGAGCGCGCCGGGTGGAGCAACTCGCTCAGCGCCAAGCTCGTGCAGCTCACCGCTCCCGGCGTGCCCGACGTCTACCAGGGCAGCGAGCTGTGGGAGACGAGCCTCGTCGACCCCGACAACCGCCGCCCGGTCGACTTCGACGAGCGCCGCCTGCTGCTTGCCGCGATCGACGCGGGCGCACTGCCGCCCGTTGACCAGTCCGGTGCCGCGAAGCTGCTGGTCACCAGCCGCGCGCTGCGACTGCGCCGCGACCGTCCAGAGCTCTTCACGCGCTACGCCGCGCTGCCCGCCGTTGGCGAACAGGCCCACCACGTGGTCGCCTTCGACCGCGGTGGCGCGTTCACCGTCGCCACCCGGCTGCCGATCGCACTGGCGGAGTCTGGATGGGGTGACACGGCTTTGCTGCTGCCCGGGCATCCGCTCGTTGATGTCATCACTGGCCGCGAATACGAGGGAGGACAACTATGGCTGGCCGATCTGCTCAGCACCTACCCGGTGGCTCTGCTGGCTCCGCGATGAGAGTGTGGGCGCCGCGAGCGCAGAGTGTCACACTGATCGCCGATGGCGAGCGCATCCCCATGGTGCAGAACGGCGAGTCGTGGGAGGCCGAGGCTTCTCCCCAGCGCTACGGCTTCGAGATCGACGGACGCGTGCTGCCGGACCCGCGTTCGCGTTACCAGCCCGACGGCGTGCACGGCCTCAGCGCGACGGATGACGAGGAGTTCGAGTGGAGCCCGTGGGGCGGCCGCGAACTCGCCGGCGGCGTCATATACGAGCTGCACATCGGCACCTTCACCCCCGAGGGCACGCTCGACAGCGCGATCGAGAAGCTCGACTACCTCGTCGACCTCGGCATCGACTTCGTTGAGCTGCTGCCGGTTAACGCCTTCAACGGTGAGCACAACTGGGGCTACGACGGCGTGCTGTGGTTCGCTGTGCAGCACAGCTACGGCGGTCCGGCCGCGTACCGTCGTTTCGTTGACGCGTGCCACGTGCGGGGTCTCGCCGTCATCCAGGATGTCGTCTACAACCACCTCGGCCCCAGCGGCAACTACCTTCCCGTCTTCGGCCCCTACCTTCGCGAGGGCAGCGCCAACACCTGGGGCGACTCAGTCAACCTCGACGAGCCGGAGGTGCGCGCCTACATTCTCGACAACGCCGAGATGTGGCTGCGCGACTACCACGTCGACGGACTGCGCCTCGATGCCGTGCACGCGCTCGTCGACGACTCGGAGAAGCACATTCTGCAGGAGCTGGCCGAGCGTGCAGACGCCCTCGCCCTCTCCGAGGGGCGCCCTCTCACGCTGATCGCAGAGAGCGACCTCAACGACCCCAAGCTCATCACACCCCTCCCCGCGGGCTACGGCCTCACGGCGCAGTGGAGCGACGACTACCACCACGCCCTGCACGTCGCGCTCACCGGCGAGACGACCGGCTACTACGAGGACTTCGCCTCGCTCGGGGCACTCGCCAAGACGACGGAGAAGGGCTTCTTTCACGACGGCACCTTCTCGAGCTTCCGCGGACACGATCACGGCAAGCCAATCGACCCAGCCCTGCCCGGCTGGAAGCTCGTCACCTTCGCCCAGGACCATGACCAGATCGGCAACCGCGCGACCGGCGACCGCCTCAGCGCGACGCTCGACTTCGACCAGCTCGCGGTCAGCGCCGTTCTCACCCTCATCGGGCCGAACACGCCGATGCTCTTCATGGGCGAGGAGTGGGGCGCTACAACCCCGTGGCAGTTCTTCACCTCGCACCCCGAGCCCGAACTCGGCGAGGCCGTCACGAAGGGCCGCATCAAGGAATTCGAGCGGATGGGGTGGGACCCCGACGTCGTGCCCAACCCCCAAGACCCCGAGACCTTCACCCGCTCGAAGCTGGACTGGCACGAGCTGCAGTCGGAGCGCCACGCACGCCTGCACGCGCTCTACCGCGAGCTAATCGCGCTGCGTCGTTCGCGTCCAGAGCTCATCGACCCCGCCTGGTCGCGGGTGCGCGCCGAGTACGACGATGAGCGTCGCACCTTCAGCATGCACCTCGGCGAGCTCAGCGTGCTCGTCAACCTCGGCGATCAGCCGCAGGCGTTCGAGGGTCAGGTGATCTTCGCCACCGGTACGGGGCTGGAGCCTCGGTCAGCCGTCATTGTGGAGCGGCCGCAACCGTCAGCTTGAATCCGACGTGCGAGGCGCTGAAGCCCAGCCGCTCGTAGAACCGGTGCGCATCAACCCGAGCCGCGTCCGACGTCAGCTGCACGAGGGTGGCCCCAAGCGCCGGCGCCTGCTCGACGGCCCAGCGGATCATCGCTGCGCCGATCCCCCGGTTGCGCTGGTCGCCACGCACCCGCACGCCCTCGATCTGCAGTCGGGAGGCCCCGACTCGCGGCAGGCCGGGAATCACCGTCAGCTGCATCGTCGCGATGACGCTGTCATCGATGGTCGCGACGAGAAGCTGCTGGGCGGGGTCGGCATCGATCGCCGCGAAGGCGCGCTCGTAGGCGGGGTGATCGGCGGGCGCTCCGGTGTCGCCCCGGGAGGCGCTGATCGGGTCGTCAGCGAGCAGGGCAATCAGCGCGTCGAGGTCGGAGGCGGCGGCGCGACGCAGAATGCGGGGCGACCCGGCCAGGTCGAGGACGGTTGGCAGCATCCATCCAGTATGCCTTTCGGCTTTTCTGGGAATAGCGCTCAGGTAAATGCGCTTGCATTGACTAGTCACGACAGTTGTCGTGTCAACTTCTAGCAAGGAGCATAAGAGAATGACCGTTACCACCGATCTGATCCCGGGATACGTCGCAGGAACCTGGACTCTCGACCCCACCCACTCCGAGATCTCGTTCAGCGTTCGCCACCTCGCCATCAGCAAGGTTCGCGGCACCTTCAAGAAGTTCGACGTCACCGTGGTGACGGCAGAGAACCCCGAGGACTCGACCCTCACCGCGACGATCGACATCGACTCGGTTGACACCAACCAGGAGCAGCGCGACGCGCACCTCCGCACGAGCGACTTCTTCGCTGCCGACGAGTTTCCGCAGATCACCTTCGTCTCGACCGGTATCCGCCACGACGGCGAGGACTTCTACCTCGACGGCGACCTCACCCTGCGCGGCGTCACCAAGCCGATCAGCATCAAGGGCGAGTTCGGCGGCATCATCACCGACGGCTACGGCCAGACCAAGGCTGGCGCAGCCGGCACGGTCAAGATCAACCGCAAGGATTTCGGCGTCAACTGGAACGCCGCGATCGAGGGTGGCGGGTTCACCCTCGGCGACGACGTCACCATCACGATCGAGGCACAGGTCGTTCTGCAGAAGTAGCTTGCTCGCGCTTCTCGACTTGCACAGGGTTCGAACATATGTTCGAATGAACTCATGCGGTGGGATGGGCAGGCACTCAGTGGAGAATCCTCCAACGCCCTCGTTCGGCTGAGCAATGTAGTACGAAGTGTGCAGACGCCGGACTTCGCGGGCATCACCTTTCATGAGGTGCTCGCGAAGTCCGCGCTCAACCACGTCGCAGGCAGCAGCCGGGCTATGCCCTTCGCCTGGACCATCAATCCATACCGTGGGTGCAGCCACAGCTGCGTCTACTGCTTTGCCCGCAACACCCACACCTATCTCGACCTCGACGCCGGCAAAGACTTCGACAACGAGATCATCGTCAAGATCAACGTCGCCGAGGTGCTCGCTGCCGAGCTCAAGAAGAAGCGCGACCCGATTCCCGCGGTCGCGCTCGGCACCAACACCGACCCGTATCAGCGCGCTGAGGGCCGCTACCGGCTCATGCCCGGGGTAATTGCCGCGCTCACCGAATCGCGCACCCCGTTCTCGATCCTCACCAAAGGCACGCTGCTGCGTCGCGACCTCCCGCTGCTGGTTGAGGCCAACCGTCACGTCAACGTCGATCTCGCCATGTCGATCGCCATCTTCGACGATGACCTTCAGAACAGTGTCGAGCCGGGCACACCATCCGCGAAGGCGCGCCTTGCCACCGTCACTGCCGTGCGCGAGGCGGGTCTCGACTGCTCGGTGTTCATGATGCCGATCCTGCCCTTCCTCACCGACACCAGAGACCATCTGGATGCCGCCCTGGCCGACATCAAGGCCTCAGGCGCGAGCACGGTGCTCTACACCGCGCTGCACCTTCGGCCGGGCACGAAGGAGTGGTACCTGCAGTGGATCGAGCGCGAGCATCCGCATCTCGCCGAGAAGTACCGCTACATGTACTACGGCACGAACTCGTACGCGCCGAAGGAGTACCGCACCTGGCTGGCCGCGAAGATCAAGCCGCTCATTCGCAAACACGGTCTTGAGCGCGGCCAGGAAGACCCCGTGACGGGTGGCGTGCGCTCCACCCCGCGTCGCTCGCTGCTGCGCGATGAGAACGGCGACCTGGCTTCACTGAGCCCTCTCATCACCGAGGAGCTCCCGGTCGACCGGGGCGCACGACTGGTGACGCTGTTCTAGCGCCGCTGGGTTACAGTACGACTGTGGGAAAGATCCTGTACGGCGACTCGGGCATCGAAGTGGTCTTCGATGACCGCGCAATGGCGCATCTGCAACTCATCATCGGCGCGAAGCTGCGCCGCGGCGAGAGCTTCTTCTTCTCGTGGAAAGACGACCCCAGTGTGGGCGACGGCCGCAGCAGCATCTGGCTGAGCGCGTCGATCCCGCTCTACTTCCGCTACTCGGGCAGTAAGCCTGTTTCCATCAATCGCGAGTGGCTCGAGATTCTTACCCTGTCGGCCAATAGCACCGTTGGCCTGCAGTTCACTGCTGAGCCCAATGGGCAGACCAACGCACCGAAATCTCAGGTGTAGCAGGTCTTTTTCCAGAGTCAAGACCTTTTTTCGTCGGTCTCTACCCCGTTGAATAGTCATACCCCCTCATCGGGGGTATCTCAACGGACACCCGACTTACAAAGGAGTGATCATGGTGCTCATGTCTCCGGGCCTCAAGCCAGACATTGCCCTTGTCGGAGACGACCTCTACTGCGTTCTTTCCGAGACCGACACGCTCGGATTCGTGCACAAGGTTGGCAATGTGTTCGTAGCTCTCGGCGGCGATAACCTCGGCCACGCGGTCGAGGTAGGCCAGAGCCTCTCGTGGGACCAAGCCGTCGAGATGGTGCTGCGCTACTAACTCCGCTTACGCGTTGACGTGCTGTGCGAGCCACGGCACGGGGCTGATCGGCGTACCGTCAGCGAGCAGAATCTGGAAGTGCAGGTGCGGTCCCGTGCTCGCGCCGGTGCTGCCAACCAGGCCGACCTGCTGTCCGCCAGTCACGGTGTCGCCGACGCTGAGCGTGAGAGAGCCCATAGCCATGTGGCTGTAGGTGCTGATGATCGTCTCGCCGTCGATGACGTGCTCGATCTCGACGTGAACGCCGAGCGAACCGTCGTCGTTCGTGGACGCCACAACCACGCCGTCGGCGATGGCGAGTACGGCGGTGCCCGCTCCAGGCAGGAAGTCGTTTCCGAGGTGACCTGCGCTGAAGGGCTTGCCCAGGCGCGCTCCGGGCGCGACGGGCGAGTAGACGACGCTGTACTCAGTGATTCCGAAGTCCGCACGCTCGACGGTCGGAACCTCGGCACCGGGGGCGACTGCGAGGGCCTGCCCTGGCACCACCACCTCCGCGTGAACGACCTCGGCAGAGGCCGGGAGGGTGGGCATGCAGGTCATGGCACCGGCGAAGGCCATGGCGCCAAAGGCGAGGTAGCGACGACGCACGCGCAGAAAGCTCGCGCGGCGCTGGTGGATTTCGGGCATAACGACATCAGCAATTTGTTGCGGCTGGGGCAAGAAGAACTCCGTTTAATTCACGCGCACGTGGCGCGGTGACACACGGAAACGGTGTGTGTCATCGGTCAAGAGCGCGGCACACGGGCCTGCGCGACTCACCTACACTGAACCCTCTCTCTGAGCAGGTCGTGGCAAAAGTCTGGCAATTCCGTGTGAGTTCGTTTCTGAGAACCGAGGGAGGATAAAGAGATGAACACCCCAGATTTCCTCCACAACCCTGACCGCAACCGCTTCGAGATACTGCTCGATGGTGAAGTCATCGGTAGCAGCTACTACCGGTCGGAGGCCGGCCGACGGGTCTTCACCCATACCGAGGTCGACCCGGAGTATCAGGGTCAGGGTCTCGCCGGGCAGCTCATCAAGCTCGCTCTGGACGAGACGAAGGGCGAGGGCCTCCGCGTCGTACCGCAGTGCCCGGCTGTCGCCAAGTACGCCTCGAAGCACCCCGAGTATGACGACATCATCGACCGCGACGTGACCCCGAACTAGAGCGGGTTCTCGATCTCGTCCCGCGGCATCCGCGCGGCGACAATCGCGATGATCGCGATGAAGACGGGCACGACACCGGCGATAAGGAATGTCGGCCCACGACCGACGAGCTCACCCACTGGGCCCGCTAGCGCCATCGACACAGGCATCAAAGCCAGCGAGACGAAGAAGTCGAGGCTTGAGACGCGACCTAGCAGTTCAGGAGGCACGCGCCGCTGCAGCAGCGTGCCCCAGATGACGGTCGCTGCCTGAAACGCGAACCCAACAATGAACAGCGCAACGATCATCACCCACAGATGACTGGTGAACCCGATGACCGCGAGGGGCAGCGATCCGGCTCCCCACAGCAGGTTCATCAGGGTCAGATAGCGGCGTGGCAGGCGGCGGGATGCGATGGCGATCGACCCGATAACCCCGCCAAGCCCAAACGCCGCGAGAGCCATTGCGAACTCGAGCGGGCCGCCGCCGGTCTGCTCCGTCACCGCGAACGGCAGCAGCACCTCGATCGGCCCCATGATCAGCATGACGATGATGCACGCGAACAGCAGGGTCGCGAGCAGCCACGGGGTGCGCACCATGTAGGCGAAGCCGCCGCGCAGGTCACTGAAGACCTTCGCAATCGGGTGCGCGTCACTCGGCTCCAGCTCGCGCCGTACGGCGGTCAGTCGCAGAAACGTCAGCACACCTGCGCCGAGCGCAAGCGCGACCGCGATGATCACGAAAACCCAGGCCGGTGAGTACGCGGCGATGATCGTGCTCGCGATGGCCGGACCCGCCGCCTGCATCACAGCGGGGCGCAGCACGCCTTCGAAGCCGTTCGCGGCAAGCAGGTCTTCCGCCGGAAGAATCGACGGCAGCATGGCTGAGTACGCGGGGTAGAAGAATCCATCGGCAACGCCAAGCACGAGCGACGCGACGGCGAGGTGCCATATCTCGAGTGATCCGGCGAGCGCGAGGGCGGCCACCACCGCGACGGCAGCGAACTTGCCGATCTCGACGGCGATGAGGATGCGCTTCTGCGGTATCCGGTCTGCCGCCACTCCCCCGATGAGCACCGCGGCGACGAGACCGAGCGCGTTGCCGGTCGCGACAAATGACAGGTCGACCGGTCCGCCGCCAAGGGCCTTGACCTGAAAGACGATGGCCACAAGCCACATGCCTGACCCGAAGATCGACAGCGAGAGCGCACCGATGAGCAGCCGATACTGACCGGATCGGAAGGGGCGCAGAACGCGCGGAAGGCGGGGCTCGGTCACAGTCTCCACGATGCCATAGTGGCCAGACATAGGATTGACGCAGCATGAAAGAGCTCACCGAATCGGAGATCCGCAGCTGCTTCGTCAATGCGACGAAGGGCGAAATCGATCGGATGCCGCTGCCAGGCCTCCACGAGGTCCTGTGGGAGAGCCGCGAGTACCTCGGCTGGCGCGACCCCGGATCGCCGTTGCGCGGCTACCTCGTGCACTGGCTCGGTGAGCGGCCGGTCGGCGTGATTCTTCGCGCATCAGAGGTCGGTCTGCGCCACGGCATCAGCGCCATGTGCTCGCTATGCCGCACGCCACAGCCCGGCGGCCAGGTCACGATGTTCTCGGCGCCGAAGGCGGGTGAGTCCGGCCGCAACGGCAACAGCGTTGGCACTTACATCTGTGACGATCTCGCCTGCTCGATCATCATCCGCATCCTGCCGGCGCCGCACCCGATGCAGCCGAGCCCCGAGGAGCTGCTCGCCAAGCGCTCCGCCGGTCTCATGGAGCGGGTGAAGAACTTTACCGATTCGGTACTGGACAACGCTTAGGGCGCCAGGCGCTCGGCCTCGTGGATGATCTCGGGCAGCACCGCACGCATGTAGCTGCCCCACCAGAGCTGAACGATAAGGCCGACCGCCCACCCCCGGTTTTTGCGCGGCACGAAGGTGTAGGTCCAGTGCACGAGGGTGCCGTCGGGGGTCGCCGTGTAGGTCCACTCCGCTCGCGCATGATGGACGAGTAGCTTGAAGGCCTTCTGGAAGTCCGTCAGCTCGTACGCAAAGAAGGCTTCGTTCTCAACGTCGGTGATCGTCTCGATCACGTGGCCGCCATCCGCGAGGATCAGCTTGCGAGTCTGCCCAACCTCGTTCCACGGACCGCTCTGCTCACGCACGGCGACGGTCGCGGGAATCGGGCCGAATTTCGGGTAGAAGCGGGCCGGATCGATGGGAACAAGCACGTTCCAGGTCCAGTCGAGGGGCGTCCTCGCCAGCATTTCCACGGTCGCGCTTGGGTGTTTCACCGGTTAACCCTAACGGCGCAATTCACACAAACTTTTCCCTTGACAGTGCACTGATGCGCAGTATTCTAAAACTCACTGCTTATAAAACTAACTAGTTATGAAAGACAAAGATGGATCAGCTCACCACGGTGTTTGCCGCCCTCGCCGACCCGACTCGGCGCGCGATCCTGCAGCGGCTGACCGACGGGGACGCCACCGTCGCCGAGCTCGCCGACCCGTTCGCGATGAGCCAGCCCGCCGTGAGCAAGCACCTCAAGGTTCTCGAGGGTGCCGGGCTCATCTCGCGATCGCGCGTCGCCACCGCGCGCTACAGCCACCTCGAGGCGGAGCCGCTCAAGGAGGCCACGGAGTACATGCAGCGATACAAGCGCTTCTGGACCGAGAGCTTCAGCAAGCTCGACTCCGCTCTTGCCGAGTACCTAGAGAAAGAAGAGAGCAATGACTGATCGCCCTGCGGGGATCGCCGACACCGATGTCTTCATCACCCGTGCATTCAATGCGCCGCGCGATCTCGTGTGGCGCTTCTGGACCGAGCCGGAGCTGCTCTCCACGTGGTTCGGCCCGAGCACCACGCACACACCGGTCGACAAGATCGAGATTGATATGCGCCCCGGCGGCGTATGGAACGTCACGATGGTCGACAACGAGACCGGCGCCGAGTACCCGATTCGCAGCACGGTCGTGGAGGTCGAGCGACCCGTGTACTTTCTCGGCGAGGCGAGCGCAGACACCCAGGAGGGGCTCGTCGAGCGCATGTTCCTTCGCGTCGAGTTTCATGACCACGGCGACAAGACCCGCGTGACCCTGCATCAGGGGCCGTTCACCGCTGAGTTCCGCGATATGACCGCGGCCGGCTGGGAAGAGTCGTTCGTCAAGATGGATGGAGAGCTGGCATGACCGAGTACACAACGTCGAAAGACGGCACTCGCATAGCCTACGAACGAAGCGGCAATGGTCCGGCTCTCGTTCTCGTGGACGGCGCAATGTGCTACCGCGAGTTCGGGCCAGCGAGAGATCTCGCCGCCGCCCTCACTGGCGATTACACGGTCTACGTCTACGACCGCCGTGGCCGCGGGGAGAGCGGCGACACGCTTCCCTATGCCCCGCAGCGCGAGATCGAGGACCTCGCCGCGGTGATCGCGGCGTCGGGCGGCACCGCCTATGTCATGGGTCAATCGTCGGGTGGGGCTCTCGTATTGGAGGCCGCCGCATCCGGAGTTGCGATGGCGAAGGTGGCGTCATACGAGGCCCCCTACGTCGGGCAGAGCACCGACTTTCTCGCCAAGCAGAAGCAGCTCATCGCGGAGGGCAACCGTCGCGGTGCAGTCAACTACTTCATGACGACGATGGTGGGCGGGCCCTTCTTCATGCCGCTCATGATCCGCCTCATGCCCAAGGTCGCGGGCCAGCTGCACGCCGTCGCGCACACGCTCCCCTATGACACCGAGTTGCTCAGCGGCTTCGCGGTGCCGGCACGCTTCGCCTCCATTGCAACCCCGACACTCATCATGGGCGGGAGCAAGTACAAGCCGAACATGAAGAAGGCCGTGCACGAGGTCGCAGCGACGATTCCGGGGGCACGCCTCGAGATTCTCGACGGCCAGACCCACCAGGTCAGCCCCGCTGCGCTCGTGCCCAAGCTGAAGGCATTCTTCCAGTGAGCGTCAGCTTCGAGGCGACTCTGCCCGCGTCCGGTCCGACCGGCATCGAGGTGCCGCCCGAGGTTGTCGAAAGCTTCAACGCCGGCAAGCGGGTTCCGGTGGTGGTTACCATCGGCGACTACAGCTACCGCAGCACCGTCGCGCCCTATCGCGGCCCGTACATGATCTCGGTCAGCGCCGAGAATCGCGCCGGCGCGGGAGTCAGCCACGGCGACGCCATCACCGTGACGCTTGAGCACGATACGGCTCTGCGCACCGTCGAGGTTCCTGCGGATCTGCAGGCTGCGCTCGACGCTAGCCCCGCGGCACAAGCCGCCTGGTCAGCGCTCTCGTATAGCGCGCAAAACGCCCACGCGCTCGCGATAACCGGCGCGAAAGCCGCTGAGACGCGGTCTCGCCGCGTTGCCGACGTGACCGCACAGCTGCTCGCCTGAGCTCCGTGCCCCAGCGCCGCAGCACCGCCGCGTCCGAGAAGCGAGCTGCCGAGCGGCGGGCGGCGGCACGCATGCGCTGCTGCGCGCGCGGACTGAGCGCGAGAAACTCGGTGAGTGCGGCAGCGAGCGCGTCGACGTCCCCGGACGGCACAAGGTAGCCGTTCACGCGATCGCGGATGATGTCTGCGGGGCCGTAGCGCACGTCGTAGGCGATGGGGATGCATCCGACTGCCATGCTCTCCAACAGCACGAGGGGAAATCCCTCTGCGTCGCCGGTGAGAAGAATGGCGGATGCCGTCGCCAGCCGCGCACGCGCCGCCGGCTGGTGGCCGTGAAAGACCGCGTTCGCGCCCAGCTGCTCGAGCGGTGCGCGCAGCTCGCCGTCGCCGAACACCTCCAGTGGGACGCCTGCCGTCGTCGTCGCTCGCAGAGCGTGGTCGACCCTTTTGCGCGCGGTCAGGGAGGCAAGCACGACAACCCCGTCGCGTTCACCTCGCGGGCGCGGTGGCAGAGTGACACTGTTCGGGATCACCGCGAGGTTGTCGCCGCCCGCGACGTCGCGCCGCTGCGACTCGGTGAGCAGCACGACGGCGTCGAAGGCGTCGAGGCTCTGAAAGATCTGGCGACGTGACGCACGCAGCTCGTCGGTACCGGTGCGCAGATGGGAGTTGTGCACGAGGTGGGCGACCGTGGCGTGCGGGCGGCGGTAGGTCATCAGCGGGTTGGCCGCCGTCTTGCTGTCGACGATGAGATAGCTCTGCTCGCCGGCGGTCACCTGATCGAGCCACCAGCGATAGAGCGACCAGGCCGCCCCGAAGGAGCGCACCGGCTGGCCCTGCGCGTCGCACAGCACGATGGAGCGGCCGCCGACCACGCCTCGCTCGCGGGTATCGCGCCGGTCGCTGACGGCAAGGGTGCCGTCGGCGCGATGGTGATCGATCTGCAGCAGTCTGCCCGAAGCGTCGTACCGCTTGGCACCGGGCGTAAAGAGGTGTTTGACCTTGCCCGGTTCGATGGGGTTCTCGCGCAGCCACTCCCAGAGGTTGATGACGGGCACACCGTCAACGGCGCGAACGGGCTTGTCGCGCAGCTCGAAGGTGAGAATGATGACCGGATGCCCCGCTTGGGCAAACAGCTCGGACCGGTGCACGAGCGCCGCAGTCATGCCGCCCGGCTGCGCCGGAATGCCCCACGTGACCGCGAAATGGCGGCCACGAGGAAGTTTCACTGCGTCAGGCTATGTCGACAAAACTGAGAGAACGTTGCCAGCGGGGTCGGTGAACCAGGCGATGTCAGGACCCTGACCGCGAGAGATTCCCTTGGCATCGGTGCCGAAGTCGGGGTCGGTGTAGATCTTCGTCACGACACCACGGGCGTTGAGGTCGTCGACAGCCGCCTCGACGTCGTCAACCTCGAAGTTGAGGATCGTGTAGCTCGCCGGCTCATGGTTCGGCTTCGTGTAGGCGAGTATCCGCGCCCCGCTCGCCAACTCGATCTCGAGAAATCCCATCGCGTTCTCGGTCACGGTCAGGCCGAGCTTCGTGCCATAGAAGTCTTTCGCCGCCGCGAGGTCATCGATCGAGAACCCGCTGAACGCCTTATCTGCAGTGAACATCTTCTAACCCTCCACCTCGGCCAGCCGTCTGGCAAGGTACTCGCGCTCCTGCTCCGTCTTCACCGCGGCAAGCGCCAGCCGGTAGTGCGTCGCAGCCTCGGCATCGCGCCCGAGTCGGCGCAGAAAGTCGGCCCGCGCTGCCGGCACGAGATAGTAATCGGATGCCGGCAACGCCGCGATCGCCGCGAGGCCCGCCTCCGGTCCGTTGGCCATCCCGATCGCGACCGCCCGATTGAGCTCGATGACGGGCCCGCCACCAAGGCGGTCGTACAGCGCCACCAGTTCGGAGTAGTCGCCGTCGTCCCGCGCGTGCACGGCCGCGATGGCCGCCTGCGTCTGGTACCTGCCACGGCCGCGATCCACGAGCGACAGACCCTCCTCGATGAGCGCGGCATCCCAGAGGCCCCGGTCCTGCTCCTCGAGCGGCACCAGCGCATCGTCGACGAGTCGCGCATGGCGGCGCGAGTGCTGCAGAAGTTCGAGGGCGAGCAGGCCCCGCACCTCCGGCTCGGCGGGCATGAGCTGCAGCAGTACCCGCGTCAGGCGTATCGCCTCCTCCGCCAGGTCGACGCGCGACACCGCCGTGTAGCCCTCGTTGAAGAGCAGGTAGAGCACGGCGAGAACGCCGCCCAGCCTCTCGGGAAGCAGCTCGATCGGGGGAACGCGGTAGGGGATCCCCGCGTTCTTGATCTTCTTCTGCGCGCGCACCAGCCGCTGCGCCATGGTGGGCTCTGGCACGAGAAAGGCGCTGGCGATCTCGGGGGTGGTCAGCCCCGCGACGGTGCGCAGCGTGAGGGCGACGCGCGCCTCAAGGCTGAGCGCGGGGTGGCAGCAGGTGAAGATGAGGCGAAGGCGGTCATCGCCAAGCTCGTGCACATCCGCCTCCAGTTCTTCCATGATCGCAATCTGCTCGAGCTTGCGCGCCTCATTGGCTGCGCGGCGCAGCCGATCGAGCGCTTTGTTCTTGGCGACGGTCGTCAGCCATGCTCCCGGGTTGTCGGGTACACCGTCGCGGGGCCACCGCGCGAGCGCCTTCTCGAAGGCGTCAGCGGTGCAGTCCTCGGCGAGCGACCAGTCGCCGGTGATACGGATGAGAGTGGACACCACGCGTGCCCACTCCCCCGCATACGCTCCGGCGACGGCCTCCTCGACGGTCAGGATAGGTCGAGCTCCAATGGCCAGCTCGCGCGAACCTCGATGCGGCCGACACGCGCCATCGGGTGGGCCGCCGCGATGGCGATCGCCTCGTCCATCGAGTCGCACTCGAGCAGGTCGAAGCCGACGATGAACTCCTTGCCCTCGGTGAAGGGGCCGTCTGTCACAAGGGTCGTGCCCTCGCGCAGGCGAACCATCGTGGCATCCTGCGGTTCGGCCAGCCGGTCGCCGCCGACGCGCTTGCCACTCGCATCGTTGTCGGCAACCCACTTGTTGATATCTGGCGCGGGAGCCGGATCGGTGTCGGGGTCGCCATCGACGCACACGAACATGATGTAGCGGCTCATGCTTCTGCCTCCCAGTCGAAGAAGGGGCGGATCTCGACCTGCCCAAAGCGGGCGACCGGATGCTGCGCCATGATCGCGATCGCCTGGTCGAGGTCGTCGAACTCGTTGATACCCCAGCCGTTGATCCACTCCTTGGACTCGGTGAATGGGCCGTCGGTGACAATCAGCTCGCCGTTGCGCACGCGCACCGTCTTCGCCTCCTCGCGGGGACGGATGCGGTCGCCGTCGATCTCGGTGCCGTCGGCAATGCGGTCCTTGACCCACTGCTCGATGGTGTCCTCGTCCGGCGAGTACGGCTCGGCCGTGCTGTCCGTGACCATGAATGTGAAGTACTTCATGCGTTCTCCGTTCGGTTGTCTCACGCTATGACAGGGCGACGAACGGAGAAAGGGTTAGATCGACACTTCGTGAAAATGTTCTACAACTGGAAAAGGCTCATAGAAGTGGTGCAGCAGGGCACGCCACTGCTGGTACTGCGGTGACTGCCGAAACCCGACCTCGTGGTGCTCGACGGTCTCCCACTCGACGAGCAGCAGGTAGGTCGACGAGCTCTCGACGCCTCGGTGTAGGCGCAGCGAGATGAAGCCCGGCATGCTCGCGATGATGGGCCGCGCCTCGGCGAAGGCCGCCTCGAAAGCCGCCTCCTCGCCCGCTTTCACGGGCAGGAGGGCGTGCTCGAGAATCATGCTTCCTTCGGAATCAGCACCCAGAGGATGATGTAGAAGATCACCTGCGGACCGGGAATCAGAATGGACAGCGCGAAGATCAGGCGCACGATATTGGCCGAAAGGCCGAAGCGCTCGCCAAGGGCGGCGCAGACTCCGGCGATGACGGCACCATTGCGGGGGCGTACGAGTTTGCTCATGTCTCCAGTCTGCCGAATCCGCGACGCGGATCAATCGGGATAACCCCCGAGTTACCCCTGAGTGAGCCTCTCTCATAGAGTGCCTAGACCTCATAGAGTGGCAGGCATGACGGACAGCGCAGCCCGAGCCACCTCCTCTTCTATCGACATCTCGAAGCGAGATCTCACCCTCGACATCGCCCGCGTGTTCTGCGTGGTTCTCGTGGTTGTCATCCACCTGCTCATGGTCGGCGTTGGCTTCGGGCCCGACGGCCTCGTCGTCTCGCGCCCGCTCGAGAACCAGTCGTGGTTCGCGATCGCCACGTGGTTTGGTCAGATCATGCCCCTCTTCTTCGTGGTCGGCGGCTTCGCGTCTCTGACCGCGTGGCGCTCGCTGCAGCGCCGCGGCGGGGATGCGCCCGACTACGTGCGCAACCGCGTGCTGCGTCTCGCCCAGCCCGCCCTTCCGCTCTTCCTCTTCTATGTCGTCGTTGTTGGTGTGGCCAACCTCATCGGCATCGATCCTCAGCTGCTTGACACCGTCGTCGCCGGGGCGGGCTTTCCGCTGTGGTTCCTCGCCAGCTACACCGCGTGCCAGGCTCTCGTGCCGTTCATGGCCGGGCTGCACGCGCGCGCACCCAAACTCACGATGCTCGGCCTCCTCGCGCTCGTGGTCATCATCGACGTCGCGCGGTTCACGAGCGGCATCACCGAGCTCGGCCTGCCCAACATGGTCTTCGTCTGGGTGCTCGCCCAGCAGATCGGCTTCTGGTACGCCGACGGCTGGTTCGCCGCCCGCAACGGCTGGCAGCTTGCCGGGATCACCCTCGCCTCCTACGCGGTGCTGGCGGCGGTCTCGCTGCCGGATGGCTGGTACTCGAACGACATGCTCGCGAACCTCAACCCGCCCACCCTGCCGCTGGTCTGCCTCGCGCTAGCCCAGGCCTGCATCCTTCGCGCTCTCAAGCCGTGGCTGGCGAAGCTTATGAACACGCACGCGGCGCGCGCGGTCGTCTTTCTCATCGGCACGCGCCTGATGACTATCTACCTGTGGCACCTGCCGCTCATCATCATCATCTCGGGCATCGCCCTGCTGATTCCCGGTGCCTCGCCCGCGCCCTCGTCGCCGAGCTGGTGGCTGTCGCGTCCGATCTTCTTCGTCATCGTGTTCGCGGCGCTCTTCGCCCTGTCGTTCCTCGTCGCCCGCTGGGAGGCCCCGCGCGAGGTCGGCATCACCCCGCCCGGGTACATTGTGGCGCTGGCCGCCGTGCTCACCTTCATCCCCGCCTTCGCGGTCACCGAGTGGTTTCTCGACTTCTGGCTCGCGGTGCTCGGGTCGGTGTTCTTTTCTGCCGCGATCCTGCTGCTCGGGCGCTGGCGCGTCGGGCAGGCTGCCGCGCCCGCCGCATAGCGCTCGCTTCGGTTGGAGTCTCATCCCGCAATGACGCTTTGGTAGGACTTTCGCGCCTCCTTTGCCGATGTATTCCTACCGAAGCAGTTCGTGCTGCCCGAAAGTGAGGAGGCGCAGGCATGAACTGCTCGGTCGAAATCCGACCATTCCGAACGTCGGTGGAATAAGGCACACTGAAAAAGCGCTGCACCTCTAGCGCTCTCTGCGCGCCGACGCCAATCCTCGCCACTTAACGATGGGCACCGCCTTGTCTGAAACACTCACCACCGTTCCGGTCGCAGCAGCGCCCGACAACGCCGCACGCAATCGCCTCGTGATCACGCTTCTGCTGATCTCGACCTTCGTCGTGTTCCTCAACGAGACCCTCATGGGCAACGCCATGCCCGCACTGATGGAAGACCTGCGCATCTCGGCGAGCGCCGCGCAGTGGGTGACCACCGCCTTCCTGCTGACGATGGCTGTCGTTATCCCGATCACCGGCTTTCTGCTGCAGCGCCTCAACACGCGCACGGTTTTCATCACCGCGATGACCCTGTTCTCGATCGGCACCATCCTGGCGGCCGCTGCCCCGGGCTTCGAGCTGCTCATCGCGGCACGCGTCGTGCAGGCGAGCGGTACGGCGATCATGATGCCGCTGCTGTTCACCACCGTGCTGACGCTCGTGCCGATGGAGTCCCGCGGCCGCGTCATGGGAAACATCTCGATCGTCATCTCGGTCGCCCCGGCGCTCGGACCGCTGGTCTCTGGTCTGATCCTCGGAGCCTTTCACTGGCGCTTCCTCTTCATCCTCATCCTGCCCATCGCGCTGGCCGCGCTGCTCCTCGGCGCGATGCGAGTGCCGAACGTCACCGAGCCCAGCAAGACGTCGATCGACGTCGCCTCGGTCATCCTCAGCGCCTTCGGCTTCGGCGGCCTGGTGTTCGGTCTGAGCAACGTTGGCACCGCTGGCATCGCGTCGATGCAGAGCTGGCTGCCACTCGCTGTCGGCGTCGTCGGAATCGCCGTTTTCATCGTGCGCCAGCTGGTGCTGCAGAAGACGGACAGCGCGCTGCTTGACCTGCGCACCTTCAAGGTACGAACCTTCGCATTCACCGTCGCCATGCTGATGATCAGCATGATGGCGCTCTTCGGCACCATCATCCTGCTGCCGATCTTCACGCAGGACGTGATGGACCTGGACGCTCGCACGACCGGCCTCATCCTGCTGCCCGGCGGCCTGCTGATGGGTCTGCTCGGCCCGGTGGTCGGGCGCGCCTTCGACCGCATCGGTCCGCGTCCGCTTGTCATCGCCGGGTCGATCATCGTCAGCGGCGCGCTGTGGGGCATGACCCTGCTCACCGCCGACGCCGAGATCTGGATGGTGCTGGTCGCCTACACAACGCTGACGCTTGGGCTCGCGCTGCTCTTCACCCCGCTGTTCACGGCCGGCCTCGGAGACATTCCGCCGAAGCTCTACTCGCACGGCAGTGCGGTCGTCGGCACGGTGCAGCAGCTGGCCGGCGCGGCCGGCGTTGCGCTCTTCATCACGGTGATGTCGTCCACGGTGGCATCGCGCGTGGCTGCGGGCGCACCCGAGGTCGCGGCTACTGCTGCCGGCATCCACACCGCGTTTGTCTACGGCGCGATTATCTCGCTCGTCGCGATTCCGCTCGCGTTCTTCATCCGTCGCCCCACCCAGGTCAGCGAGTTCGGCGGCGGGCACTAGCCCCGTGCCGACGCGCCTGCTGCTGCTCGCCGACACGCATGTGCCGACTCGGGCGCGGCAGCTGCCCGAGCAGGTCTGGCGCGCCGTCGACGAGGCGGACCTCGTCGTGCATGCGGGCGACTGGGTCGATGCGGCGACGCTCGACGCGCTGCAGCGGCGGGCGTCCAGCCTGGTGGGCGTGTGGGGCAACAACGACGGGGATGAGCTGCGGGCGCGGCTTCCGTTCGTCGCGTCGACGACCGTTGACGGCATCCGTCTCTCTGTTGTTCATGAGACCGGGCCCGCGGCTGGCCGCGAGAAACGGATGGATGCCGAGTACCCCGATACAGACCTGCTGGTCTTCGGCCACAGCCACATTCCGTGGGACACCACGACGCCGCGCGGCCTGCGGCTGCTCAACCCCGGCTCCCCCACCGATCGTCGGCGCCAGCCCCACCGCACATACATGACGCTCACCCTCGACGCGGGAGCCGTGAACGATGTGCGGCTGGTCAGCATCGAGTGAAAGACTGAGAGCATGACTACCCCCGCCGAACTCGCCCGCCTCGTCGACCACACGCTGCTGCGCCCTGACGCCACCCCCGCCGAGGTTGCGGCACTCGTCGCCGAGGCCGTCGAGCTTGGGGCCTTCTCGGTCTGCGTCTCGCCGAGCATGCTGCCGCTCGAGGTTCCCGCAGGGCTCAAGGTTGCGACCGTCTGCGGCTTCCCGTCGGGCAAGCACACCGCGACGGCGAAGGCTTTCGAAGCCGCCGAGTCAGTGAACAACGGCGCGGATGAGGTCGACATGGTCATCGATGCCGGCCTCGTGAAGGCCCAGCGCTTCGATCTCGTCGAGGCCGAGATTGCGGCCGTGCGCGCCGCGGTGCCGGCGCCGCTCGTGCTCAAGGTGATCATCGAGTCCGCCGCCCTGACCGATGACGAGATCGTCGGTGCGTGCGAGGCCGCCGTTGCCGCGGGCGCGGACTTCGTCAAGACGAGCACCGGTTTCAGCCCGGCAGGCGGGGCGTCCGTGCACGCGGTTCGGCTCATGGCCCACACCGTCGGCGCCAAGGCGCTGGTGAAGGCGAGCGGCGGCATCCGCACCTGGGATGACGCGGTCGCGATGGTCGAGGCGGGCGCGTCGCGCCTCGGGGTCAGTGCGACCGCGGCGATCCTCAGCGGCGGGGTCGCGAGCGGGGACTACTAACACCTCACGGCGGTTCGCGAAAGCCCGGCTTGTCTCAGGCTTCAAGGCGCATCGTAGATGTCATGACTGACGACATGGACACCATCCGCGACATCCTCACCTCCGAGCGCACCGCCATCGTGACGACGCGAGCGGGCAACGAGCTGCACAGCCGTCCGCTGGCAGTGCAGGGCGCTGAAGAGTTCGACGGAACCCTGTGGTTCTTCACCAACGACCCCTCGCCCAAGACGGCGGACATCGAGAAGCACCCCGAGGTCAACATCTCGGTCGGCGGCAGCAAGGGCTACCTCTCGCTCGCAGGTACCGCCGTGGTCAGCCGCGACCAGGCGATCATCGACAAGTTCTGGAACCCCTGGGCTGAGGCCTGGTTCGAGGGTGGCCGTCAGGACCCGTCGCTCGCCCTGCTCGAGGTGACCGTGGACTCCGTCGAGTTCTGGGACCTCGACAAGCCGAAGCTTGCCCGCGCTCTCGAGGTCGCTCGCGCGATCGTCACCAAGACCCCGCCGGATGTCGGCGAGAGCAAGACGGTCGAGCTCTAGACCGGGGGCGCTGAGATCTCGGGAGCTTCCCACTCGTAGGTCCAGCAGGTGACGGCGCGGTCGCCCTCGTCCCACATGTCTTCGAGAGGGTAGTAGCTGTATCCGGGCTTTTCCGGGGCCAGGTCCGCGAGGCAGTTCTCTGACACGAACTGCTCGAGGGCGTCCGTGCCCGGATACGGTGCCTTCCACTCCCCCGGGTACAGGTCGTAGCCGTGGAGTCGCCACATCGGGTCGGCAGAGCACTCGGAGTAGACCGCGCTCGCGCTGTCGTATGGCCCCCAGCCTGTCCACCCTTCATCTGTGTCGACGCACACGTCGAAGTAGTCGGCATTTTCGTCTATTGCGTCGACCAGCTCTGACGCGTCGTCGGGCAGGTCGGCGATCTGCGACTCGAAGATGCTCGACCCGAGCTCCATGATGACTAGGTCGCAGCGCAGCCAGCGCTCACCCCTGTGCCACTGCTGCGCGCTTGGAGAGAACCAGTAGGTCTCGACTCGCGTCCAGTCACTCAGGTGCTGATGCAGAAACTTGGCAAGCAACGAGGTGCAGGACTCGTAGGCGAGAGTTGCGGCCTGCTCGTCTGTGCCGTTGAACGGGTAGCCGTCATCGAAGTCCGCAAAGACGTTGCTGATCGCGAAAGTGTACGACTGGTGCGACTCACCGCACTGCACCGCGTCATCGCCCTTCCACGAAGTCCAGTTGAGAAAGCTCGTGTACTCCCCGGTCCAGCAGTCGCCGGCCTCTGGGGCGGGGTCAGTGGCCGATGTTGATGTCGAAGACTGTGACGTGCTCTCGTCGTTAACCTCGTCGGCTACAGGCAATAGAAAGCAGCCGCCGAGGCTTGCGACGAGCGCAACCACGAGCACCGCACGAAAAACTCTCATGATCGCCACCGTATTGCCCGCGCCCTCGCGTGCGCTCCCACCCAATCGGGGCGCACGCCGTCTGGGGGCATCCCTACGATGGACGCATGACCGCTGCCGACAACCACGACCTGATCCGTGTTCACGGAGCTCGCGAAAACAACCTGCGCAACATCTCCGTCGATCTGCCCAAGCGACGGTTGAGCGTCTTCACCGGCGTCAGCGGTTCGGGCAAGTCGAGCCTGGTGTTCGGCACGATCGCGGCCGAGTCGCAGCGGCTCATCAACGAGACCTACAGCGCCTTCGTGCAGGGCTTCATGCCCTCGCTCGGGCGTCCGGATGTCGACTCGCTGAGCGGTCTGACGACGGCGATCATCGTCGACCAGGAGCGCATGGGCGCGAACGCGCGATCCACCGTCGGAACCGCAACGGATGCGAACGCGATGCTGCGCATCCTGTTTAGCCGGCTCGGTGATCCGCAGATCGGCGGACCAGGCGCCTTCTCGTTCAACATCGCGTCAAGCAGCACGACTGGCACGCGCACCAGCGTGACCGGCGAGGTTACCACCGTCGAGAACGAGCAGTACTTCGGCGGCATGTGCCCGCGCTGCGAGGGCCTCGGCCATGTGACCGACATCGATCTCGCCGAGCTCTTCGACGAGACCAAGTCGCTGCAAGACGGCGCGATCACCATCCCCGGCTACAGCGCCGACGGCTGGCTGGTGCGCACCTTCAGCGAGTCCGGCTTCGTTCCCGGTGACGTGCCCATCAAAGACTTCACGCCGCAGCAGCGCGAGGACTTCCTCTACAAGGAGCCCACCAAGGTGAAGGTGACCAACTTCAACCTCACCTACGAGGGCCTTGTACCAAAGGTGCAGAAGAGCATCCTCGGCAAAGACAAGGACTCGGTGCAGCCGCACATCCGCGCCTTCATCGACCGCGCGGTCACGTTCAGCGACTGCCCGGAGTGCGGCGGCACCCGCCTCAACGAGGGCGCCCGGTCATCAAAGATTAAAGGCATCAACATCGCGGATGCCTGCTCCATGCAGATCTCGGACCTCGCCGAGTGGGTGCGCGGCATCACCGACGCATCGATGGCTCCGCTGCTCTCGACCCTGCAAGAGACCCTCGACTCCTTCGTGCACATTGGCCTCGGCTACCTGTCGCTCGAGCGCCCCAGCGGCACGCTCTCGGGCGGGGAGGCACAGCGCACGAAGATGATTCGGCACCTCGGATCCTCACTGACGGATGTGACCTACGTCTTCGACGAGCCCACCATCGGGCTGCACCCGCACGACATCCAGCGCATGAACGAGCTGCTGCTTCGGCTGCGCGACAAGGGCAACACGGTGCTGGTTGTGGAGCACAAGCCCGAGATGATCGCGATCGCCGACCACGTGGTCGATCTCGGGCCACGCGCGGGCAAGAACGGCGGTGAGATTCAGTTCGAGGGCAGCTTCGACGATCTGCGCAAGAGCGACACCCTCACCGGGCGGCACCTCGACTACAAGGCCTCACTCAAAGAGAGCCCGCGCACCGGAAACGGCGCGCTCGAGATTCGCGGGGCGACCCGGCACAACCTCAAGAACGTCGACGTCGATATTCCGCTGGGGGTCATGACCGTGGTCACCGGTGTAGCCGGGTCGGGCAAGAGCTCGCTCATTCACGGGTCGATCCCGAAGGGCGAGAACGTGGTGCGGGTCGACCAGTCCGCCATCCGTGGTTCGCGCCGCAGCAACCCGGCCACCTACACCGGGCTTCTCGACCCGATCCGCTCGGCCTTTGCGAAGGCCAACGGCGTGAAGCCGGCGCTGTTCAGCGCCAACTCCGAGGGGGCGTGCGAGAACTGCAACGGGGCCGGCGTCATCTATACCGACCTCGCGATGATGGCCGGGGTGTCCACCGTCTGTGAGGTCTGCGAGGGCAAGCGGTTCAAGCAGCCGGTGCTCGAGTACCTGCTCGACGGCAAGAACATCGCTGAGGTTCTCGCGATGTCGGTGACCGAGGCGCGCGACTTCTTTGCCAGCGGACCGGCCCACGCGATCCTTTCAAGAATGGCGGATGTCGGCCTCGGCTACCTTGGCATCGGCCAGCCGCTCACCACCCTGTCGGGCGGCGAGCGCCAGCGGCTCAAGCTCGCCATCCATATGGGCGACAAAGGCGGCATCTACATTCTCGACGAGCCGACCACCGGCCTGCACCTCGCCGATGTCGACCAGATGCTCACCCTCTTCGACCGCCTTGTCGAGGCGGGCAAGACCCTCATCGTCATCGAGCACCATCAGGCAGTCATGGCCCACGCCGACTGGATCATCGACATCGGGCCCGGCGCCGGTCAGGACGGCGGGCAGGTGGTCTTCACCGGCACGCCGGCCGAGCTTGTCGCCTCGGCGAGCACGCTAACGGGTCAGCACCTCAAGAAGTACATCGGCGGCTAGACCGCGAGCCGCGCCTCGTGCCGCGTCTGCAGCCAGTGGCCGAGCTCGCCGACGACCGCGGCAGCGGCCACGACGATGGCGACCCCGAGGGTCAGGTAGTGCACGCCGAGCTGCTGGATGGCGAAGCTGCCGAGCGGCGCCGAGAGAGCGATGCCGATGAAGGTGGCAGAGGTGCTCCACGCGATGGCACCCGGTGAAACGGCGACGACGCGCACCTGCAGGGCGAGCAGCGCGGCCCACGCCGAAAGACCCCACACGGCGATGGTGACGATCGCCCCCGGCAGGGTCGCGGCAGTGAAGGGCATGGCCGCGAAGGCGAGAATCAGCACGAGCACGGCGACGTTGAGCACGCGACGCGTGCCGAAGCGGTCGACGAGGGTGCCCGCCGCGATGTTGCCAAGCGTGGCCGCGGCACCATAGACGAAGAGCAGCACGCTGAGCACCAGGCCGTCGTGGTGGGTTGCGCGATCCTGCACAGCGCCAAAGAAGGTGTACGCACTGTACTGCCCAGCGACGAGCAGCAGAATCGTGAACAGCACGGCGCCAATGCGCAGGCTCGCGAGCGGGGCGAAGCGCTCCCGCAGGGTGAGAGTGTCAGCGGCCGGAATGCCGCGCAGCACCATGATGATCCCGACGAGCGCGATTGCACCGAGGCCACTGACGAACCAGAGCGACCAGTGCCAGGTGCCGATGGATCCAATGGCGGTTCCCAGAGGAGCCCCGAGGGCGGTGGCCGCCGTGAAGCCACCGGTGACCAAAGCGACTGCGCGGCCCTGCTTGCCCGGCTCGGCGATGGAGGCAGCAGCGGCCGTCGCCGCGGGTACGAAGGCGGCGGCGCCGAGGGCACCGATCACGCGGGCGACGATCATCAGCTCGAACGAGGGCGCGAAGGCGGCGAACGCCGTGCCGGCGGTTCCGACGGCGAGACCGGTCGCGATGAGTAGAGTGCGCGGAACGCGCGCGGTGACAATAGCGAGCAGCGGGGCGCCGACTGCGAAGACGAGGGCGTAGACGGTGATGAGCAGGCTGGCGGTCGAGACGTCAATCTCGAAGCTCTTCGCGATGCTCGGCAGCACGCCGGCGATCACGAAGCCGCCGGTGCCGAAGATGAATGCTCCGCTCGCGAGAAGCCAGAGCCGAATGGTCATGGCGCGGCGCTCGCCGGCAGAGTATTGTTTGATCTCGGTCATACAGTCAGCGTAGTGAGATAGTTTGATGGTTGTCAAACTATTGAGGAGATCATGGACGACAGCTACCCGCAGCCCGACGTCGGCGCCATCGAGCTGCTCGAGGTACTCAAGGCGGTCGGCGACCCGGTGCGCCTGCACATGATCGGCGTGCTCGCCGACGGCGACACCTACAGCTGCAATCCGGAGGCCTTCGGGCTCGACCTGCACAAGTCGACCCTCTCGCACCACCTCAAGGTGCTGCGCGAGGCGGGCGTCACCTCCACCCTCGTTGACGGACGCAACCGGTCGATCACGCTTCGAAAGACGGACCTCGACACGCGCTTCCCCGGGCTGGTCGACGGCCTGCTCGCCGGCGTCTCCACCCCCGCATGATCACCCCAGAGGCCCCACCCGCCCGCGACGTGCTCAGCCCCGACGGCGAGTGGATCGCCACCTACGACTTCGGCGACCTTGACCGCCCTGTCGTCATGGCGGTGCACGGATTCGCGTCGAGCGGCTTGCTCAACTGGCACCACACCGGCTGGGTGCGCGACCTGCTGCGCGCCGGCTTTCGGGTCATCGCCATCGACCAGCGCGGTCACGGCGACAGCGCGAAGCCGCACGACCCGGCGAAGTACTCGATGGATCTTCTCGTGGCCGACCTTCTCGCTGTGATGGATGCCTACGGCGTCAACGAGGCGAGCATCGTCGGCTACTCACTCGGTGCCCGTGTCGGCTGGCACGCCGCCCTCGAGCTACCCGATCGCGTGACCCGCGCGGTGCTCGGCGGAATCCCCGACGGCGACCCGCTGACCCGATTTCAGGTCGATCAGGCGCGCGCCCACATTTCTGATGGATCGCCCATAGCCGACCGCCTGACCGCCGCCTATGTGCAGATGGCCAGCGGTATCCGCGGCAATGACCTCGAGGCGCTCGTCGCCCTCGTCGAGGGCATGCGCGGAGGCGCCCAGCCGCTGCCCGAGAACCCGCCACTGCAGCGCGTGCTGTTCGCGACCGGCAGCGAGGATGCGATTCTCGAGAAGTCGCGGGCGCTGTCGGCCGCTGCTCCGCAGGGCTCGTTCTTCGAGATCCCTGGACGCAACCACTTCAACGCTCCAACGAGCAGGTACTTCAGAGATGCGGCGATCAGCTTTCTCACCGCCTGACTTTCTACAGTCGGCCCATGCCAAATCTGAACGTGGGAGATCGAGTGAGCTGGAACACGAGCCAGGGCCGCACGAACGGCACGATCGTGCAGCGCAAGACTGAGGACTTCGAGTTCGCGGATCAGCACTTCACCGCATCACTCGACGAGCCGGCTTTCATCGTCGAGTCAGAGAAGTCGGCCGCGAGAGCCGCGCACAAGGGTGACGCGCTGCGCAAGCTCTAGGGTCGAGTCATGGAGTTCGTTGTTATCGCGCTCGGTGTGATCGTGGGCGCACTCGCCCTGGCCACTGTTGCGCTACGCAACGCCCAGGTGCAGTTCAGGCAACGGCAGTGGGCGGCGGTGCAGCAACTCTCCCCCGGGGCTGTCGTCTTCGGTATCTACGAGTCGCCGGTCGTGCTGACGCAGCTGAACCACCTTCGGGCAACGACGGTTCCGCCGCTGCCGCCGCTCGAGAGGGAGCGGCGTCCGCTGGCGGTGAGCGTGTCCACAGGCGAGATTGCGGTCTGGCGTGGGGACTCGCCGCCGGGGCGCGTGGTGAGTCTTCCGACATCCGTTCTTCGTTCTGTGCAGATGAGCGGGGGTGACAGCAGCGCGGCGCAGGCCACGGTCGTGCTCGAACTGCTGTGGCAGGGCCGCATGCTCGGCTTCAACGCCCTGCTGTTCGAGGGGCATCGCGGCGGGTCTTCGGCGCACCGGGGGCGCATGGATGAGCTGCGGTCAGATCTTGAGCGATTCGTGTCGATCGAGAGGTAGCTGGCTCGTCACCACCGTGTCAACGAAAGGACACCCCAATGCAATACGCACTGTTCATGCTCTATGCCGAAGCCTCAGAGATGGGCTTCACCGAAGAGGATATGAAGCCGGCGATGGAGGCCTTCGACCGCTACGCGAAGGCGCTGGATGACGCGGGCGTGCTCATCTCGGCCGACGTATACCAGCCGGTCGCCGCCTCGACGACGGTCACCTCGAAAGACGGCTCGTTGAAGATTCAGGACGGCCCCTTCGCCGACACCAAGGAGAAGATCGGCGGCATCTTCACCATCACCGTTCCCGATCTGGACTCCGCGCTCGCGTGGGCCGAGAAGAACCCCGCAGCGCAGTGGGGCACCATCGAGGTGCGTCCGAGCGCGATCGTCTACCGCGACGGCGCGTGGCAGCCGGCCCCGTAGATGCTGGCGCGCGGGTGGCTGAGGTCGCCCGCGCGTCGCACGGGCGACTGCTCGCGCTGCTCGCCGCCCCGACTCGCGACATTCCGCTCGCCGAGGATGCCCTCTCTGCCGCCTACGAGCAGGCGCTGCGGCGCTGGCCGGCGGCGATGCCCGATAACCCGGAGGCGTGGTTGCTCACCGTGGCGCGCAACCGGCAGCGTGACGTCTGGAAGTCGTCCGCGGCGAAGACCCTCCCCCTGACCGAGACGCCCGTCGAACACGACATCGATGCGATCCCTGACAAGCGTCTCGAGCTGCTCTTTGTCTGCGCCCACCCCGCTATCGACCCGGCGGTGCGCACCCCGCTCATGCTGCAGACGGTGCTCGGCTTCGACGCGCAGCGGGTGGCGACCGCCTTCGCCGTGCCGGCGTCAGCGATGGCGCAGCGACTGGTGCGAGCGAAGCGACGCATTCGCGATGCCGGCATCCCCTTTGTCGTTCCCACCACATCCGATCTCCCGGCTCGGCTACCCGCTGTGCTTGAGGCGATCTATGGTGCGTACGCGATCGAATGGCAGGTGAGCGGCCAGTCGGTGCGCGCGTCGTTGGCCGGTGAGGCCCTGTCGCTCGCACTGCTCCTGACCGAGCTGCTCGACGACCCGGAGGCCCTCGGCCTCGCCGCCCTGCTCAGCCTCTCTCTGGCCCGGCGAGTGCACGACGACTATGTGCCGCTCGACGAGCAGAACCCAGAAGAGTGGGATGCCGCCCTCATCGCCCAGGGCGAGGCCCTGCTAACCAAAGCGAGGGCCTTCAACCGCGCCGGCAGGTTTCAGCTCGAAGCCGCCATTCAGTCGTGGCACACGTCCCGCTCGTCAGATCTGGACTCCCTTCGCACGCTCTACCGCGCACTCATCACCCTCGCGCCGACGCTCGGCGCGAGGGTCTCACTCGCGTCTGTGCTGCCGCCGGCCGACGGTCTCGCCTACCTCGATGCGCTGGGCAGCGCGGCTGACCGCTTTCAGCCGGCGTGGGCCGCGCGGGCGCACCTGCTTGCTGCCGCCGGCCTCGACGCGAGTGAGGCATACGCGAAGGCGATCTCACTTACGACGGACCCCGCAGTGCGCAGGTTTCTCGTGCAGAAGAGCACCGTAGGCTGAGCCGCATGTCCACGTCGAAGGATCGCAGCGCCGGAATCCTGCTTTACCGCTGGGGGCAGAGCAGCCTCGAAGTGTTCATCGGGCACATGGGCGGACCCTTTTGGGCGCGCAAGCAGGACGGCGCGTGGTCGATACCGAAGGGCCTCGTCGAGGGCAGTGAAGACCTGCTCGACACCGCGATCCGTGAGTTCGGCGAAGAGATCGGCGTGCCCGCACCGGCGATCGACTACCGCCTGCTCGGCGACTTCCGCTACTCCAGCGGCAAAGTGGTGACCATCTTCATCGGCGAGAGCACCCTTGAGGTGGGCGACGTGCACAGCGAGCCGATCACTGTGGAGTGGCCCCGCGGCACCGGTCGCATGCACACCTTCCCCGAGATCGACGAGGTGCGCTGGGTGTCGATTGATGAGGCACGCGACAAACTAGTTAAGGGGCAGGTGCCCGCGCTCGACGAGCTTGCGAGTATTGCGTGACCGAGCTTGATCGCATCGCCGACGAGCTCTACGCCCTGACCCCGAAAGAGTTCACCGCGGCACGCAACGCGAAGGCCAAAGGACTGCCCGCGGCGAAGACTCTCAAGAAGCCGTCGGCGGCGGCGTGGGCGCTCAACCAGTTCGCGCGTCGGCGCGGCGACCAGCTCCACGAGGTGTTCCGCCTGGGCGAGCAGCTGCGCCATGCACAGGCAGAACTGAACAGCGCGGCGCTGCGGGTGCTGGCCTCCGAGCGCCGCGAGCTCGTGTCGGCGGTTGCGAAGCAGGTCGCCGCCTTGGCGAGTGAGCTTGGTGACTCGATCAGCGCATCCGTGGTTCTCGAAGTCGAGCAGTCGCTGCAGGCGGCCATGGCAGACCCGCGGGCGGCCGACGCCCTGCGCACCGGACGGCTGGTGCGCTCGCTGAGCACCGCCGGACTCGACGAGGTTGACCTCGACGGTGCGGTCGCGGGGTCGGTTGCCCGCACGAAGGTGCGCGCGAAAAAGGGCCCGACGGCTGCCGAGGTCAAGAAACGACAGAAACAACGGGCGGATGCCGAGGCCGCCGTACACGACGCCGACGCCGCGAAGACGGCGGCCGACGATCGCGCCGACGAAGCCGCGCAGCTCACCACTGACCTCGAGGAGCAGCTCGCCAACCTCACCGCCCGGCTCGCCGATGCGCGCGAGCAGCTGGCGGCGTCCCGGGCCGCGCAGCGCGAGGCAGCGCGCGCCGCTGATACGGCTGCCGAGCGCCTTGGCGACCTGCCCGGCTGAAAGTCAAGTGCCGTCGGCGAGCGGCCCCCGATCCTATGGTGGGCAGATGACCAAGACAGCTACCACCAAACGCGCCGCCAGCGGCCTGCAAAACAACAACGCCTTTCGCGCACTCGTGAGAGTCGGGTACGCGGCGAACGGCGTGCTGCACGTGCTGATTGGCGTGCTAGCGGTGCAGATCGCCTTCGGTGGTAGTGCGTCGGCGGACCAGAACGGTGCCTTCCGCGCGGTTGCCGATGCCCCGGCGGGCGGGATTCTGCTCTGGGTTATTGTCGCGGGCACGGTCGCGCTGGGCCTGTTTCAGGTGGTCGAGCTGGTGAGCGCCACCGAGTGGTCTGAGCGCGCGAAGTTCATCGGCAAGGCGGTCGCCTACGTGGCGATCGGCATCATCGCCGCGACTGTCGCACTCGGTGGATCGACGGGCGGTGGGGAGCAGAGCTTCAGTGCGAAACTGCTGCAGCTGCCCATCGGTGTCGTGCTGCTGATCGTGGTCGCGCTTGGCGTCGCCGCGATCGGTGTCTACCTGGCGGCTAAGGGCGTGCGGCAGAAGTACCTCGACGACCTGACTCGGCCGACCGGCACTGCCCTCACCGTCACGAAGGTTACCGGCACGGCCGGCTACGTGGCGAAGGGCATCGCCCTCGTCATCGTCGCCGGTTTTCTCGCGGTCGCGGCGATCACCCACGACGCCTCACAGGCCGAGGGCCTCGACGGCGCACTGACCTCGCTCACCGCGCTGCCATTCGGCCAGGTTCTGCTCGTGCTCGTTGCACTCGGACTCGTGCTTTTCGGCGTCTACTGCTTCGTGCGTGCCCGCTTCGCGCGGCTGTGACGCTGCCACACTGAGGGCATGGTAGCGAAGCAGAAGATCTCGACCTTTCACAAGTGGGTGCTGATTCTCGGCACCCCCTTGGTCGTGATTCCTCCCTTCATCTACCTCTGGTTCGCCGAGCTCGCCCACGACGGACCCCGCCGCCGCTCGAAGAACGCCATCTTCGGGTGGACCATCAACGGTGAGTACGTCACCGATCCGATCGCACTGCAGTCCGCCCGGCTCTGGCTCGCGATCTGGATCGTCGGCATCGCCTTCACGATCGGCGGCGCGATCTACGGCGCATATCGCCTCGAGCGCCGGTCGAACCGCAGCGCCATCGAGACGAAGTGGGTCTTTCGCGACGCCCCTTTCTGGAGCCTCGGCGACCGCGCCGGCTGGCACGCCGACGATGGCAGCGTCATCACCGGAACGGTGGTCAAGGTGCACCGCCGGCCGTTCCGATTTGGGGGCGAGCAGATCGAAGCCGTCTCCGGCATCCCCGGGCTTGTAATGAAAACGGATGCGGACGGCTCGCTCGTCGCCCGCCAGCTCGCCAGCGTCTACCGCCTGACCGGCACCACCGGGCCCAGCGGCACCATGGACTCCATTCGCCAGGCAATGAACGATGCCGTGCAGCCGGGCGACGCATTCGCCTGGACCACCCGAGCGGGCGAGACGGTCGAGGGCGTCGTGGTGGCGAAGCACGACTCGCCTTTCGAGGTCGGCGGTCGCCGCATCGACGCCTCCCCCGACAAACCCGGCTACACGGTGGAGCGTGATGGCACGCTCATCGGCATCACGAACGCGCTGCGCGAGGGCTAAGCCGCGCGCCAGTAGATGCGGCGCAGCACCGCCCGCTCCGCCAGCGTCCACAGGGTCGAGACGGTGATGTAGAGGGCGGCCGCGAGCGGGACTATCGCGGCGAAGGGCACAGCGATCAGGGGAAGCCAGCTCAGCCATCCGGTGGCCGTCGTCATGCGCCGCGTCACGAGAGCGCTGGCGGCAATCACGAGCAGCAGCACGGCGAAGATCGCAACGCCCGCCGCTCCCCCGGTCAGCAGGTGCGCGCCGAGCGGCACGTTGAGCAGCGTCGCCGCGAGCAGCGCGTTGGCGTGGCCGTCGATGCTCGCGCGCACGAAGAGGCCGTAGACGATTGCCAGCACGGGCGCCTGCGCGAAGGCCGGGCCGATACCGGCGAAGAGCGAGACGCCCTCCTTCTTGTAGAGCTCGAGCGTCTTCTCCTGCAGCTTCTGCGGGTTCTTCTTGTGGCGCTCGCGCAGTTGAGCGAGAGCGGGCGCGAGGCGGCGGCGGTTCCACTCCGCCTTGGTCTGGCTGATACCCACCGGAATGAGCAGCACCCGCACGATCACCGTCAAGACGACGATGGCGGCGACCGGGTCAATCCACGACGAGAGAAAGCCGACGAACAGGGAAAGCAGGTGAATGGCAAAGCTGAACGGGTCCATGGTGAAGCTCCTAACAAAACGAACGGATGTGGTGGCCATCTGGCCACGCACCCCTCGTTAGGAGCTACGCGGCCGCAATCGCGCGCGTCGGAGCCCGACCGAGCGGCCGGCCTGCGGTGGTGGGGTGGCTCGGGGCAGGGGTCTCACTGAGCGGCTCTGCGTGCGCACGAGCGCGTGCGCCCACGCGCGTCGAGCGAGGCGAGAGCTGAGCGCAGGCGTGCACCGCGAGCGCGAGTGCGGCGAGGGCGAGAGCCGCGGTTGCCGCCGAGGCGTCAGGCATCATCGCGACGACGATTGTCATCGAGAAGAGCATCGCAAGCAAGCGCATGAAGCCAACGCTACACGCACCGTACGCTTACCCCATGGCCCGTAAGCGCACCAAGGTACGACGCGCGGCCACCACCGTTCAAGAGAGCCGTGCGCTGCACATCATCGCGCGCAGCGGCTTCGCGGTGAACGGCCTGCTGCACGTGCTCATGGGCTCGATCGCCTTCGCGGTCGCCTTCGGCGAGAAGGCCGAGGCCAACCACGACGGAGCCCTCGAGCAGCTCAGCGCCGGCCCGATCGGCGGCCTGCTGCTCTGGGCGACGGTGATCGGGCTGTGGGGGCTCGCGTTCTTTCAGATTCTCACGGCAGCGCTCGTGCGAGGCACGTCGAAGGCGGCCTGGACGAAGCGCAGCAAACCGGGTGCGAGGTCTCTCGCCTATATCGGTCTCGGCGCGCTCGCCTTCCGGTTCGCCGTCGGCGGCAACCCGAAGGGCTCCGAAGCGCAGGCGATCAGCCGCGACCTGCTGGCAATCCCGGGCGGCGTGTGGGGAGTGGCCGCGATTGGGCTCACCATCTTCATCGCGGGCATCGTGTTCGTGGCCATGGGCATCCGTCGCAAGTTCTTGAACGACATCGACCCGCCGAACAAGTACGTGCGCCGGGTGGCGCGCATCGCGGGCGTCGTCGGCTACATCTCGAAGGGCATTGCGCTGCTCACCGTTGGGGTACTCTTCTTCATCGCCGCGATACGCAACGACGCGGATGAGGCGGCCGGCCTCGACGGTGCCCTGTCGAGTCTGCGCGAGCTGCCCTCCGGCAACGTGGTGCTGTGCATCGTCGCCCTCGGCTTCATCCTCTTCGGGATCTACCAGCTCATTCGCGCCCGCTTCGAGATTCTCGAGCGACGCGGCGACTAGCCTCAAGGGGTGAACACTGACCCCTATGGCACCCCCGGCAAGCCGAGCCGCCTCGAGTCCGTGCATCGCAAGCTGCAGATTGTCTCGAACTCGGTGAGCCTCATAACCGGCATCGCATTCGTGGTGATCGGCATTGGCGCGCTCGTTGCCGCGTCCATCACGTCACAGCAGTTGCTGCTGCCGATCGGGGTGTTCGCGATCCTGTTCGGCGGCATTCGCCTCTGGCTCTGGTCACGAACGCGCTAGTCGATCAGCTCTATCGCGACCTCGACGGTGTCGGGCGGGTGAACGCCCTGCGCCGCCCGCACGGCTTTCTTGACTGGCAGCACATAGCATCCCGTTTTCGCCTCGGGAAAGATCGAGGTTCTCCACACGGTCGAGCCGAGCGTCGCCTCCACGCGCAGCGACCCGAAGCCGGGGCGCGGCTCACGCGGAATCGAGCGGATGCTGTCGCTCGCATCCCGAGGAACGGTGACGAACACCCAGCTGCCCTCCCCCATCTCCCACAGGGGTGCGCTGAACCGGTGCACGCCGATGCTAGCTGATGTCTTCGCGGCGGCCCTGGCCCAGCTCGTCGGCGTCGTCATCCGTCACCATGGCGAAGACGCCGGTCGGAACTCCGGGCAGGCTGGCCACGCGGTTGGCCACGTTGAGCAGGCCCGACTCGTCGGCACCGGTGATGACGATCACGTAGCTGCCCTCGAACTCGTCGCCCTCTTCGACGACGAACGCGTCGCCCGACTCCTCGATCTCAGAGACCAGCTCGCTGACGTCCTCGATCCACGGAAACGGGTTCTCGCCCTCCGTCGCATTGCGATCGGGGGTCAGGGGCACGTGGATCTCAACTACGAGGGTGGCGTCAGACATGGGTTCAACCCTATAGGCGGGTGCTGACAGGCTGGCGGCACACAGACAGACCAGCCAGACTTGCCCCATGCCCACCCCCACCGAGTCCCGCGTTGCCGTCTACATCGACTTCGACAACATCGTCATCTCGCGCTATTCGCAGGTGCATCCCGCGAACCGCCGCGACCAGCTGAGCCGGTACGCGGCCGGCGATGACGCGATGGCGGCGCGCCTCGAGGCGGCGACGGTCGACATCGGCGCGATCCTCGACTACGCCTCCAGTTTCGGCACCATCGTCATCAGCCGCGCCTACGCCGACTGGTCGCTGCCCGTCAACAGCCGCTATCAGCGCGACCTCATCTCGCGCGCCGTCGACCTCACCCAGCTCTTCCCCACCGCCGGAACAAAGAACGGCGCGGACATCCGCCTTGCCGTTGACGTCGTCGAAGACCTTTTCCGACTGGACACCATCACCCATGTCGTCATCGTCGCCGGCGACTCCGACTACATCTCTCTGGCGCAGCGCGCCAAGAGGCTCGACCGCTACGTGGTCGGCATCGGCGTCGCCGGCTCGACCTCGCACTCCCTCGCGGATGCCTGCAACGAGTTCGCCGACTACGACTCCCTGCCCGGGGTCGAGAAGCCGCGCAAGGCGCCGCGGGTCTCACCAGTCATCGAGCCGCCAGTCACGGTGATTGAGCCTGTCGAAATCCCTGCCCAGACGCCCGAGCCCGCCAAGACTCCCGTCAACCTTCGCAGCGCCCGCGACAAGGCGGCCGTTCTGCTGAAGCGCGCCCTCGACCTCGGCGAGAAGGACGACGACAACTGGCAGCACAGCTCGGCCGTCAAGCAGCAGATGAAGCGCATGGACCCCAAGTTCAACGAGAAGGCCCTCGAGTTCAGCAGCTTCATGGAGTTCGTCGAGTCGCGGCCCAAGCTGGTTGAGGTGAAGAAAGAGGGACAGGCGCGGATGCTGCGCTTGTACTAGCTTATTATTGCTCCAAAGTAATAATATTGCCGTATGTCGGTAAGCGAGCTGGTGCTCAACGCGCGCATCCGCGCGCGCCTGACGCAGAGTGCACTCAGCGAGCGGTCCGGGGTCTCGCAGTCCGCGCTGTCCCAAATCGAAAACGGCGAGCGCGTACCGAACTGGACCACTGTCGAGCGTCTTCTGCAATCGACCGGTACGAGCCTCGTCGCAATACCCACGAGGCGATCCGACGCTTCCGCCGTTTCGCTGCAGATCAGGGCCGCTCTCGCGCAAGGCGACACCCCCGCAGCCGTTCGCCACTTCATCCAGCTCAACGACGACCTGACGGCCGAGCACGGAGCGATCCGCGTGGCGCTCACCGTCAGCGAGCCCGCGCCCACGGGCAGCAAGCGATGGGATGCGGCCCTCTCAGCACTTGCCGCTTACCGCCTGGCCGACGAGCACCTTCCCGAGCCGTTCTGGGTGACCGACCCGAGCCGTCAACTCCGCAAGGCGTGGACCTTCGGCTCCGGGCGCTATGAGGTGTCGGTACCCCGTGAGAACGTTCCGGCAGCGTTCCTCGACCGAGGTGTGCTCATCGACCGGGAGACTCTGGAGAGCGTCTGATGGTGGCCTTGACTCGCGACGATCTGATTGATGGCCTTCGGGAGCTGGTCGCCGAGCTGACCGCTGCGGGGCAGCCGTCGGGAATACGAATCGTGGGAGGCGCAGCGCTATCTCTGCGATATTTCGAACGCCGAACCACCGTGGATATCGACGCTCGAATACAGCCCGCCGAACCCACTATCGAGATCGCGGAGCGCATTGCCGCACGCCGCGACTGGCCAGCCGACTGGCTCAACACCAAGGCGGCAGGCTTCATCCCCATAGCGCGGGATGCCGAGTGGGAAGCGATCTATGACGACGGCACCGTGTCAGTGTGGGTGGCTTCCGCATCCGCTCTCCTGGCCATGAAACTCCGGGCCAGTCGCGCTGGCCGCGATACTGATGACATTGCTGACCTTATGGCCATCTGCGGCGTGCACACCGTCGAGGCCGCTGACGAGCATTTCGAGAGCTTCTACCCCGGCGAGGTGCTTGAGCCGAAGGCGTACCGCGTGCTCGAGGCGATTCTGTCTCGTGGGGTCCCGCCGGTTCCTGACGCTCCACCAAAAGTGGAACTTTCGAGCTAACACCGGGATACACCCCACCCCCACCTGAAAGAATCCCTAGGGTGCAGACCACACGGCGCCACTCGGCCCGCCCCACTCGGGCGGAGGTCATCGCCGCGCTCGTCTCCGGTGCGCTGGCCGTCGGCGGAGCACTGAGCCTGCCCGACCTCGCCGCCGAGTCGGGTGTCGTCATCGACATCACACCGAGCGACGCCGTCTGGTGGGTGCTGATCGCCCTCATCGCGGTGCAGGTCGTCGCCCTGCTGTGGGCGGGGCACGCACCCCGAGCGGTGCTGGCCGTGGTCGCCGCCGTCCCTGTGGTGCACTCAATCGTCCTCCCCGGGGCCACCTTCAGCATCGTCACCGTCGCGGTGTCGTTCGCCGTCTTCTGGGCGGTCGTGCGCCGTCCGTTGCGGCAGCTGGTCGTCGTGCTACCGCTGGCGGCGCTCCTCGTTGCGGCGGCGCAAACCGTCAATGACGTGCGCGATGGGGCAGCCCTCGACTTCGGCACCCTCGCCGCGGCCGTGCTGCAGGCGCTGACCGTCGTCGGCGTTGCCCTCATCATCGGCTTGTTTTTCGCCGCGCGCGCCGAGGCGCGAGTGAGTCGCGCCAACGAGATCGCCGCACTGAAAGGCGAACGCGACGCCCTCGTCCAAGCGGCGATCGCGCGGGAACGCATGGCCATGTCACGCGAGCTGCACGACATCGCCGCCCACCACATGTCGGGCATCGCGCTGCTGGCGAGTGCGATATCCAAACAGGTGGATGCCGACCCCGCCGCCGCCAAGAAGTCGGCCGAGCAGGTGCGCGCCCAGAGCAAGTCCGCCCTCGACGATCTGCGTCGGGTGATCGGCCTGCTGCGCGACGAGGCCAGTCGCTCCGTCGAGACTCTCGCCTCGGTGGTCGAGCTCGTCGAACTCCGCTCCAACACTGAACTGAAGGCCATAGGCGGTGACCACGAACTCGGCCACGGCATCGGCCCGCTCGCCCAGCTCGTCGCCTTCCGCATGGTGCAGGAGTCGCTGGCCAATGTCGCCGTGCACGCGCCGGGCGCGAACTGCGTGGTCGAGATCGATGACAGCAACGCTGACCAGCTGACGATTACCGTGACGAACGACGGACAGCACGCTCCCGACCCCGGCCCCGGCAGCGGCTTCGGCCTGGTCGGCATGCAGGAGCGCGCCGACCTCGTCGACGCGGAGCTCACCTACGGGCCGGCCGATGACGGATGGCAGGTCAGCCTGACGATGAAGCGAGACAACACATGATCCGCGTACTGATCGCCGACGACCAGCCGCTCGTGCGAGCGGGACTGTCGGCTCTCGTGAACATGGAGGCCGACCTCGAGGTGGTGGGTGAGGCATCCAATGGTCTTGAAGCCTTGGAGCTGGCGCGCGCTCTCAAGCCCGACGTGGCGTGCCTCGACATTCGCATGCCGGGCAAAGATGGCATCGCCGTCGCCCGTGAGCTGTGCGGGCCCGATGTGACCGAGCCGATCCCGGTGCTCGTGCTGACCACCTTCGACCTCGACGACTACGTGTTCGGTGCGCTCGAGGCGGGCGTCAGTGGATTCCTGCTGAAGGATGCCGAGCCCGAAACCATCACCGCCGCCATTCGCCAGGTGGCCGCCGGCAACGGCACGATCGACCAATCGCTCACCCGCCGCATCATGCGCGAGTTCGTGCAGCGGCGCAGCCTGCAGCCGGTGAGCACCTCGCACACGAGCGAGCTGCTCACCGGCCGGGAGAGCGAGATTCTGCAACTGCTCGCCCAGGGCATGTCGAACGATGAGATCGCTCAGGCCCTGGTGGTCGAGACGTCAACCGTGAAGTCGCACCTCGCCCGCATGCTGCCGAAGCTCGGGGTTCGCAGTCGACTGCAGGCCGTCGTCTGGGCCTACCAGAATCGGTTCGTCGACCTTCCGGAGGCCTAGTCGGCCCTTCGTCAGAATGACGACCAGCACCGCGGCGATCACTCCCCCGACGGCGAGCGCCGGTGCGATCACGCCCTCGCCGACGGTCGGGAACATCTCGCCCCAGATCACCGAGACAAAGTTGTTGACGCTGACGTGCGCGAGCATCGAGAGCGGCAGACTCTGGCCGGTGCTGTTGAAGATCCACGACATCACGATGTTGAAGCTGATGCAGAAGATGGTGAAGTAGAGCGGCTTGGTGACGTCGGCATCCGGGTATCCGCCCCATTCGGTGAGAAAGAGCGGCATGTGCCAGAGCGCCCACAGCGGCCCGAGAATGAAGGCGGAGCGCAGCGGGCTGAAGCGGGCCTGCAGGCGGGGCAGGGCGAAGTCGCGCCAGCCCGGCTCCTCGGCCAGGCCGGTCGTGACCATCTGCAGCAGAAGGAAGGGCACGTAGAGCGCCACCGCCATGAGCGACGGGGCCGCGACGTTGCCGCCAGAGAAGGCCATGCCGGTGAGCACGAGCGCGGCGGGCACGCCGAGCAGCGCGATCGCATACCAGTGCCAGCGCACGCGCCACTTCCACAGACGCTTGCCCCACTGCTTGAGCCCCGCAGCACCACCCGTGATCGCGGTGATGATGAGGGCCGAGGTGATCGGTCCGAGGTAGGCGCCGGGCAGCATCCCGAAGATCTGGCTGGTGCCGAGCACGGCAGGAAAGCTGTAGTCCCAGAGTCCAAGCCCGTTGTTCGACAGTATGTAGGGCACCCAGGCGACCCAGCTGAGCAGGTCGGCGAGCACGAAGAAACTCACGAGCGGATGCCGCTTGATGAACGCGGTCATGGTGTCGTCCTTTCATCTGCGCGGCCCGAATTGGCCACTCTTCGACGGTAGGAGCGGGCGCTTTTCGTATCGACGGGCGAAGGGATGCAGTGTGCGACTTGCATCGAAAGGCGCAAGTCCACGAGTTAGCCCGAAGGCTCGTATCGACGGGGGCCGCGTGTGCCTACCGTCAATAGAGGAAGGATTCGCCTCCCACCTCACAGAAAGGTCAGCCATGACCTCGACCACCGCAGTGCGCCTGACGCACCTGACCAAGTCGTACCCGAACGGGCCGGCGCAGGTTGTCGCCCTAGACGGCGTCTCGCTCGCCATCGAGCCCGGCGCCTTCACCGCCATCATGGGCCCGTCGGGCTCCGGCAAGTCGACATTCCTCAACCTCGCCGCCGGCCTCGACGTGCCGACGAGCGGACAGGTGATCATCGGCGACACCGACATCACAGGAATGAACGCGGATGCCGTCACCCGCTTTCGCCGCCGCCACATCGGCTTCGTCTTTCAGAGCTACAACCTCATCGGCCACCTCACCGTGGGCGAGAACATCCAGCTGCCGATGCTGCTCGACGGCCGCCGGCCGGATGCCCAGTGGCAGCAGGCGCTCATCGACTCGGTCGGCCTCGCCGGCATGACCGACCGCCTACCGAGCGAGCTCTCGGGCGGCCAGGCCCAGCGCGTCGCCATTGCCCGCGCGCTCATCACCCGCCCGACCGTCGTCTTCGCCGACGAGCCCACCGGAGCCCTCGACCGCCGCACCGGCGACCAGGTACTCGACGTGCTGCGCGGTGCCGCCAAGCGCTTCGCGCAGACGCTCGTGCTCGTCACCCACGATCCGCACGTCGCCGCTTCGGCCGACGAGGTGCAGTTCTTGGCCGATGGCCGGCTCGCCGGTTCTCTCGTGTCGCCGACCACCGAGCAGATCGCTGCCCGCCTCGTCGAGCTGGGACGGTAAGGCCATGTTCCACTTCGCTCGCTCTGCGGTACGTGCGTACCCATCCAGCTTCATCGGCAGCTTCCTCATCATTCTCGTGGCGTCTGCCCTGCTCGCCGCCAACGGCGTGCTCATGGAGACCGGGCTTCGCTCGTCTGAGCCCCTCCTGACGTCTGTCGCGGGCAGCTTCGCCGGCACCGCGATTCTCGTGGTCGTACTCGTCGTTGCCTCCACCTTCGGCTCGGCGCTTCGGCAGCGGGCGGCGCAGTTTGCGCTCTTGCGCGCCGTTGGAGCCACTCCCTCACAGGTGCGCGCGATGGTGACGGCCGAGGTCGCGATCGTGTTCGCAATTGCGGCGCCTCTCGGTGCGATACCCGGACTGTTCGCGGCGTCCTTGCTCACGCCGTTGTTGTCGTCGAGCGGCGTGGTGCCCACCGACCTCGTTCTGTCGGTCAGCCCGCTCCCGGTGCTCGGGGTGCTGGTGGCGCTGTTCCCGACCGCGCTGCTCGCCGCACGCCTCGCGGCCCGCCAGATCACCCGCGTCAGCGCGACCGCGGCCGTCAGCGGCTCCTCGGTCGAGTCGGCAAAGTTGTCGCGCGGCCGGGCGATCACCGCGATCGCCTTCTTCGCGCTGGGAGTGGTCTCGGCCAGCGTGCCCTTCTTCGAGCCCGGAACGATCGGCAGCGCGACTGGCGCAACCTCCGCGCTGCTGCTCATCACCGCCGTCGCCCTCGGCGGGCCCGCGATCGTCGGCGCGGTAGCGCGCCGGGCGGCACGTGCGACGTCGAACTCGCGCTTCGCATCGGCCATGCTCGCGGCGGTCAACAGTCGCGGCTTCTCGCGCCGGCTGACGGCGGCGATCATCCCGCTGGCCCTGCTGCTCGCCCTCGGCACCGTGCAGACCGGGGTCAACGCGACCGTGGCTCAGGCGTCCGGCATGCAGTTGCGTGATGGCCTGGGCAGCGATGTTGTGATCACCTCTTCTCAGGGCGTGACGGCTGCGCAGCTGGCGGATGTCGCATCCAGTCCCGGTGTCGACGCGGTGGTGGGCAGCTCGATGCTGGCCGCAGAGGTGCGCGTCGACAACGAGGACGTCGGCGAGCTCTCGTGGGAGCAGACCAGCGTGCGCTCGCTGACCGGCAGCCCCGCTGGGCTTATCGATGCGGATGTGACCAGCGGCTCGCTCGACGACCTCACCGGGCCCGGCACGATCGCCGTCAGCAGCGACGCGTTCATGGGTGTCGGCGACACGGCTGAGCTTCGCTTCGGGTCGACTTCGTTTACTGCGAAGATCGTCGCGGTCTACGCGCGTGGGCTCGGGTTTGGCGACTTCATTGTGCTCTCTTCCTCGTTGCCCGCTTCGGTTCGGCCCACCTCGTCTGATCTGTTGCTCGCGCAGGGGTCCGGCACCTTCCCTGGTCTTTCCGTCTCCACCGTCGACGATTACGTGGATGCGACCGTGGCCGACGCGGCCGCCCAACAGCAGTTGGGAGCGATCCTTCTGTTCGTACTCGTCTTCTTCGTGGCGATCGCTGCCGCGAACACCCTCGTCATGCTCACCCGCGCCCGCTCGGCGGAGTTCGCGCTGCTTCGGCGCATCGGGGCTACGCGGCGACAGTTGTCTTCGATGATTGCGATTGAGTCGGGGTTCGTGATGGTGATGGCGCTGGCTATCGGCACGCTTGCGGTGCTGCCGGCGCTGACAGGAGTGGCTTATGGGCTGCTGGGTGGGCTGTCGGCGGGGATCGACTGGCCGGTTTATGTGGGGTTGAGTGCGGCGGTAGTGGTTATTGCTGGGGTTGCGATGGTGGGGGCTGCGCGCGTTGGGGGCGGTGGGCGGGTTTAGTTCGATTCGCGCGCTGGATGGCGGGTGGCCCTGCGCCCGTAGGGGCGGGATCAGGCGCGAATATTGAATAGGAGCGAGAACGCAATCCTGCCTTTGCCAATTGTCGTGTCAAACAGCCGCTCCGCTGCCATGCTTGTCCACATGCCCACAAACAGGTCAGACATGCCGCTAATAAAAGAGGTCTTCGTGAGCAACCTCTTCGGCAGGTATACCTACCGACTGTCACTCGCGCATTCACTTCCTAGCCGCCTGATTCTCTTGCATGGAGACAACGGGTCAGGGAAAACAACGATTCTTAGGTTGCTGTGGAACGTTCTTAGTTCTGGCGTGCAGCGAGGTCATATTTCAGCGATCGCTAGAACTCCGTTCGAGCGGTTTGACGTGAAGTTCAGCAATGGAGACGAACTGAGTATTGTGCGGCCAGGCGGCAGTCTGCTGGGGTCCTACACGGTCAAGATTTCCCCGGCCGATGGAGAGCCGGTCGAGGAGACCGTAATCGCAGAGGAATCGCTAAGGCCGGGAGTCCACGTAGGCGAAGAGGTTCTGTCGTACGAGGAGGCCGCTCAGGAGTTCGACGTTCGGTATGTGAAAATCAATGGTGAGCGCGTCGTGCGTAAATCACCCCGACCGATTCCAGGGGCGCTTAGGACCTACCTGATTCAGGCAAAAATCAATCCGATACTGCTAGCTGACGATCGAAGCCTCTACTCAGACGATGAAGACATCGATCGGGCTCGCGAATACTTGAGCCGGCGCTCGGCAGATAACGTGCCGGCTCGTGACCAGCTCGCGCGATTAGTGACGCGCGAGCTCCAGGTGACATTGCGCCGGGTGAACGACTGGATACGAGAACTGACTATCGGCGGCCAAACCGACGGCTCCGCGAACTCAAACCAAGTTTATCGAAATGTGCTGCGTCAGCTGGCACGCACCTCCTCTAAGAGCATCGGACCGTCGGAGGCCGACACAACTCTCAGCGATGTCGAAAAGCAACTCGCTGACATTGAGACCATCGCGCCGCGGTTTGAGGAATTTGGATTGGCTCCTCATTTTGACGCCACCGAGTTTCGCACGTTGCTGGGATCTGTGTTGGGCGATTCGAATCGAAGGCTAGCCGCCGAGATCATCAGCCCGTACTTGTCCAGCGTCAGCGGACGCTATGACGCGCTAGCGGACGCACAAAGCACCCTAAGCGCGCTCCTGCCCACGCTGAATAAATTCTTCCGCGACAAGAGATTGATATTTTCTCCCCGCGAAGGTCTCAGCATCAGGACTTCGGACAACCATGATCTGCCCGTATCGTCGTTGTCTTCAGGGGAACGTCAATTGACAATGCTGATGTGCACCACTTTGCTCGCTCAAAGGGACACGAAACTCTTCATAATCGACGAGCCGGAGTTGAGCCTAGGCGTCGACTGGCAGCGAGAAGTGTTGGATGCATTGCTCGGGCTAACCAAGAGTTCGAAGCTTCAGTTCATTGTCGCAACACATTCCATCGAAGTCATCGGAGGGCACCCTGAATCCCTTGTAAGACTCCGGGACGAGAGCGCGTCAGCGAGCCGCATTGACTGAAGCTCGCCGCACGATTGCAGAGCTGAGAGTTCTTTACTCCCTGTACCCGCACTTCAGAGACGTAATTGTCGAGGCTCGAGAGGATGCGCGCTTGATCTCGTGGTTTCTCAGAGTTCGAGGAATCGAGAACATCCGCGTATACGCAATCGATGACAGAGCTGACGTCCCCGCCGAAATCGTGGCGCCGGTACACGCCGACATAAACAAGCGCGGTCGAATCGTCGGATTGGCTAGTCAGATAACCGATGACGATGAAAGCCGCTGCCTAACTTGCATCATCGATGCTGATTTCGACATTTTCGAACCTCTGGGTGCAAAGTATCCACACCTGCTAAGAACCGATTTCGCAGCCATGGAGATATACGCCCTACACAACGAGAGCTTCGACAAGTTTCTTGCTTTGAACACGACATCATCCGAGAGCTCGAGCGAACTTCTCGCGTCGCTCTCCCCGGTTTGGCAAGCATTGTTCGCCGTGCGCTACGTGTTGAAGTCGGCGAATGTCTCCTTGGTCTCCCGTTTCTGGAAATCGTTGAGTGAATCGAACGGCACTCGTACCGCAGACTTGGATTACCTGCTGCGGCAGTCTGCTCCCGCCGAGCGTCAGCTGTGGGACGACTTGCGTGCTCGGGTTGAGAACTTGCTCGAGACCACTACTTTTCCTGCGTTACAGGGCATTCGAGGCCACGATGTTGCCCCCGTCCTGCGCCACTTTCTCAAGTTTCATAACACCAACATCACAGATTCAGAAGTGGAAGATCTGCTTAGGACCTCAATCGAGGTTTCAGCACTTGCTTTGAATCCTATGTTCTTGGCCCTGGAAGCCAGAGCTTCAACCTGAGCGGCTTCCCGCGGCTATATCCAGATAGCGGGCCCGCTCTCGCGGACCAAACCGCGATCGGCTTGGGTGTGCGCGCGAACGTCTCCCTATCCCACGCGATCACGCTGAAAGTCGGTGGGTAGCCCGAGTCATACTCGTAGCTGTCGAGGGGTGACCACTGCTGTTGTCCCAGCAGGAAGATCCAGTCTGAAGTGCATCCACGGAGGTCGGTGAGTGGGTCGCGAGTGTGGGTCATTGATCACCTGCGGTAGCGATGCCGTTCCCGCTCACCATGATCGGTGTGCGGTTCTACAGCTCCCACACGGTTCGTACTTCCATGGCGGCCGCGGGTGGGAAGCACTCCCGCGCGACGAGGGTCTTCTCGACGTCGTGTGCCGGGGGCTAACTCCCTCCGGGCCGACAACGTTGCGGGTGTGGGCCCGCGCTGTGATGTAGTCGTCATCATTTTCTGGCCAGCCGACTTGCGGCCGTGAAAACGTGTGCGCACAAGCCGTGTCGAACTAGCGCAAAGCTGAAATGAGCGCTTCTATGGCTACAACCGAGCAATGTTGCTCAAACGACGGGAGCCCACGATGGTTGACGAGTTGTCTTGGAGTGTTGCGCGACTCATTCCCACTTCTGGAATCAACGGGGCAGAAGAGCAAGAGCGGCGGGCGACATCAGCCCTTCTCGCCGTCGTATCGTCGGTCAAGGAGTTTGCTCGCACGATGACAGTGCCTCTCGGCGCGAGGGCGGGCACTGTCGAGACGTACATCGAGGTGCCGTTCGACCTTGGTGATAAGCGCGTCTTTCCGGATGGACTCATCCGCATCAAGCGCGGCTCCTATCAGTGGACTGCCCTCGTGGAGGTCAAGACCGGCGACAACTCGCTCGTCACGGAGCAGCTCGAGAACTATCTCGACGTCGCGCGTGAGCACGGTTATGACGCACTGCTGACGATCTCGAACGAGATACCGCCAGCCATGGGGATGCATCCAACAGTCGTCGACAAGCGAAAACTGAAAAAGGTGGCGCTGCATCACCTCTCATGGTCAGAGGTGGTGGCGCACGCGGTCATGCAGAAGGAGCACCGCGGCGTCGCGGACCCCGACCAGGCATGGATTCTTGGGGAGCTAATTCGCTATCTGGAGCATCCAAAGTCCGGTGCGATGTCATTCAACGACATGGGGCCCAACTGGGTAACCGTTCGCGAGTCGATCTCCGCAGGCACGCTGCGTACGTCAGACAAAACCGCCGCAGACGTGGCGAGCCGATTCGACGCGCTCGTCAGATTCTCGTGCTTGCAGCTCGGGCGCAGGCTCGGCACTGAAGTCACTCCGATCATCTCGCGGCAGCATCAATCCGACCCCGCACTCAGAGCCACGGCACTCGTCTCGTCGCTGGTTGCGTCCGGGACGATGTCTGCCTCGATCCGGATACCCAATGCAATCGCCCCACTGGAAATCTCCGCGGACCTTCGGGCGAACAAGATCACGTGCCACTTCGACGTTGACGCACCTACGGATGGCAAGCCGACCACTCGTGTGAACTGGCTGCTTCGACAGTTGAAAGAGGCGCCGGACAGCGTTCGCGTCGAAGCCTTTAGCTCGCGAGCACGAGCCGGCACAGCAGAGCTGCTCCGCGACGTGCGAGAGGCGCCTTCCAAGCTCGTGCAGGATCCTACGAAAGAGATCCGATCGTTCCGCGTCGCGATGATTCATCCGCTCGGCTCGAAGCGCGGAGTCGGTCGAGGGTCGTTCATCGACTCTGTACTCGATGCAGTCGATTCGACGTACGGTGAGGTCGGCCAGCGGCTGAAAGCCTGGTCCGCAGCGCCACCGCGTCTCCGCTCGGAAGAAGAGGTAATCACCGAGTCCAACATCGACAGCGAACTCGCTTCGAACGCCCTTTCATCCCAGGATGGGGAGTCCAAGGTCGAATAAGCGGCGACGGCCTGTGGATAGCATGAGCCCTTGATGGACGGGTTCGAAGCCATTCAGCAGGCCCTGGTCGACGACGAGAGCAACGCCGCTATGACGCAGCTCGGCTGGCGGCCGCTGTTCGCCACGATGACATCGTGGAGAACGAAACGGGAGCGGGTCGTGCGTGCCCAATGCAGGCTTGGCATGCCGGCTGCCGCTTGATTCGGTGGCGTGGATTGACCACGCAAGTCGTGGATCCATCCTGAGTCGCGGTGTCTGAGCATCCATACTTGTCGCATGGCATCCCGACGTTTCAACTGGATAGTTCTGTTGGTCAGCGGAGTCCTTTTCGTCGGAATCGGCGCGCTCGAAGCTGGTTCAGGCAAGCCGACCGCTGTGGGTTGGTTCGCTTTCGGTGGCGCGCTGTTGGTCGGTTCCGTCCTCCTCAAACGGATGCGACTTCTCTGAAGCCTGTGCAAGCTGTGCGCATGAGACTCCACCGCGGCGGCCCCTGGCCGGCAATCCCCCGCTGGCTACCATGGGCCTGATGGACACGTTCGAAGCCATTCGGCAGGCCATAGTCGACGACGAGAGCAACGCGGCCCTGACGCAGCTCGGCTGGCAGCCGCTGTTCACCGGGTCCGCCGCATCCAAGATTGTCGTCGTCGGGCAGGCGCCCGGGCGTCTTGCTCAGGCCAGCGGCGTGCCGTGGAACGACGCGAGCGGACGCCGCCTTGTCGACTGGCTGGGGGTGAGTGAAGAGCAGTTTCGCGATCCAGACCTTTTCGCCATGATGCCGATGGACTTCTACTTTCCGGGCACCGGCCGCAGTGGCGATCTGCCGCCACGCAGGGGGTTCGCTGCGAGGTGGCATCCGCCGCTGCTCGAGCTGATGCCCGAGGTGCGGCTGACACTGCTGATCGGGCGGTACGCGCAGCTGCACTACCTGCCCGCGCGGGGCACGCTCACCGAGACCGTGCGCGACTTTCGGCGGTACGCGCCCGCGCAGCTGCCGCTCGTGCACCCCTCACCGCTGAACTACGGATGGCACGCGCGCAACCCGTGGTTCGTCGACGAGGTGGTGCCGGAGTTGCGCACGCTGGTGCTCACGGCGCTGGATACGCCATAGCGAGTTCTCCACAGATTGCCGCCACACCCTTTCGAACATATGTTCGAATGTCGTAAAATAGAGGCGTGTCCAGCACCCTCGAGTCGCACTTCGAAACGGCCGTCGCGGCCCTCGAAGCGATACCGACGGATGCGGCAATCTATTCCGCGGCGACGGACGCCTCGCTGCTCCGGCTCACCGATTTCATGGGCCGACTGCAGCGTGCCCTTGGTGCCGACTCGGCCCTCATTTCCGGAGAGGTCGCTCGACGCTCAACGGCGGATCTCGGCCACACCGGCCTCGCCCAAAGCTCCGGCTTCCGCACGCCCGAAGAGCTGATCCGTTCCGCGACCGGCGGCTCCGCCCGCGACGCCGGGCAGGCCGTGCGGGTTGGGCGGCTCGCCCACGGCGACGAGCAACGCCCGTGGCTCGCACCCGTCGGGGCCGCGGTCACCGACGAGCACCTCCCCCTCTCCGCTGCGGAGTCCATCGGCCTCGGCCTCGGCCTGCCCACAAGCTCGGTCCCGGCAGACGTTCTGGCTGCCGCCGCCCAGCAGCTCTGCGACGAAGCCCGCATCCTCGACGCCGACCACTTACTTCGACGCGCCCGCGACCTCCGCAACGAGCTCGATCTCGCCGGTGTGCCCCTGCGCGAAGAAGAGCGGCGCGCCCAGCGCTCGCTGCGCTTCTACCGACGTCCCGACGGGCTCTCCCGCCTCACCTGGGAGATGGATCCCGAAACCGCCGCCCAGGTCGGCGAGCTCTACGACCGCGCTACCTCCCCGCGCCGCGGCGGCCCGCGTTTCGACTCCCCCGACGCCACCCGCATCGCCGAAGACCCACGCACGACCGAGCAGCTCGCCTCCGACGTGTTCCTGCAGCTGCTGCGCGCCGGATCCGACGGCGACTCCTCCCAGCTCCTCGGCTCGGGCGCACCGTCAGTGCGGGTGCTCACCACCGGCGGCCACGGCTACATCGAAGGCCAGCACGACCCCGTCTCCGCAGAGACGGTCGACCGCCTTACCTGCTCCGGCACTGCGACCCCCATCACCATTCGTGACGGGCAGCCCATCGACGTCGGCCGCGAGCAGCGCCTCTACACCCACCGCCAGCGCATCGCCCTAGCCGCCCGCGACGGCGGATGCCGCTGGCCCGGCTGCGACCGCCCACCCAGCTGGACAGAAGCCCACCACATCGATCACTGGGCCAGAGACAACGGCAAAACGGATGTCGCCAACGGAATCCTCCTCTGTCGCCATCACCATCTCCTCCTCCACAATCGCCACTGGCAAATCACGCGAGACGGCCCCGACTACCTGCTCGTGCCTCCGCCGGACGTGGACCCTCGACAGCATCCCCGCCCCATGCCCAGCTCGAGCCAGGCCATGCGCGAGCTCGTGCCCGCCTAGAGCGCGTTCGCGCGGGCGACCGAACCGTACCAACTGGCGCTCGGCTTCGGTGTTCGCTCGAAAGTCTGCTTATCCCAGCCGATCAGCCCAAACGTCGGCCCAAACCCCGACGCCCACTCGTAGTTGTCGAGCGCCGACCAGTGCTGGTACCCCAGCAGTGTGATCCCGTCAGCGATACACGCGTGCAACCCCTCGAGAGCCCCCCGCGTGTAGTCGATACGTCGCGAATCATCCGCCGTCGCAATGCCGTTCTCGGTCACCATGACGGGCGTATGAGACGAGAGTTCCCATGCCGCCCGCACCCCGATACCGGCCGCCGGAGGAAAGTACTCCCACTGCGTGAGCGTCTTCTCAACCGAAGGGTCGGGCGGACGAATGCCCTCCGGCCCCACGATGTTGCGGGTGTACGCCTGCACCCCAACGAAGTCATCGTCAGCAGCATTCTCGAGGTACCAGTCCTCCGCCGGGTACGACACCGACCGCAGCATGTCGAGAGCGTCCGGGCCACTGGGTTCAAAAGCCTGCGTCGCGATGGTCCACCCCGACTGCACGTCGAGTTGCGACAAGACCGCCCGCGACGCCGTGTGTGCAGCCAGCAACTGGTCGGCAACCTGCAAATCCGGCTTCGGCAGCCCGTACGCCACCAGGTTGGCGGGGTTCTCTCCCCCGGCCAACATCGCCGCAATATTCGGCTCATTGATCGTGCAGACGTACCGAACACCGGATGACACCACCGGCAGGGCCAGCTCCGTGTAGCGAGCGAACAGGTCAGCTGCATCCGGGGCTCGCCAGAACCCATCACGCTCGAACCAGCGCGGCACCGTGAAGTGCATCAGGGTGACAATCGGCTCGATACCGAACTCGAGACAGGTGTCGACCATCCGCCGGTAGTGGTCAATCGATGCCCGCGAGACCAGCCCGCGCTCCGGCTCGATGCGCGCCCACTCGATGCTGAACCGGTACGAGTTCAGACCCAGCTCAGAAAGAAGACGGATGTCGTCCCGGTAGCGGTGGTAGCTGTCCGCCGCATCACCGCTCGGCTCCACAATCGTGGTTCCGGGTTCGTTCTCGTGCACCCACCAGTTGCTGTTGACGTTATTACCTTCAATTTGGTGAGCAGCGGTCGCTGCCCCCCAGAGAAAGCCATCAGGAAAAGTGAGAGTCACGCGGCGCCCTTTCGTGGGTTGGGTATGGAGTCGAGAAGTTTGATCGTGTATTCGTCCTGCGGGTGCTGCAGCACCTCCGCGGTAGCGCCGCGCTCGACAACCGCGCCCTGGTTGAGCACCAGGATGTTGTCGGTCACGATGCGTGCACTGAGCAGGTCGTGCGTGATGTAGAGCATCGAGACACCCCACTGCTCGCGCAGGTCCTCGAGCAGAGCGAGAACACCGGCCCGCAGCGAGACGTCGAGCATCGAGACCGGCTCGTCGGCGATGATCACCTGCGGGTTACTGGCAAGCGCTCGCGCAATCACGACGCGCTGACGCTGCCCGCCCGAGAGCTCGTGCGGCAGCTTGGCCGCAAACTCCTCGACCGGCGTCAGGCCGACGGTGTCGAGCAGCTCAAGCATGCGACGACGCGCGTCCTGCCCACGCTCGCCCGTGAAGTTCACAATCGGTCGGGTCAGGATGTACTCGACGGTGTGCAGCGGATTGAGCGCCGCGTACGGGTCCTGAAAGACCATCTGCACGTCGGTGTGCAGCTTTCGAAACTGCCCACGGCGAAGCGTGCCGACATCCAATGAGCCGAACTTGACCGACCCCGAAGTCGGCTTCTCGACCGCCGTGATCATCTTGGCGATCGTCGACTTGCCCGAGCCCGAAGCGCCAACGAGAGCCAGCGACTGGCCGGGCTCGAGCGTGAACGAGACATCGTTGACGGCCGTGATCGGCTTCTCGCCCCGACGCGGCGGCGGGTAGATCTTGGTCAGGTGCTCGACGACGATCGACTTCTGATCGGTGCGACGCTCCCGGCTCGAGACGCTAGCCGGGTGCGAGGCACCATCCGCGCGCTTGCGACCGGCGGCACCGCGCGTGGCGCGATCCTCAAAGCCGGGCAGCTCGACGACCTTGGCCCGCGGATCGGCGTAGTGCGACAGCAGCATCTTCGTGTACTCGTCCGACGGCGAGCGCAGAATCTGCTGGGCTGTGCCGTCCTCGACGATCTGCCCCTCGTGCATCACCATCACCCGCTCGGCCGACTCGAGCACAATGCCGAGGTCGTGGCTGATGAGTATGGCGGTGAACTGCTCCTTCTTCTGCAGCTCGATGATCGTGTTCATGACCGCGTGCTGCACGAGCACATCGAGAGCCGTCGTCGGCTCATCGAAGACCATGAGCTTCGGCTCCAGCGACAGCGCGAGCGCGATGGAGACCCGCTGGCGCATACCGCCCGACAGTTCACCCGGGTAGCGGTCGAGCACCGTCGCCGGCAGCTCGACCTTGCCGACAAGCTCAGCGGCGCGCGACTCGTGCTGTGACGACGGCACGTGACCGTGCGCCCGAAAGATGTCGACGAAGTGATTGCGGATGCTGCGCACCGGATTCAACGCATTCATACCCGACTGCAGCACCATGGCGATGCCGCCGTGACGCTGCTCGCGCAGGTCGTCCTGCGATAGCGAGGCGATATCCACCCCATTGAACTGGATGCTGCCAGAGACCACATGCGCCGGCGGCTTCTGCAGACCGGTGAGCGCGAACCCGAGCGTGGACTTGCCCGACCCTGACTCCCCCACGAGCCCAACGAACTCGCCCTGCTGCAGCTCGAAGCTGACGTCACGCACCGCGTGGGTGGCCTCGTCGCCGTAGTTGTAGTCGACGCTCACTCCGGAGACTGACAGAACCGTGGTCATTTCTTGTTCCCCTCATTCGAGCGAAGACGCGGGTTGCTGATGCCGTCGACACCGAAGTTGATGAGTGTGAGCGACGTCGCCAGCAGCGCGATGCACAGGCCCGGCGCGAAGATGAGCGCCCACTGGCCGGTGAGCAGCGAGTTGCTGTTCTGCGCCCAGAAGAGCATGGTGCCCCAGCTGACAACGGTGGAGTCGCCGAGTCCGAGGTACTCCAGCCCCGCCTCGGCGAGGATCGCCGCGGTCGCCGCTCCGAAGAAGTTGCCGACGATGAGCGAGGTCATGTTCGGCAGGATCTCGCGGAACACGATGCGGAACGGCCGCTCCCCGCTGAACACCGCCGCGGTCACGAAGTCGCGCGAGCGCAGCGACTGCGTCTGGCTGCGCAGCACGCGCGCACCCCACGCCCAGCCGGTGATCACGACGACCGCGATGATCATCGGGATACCACCACCCGAGAGGTAGGCCGCGATGACAATCATCAGTGGAAGCCCCGGGATCACCAGGAACAGGTTCACCACGAAGTTGATGACATCGGCACCGAAGCCGCGCACATAGCCCCAGCTCAGGCCGATGAGCACCGCGATGATCGTCGAGAGCAGGCCCGCGACGAGCCCGACGAAGATGCTCACCTGCGAACCCCAGAGCAGCTGGCTGAGAACGTCCTCGCCGGCGGCGGTGGTTCCGAGCCAGTGGGCGGCAGAGACATCCTGGCTTCGCTCGAAGCTGTTGTCCGTCGCGCTGTACGGCGCAATCAGGGGTGCGAACAGCGCGAGCAGAATGAAGACGCCGAGCACGATCAAGCCGATGCGCGCCTTGCCGTTCGACCAGATGGTGCCGGCCACCCGGGCGAAGACCGTCCACGGGCTGGGGGCCGGTGCGATAGCGGTGGTAGTCATCGTCGTGTCCTCGGGTCTAGTACGCCGTACAAGATGTCGACGATGAAGTTGGCGACGAGCACGCTCAGCGTGATCATCAGGAACAGCGCCTGCATGAGCGGGTAGTCCTGGTTGGTGACGGCGTTGAACAGCAGGTAGCCGATGCCCGGGTAGCCGAACACCCGCTCCACGAGGATCGACCCGCCGACCACACCACCAAGCGCAAGACCGAAGCCGGTGAGGTTCGGCAGAATCGCGTTGCGCGCCGCGTACTTGAGGGCGATCGTTCGCGGCCGAAGCCCGTTGGCCTCAGCAAAGGTGACGTAGTCGTCACCGAGCGTCGAGATCATCGTGTTGCGCATGCCGAGAATCCACCCACCCAGGCTGGTGATGAGAATCGTCAGGGCTGGCAGGGTCGCGTGGTAGAGCGCGTCACCGAGAAACTCGAATGACAGGTTGGGCGTCGCCGTCGGACCATAGGCTCCGGATGTCGGAAACAGCCGCCAGACATAGCCCGCGAAGAAGAGCAGCAGCAGCGCCGTCCAGAAGTAGGGAAAAGCGCTGGCGAAACTCCCGCCGAGGGTCGGCAGCGTGTCGAGCCAGGTTCCACGTTTCCACGCGGCGACGACCCCGAGCAGCGTGCCGAGCACGAAGGCGATGATGGTCACCGTTCCGACGAGCACGAGCGTGTACGGCAGCGCCTGACTGACCAGCTCGCTGACCGTCTGCGGGTAGAAGGTGTACGAGACACCGAAGTCGAGCGTCACCACCTGGCCGAGGTACTGGATGTACTGCTCGAAGATGTTGCCACCGGGCACACCGAGCTGGGCTTCAATCGCGCGCTTGGTGGCCTCGCTCACCGGGCCGTTCTGGGCCAGCTTGGCCAGGGCGGCATCCGCGGGCGTTCCCGGCATGAGCCTCGGCAGTATGAAGTTGACCGTCACTGCCGCCCACAGGGTGAGCAGAAAGAGTCCGGCCTTGCGCAGCACGTAGGCGACCGTGCCGCGACTGGCGCGGGGTGCGACCTCAACCGGCTTCGTTGCCGCTGTCACAGCTGTCATTTCGACACCTTCTTCAGGTTGGTGAGCACGAGCAACGGCGTCGACTCGTAGGTCTTCGGGCTCGCGTAGGGGTTCTTCTCGCTCGGCCAGCCGGTGAACTTGGCGTCACTGACGAGACCCCACGATCCGCCGTAGTAGAGCTCGAGCACCGGCAGGTCGTTGTAGACGATCTGCTGCAGCTGGTAGCCGAGCTTGATCTGCTCGTCTTCGGTGATGGCCGTTTTGAAGTCGGCCAGGATCGCGTCCGCGTCGGGGTTGCTGTAGCGGGCGAAGTTGGCGACCGCTTCCTCGCCGACCGGCTTGACGAACTCGCTCGACAGCAGGGTGTTGAAGTCGCGGAACAGACTGCCCGTTCCGCCGGTGCTGCCCATCGCGAGGTCATACTCGCCGTTGCGCAGCGCCAGCTGGTAGGCCGCCGGCTGCGGGGTGTCGATCTTCACGTCGATGCCGATGGCGCCCCACTGCTTCTGCACCTCCTGCACACCCTTGAGCCAGTCGTTGTAGCCGTTGGCCGTGGTGATCGTGATGCTCAGCTGCGTGCCGTCGGGGCCGACGAGCTTGCCGCCCTGCTGGGTGTAGCCGGCATCGGCGAAGAAACCGAGGGCCGCATCCGTGTTCTGGGTGATGAGGCCGCTGTCGGGAATGCTCGGGTCAAGGAACTTCTGCTGGAACGGCAACAGGATGTTGGTTTGGCCGGCCGGGTCCATGTAGCCCTCGGCGGCGGTGTCTCCCACCGCCTTCCGGTCGAGTGCGGCGCTGAGGCCCTTGCGCACGTTGAGGTCGTTGAATGGCGCCTTGGTGAGGTTCGGGTAGAGCGCGATCGTGCCGCCCGGCGGGAACCAGTAGGTGTTCTTGTTGCCGGCGTCCACCCACGCGTGGTCGACATCGCTGATGAAGGAGTAGGCCCAGTCGTAGCCCTTGGTGGCCACATCCAGCTGTGTGTTGGTGGCCGGAAGGATGATGTGCTCTGCGGCCACCTTGTCGGCCTGCCAGTAGTCCTTGTACTTGTCGACCGTGTACTGCTGCGCAGCGAAGTTGCCGAGCGTGTACGGGCCGGTGCCGACGGGGTCGGGGTTACGGAAGGTGGTCGGGTCCTTCACGTCCTTCCAGATGTGCTCTGGAACGATGAGTGTGGTCGCGATCAGCTGCGCTGCCGGCACGTTCTCTGCCTGCAGGTGCACCGTCACGGTGGTGTCATCGCGCTCGACGGAGTCGATAAACGACCAGATGCCCTGAATGTCGAGTGCCGGATACTGCTTGAGCAGGTTGAGGGTGAACTCGACATCCTTGGGCGTGAACTTCTTGCCGTCCGACCAGGTGACGCCGTCACGGATCGTGAAGACCACCGTCGACGGGTCAGGCAGCTCATAGCCGGTGGCGAGCCACGGCGTCTCGTCGCCGGTGACGTTGTCGAGAATCACGAGCGGCTCGTACATGTAGTACGCCGCGATGCGCTTGTTCGCCAGATAGGGGTTGAAGTTGCGCTCGAACAGCGGGGAGCCGTTGTCGGCAGCGACAAGCATGGTGTCCGCCGGGATGGACGGATCAGGGGCCGATTGAATCTGGATGCTGCACCCCGCGATGGCCAGCACCGCGACCGCGGCTAACCCGATTCTCAGCTTCATTGCTTGCGCCTCCGTTGTCCCCCGTTGGGGGGGGTCACCTTCGACTGTATGCGCATACATGGCTCGGTGGGAGGCACTCACAGAATTCTCACGGGCAACTTTCCCGCACGATCACCCGCACCGGGAGGGTGTGACGCTGTGGCGCAAGATCGGGATTCTCGAGCCGCCGGGTGACCGCATTGATAGCGGCACGACCGAGCTCGACCATGGGCTGGTGCACTGTCGTCAGCGTGGGGCGGCTGTGCCGACCGGCACTGATGCCGTCGAAACCGGTCACGAGAACATCGCGCCGACCGCTGCGCTCGAGGGTGTCGAGCACGCCCAGAGCCATCTGGTCGTTCGCGCAGATCACGGCGTCATGGTCGACCACCACGCTGCGTCCGCTGTCGCGCGTGAAATCCCCTCGCACGAGGTCGAACGGTCTGTCGCCCATGGCGCTGACGAATCCCGCGAACCTCTCCGCATCATCCGGAGAACTCGATGGGCCAGCCACGTAGAGCACTCTCGCGGGGTTCTTCGCGAGCACGTGCCCGGTGATCGCCCGCATGCCCGGTCCGTTGTTGGCGCGCACGTGATCGAGGCCATCGTCGGCGTCGGCGCTCGCGAGCACCACGACCGGGATGCGACGGGCGACCTGGGCGAGAACGTCATCGGCGACTGCTCCGGCGAGAATCGCCATGCCGTCAACCCGACCGGCGAGGTCGATGAGCAGTTCCCCAGGACGCTCCCCGCGACCGGCGGCGACCATGAGAGCAAAGCCACGCCGCCACGCCTCAACCTCGGCGCCACGCAGCACCTCATCGAAGTAGAGGTTCTCGTTCTCTGGGGGCTCGTCGGTGCCGATGGGCACGTCGATGCTGCTCACCGGCGGCTCGACCTCGAGGTCATCGTGCCCGGGAAGGAACAGTCCGATCACGTTTGTGCGTCGCGCCGCCAGACCGCGGGCGTTCGCACTCGGAACGTAGCCAAGCTCCCTGACCGCCGCCTGCACCCGCAGACTGGTGGCCTCCGACACCGCCTCGGGGGTGCGCAGCACTCGACTGACTGTCGCGATCGAGACCTGCGCTCTCGCGGCGACGTCGTAGACGGTTGGTGCCTTAGGCATCCCGTCATGGTAGCCACGACGGCTGGATGTGGCCTACCGCCGCTCCCAGATGACGAGCGCGACGGCTCCCGCGAGACACACTGCGACAGTGATGCCGACAGCGACGGGACTGGTCAGCAGCGCGAGGGAGAACAGCGCGGTGACCAGCACAAAAGCCACTCCAAGCAGGCGCGGATGCTGCCACGGCTTCACCTGCACCGCGATCCAGAAGCGTGACCAGCGCGTGGTGGGCAGCGGCAGCACCTTCACGAAGCGGCGTCCAAGGTCGTAGCTGCCAACGACGTCACCGCGGCGGGTGAGCAGCGTCAGCGCGTTGACCGTCTGCGCGGTGAAGACCACCACCACGAGCACCATGAAGGTGAACACAAAGCTGAGGCCGACGAGCTCGAGCGGCCCCGTGCGGAAGCCCCGCAGCACGAACAGCTCGATGAAGACAACTACCCCGATTGCGAAGGCGATGGCGAGAATGCCGTGGAAGATCGCGACGAGCGCGAACAGGCCGGGCCGACGACCGACCGGGGTGCCCGTCACAGTGTGGGCAGTGGCGTCAGCGGAAAGGAGGCCGACTCGTCATCCCACCAGGCGTTGAATGCCTCGACGTAGGCGACAGTCTCGTGCCAGTCATCGACCGGCACCGACGTCACCCCGTAGGCGTACACCGGGTAGTCGTTGCCCGTCTCGTCGAGGCGGTCGCCGATGAATAGCAGCTCATGCTTCGCGACGCCGAGCGCCTCGATCAGCTTCGCGATTCCGTAGCTCTTGTCGATGCCCTTGCGCGTCACGTCGATCGACGTCGACCCGCCACCGCGCACCTCGAGGTCAGGCAGGCGCGGGGATGCGTACGCCCAGAGCGCGCGCTTCTTCGAGCCGTCAGGATCCCAGGCGGTCTTCGCCGCCACCGGAGCCAGCTGGCCGAGGGCCGAGTAGGTGATCTGGCTGCCGCGGTCCTCGATGAGCGCACCCCACTCCCCCGGTGCCCAGAATCCGAGAGCGCGTGCGCCCTCCTCGAGCACGGCGATGGTGCGCTGCTTCTCGTCGTCGGTGAGGTCTTCGGCGTACTGCAGCATCCAGTCGCCGTTCTCGCGGGTGTAGTAGCGGGTGCCGCAGGTGGGCATGAGGTGCAGTCGGCCGAGCGCCGCCTCATTGCCATGCAGGTTTTCGAGCGCTTGCGCCTCGAACTGCTCGAAGCGCCCACCAGAGATGATTGCGACCGGAACGCGCTCGAGAAGAGAGACGAGCGCCGTCGACATGCGCGGGTCCATCGCCGACTTGGAGGGGGCGAGCGTGTCGTCGAGATCGAAGACGACCGCCTTGATCTCGCGAAAGTCGGTCACTACTGCTGTGCTCGCTCGAGAACCAGCTCTCGCACGCGAGCGGCGTCGGCCGAGCCCTTCATCGCCTTCATGACTGCGCCGATGACAGCGCCGGCAGCCTGCACCTTGCCGTCGCGAATCTTCTCGAGCACGTCTGGCTGGGCCGCGAGTGCCTCATCGATGGCGGCAATGAGCGCGCCGTCATCACTGACGACCTTGAGGCCGCGGCTTTCGACGACCTCGCTCGGGCTGCCCTCGCCGGCGATGACGCCCTCGAGCACCTGGCGCGCCAGCCGGTCGGTCAGCTCACCCGCCTCGACGAGAGCCACAAGCTCGCTCACCTGCAGCGGCGTGACGAGCTCGCTCGCCTCGCGATCGGATGCGTTCGCCAGACGGGCAATCTCGCCGGTCCACCACTTGCGTGCCTGAGCCGGAGCGGCACCCGCCGCCACCGTCTCCTCCACCTCGGTGAGCAGTCCGGAGTTCTGCACGTCCTGGAACTCGAGGTCACTGAAGCCCCACGCCTGCTTGAGACGCTTGTAGCGCAGTGACGGCGCCTCCGGCAGGGCAGCGCGCAGCTCTTCGATCAGCTCTGCCGACGGCTCAACAGGAAGGAGGTCGGGCTCGGGAAAATAACGGTAGTCGTCGGCATCGCTTTTGGGGCGTCCGGCGCTGGTGACCCCGGTGTCCTCGTGCCAGTGACGCGTCTCCTGGATGATGGTGCCGCCGGCCGCGAGAATGGCGGCCTGGCGCTGGATCTCATAGCGAATCGCGCGCTCGACACTGCGCATCGAGTTGACGTTCTTCGTCTCGGTGCGGGTGCCGAGCTTGCCCGAGCCGCGGGGGCTCAGCGAGATGTTGGCGTCGCAGCGCAGGTTGCCGCGCTCCATCTTGGCCTCGCTGATTCCGAGGGAGAGAACGATGTCGCGGATGATGCTGACGTAGGCCTTGCCGACCTCGGGGGCATCCGCCTCGGTGCCAGTGATCATCTTGGTGACGATCTCGACGAGGGGAACACCCGCACGGTTGTAATCGACGAGCGAGTACTCGGCGCCCTGGATGCGGCCGGTGGCACCGCCGACGTGCGTGAGCTTGCCGGCATCCTCCTCCATGTGGGCGCGCTCGATGTCGACCGTGATGACGCGACCGCTCGCGAGCTCGACCTCGACCTTGCCGTCGAAGGCGATCGGCTCGTCATACTGGCTGATCTGGTAGTTCTTCGCGAGGTCGGGGTAGAAGTAGTTCTTGCGGGCGAAGCGCGACGATGGCGCGATCTCGCAGCCGAGCGCGAGGCCGAGGCTGATCGAGTACTTGATGGCCTGCTCGTTGACGACCGGAAGGCTGCCGGGCAGGCCGAGGTCGACAGGGGTGATGTAGGTGTTGGGCTCCGCGTGGATGTTGCCCAGGGCCGCAGGGTTCGGTGCGTCCGAGAACATCTTCGTCTGCGTGTTCAGCTCGACGTGCACCTCGAAACCGAGCACCGGCTCGAAGAGTTCGAGGGCCTTGTCGTAGTCCATGAGTTCAGCTTTAGCCACCCACAGAGTCTACTTTGCGCGCGAACTTGGTTATGTCGCCTCAGAGTCGAAGGGTGCCGGCTTGCCCTCGCGCTGCACCCGAAGCCGCTGCGCATAGGCCGACTCGGTCACCGGCTTGATCACGGGAACCGGCTCGTCGTCTTGCAGGGCCTCACGGATGATGCGGCGGGGGTCGTACTGGCGCGGGTCGAGCTTCTTCCAGTCCATGTCATCGAAGTCGGGGCCCATCTCCTCGCGCATCCGCTCCTTGGCGCCGTTGGCGAGGTCGCGCAGCGATCGCACTAGACGGGCCAGCTGTGAGGCGTAGTAGGGCAGGCGCTCCGGGCCGAGCAAAATGACAGCGATCAGCCCAATGACAAAGAGCTTCTCGAAGGTCAGGCCAAAGGACACGAGTTCAGCTTAATGCGCCCGGTACAGTGAACGGATGGCAGGACGAGAGCTGGACTGGAAGTACACCGAGGGTTTCGCCCCTGAGCGGGACGACATCGTCGTGCTGCGCGAGAACTCGGTTGAGCTGGGCATTGACGCGGTCAGCGCCGCCACGGGAGCGCAGCTCGCATTTGTGGCCGCCGCGTCCAAGCCCGAGAACATCGTCGAGATCGGTACCGGTCTAGGGGTAAGCGGGCTGTACCTGATGAGCGGCGCTCCCGGCGCATCCTTCACGTCTATCGACGCGGAGGCGGACTACCAGCAGGTGGCCAAGGCCGCGCTCATCGAGTCGGGCATCACCCCGAACCGGGTGCGCCTCATCACGGGAGCCGCCAGCCAGGTGCTGCCACGCATGAACGACGACAGCTACGACCTCGTCTTCGTCGACGCCGATCCAGAGTCGGTCATCGAGTACGTCGACCACGGAATCCGGCTCGCGCGAACGGGCGGCGTCATCCTGGTGCCGCACGCGCTGTGGCGCGGCAGGGTCGCCGATCCCGCGCAGCGAGACGAACCTGTCGGAGCGTTTCGCTCGCTGCTAGGGATGCTCGGCGAGTCCAGTGCGGTCACTGCCGCGTTGTCACCCGTGGGTGACGGACTGCTTCAGCTGGTAAAGAAGTAGCCGCTAAGCGCTAGCCGCGACAACATTGGCGAGCGCGTCGTGCAGCTCTTTTGCCTCGGCGTCGTTAACAGAAACGACCAGTCGGCCGCCGCCCTCAAGAGGGACGCGCACGATGATGAGTCGGCCTTCTTTAACAGCCTCCATCGGGCCGTCTCCGGTCCTCGGCTTCATGGCTGCCATGTGAAGTCCCCTTTCATAGGTACCTGTCTATTATCCGCTATGAAGTGACTGAGGAAAAATCCACTCGGCGCTATTGCGCTTACGGCGGAGTCCAGTCCCGCCCATCGACGTACCAGCCGACGTGCACCCAGACGATCTGGCCGACGACACAGAGCACGACCAGCACAACCCGGTAGACGGGGTGTTTCGGCTGGGCAACGATGCCCAGCGCAGGAAAGAGCGGCATGAGCAAACGGAAGGTGCTCGACTGCGGAAAGAACACCGCAAGAAGATAGAGCGCATAGCTGAAGAGCCAGAGTCGCAGGTCGACCCCGATGCGCTGCCCGGCGCGCGAGCGCAGCAGAACGGCAAAGCCGATGATCGCGAGCGCCGCACCAACAACCGCGACCCAGCCGAAGGGAAAGCGGATCCAGAACTGCGCGGCCTGCCACCAGGCGGTGAAGGGCACGAGCTCTTGATAGCCGATGTACGCGGAACGCCACGCTAGCTCGGTGTCGGTGTAGGCGGTGAGCGACCCGGTCACCGCCCAGGCGATCAGCAGCCAGGCCAGGCCCGCGATACCGCTGGCGACCGTCGCCGTGATCGCTGCCGCCGCCTCGCGAGGCGGGAAGGCATCCTCGCGTCGTTTGTAGAAGCGCCAGAGCACGTGCAGCCCGAGGGCGAGCGCGAAGGCCAGCCCGCTCGGCCGGGTCAGCGCCATGACGGTGACCACCGGAACCAGCACCCAGTAGTGCCGCGTCACCAGCAGCCACAGGGCGACCACGAGAAAGAAGAGGTGCATCGATTCGGCGTAGGCGACCTGCAGAATCGGCGAGAGCGGGGCAACGCAGAACAGCACGACCGCGAAGAGCGCCGTGCCCTCGTCGACGTAGCGAAGCAGCAGCCGGTAGAAGACCAGCGCGGTGCCGAGGGCACACAGCACGGACAGCACGGACGCCACAACCCCGAAGTCGAGCCCGGTCGCGCTCGTGAACAGTCCCGCACTCGCCGGGAAGACCGGCATGAAGGCCCACGCGCTCTCGCCAACGTGGCCGTCGGCCGTCAGCGGCAGAACGTTCGGATACCCGACCACCGAGATGATGTAGTACCAGTGGCCGTCCCAGATGCGCGAGTACTCCGCGTAGCCGGGCGCGGCCTCGGTCCACGGGTTCTTCGCCTGAATGGACGCGTAGAACAGAAGGATGCTCGTCGTCACAATGCGCGACGCGACGAACACCACGAGCACGCGCACCCACCACGGGGTGACGCGATAGCGCTCGGCTAGTGCCCCGTCAGCCACTCGCGCAGGCCTCGTTCGCAGTCCTCGATCTGGCTCAGCGGCACGCGCTCGTCGTCGGCGTGCGCCTTGAGCGGGTCGCCGGGACCGTAGTTGACGGCGGGGATGCCGAGGGCACTGAAGCGGGCGACATCCGTCCAGCCATATTTCGGGGTCGCTTCGGCACCCGCCTTCGCGACCAGCTGCTGGGCGAGCGGGCTGTCGAGGCCGGGGCGGGCGCCCTCCGCCAGGTCGACGAGGGTGACGTCGTAGCCGTCGAAGAACTCTCGAAGGAAGGCGACAGCCTGCTCACCGGTCTGGCTGGGCGCGAAGCGGTAGTTGACGTGCACCATCGCCTCGTCGGGAATCACGTTGCCCGCCACTCCCCCGCTGATGCCAACGGCGTTCAGCCCCTCCTTGTAGACGAGCCCGTCAACCTCGACCTCGCGCGGCACGTAGGCGGCCAGTTTGGTGAGAATCGGCGCAACATCGTGAATCGCATTGTGGCCGACCCAGGCGCGCGCCGAGTGGGCCCGAAGCCCGAAGGTGCGCACCTCGACGCGGGCGTTGCCGTTGCAGCCGCCTTCGATCTCGCTGCGGGTGGGCTCCCCGAGAATCGCGAAGTCGCCCTCGAGCAGCGCGGGGCTCTCTCGCAGCAGGCGACCGAGACCATTGAGCGACTCGCTGACTTCCTCGTGGTCGTACCAGATCCAGGTCACGTCGTACTCGGGAGAACTGAGCTCTGCGGCGAGCTTCAGCTGCACGGCGACGCCAGCCTTCATGTCGACCGTGCCGCGACCCCAGAGGTAGTCGACACCATCGATGGTCTCGAAGCGGGTCGGCAGGTTGTCTTTGAGCGGCACCGTGTCGATGTGACCGGCGATGACGACGCGCTGAGGGCGTCCGAGCTGGGTGCGGGCGACAACGGCGTCGCCATGGCGGGTGACCGTCAGGTGATCGAGGCCGACGAGTGATGCCTCGATCGCATCCGCAATGGTCTTCTCGTTGGCACTGACCGACTCGATGTCACAGAGCTGTCGGGTGAGTTCGATCGAGCTAGCACCGAGGTCGAGCACGGGTGTGGCAGGCATCCGCCAAGTTTAGCGATCGGTACTCTGGAGCCATGACTTCTCGCCCAGCCTGGGGCCACGGCCTCGCCACCATCGCCGGTGAACTGACCCTCGACACCTGGTTCGCCGCGCCCGCGCTGGGCACCGCCCCCGCTGGAGCCGACCCCTACATCGCGCCTGCTTCGATCGCCGACCTCATCGGCGTCGACGAGCGCCGCCGGGTGCGTCTCGACTATGTGCTCGTCGAAATCGATCTGGATGCGGCCCCCGCGTCCACCCCCGATGCCTACCTTCGCCTTCACCTGCTCTCGCACCTGCTGGTGAAGCCCAACGAGCTCAACCTCGACGGCATCTTTGCCCACCTTCCGATCGTCGCGTGGACCAACGTCGGCCCGATGACTGTCGCCGATTTCACCGAGCTGCGCCCCGCCCTGCAGCGGGCGGGCATCTTCGCCCACGGCGTCGACAAGTTTCCGCGTCTCGTCGACTACGTCGTGCCCGACCGGGTGCGCATCGCTGATGCGTCACGCGTGCGCCTCGGCGCGCACCTCGCGCCGGGCACCACGGTGCTGCACGAGGGCTTCGTCAACTTCAACGCCGGCACTCTCGGCACCTCGATGGTCGAGGGGCGCATCTCGCAGGGCGTCGTGGTCGGCGATGGCTCCGACATCGGGGGTGGCGCGTCGATCATGGGCACCCTCAGCGGTGGCGGTAAGGAGCGCGTGACCATCGGAGAGCGCGCTTTGCTTGGCGCGAACTCCGGCATCGGCATCTCAATCGGCGACGACACGGTCGTCGAGGCGGGGCTCTACGTCACCGCGGGAACGAAGGTCACCCTGCTTGGCCCGTCGCCGACGACCGTCAAGGCAGCCGAGCTGTCCGGTGTTCCCAACCTGCTGTTCCGTCGCAACTCCCTCACCGGAGCCGTCGAGGTGCTGCCGCGGGCGGGCCAGGGCATCGAGCTCAACGCGCAGCTGCACGCCTAGCCCGTTCTGGGGGGATACTTCCGCCCCGCGTCGTGACAAGCTGTCACAATGTCGCAACGTCTGCTCATCATCCTGTTCTCGATCGGCCTCGTCGCCGCTGTCGGCGTCTCGTCGATCATCAGCTCGAGCATCACCAGCTCGATGATTGCGAGCGCGACCCTGACCGGCCCCGCGGGTGCCGACGGCGCAAATGGCAAGGACGGCGCGGATGGAGCAACCGGCCCGCAGGGAATCCCCGGTATCGACGGCCAAGACGGCGCTCCCGGCACACCGGGCGCCAGCATTCCCGGCAAGCCCGGCGTAAACGGGGCTAACGGAGCGCAGGGGGCACCCGGCATTCCCGGAGTTCCCGGTGCACCCGGCCAGGATGCCGTCACCGCTCCCCCGGTGACGACCAGCACCGGCGCTTCCGGCGCCGCCCTCACGTGGAACGATTCCGCTTCGGTCGCATCCGTCACCGCGCCGGCGGGCACCTACGCGGTGTCGTACACCTTCACCGATGCGAGTGCTGTGATTACCGCTGGCGGCGGGCCCAGCAATTCCTACGTGAACTGCACCCTCAGCGACAACGCATCGTTTTCGCTCTACACGAGCTTCGTGGCAGATGGCGCGCCGCACGACGTCGCCAACTCGGGTGTGGTTTCGATCACGGCTCCCACCACTTTCACCGTCTTCTGCAATGTCTCGTACGGCATGGGCGGGTATCCCGTCGACGCGCTGGTCAGCTGGGCCGACCTGACGATCACGGCTACCCCGCTGAGCTAGCTAGCGCTGCGGCCAGCTGCGCTCGGGCTCGCCCGTGTACAGCTGCTGTGGGCGGCCGATCTTGGTCGCACCGTCGAGGTTCATCTCGCGCCACTGGGCGATCCAGCCCGGCAGGCGGCCGATGGCGAAGAGCGGCGTGAACATGCGCTGCGGAAAGCCCATGGCCTTGTAGATGACGCCGGTGTAGAAGTCGACGTTGGGGTAGAGCTTGCGCTCGATGAAGTAGTCGTCAGCGAGGGCAGCCTGCTCGAGCTCCTTGGCGATGTCGAGCAGCGGGTCCTGAATGCCAAGGGCGGTCAGCACCTCGTCGGCGCTCTCCTTGACGAGGGTCGCGCGCGGGTCGAAGTTCTTGTACACCCGGTGGCCGAAGCCCATCAGGCGCACGCCGTCTTCCTTGTTCTTGACACGCTCAACGAACTTGGCGACGCCCTCCCCGGACTCGCGAATCTCACCGAGCATCTTGAGCACTGCCTCGTTGGCACCACCGTGGAGGGGTCCGTAGAGGGCATTGATGCCTGCAGAGATCGAGGCGAAGATGTTCGCCTCGGTCGATCCGACAAGTCGAACGGTCGAGGTCGAGGCGTTCTGCTCGTGGTCCTCGTGCAGGATCAGCAGGCGGTCGAGCGCCTTCGAGAGAACCGGGTCGACGTGGTACGGCTCGGCCATCGTGCCGAAGTTGAGCTTGAGAAAGTTGTCGACGAATGACAGCGAGTTGTCGGGGTAGAGGAAGGCCTGACCGAGGCTCTTCTTGTGCGCGTAGGCGGCGATGACCGGCAGCTTGGCGAGAAGGCGCACGATCGACAGCTCGATCTTCTCGGGGTCGTGCACGTCGAGGTCGTGCTCGTAGTAGGTCGAGAGAGCAGAAACGGCACTCGAGAGCACCGACATCGGGTGCGCGTTGTGCGGCAGCGCATCGAAGAAACGGCGCAGGTCTTCGTGCAGCAGCGTGTGACGGCGAATGCGCTCGTCGAACTCAGCCAGCTCTGTCTCCGACGGCAGGTTGCCGTAGATGAGCAGCCAGGCGACCTCGAGGTAGGTCGAGTTCTTCGCGACCTGCTCGATCGGGTAGCCCCGGTAGCGCAGAATTCCGGCGTCGCCATCGATGTAGGTGATCGAGCTCTTCGTCGCCGCGGTGTTCACGAAACCCTGGTCGAAGGTCGTGAAGCCGGTCTGCTTCATGAAGGTCGAGATGTCGATGCTGTCGCGGCCATCCGTTCCCCGAATGATGGGAAACTCGGCGCTTCCTCCGGGAAAGTGCAGTGTGGCCTTCTCGGGCTCCGTCGAATTTTCAGTCACGTCTACAGCCTATTCGGTGGAGGTCAGTCGCGAGGCCGCCGCAGCAATGGCCTCGTCGGTGGCGGTGATGGCGACGCGCACGTGTGTGTCGTCGCCGTAAAAAGAACCAGGAGCTACGAGGATGCCCCGCTCGGCAAACCACTGCACTGTTGCCCACGAGTCCTCACCGCGAGTGACCCAGAGGTAGAGGCCCGCTTCGCTGCGGTCGATGGTGAAGCCCGCTCGCTCGAGCGCTGGAGCGATCAGTGCCCGCCGCTCGGCGTACCGCTGCCGCTGTGTCGCGACATGCTCGTCGTCGCCGAGGGCGACGACCATCGCGGCCTGCACGGGTGCCGGCGGCATCAGGCCGATGTGCTTGCGCACCTCGAGCAGCCCGCCCACGATGTCGCTGCAGCCGGCCACGAAGCCAGCGCGGTACCCGGCGAGGTTGGACTGCTTGCTCAGCGAGTACACGCTGAGCACGTGATCGCGCTGGCCGTGGATGACACGCGGGTCGAGGATCGACGGCGCCTCACCTTCCCACGCGAGCTCGGCGTAACACTCGTCGCTCGCGATGACGGCGTCGAGCTCACGGGCCCGCGCGACAGCGGCCTTAAGCTCGTCGACCGACAGCACCCGGCCGTCGGGGTTGCCCGGCGTGTTGACCCAGATGAGCTTGGTGTTCGCCGGCCACTTCGCGGGGTCATCCTCGGCGAGCGCCGTAGCCCCCACGAGGGCGGCGCCGATGGCGTAGCTCGGGTAGGCGACGGCGGGGTGCACGACGACATCGCCCTTGCCGATGCCAAGCAGCAGCGGAAGCAGGGTGACGAGCTCTTTCGAGCCGATCGTCGGAATCACATTCGCGACCGTCAGGTCGTCGACCCCGCGGCGGCGCGCGTACCAGGCAACGATCGCCTCCCGGAGCTGCGGCGTTCCCGCGGTCTGTGGGTAGGCGTGGGCGTCTGTCGCCGCAGCGAGCGCCTCGCGAATGAGGGCCGGGGTCTCGTCGACCGGGGATCCGACTGACAGGTCGAGCAGTCCATCCGGGTGGTTTCTCGCACGCTCCGCGTAGGGCGTAAGCGAGTCCCAGGGAAAGTCGGGCAGCTCGAGTGCCACCTAGTGCGCGGTCTCCTGCGGCGGAAGCGCCGCGATGAAGGCGTGGTCGCTGTGGATGACGCCGACCTTGGATGCGCCACCGGGCGAGCCGAGGTCGCTGAAGAACTCGACATTGGCCTTGTAGTAGTCGGACCACTGCTCGGGCAGGTCGTCTTCGTAGAAGATTGCCTCGACGGGGCAGACCGGCTCGCAGGCGCCGCAGTCGACGCACTCGTCGGGCTGGATGTACAGCATGCGGTCGCCCTCGTAGATGCAGTCGACAGGGCACTCGTCGATGCAGGCGCGATCCTTGAGATCGACGCAGGGCTGGGCGATGACGTAAGTCACTGGATCGATGGTCCTTTCACAGCGTGCTGAACGATCAATTCTAGACCGCGCACACCGTTGCCATTGGACAACGACAGCCCCGCAGGTCTATCGTTGGGCGTTGTAAGGATAGCCTTACCAATCCCAACCCTTTTCAGTCTCGGACTACCTGCGTGCTCGCAAACTTTCTCATCGGCCTTCGTGAGGGCCTCGAAGCCGGCCTCATCGTCGGCATCCTCGTCGCCTACCTCAACAAGCTCGACCGCCGCGACATTCTGCCCCGTCTGTGGATGGGCATCGCCGCGGCCATCGCGCTGTCGCTCGGGGTCGGGGCAATCCTCACCTGGGGGCCGTACGGTCTGAGCTTTCAGGCGCAGGAGATCCTCGGCGGCGGCCTCTCGATCCTCGCGGTCGGTCTCGTCACCTGGATGATCTTCTGGATGGCCGGCAACGCCCGCTCATTGCGCGCCGAGCTGCACTCCAAGCTCGATGCCGCCATCGCTGGAACCGGCATGAGCATTGTCGTAGTCGGCTTCGTCAGCGTCGCGCGCGAGGGCGTCGAGACGGCACTCTTCGTCTGGGCCAGCGTCAACTCCAGCAGCAACGCGGTGGTCGGCACGCTCAGCGCCGTCGTCGGCATTCTCGCGGCGGCGATCGTCGCGTACCTCATCTACCGTGGGCTCGTGCGCATCAACTTCGCGCGCTTCTTCGCCTGGACGGGCAGCTTCCTCATCATCGTTGCCGCCGGCGTTCTCTCCTATGGCATCGGTGACCTGCAGGAGGCGTCCGTCATCCCCGGATGGGGCCAGGCCGCCTACAGCCTCGCCCACCTGGTTCCGCCGACCAGCTGGTACGGCGCTCTCCTCGGCGGCATCTTCAACTTCACGCCCGAGCCGACGTGGGCGCAGGTGCTCGCCTGGGGCGCCTACGTGATCGTCGTCGGTCTGCTTTTCGCCCGTGTCGTGCGCGCGAACGCCCGCTCATCCCGACCCACAGCACCCCAAGAAATGGAGCATGACCTCAGTGAAGTCCCGCATTCTGGCTAGCGCCGCGAGCCTCGGCACCCTTGCCCTCGTTCTCACCGGCTGCGTCGCCAACAACGTCGCCTCAACGACCGCCCTCACCGTCGACATCACCGACGACACCTGCGCGGTCTCGGCGGCCACCGCTCCGACCGGCGCGGTGACCTTCTCGATCACCAACAACGGCAGCGACGTCAACGAGTTCGAGATTCTCGCTGACGACAAGCTGCGCATCGTCGGCGAGAAAGAGAACGTGCCCCCGGGCCAGACCGTCGACTACGTTGCCCAGCTCACCCCGGGTGACTACTACACGGCCTGCAAGTTCCAGCTGATCGGCGCCCCTGTTGGGCTCGCCAAGTTCACCGTCACCGGCGACGTCAGCGCCGTCTCCGAGTCAGAGCAGCAGCTGAGCGATGAGGCCGTCACCAACTACGTCGCCTACATCAAGTCGCAGGTACAGGAGCTTGTGCCGCAGGTCGAGGCCTTCGCCGCTGCCTACGCCGCCGGCGACGACGAGACCGCCCGCAGCCTCTTCGCCTCGACTCGCGTCTCGTACGAGCGCATCGAGCCGACCGCCGAGGCCTTCGGCGACCTCGACCCGAAGATCGACTACCGCGAGGTCGACGCCGTGGCCGAGGGCCTCGACTGGACCGGATTCCACCGCATTGAGAAGGACCTCTGGCCGCCGGCCGAGGGAGACCTCAACTCTGACGACACGAGCGCCTTCCTCGACTGGGCCCCATCGACGCCTACGCAACGCCAGGAATTCGCCGACGGTCTCGTCGCCGACGTGCAGCAGCTCGCCGACCTCGTGAACGCGAAGGACTTCACCGTGAGCCTCGCCGACATCAGCAACGGCGCCATCGGCCTGCTCGATGAGGTCGCGGTCGGCAAGATCAGCGGCGAGGAGGACTGGTGGTCGCACACCGACCTCTGGGACTTCGCGGCCAACGTCGAGGGCGCCAAGGTGGCTTTCGGCAATGTCAAGGAGATCGCCCTGAGCAAGGGTGACGACGGAAAGGCTCTCGTCGACGACATCGAGACAGAGTTCGCAAACCTCGAGGCGCTTCTCGCGCAGTACGGCAGCTACGAGACCGGCTTCACGAGCTACGACGAGGTGACCGAGTCCCAGCGTAAGGATCTCTCTGACGCGGTCAACGCGCTCGGGTCCCCGCTCTCGAACCTCACGCACACCGTTCTCGGGGTTGACGGCTAACTACAATGACAGCGATGGATGAGTCCGAGCCCGAGGCGGCACCTGTTGCCGCCCGGGCCGGGCTCTCCCGTCGCGGTCTGCTCGGTTTCGTGGGCGCCGGGGCGGCCGGCCTCACCGTCGGCGGTGGCCTCGGCCTCGCTGCGCATGACCGCCTCGCGGCCTCGCAGGGCGTGCAGACGTCCTACCCCTTCTTCGGCGTGAACCAGGCGGGCATCACCACCCCCGCCCAGGATCGCCTGCACTTCGCCGCGTTCGACATGTCGTCCTCCGCCACGCGCGACGACCTCGTCGAGCTGCTCAGCGACTGGACCTTCGCCGCCGCCCGCATGACCAAGGGCCTGCCGGTCACCGAGGCTGGCGCTGTTGACGGCCCCGCCCTCGCCCCGCCGGACGATACCGGCGAGGCACTCGACCTTCCCCCCAGCGGACTCACCATCACCTTCGGCTTCGGCCCAACGCTCTTTCGAACGGATGACGGCGTCGACCGCTTCGGCATCGCGAACCGCGCACCCGATCTGCTCACCCGGCTCCCCCGGTTCGCCGGTGACAGCCTGCAGTCCGCCATCAGTGACGGCGATCTCTGCATCCAGGCCTGCGCGGATGACCCGCAGGTCGCCGTCCATGCAATTCGCAACCTGTCGCGTATCGCCTTCGGGCGGGCGAGCATCCGCTGGTCGCAGCTGGGCTTCGGCCGCACCTCGTCGACGTCGACGAGCCAGGTGACGCCCCGCAACCTCTTCGGCTTCAAAGACGGCACCGCGAACATCAAGTCGGAGGAGACCTCGGCAGTCACCGCGGATGTCTGGGTCGGCGAGGACGACGGGCCCGCCTGGCTCGCGGGCGGCAGCTACCTCGTCACCCGCAAGGTGCGCATGATCATCGAGTCGTGGGACCGCACCAGACTGCAGGAGCAGGAGCGCGTCATCGGCCGCAGCAAGGGCGAGGGCGCTCCCCTCTCTGGCGGCACCGAGTTCACCGAGATCGACCTCACCGCGAAGGGGGCCGCGGGCGAACCTCTCGTCGACGCGGACTCCCACGTACGCCTCGCGCACCCCACCGTCAACGGCGGCGTTCGTCTGCTGCGCCGCGGCTACAACTATGTCGATGGCAACGACGAGCTCGGCCGCCTCGACGCCGGACTCTTCTTCATCTCGTTCCAGCGCAGCCCGCAGCAGTTCATCACGGTGCAGCAGAACCTCGCGCGCGATGCCCTCAACGAGTACATCAAGCACGTTGGCTCGGCGATCTTCGCCGTGCCCCCGGGCGCAAAAGAGGGCCACGCCATCGGCGCAGCCCTCTTTGACTAGTCGCTTTCGCGCTTAGGCGTTCTGCTTCTTCAGCTGCGACGCACGGCGCTGGCGCGCGTTGGCGTCGAGCTCGACCTTGCGAATACGCACGAACTCGGGGGTGACCTCGACGCACTCGTCCTCGCGGGCGAACTCGAGCGCCTCCTCGAGGGTCAGCTTGCGCGACGGGGTCATGCGCTCGAAGACGTCCGACGTCGACTGGCGCATGTTGGTGAGCTGCTTCTCCTTGGTGATGTTCACGTCCATGTCGTCGGCACGTGAGTTCTCACCGACAACCATGCCCTCGTAGACCTCCTGAGTCGGCTCGACGAAGAACGACATGCGCTCCTGCAGTGCCGTCATGGCGAAGGGGGTTGCAACACCCGAGCGGTCGGCGACGATCGAGCCGTTGGTGCGGGTCTCGATGGAGCCTGCCCAGGCCTCGTAGCCGTGGGCGACCGCGTTAGCGATGCCCGAGCCGCGGGTGATGGTGAGGAACTCGGTGCGGAATCCGATGAGGCCGCGCGACGGAACAACGAACTCCATGCGCACCCATCCGGTGCCGTGGTTGCTCATGCCCTCCATACGGCCCTTGCGGGCGGCGAGAAGCTGGGTGATGGCGCCGAGGTGCTCTTCGGGGGCATCAATCGTCAGGTGCTCGAAGGGCTCGTGAATCTTGCCGTCGATCTTCTTGGTGACCACCTGCGGCTTGCCGACGGTGAGCTCGAAGCCTTCACGACGCATCTGCTCGACGAGGATGGCGAGCGCGAGCTCTCCACGACCCTGCACCTCCCAGGCGTCGGGGCGGCCGATGTCGACGAGCTTGATCGAGACGTTACCGATGAGCTCACGGTCGAGTCGGTCCTTGACCATGCGTGCGGTGAGCTTGTGGCCCTTGACCTTGCCGATCATCGGCGAGGTGTTCGTGCCGATGGTCATCGAGATCGCGGGGTCGTCGACGGTAATGGTCGGCAGCGGGCGAACGTCGTTCGGGTCGGCGAGGGTCTCACCGATGGTGATGTCCTCGAAGCCGGCGACGGCGACGATGTCACCAGGGCCAGCGGTGTCGGTCGGGTAGCGGTCGAGGGCGCGGGTGATCATCAGCTCGGTCACGCGCACATTGGCAACGGATCCGTCGTGCTTGACCCAGGCGACAGTCTGGCCCTTCTTGATGTTGCCCTGGAAGACGCGCAGCAGCGCGAGGCGACCGAGGAACGGCGAGGAGTCAAGGTTGGTGACCCAGGCCTGCAGGGGGTGCTCGTCGTCGTACGACGGGGCGGGGATGTGCTTGAGGATCGCGTCGAACAGCGGCTCGAGGTCGTCGTTGTCGGGCAGCGTGCCGTTCTCTGGCTTGTTCCAGCTGGCGGCACCGTTGCGGCCCGAGGCGTAGACGACGGGAACGTCGAGGATCGCATCGAGGTCGAGGTCGGGAACCTCGTCGGCCATGTCGCTCGCGAGACCAAGAAGGAGGTCCTGGCTCTCGGCGACGACCTCGTCGATGCGCGCATCGGGGCGGTCGGTCTTGTTGACGAGCAGGATGACGGGCAGCTTGGCCTCGAGGGCCTTGCGCAGCACGAAGCGGGTCTGCGGCAGCGGACCCTCGGATGCGTCAACGAGCAGCACAACGCCGTCGACCATGCTGAGGCCGCGCTCGACCTCGCCACCGAAGTCAGCGTGACCCGGGGTGTCGATCACGTTGATCGTGATGTTGCCGCCGGAGTGGTTCTCTTCGGCGTGGATGCCGTTGTAGAGCACCGCGGTGTTCTTGGCGAGGATCGTGATGCCCTTTTCGCGCTCGAGCTCGTTCGAGTCCATGGCGCGGTCCTCGAGGTGCGCGTGCGCCTCGAAGGAGTTGGTCTGGCGAAGCATGGCGTCGACGAGGGTCGTCTTGCCGTGGTCGACGTGGGCGACGATTGCGACGTTACGCAGGTCGGAGCGGGTGGCATTGGCCATGGTTGTGTTCCTTGAGTGATGAGTGCCTAGCCCCGCGCTTTAACAGCGCACAGGGGCGGGATCGCGCGAGACGCGAAGGTCTGTGGGGGTTCTCAGGATCACGACGATGGTGCCCTGCACCTTGAAGTCTACCGTCTATCCGTCAGATTGTGAGGGTTGCCACTGCCAGACGTTCCACAGCAGCCCCGAGAGGGGTGCTGGCGCGATTCCGTCTATCGCGCCTCGGTGTGCGACCACCGTGCCGAACTGGTACAGCGGCATCCCGTAGCTGTCGTCTTTCAGCTGCCCGTCGATCTGCTCGAGAATCGCCTGCTGCTCGTCGACGTTGTCTTCCACGGCGAGCTCGGCGAGCAGCGCGTCGACCGCCGGGCTCGCGTAGTTAGAGAAGTTGCTCACGCTCGATGTCGACAGCAGCCGCGCCTCCGCCGACGAGACGGCGGCGGTCGTCTCGTTCCAGGCGAACAGCGCGGCGTCATAGGCCCTCGGCACGCCGAGAAAGCCTTCCCAGTCGGATGCCGAGCAGTCGCTGACAACGAAGCCCGCTTTCTCTGCGCTGGCCTTCATCAGCTCGTACTCGGCAAGCCGGCGCGGGTTGGACGGGTCGAAGAGCACGCACACCGCCGGCGCGGTCACCCCGCTCTGCTTAACCAGACGCTTCGCCGTCGCGAGATCGGCGCTGCGGGGCGCCGCGCTCTCCGTCGGCGGGAAGAGGAAGGAGTCACGCGCCACTCCGCCCGACTCCGCGACGATCTCATCGACGGGAATCGCCGCGAGGAAGGCCTCGCGCAGCAGGGGGTTCTCGAAGGTCGGGTTCTTGCCCGCACTGAACTGCAGGTCGAGGTGCTCGAAGGTGCCACTCGTGCCGGTGATTACCGTGACGTCGTCGATGGCATTGAGTGCAGCCGTGACATCCTCACTCAGGGCCGGCGCAATGACATCGACCTCGCCATCGGCGAGCGCCGTGACCGCCTCAAGTGGATCGGTGATGGTGCGAACGACGACGGTCTCGAAGCTCGGCTTGCGGTCGCCCGTGTAGAGCGGGTTGGCGACGAGGGTGACCGACTCGTTCGGAACGACCTTCTTTATTGAGTACGGGCCGGATCCGACGAAGGGCGCCTCGCCTTCAGCGGTGAAAGCCGAGTTCCACGCCTGCGCGATCGCCCCCAGCTCCGGGCCGTTCTCGGTCACGGCGTCGATGAGCTCTTTCTTGGCGGCCTCTGCCGCGGCCGCGTCATCCTTCTCTGTCGTCGGCGCGGCCGCCTCGGCGACCACATGCGCGGGCAGCCCCACGTCGAAAGCCAGCTGCCAGTCGACGAAGTACTGGTCGTACACGAGCGTGATCGAGCGGCCGTCCTCCCCGAGCTCCGGCAGCGCCGAGACGTACTGGAGACCCGAGTGGTTGGCGCCATCAAAGAACACGACGTGCTCAGGAAAGGGCTCGAAGAGTCCCGTGGCCGCGTCGACGTAGCGGCCGGGGTTGAAGCCCTCGGTGTTGCGGTGCCCGCTGTTCGCGGCCCAGGCGAGCAGAAGGTCCGCGCCGTCCACCGGCTCGCCGTCCGACCAGGTAACCCCCTCGTTGACCGTGTACTTCACCGTAAATGGGTCCTGCGCAACAACCTCGAAGTGGCCGAAGCTCTCATCACGCACGAGGGTCGAGCTGTCGTCGTAGTAGACGAAGCCGCTGTTTGTCGCGTTCACGATCTCAGCGTTGGCCGCGGTGCTGCCATATGACGTCTGGTCGTTGAACGAGGTGAAGGCTTGCGAGGCGGCAACCGTCACCGTGCTGCCGGCAACGACCCTCGTGGACGGGGTGCATCCAGAGAGCGCGAAGCTGGCAATTGCGAGAGCAAGGCCGGCGGCCACGGCGCGGGTCTTTTTCACCTCTCAAGAGTAATGACGCAAAATCTGCGCGCCCTGTTATGCAGCATTTCTCGGCACCCGCGCCGAGGCCCAGAACGCAACTTTTTTGCGTCTTGCTAGAATTCATTGCGTTCGAGACTCACCACATTGCGGAAATCGTCAGTGACGCGCGGATGTTGCTGAGGGCGCATTTGACGACACCGACAAGGTTCATCGACAATTCGTTTCGGCCATGTAACAGTTCTACGCTGGGTGGTGTCACGGGCGACCTCAGGGTCTACCGTGAAGTTCTCGCACCACGCACCACGCGACCAGTACCTTCGAAAGCGCAGGCATGAGCACCACCACGACAATCGAAATTTCCCCGGCGTTCATCACGCCGTCGGCAGCGGTGAAAGCACAGTCATGACCAGCACCCTCGACATTCCTTCCGACCCCATCGCCCCCGTCGAGACCAAGGCGGTCGTCAGCCGCTCGCCGAGGCAGCTCGCCTGGGCCCGGTTCCTTCGCGACAAGAAGACGGTTGTCGCCGCAGCTATCGTCGCGTTCTACGTGCTTATGGCGATTGCCGCACCGATCTTGGTGGCTCTCGGCGTGCTTCACCCCTATGCCAACAACCAAGACCTCATCGCCAACGACAGCCTCCCGCTCGGCGACTTCGGCGGCATCAGCTGGGCGCACCCCTTCGGTGTTGAGCCCGGGCTCGGCCGCGACACCCTCAGCCGCGTGTGGTTCGGCCTGACCTTCTCCTTCGCTATCGCCCTCATCGGCGCATTCCTCGCAATGCTGCTCGGCGTCGTGTTCGGCATCATCGCGGGCCTGACCGGCGGCTGGGTTGACACCCTCATCGGCCGTCTCATCGATCTGACCCTCGCCTTCCCGCAGACGCTCATGCTGCTCGCCCTCTCGAGCACCGTCATCGGAATCCTCACCGGCGTGTTCTTCGTGCCCGAGGGCGATATCGCCCGCGCCACATACGTCATCCTTGTCCTCGCCGTCTTCGGCTGGGTCGGCGTGGCCCGCGTTATTCGCGGCCAGGTGCTCAGCATCCGCGAGCGTGAGTACATCGACGCGGCGAAGCTCATCGGCGCCAGCCCGATGCGTCGCTGGTTCCGAGAGGTGCTGCCCAACCTCTGGGCTCCGATTCTCGTGCAGGGCACGCTCATCATGCCGGCGTACATCTCGACCGAGGCGGCTCTCGCCTACCTCAACGTGTCCGTTCAGCAGCCGACGCCGACTCTCGGCAACGTGCTGCAGGACGCGGTGCGTTACCCGGTCGCCGACTTCACCTACTTCATCATCCCCGTCCTCGTGCTCGTGGTTCTTGTTGTCGCCTTCAACCTTCTTGGCGACGGCCTCCGCGACGCGCTGGACCCGAAGGGAAGCCGCTAGACCACGAAGACTTCCGGAGGCAACTCCGAAAGAACGGCGCCTGTCAGCGGGTGTCGCCAATCTCATCACCAAGGAGAGCCAACAATGAACAAGCGATCGATTGCCCGGGTGGGCACAATCGCAGTCGCCGGTGCGCTTATTGCCGCACTGACGGCGTGCGGATCGTCCACCGAAACCGGTGGAAGCACCGGTAACAAGGGCGGAACCGCCACCTACCTCGGCGTACAGGGCCAGTGGGAGGGCACAGACCCCGCGACCGTCTACTACGGCAACGAGATCGCTGCGTTCCGCCGCCTCGTGTACCGCGGCCTGACCGCGCTGCCGATCACCGACGACCCGAACCCCGTTCCGGTCGCCGACCTCGCCACCGACACCGGCACCTCGGACGACGGCGGCCTCACCTGGACCTTCACCATCAAGGACGACGTCAAGTGGGAGGACGGCACCCCGATCACGGGCGCTGACTTCATCTACGGCCTCTCCCGCTCGTTCGACGAGACCCTCGTCAACGGCACCGGTGTTGGCGTTACCTACTTCTCGAGCTACGCACCGTCGGTCGTTGAGGCGGGCTACTCCGGCCCCTTCACCTCAGACGAGGCCTCCAAGAAGGTCTTCGACGAGCACTTCTTCGCCGACGGCCAGAAGGTAACCTACAAGTTCGACAACCCGTGGGGCGACTTCCCGTCTGCGGCCGCCGGTCTCTTCACGACTGACCCGTACCAGGAGTCCTTCGACGACGGATCGACCCTCTGGGAGATCAACTCCAACGGCCCGTACATGATGGAGGAGGACGAGTTCGACGCCGCAACCGGCGCGACCTTCGTTCGCAACCCGGAGTACGACCCGGCAACCGACTCGACCGACCTGCGCGAGGCTCTGCCCGACCAGTTCAACTTCGAGCTCGTCTCTGACTCCGACGTGCTGTTCCAGCGCCTCGTAGCCGACGCCGGTGAGGACAAGGCTGCGTTCTCGGACGCGAACATCCCCGCGACGTTCTACTCGCAGGTTGAGAGCGGCGCGATCGCAGATCGCACGCTGAAGAGCACCTCGCCGTACACGCGATTCCTCTTCATCAACTCGCTGACGGTCACCGACCCCGACGTGCGTCGCGCTCTCGCGGTCGCTCTGAACAAGGACGGCATGATCCAGGCCTACGGTGGCGACAACTACGGTGAGCCGTCGACGTCGATCGTTTCGAAGGCAGTCTCTGGCTTCGAGGAGAACCCGGCATTCGCTGACGACAACGCCGCGGGTGACGCTGAGGCCGCCAAGGCGCTGCTCGACGGCAAGACCCCGGAGATCACCGTCGCCTACGCGATCAGCCCCACCAACGAGAAGCTCATCCCCGTTATCCAGCAGAGCTTTGAGGCTGCCGGATTCAAGGTGACGCCGCTCGGAATCGCCGCTGACGCAGTCCCCGGCTACTACGGCCAGATGGCTGCCAAGGACAAGAACGGCCAGAAGGTCGACGTGTTCCTCGGTGGCTGGGCAGCTGACTGGCCCTCGATGTCGACCGTGGTCGTGCCGATCCTGCGCTCGAACCCGGCAGACGCCGAGTCCGGCGTTGGCTTCAACTACGGGTTCTACAGCAACCCCGAGGTCGACGACCTGATCGAGCAGGGCCTCGCGGCTACTGACCCGGCAGAGGGAGCCAAGCTGTTCGCGCAGGCTGACGCCATCGCCGGCGCCGACGGTGCGTACATCCCGGTAGTTCAGCAGAACAACTACTTCCTGTACGGCTCGAAGATCGGTGGCTTCCTCCCGGACGTCGCCTCCAGCTTCTACCCGGACTTCGGCTCGATTTACGTCACCGACTCCAAGTAAGTAGCTAGTTCCACCACCGACCGGGTGGGCGCCCCCGCGGCGCCCACCCGGTCCACGGAAAGACCCGAAGGAAATCCTCAATGCTCGCGTTCGTCATCCGCCGAATCCTCGTCGGCGTCGCCATGATCGTCGTGATGATCTTCGTGGTCTTCTCCCTCTTCTTTGCCAGCGGCAACCCCGCGATCAACCAGTGCGGCAAGTACTGCACCCCCGAGAAGCTCGCTGACATCACTGCCCTTCTCGGCTACGACAAGCCGATCCCCGAGCAGTTCACCTCCTTCACCGCCGGCCTGTTCGTCGGTCGCGACTTTCCGGTCAACGACGAGTACCGCGAGAAGCTCATCGCGAACGGCTTCGAGAACCGCATCATCCACTGCGACGCCCCCTGCCTCGGCTACTCGCAGAGCGACCAGAAGACCGTCAACCAGCTCCTGGTCAAGGCTGCTGGCCCCACGCTCTCCCTCGCCGTCGTCAGCTTCCTCATCTGGATTGTCTTCGGCGTGCTCATCGGCGTGCTCGCCGCTGTCAACAAGGGCCGCTGGCTCGACCGAATAGTCGTCGGCTCGACGCTTGTGGTCTACGCTCTCCCGGTCTTCGTGATCGGTACGTTCTTCCTGCAGTATGTTGCGATCAAGTGGCAGCTGTATCCGTATCCACGGTTCGAGGCGTTGAAAGAACCCTCCGACATATTGCCGTGGCTCACCGGAATCCTTCTTCCCGCGCTGACACTGGCCCTCTTCTTCATGGCGGCGTACGTGCGCTACACCCGCGCATTCGTGCTCGAGTCGATGTCGGAGGACTACATCCGCACGGCCCGTTCGAAGGGTCTGCCTGAGCGCACCGTGCTGTTCAAGCACGGTCTGCGGGCGGCGCTCACGCCGCTGGTCACCCTCGCCGGACTCGACTTCGCAAGCCTGCTCGCTGGCGCGATCATCACCGAGAGCGTCTTCAACTACCAGGGCATGGGTGCCCTTGCGGTGAAGGCGAACACTAACCAAGACCTTCCGGTGCTCATCGGCCTCGTCATCGTCGGTGCAACCGCGGTGATCGTGATGAACATCATCGTTGACATCCTGTACGCCTACATTGACCCGCGCGTGCGGGTCACGAAGTGAGCACGCTATGACCCGCCCATTCCTGTCCGTCGAGAACCTCGTCGTGCACTTCCCAACGCCCGACGGCATTGTGCGTGCGACCGACGGCCTCAGCTACACCGTTGAACCGGGCAAGACGCTTGGTATCGTCGGCGAGTCCGGCTCCGGTAAGTCCGTGTCGTCATCCGCGATCCTCGGTCTGCACCGCAACACGAGCGCGCAGGTTAGCGGGCGAATCTGGCTCGACGGCGTCGACCTGCTGAGCCTCAGCGACAGAGAGATGCAGGAGCGTCGCGGCAAGGACGTCGCCATGATCTTCCAGGACCCGCTGTCGGCTCTGCACCCGTACTACACGATCGGTGACCAGGTCGCCGAGGCCTACCGCGTTCACAACAACGTGAGCCGCAAGGCCGCCCGCGACCGCGCGATCGAGATGCTCGACCGGGTCGGAATCCCCAACCCGCACCTGCGCGTTGACGACCACCCGCACCAGTTCTCCGGCGGAATGCGCCAGCGCGCGATGATCGCCATGGCTCTCATCAACGACCCTGAGCTGCTGATCGCCGATGAGCCGACGACGGCCCTCGACGTCACGGTGCAGGCGCAGATCCTCGACCTGCTGCAAGACCTGCAGCGTGAGTTCAACACCGCCCTCATCATGATCACGCACGACCTCGGCGTCATCGCGGAGGTCGCGGACGACGTGCTCGTCATGTACGCGGGGCGCGCCGTCGAGTACGGCAGCACCAAGCAGCTGCTCACCGCACCGGCCATGCCCTACACCCTCGGACTCATCCAGTCGGTGCCCGACCTCTCCAGCGATGTCAACGAGCCGCTGCGACCGATCCCGGGAAACCCGCCGAGCCTGCTCGACCCGCCCAGCGGATGCGCCTTCGCCGCGCGCTGCACCTTCAAGCACCTCGTGCACGATAACCTCCCCGACACTGTCATGCCCGAGCTCGAGGAGATCGCCCCCGGTCACCTCCGCCGGTGCCACCTCAAGGAGCACGACCTGAGCAAGCTCACCCCCATCCCGGCCGGAAGTGTCGCATGAGCGCCCCGCTGCTCGAGGTCAAAGACCTCACCATGCACTTTCCGATTAGGTCCCGCGGGCTCATCCCGCGCACGATCGGGCACGTGCCCGCCGTGGACGGCGTCTCCTTCACCATCGATGCTGGGCAGGCGCTCGGCCTCGTCGGTGAGTCCGGCTCCGGCAAGTCGACGACGGGCCGTCTCGTCACGCGTCTGCACCAGCCGACCTCTGGGCAGATCATCTTCGACGGCGAGGACATCTCGCAGTGGAGCGCCCGCCGGCTCAAGCCGCTGCGCCGCGACATCCAGATGATCTTCCAGGACCCGTACACGTCGCTCAACCCTCGCCACACGGTCGGCGAGATCATCAGCGCCCCGCTCGAGATCCACAACCTCGTTCCCAAGAACGGGCGCCTCAAGCGCGTGCAGGAGCTGCTCGAGATCGTCGGACTCAACCCCGAGCACTACAACCGCTACCCGCACGAGTTCTCGGGCGGCCAGCGCCAGCGCATCGGCATCGCCCGGGCATTGACGATGCAGCCTCGGCTGCTCGTCGCCGACGAGCCCGTGTCGGCGCTCGATGTCTCGATTCAGGCGCAGATCATCAACCTGATGAAGGACCTCCAGAAGGAATTCAACATCGCCTTCCTCTTCATCGCCCACGACCTGGCCATCGTGCGCCACTTCTGCCCGCAGATCGCCGTGATGTACCTCGGCAAGATTGTCGAGAACGCCCCGCGCGAGGAGCTCTACTCCAACCCGCAGCACGGGTACACGCGTGCGCTGCTCTCTGCCGTTCCCGACATGCGACAGGCGGTCACCGGTGGCCGTCGCGAGCGCATTCGGTACAACGGCAAGGAAGAAGTCGTCGCAGCGACACAGCCGTGAAAGGCGCCAAGCCCCGCAGTTACGTCGTCCGTGACACGGGAATAAGCGTCGCCTTCTGGCTCGTGCTCGCTGTTGGCGTTGCGCTTGTCGCCGACCCGATCATTCGCGGCAACCTCTCGCAGATTGCATCGACCGCATCCATTGTCGGTCTAGTGGTCTGGGCTCTCGGCATGGTTCTCTTCCACCCGCACGTTCGCTACGACAAGGAACGCGTGGTCGTAACGAATATTGGGCGCATCTACGAGATCCCGTGGAGCCGCGTCGCCGCGGTCCGACAGGCCCTCACCCTGACCATCGAGCTCGACGACGGCCGCCGAATCAGGGCGTCGGGCGTCACCGCACCGCGCGACCGCGGCCTCATCATGGGAACTCTCACCCGCGGCAAGCTCGGCGCAGGAAGCCTGGAGTTCCACAAGTACGCGGATGCCCTGAGGCTCTTGCAGGACGGCGCCGCCACGAGCGAGGCGCCCGTCGTGTCCCGCTGGGACGTGAAGGCACTGGCTCTCGGTGGAGCGCTCGTCCTTGCGGTGATTGCCGTGCTCGTTGTGTCCAGCATCTCGAATTAGGGTCGTAGCATGAGAGCCCGCAGCGCAACGCTCGTCTTCGACGGCGACTGCGGCTTCTGCACGACAGCGGTCGGCTGGCTCGAGCGAAGCCTTCCGGTGATGCCGCCGACGGTTCCCTACCAGTGGGCCGATCTGGAGAAGCTCGGGCTGACGCTAGATGAGGTCCGCGAGCGCGTCTGGCTCGTCACCCCCGACCGCCTGTACGGCGGCCATCTCGCGGTATCCGCGCTGCTGCGCAAGCAGCCCGACCTGCGCTGGCGGTTCGTAGGCTGGCTTCTGGTCACCCCCGGCTTCAGTCAGATCGCAGCGGTTGGCTACAGTCTCGTCGCCCGCTACCGCTACCTTCTCCCGGGAGGGACACCAGCGTGTCGAATCCCTGGCTAGCGGACTCCACCCCACCGATGTCGCGCCGCCGCATCGGGGCCGAGATCGGCATCGTTCTCGGGCTTTCCCTCGGTGCGAGCGCGGTCTACTCGGTCGTCGCGATCATCGACCTTCTGACCCGCGAGAAGTCGCTCTCGCAGCAGACGGCCACCCTCAACAGGTCACTCAGCGACCGGCAGGTGTTGGATCTCGTCTATCACCTGCTCAGCGTCTTCTTCGATCTCGTACCCGTCGTGCTGGTCTGCTACCTGCTGTGGAACGTTTCGCGGCCCCACCTTGCACGCCTCGGACTGACTTTCGAGCGGCCGGGCCGGGATGCCGGATGGGGTGTCGTTCTCGCCCTCGCCGTCGGGATCCCCGGTCTTGCCTTCTATTTTCTGGGTCGGGTGCTCGGCATCAGTGTTTCCGTGGTTCCCTCGGCCCTCGATGACTACTGGTGGACCGTGCCGGTGCTGCTGCTCACCGCCCTCCGCGCAGCGCTGCAGGAGGAGGTCATCATCATTGGCTACCTCTACCGGCGACTCGGCGAGCTCGGCTGGAACCGCTGGACGATCATCGGCTCCACGGCGCTGCTGCGCGGCAGCTATCACCTGTACCAGGGCTTCGGCGGCTTCGTCGCCAATGCCGCCATGGGAGTGCTCTTCGGCTGGCTGTACACGAAGTACGGGCGGCTGCTGCCGCTCATAGTGACGCACTTTCTGCTCGACGCCGCTGTCTTCGTCGGCTATGCGTGGGCCTACGCGAGCTTCCCTACACTTTTCGGAGTTCCAAGCGCATCCCCTTGACACTCGTTCGAGGGGCATGACACGGTGATGAGGCCGCACAGTGGCGTGCGACCACCTTCGGGTGTGATCGGAACAGGGGTTAGTCCTTGAGCACTGATTTTCAAGTCACCGAAAAGTCCGAGCGTTTTCAGAATCTCAAGCGACGGCATCGAAGTTTCGTCTTTCCCGTGGCCGTTGCCTTCCTCGTCTGGTACTTCGCCTACGTGCTGCTGGCCGACTACGCCCACGAGTTCATGTCAACGCCCGTGATCGGCAACATCAACATCGGCCTGCTGCTGGGTCTCGGCCAGTTCGTGACCACCTTCGCCATCACCACCTGGTACGTCTCCTGGGCCAACCGCCGGCTCGACCCCCTCGCTGAAGAGATTCGCGCCGACCTTGATGCTGGATCAATCAAGGGAGCCGACAAGTGATGCTCCCCTTCGCCGACGCCGCCCCGGCCACCGCCGTCGGTGAGCCCGCGCTCAACATCGGCATCTTCGCCGCTTTCGTGGTCATCACGCTGGCCATCGTCATCCGCGCTAGCCGCAACAACAAGACAGCAGCGGACTACTACGCAGCCGGTCGTTCCTTCACCGGCCCACAGAACGGCACCGCAATCGCGGGCGACTATCTGTCGGCAGCCTCCTTCCTCGGAATCTGCGGCGCGATCGCGGTCAACGGCTACGACGGCTTCCTCTACTCCATCGGATTTCTCGTGGCGTGGCTCGTCGCCCTGTTGCTCGTCGCCGAGCTCATGCGCAACACCGGCCGCTTCACCATGGCCGATGTGCTGGCCTTCCGCCTCAAGCAGCGCCCCGTGCGTATGGCCGCCGCCATCACCACGCTCGTCGTCTGCTTCTTCTACCTCCTCGCGCAGATGGCGGGTGCGGGCGGCCTCGTCTCCCTGCTGCTCGGCATCAACGACAAGCTCGGCCAGGGTCTCGTCATCGCCGTCGTCGGTGCCGTGATGATCGTCTACGTGCTTGTCGGCGGAATGAAGGGCACCACCTGGGTGCAGATCATCAAGGCCGCGCTGCTCATTCTCGGCGCGGGAATCATGACGATCTGGGTGCTCGCGGTGCACGGTTTCAACCTCTCGGAGCTTCTCGGCGCCGCGCAGGCTGCCGCACCGGAAGGCAAGGATGTTCTCGCACCAGGTGCGCAGTACGGCCTGACCGACCTGTCGAAGATCGACTTCCTGTCGCTCGCCCTCGCCCTCGTGCTCGGTACGGCGGGTCTCCCCCACGTGCTCATGCGCTTCTACACGGTTCCCACCGCGAAGGAGGCGCGTCGCAGCGTCGTTTGGGCGATCTGGGCCATCGGCATCTTCTACCTGTTCACCCTCGTGCTCGGCTACGGCGCCGGTGCGCTCGTTGGTTCGGATCGCATCCTCGCCGCCCCCGGCGGGGTCAACTCCGCAGCCCCACTGCTCGCCTTCGAGCTGGGTGGCACCGTCATGCTGGCGATCATCTCGGCGATCGCGTTCGCCACGATCCTCGCGGTCGTTGCCGGTCTGACGATCACCGCGGCGACGTCCTTCGCGCATGACATCTACGCGAATGTCATCAAGCGGGGCAAGGTCTCACCAAATGGCGAGGTGAAGACCGCGCGGATCACGGTGGTCGTCATCGGAATCGTCGCCATTCTCGGCGGCATCCTCGCGCAGGGGCAGAACGTGGCATTCCTCGTCGCGCTGGCCTTCGCGATCGCCGCCTCGGCGAACCTGCCGACGATTCTCTACTCGCTGTTCTGGAAGAAGTTCTCGACCCGTGGGGCCTTGTGGAGCATGTACGGCGGCCTCGGAATCGCGATCTTCCTCATCATCTTCTCGCCCGTGGTGAGCGGCGGGCCGGTGAACCCGGCGACGGGGCTGAGCAGCTCGATGATTCAGGGGGTCGACTTCCACTGGTTCCCGCTGAGCAACCCCGGGATCATCTCGATTCCGGCTGGATTCCTGCTCGGCTTCCTCGGAACGGTCACCAGCCGCCGCCGAGAAGACCCAGCAGTCGCGGCTGAGATGGAGGTGCGCAGCCTCACCGGCCATGGTGCGGAGGGCGCGACCAGCCACTAGTTTCACCGACTTGTGCCGCGCGACGACCAGGGATCGTCGCGCGGCACAACACTGTCCGGGGTCATTTTGCTTCGCGAGCCGATTTCGGACACGCGAGGGGTTTCGGGTGCGCCCCTTGTGTCCGAAATCGGCTCGCGAGCGCTGCGGGGTACTGCGACGCCGATGGATGCGTTGCCGACCTAATCGGCAAAAGCCTCGATGGGCGGGCACGCGCAGAACAGGTTGCGGTCGCCCCAGGCCTGGTCAATGCGGCGCACCGGCGGCCAGTACTTGTTGCGCACCTGACCGCTTACCGGGTAGACCGCCTTCTCGCGGCTGTAGGCGTGCTCCCACTCCCCCACGATGACGGCCTGCGCCGTGTGCGGAGCGTTGCGCAGCGGGTTGTCGTCGGCCGGCCAGCGGCCACTGGCCACCTCATCAGCCTCGATCTTGATGGCGATCATGGCGTCGATAAAGCGGTCGATCTCGACCAGGTCCTCGCTCTCGGTCGGCTCGACCATGAGGGTGCCTGGCACCGGGAACGACATGGTGGGCGCGTGGAATCCGTAGTCGACGAGGCGCTTGGCGACGTCGTTGTTGTCGATGCCGGTGGCCGCCTGCAGGGGGCGCAGGTCGAGGATGCACTCGTGCGCCACGAGCCCGTTGTCGCCCGAGTAGAGCACCGGGTAGTGGTCGCGCAGGCGTGCCGCGACGTAGTTCGCGGCGAGCACCGCGGCACCGGTTGCCTGCTTCAGCCCCTCGGAGCCCATCATGCGCACGTAGGCCCATGAGATCGGCAGGATGCTGGGCGAGCCGTACTTCGCGGCCGACACGATGAACGGGTCGTCGAAGTGCGTCGTGCCGTCTGCGCCGGGCAGGAAGGGCGCGAGGTGCGCCTTCGCTGCCACCGGCCCGACACCGGGGCCACCACCACCGTGCGGGATGCAGAAGGTCTTGTGCAGGTTGAGGTGCGAGACGTCGCCACCGAAGTCGCCATATCGCGCATACCCGAGCAGGGCGTTGAGGTTGGCGCCGTCGACGTAGACCTGGCCGCCGGCCGCGTGCACCGCATCCGTGATGGATCGCACCTCGTGCTCGTAGACGCCATGGGTGCTGGGGTACGTGATCATCAGCGCGGCGATGGTCTCAGCGTGCTCGGCGATCTTGGCCCGCAGGTCGTCAAGGTCGACGTTACCGAGCTCGTCACAGGCGACGACGACGACCTTCATGCCGGCGAGAACCGCGCTGGCCGCGTTTGTTCCGTGCGCAGACGACGGGATGAGGCAGACAACACGCTGGCTGTCGCCGTTGGCGAGGTGGTAGCCCCGAATCGCGAGCAGACCGGCGAGCTCGCCCTGGCTGCCCGCATTGGGCTGCAGCGAGACGTTGTCGTAGCCGGTGACCTCGGCCAGCCAGCCCTCGAGCTGGCTGATGAGCTCGCGGTAGCCGACGGTGTCGTTGTCGGGGGCGAAGGGGTGGATGCCCGCAAACTCCGGCCAGGTCACCGCCTCCATCTCGCTGGCGGCATTCAACTTCATGGTGCAGGATCCGAGCGGGATCATGCCGCGGTCGAGCGCGTAGTCCTTGTCGGCGAGGTACTTGAGGTAGCGCATCATGCTCGTCTCCGAGCGGTGCGTGTTGAAGACCGGGTGCGTGAGGTACTCCGACGCGCGGTTCAGCGACGAGTCGATGGGCGACGCCGGGCGCCAGCTGCCCTTCTCACGGCCGGCAACCGGCTCGACGCCGAGGGGCGCGAGAATCGCGTCAACGAGCTCTGCGTCGAGGGCACTGACCTCGTCGAAGCTGAGGCGCACGGTGTCGTCGTCGACGAGGCCGTAGAGGATTCCAGCGTCGTAGGCAGCGGCGACGACCTCAGCGGCACGCCCGGGAACGCTCACCAGGAGCGTGTCGAAGTAGGACTCGTGCAGCACCGTGACGGAGGAGGCGCGCAGCCGGGCCGCGGCGTTGACCGTCGTGCCGTGCACGTTCTGCGCGATCGTCTTGAGGCCCTGCGGCCCGTGGTAGACCGCGTACATGCCGGCCATCACGGCGAGCAGCACCTGCGCGGTGCAGATGTTCGACGTGGCCTTCTCGCGGCGGATGTGCTGCTCGCGCGTCTGCAGCGAGAGGCGGTAGGCGGGGTGGCCCGCGGCATCCTGCGATACGCCGACGAGGCGTCCGGGCAGCTGGCGCTCGAGGCCGGCGCGCACCGCCATGTAGCCCGCGTGGGGACCGCCGAAGCCCATCGGCACGCCAAAGCGCTGCGAGGAGCCGACCGCGACATCCGCACGGAGCTCGCCCGGCGACTTCACGAGCGTCATGGCGAGCAGGTCGGCCGCGACAACGGCGACACCACCCTGCTCCTTGACCGCCGTGATGACGGCGCTGGGGTCCCAGACGCGGCCCGAGGCTCCGGGGTACTGGATGAACACGCCGAAGGCAGGCTCGATGGTGGAGAAGTCGGTCTCGACGAGCGAGATTCCCACGGCCGCAGCGCGGTTGCGCAGCAGCGCCTTCGTCTGCGGGAAGGTGTCGGCGTCAACAAGAAAGCTGTTCGATTTCGAGCCGGACGCGCGGCGCGCGAGCAGCATGCCCTCGACGACCGCGGTCGCCTCGTCGAGCATGGAGGCGTTGGCCGTTGCGAGGCCCGTGAGGTCCGCGACCATCGTCTGAAAGTTGATGAGGGCCTCGAGGCGGCCCTGCGAGATCTCCGGCTGGTACGGCGTGTAGGCGGTGTACCAGCTGGGGTTCTCGAGCACGTTGCGCTTGATCACGGCGGGGGTGATGGTGTCGTAGTAGCCGAGGCCGATCATCGAGCGGTGAACGCGGTTCTTCGACGCGAGGGCGCGCAGCTCGACGAGAGCCTGGCGCTCGGATGCGGCGGCGGGGATCACCGAGTCGGCGATGGGGCCGACCGCAATCGCGTCGGGCACGGCGGCGGTGACGAGCGCGTCGACCGAGTCGTAGCCGAGGGTGGCGAGCATGCGAGACTGCGCCGCGTCATCCGTACCGATGTGACGAGCGGAGAAGGGAGCCGACATTACTCGCCGACCAGCGCCGTGTACTCGGTGTAGCTCATGAGCGCCGGCAGCGACGCGAAGGTGACCTTGATCAGCCAGCCCTCACCGAAGGGGTCGCTGTTGACGAGCGACGGGTCATCGACCACGGCAGAGTTCGCCTCGGCGACGGTGCCGTCGACGGGGGCGAAGAGCTCGCCGACCGACTTGGTCGACTCGATCTCGCCGACGACGGAGCCGCTCGCGACGTCAGAGCCCACGGCTGGCAGCTCAACGAAGACCACGTCGCCCAGCTTGTCGGCCGCGTAGGCGGTGATGCCGACGGTGGCAGTGTCGCCATCCACCAGCACCCATTCGTGCTCGGCGGTGTACTGGAGGGTGGTTGCGTCAGCCATTACTTGGACTCTCTCTTGTAGAAGGGCAGTTTCACTACGGTTGCGGCGATGCGCGTTCCACGCACATCGATCGCAAGATCTGGGGAGTCGACCGCGTCGGGGTCGACGTAGGCCATCGCAATCGGATAGCCCAGGGTCGGCGACAGGGCGCCGCTCGTGATCACGCCGACCTCGCGGTCGCCGTCGACGACGAGGTAGCCGGCGCGCCCCGCGCGCTTGCCCTCCGTCGTCAGGCCAACAAGAACACGAGCATCGGATGCGGGGCCGGCCTCCGAGGCGGCCCTTCCGACAAAGTCCCCCTCCTTCGACAGCGCGACGACCCGGCCGAGGCCGGCCTGAGCCGGCAGCGTGTCGATGCCGAGCTCGTGACCGTACAGCGGCATGCCGGCCTCGAGGCGCAGGGTGTCGCGGCTCGCCAGGCCCGCGGGGGTCAGCTGCTCGCCTCCCGCCGCCAGGAGCGCCTTCCACAGGTCGGCGGCGTGCTCGACGTTGATGTAGAGCTCGAAACCGTCTTCGCCGGTGTAGCCGGTGCGAGCAACGAAACAGCGCGCACCCTGCCAGCTGGTCTCGTGACCCCAGTAGTACTTGAGCTCGCTGAGGTCATCGCCGATGACCTTCTCGACGATGGAACGCGAGACGGGGCCCTGCACGGCGATGAGCGAGACGAGCTCGCTCTCATCAGAGATGGCGACCTTGAAGTTCTCGGCGCGCTCCTGCAGGGCCATCATCACGGGATTCCGATTGCCGGCGTTTGCCACAACGAGGAACGCCGACGGCCGGTCTCCCCCGCGATAGACAACGAGGTCGTCAATGATGCCGCCCTCGTCGTTGAGCAGCAGCGAGTACTTGGCCTGGAGGGGCGCGATGGCCGACAGCTTGCCGGCGAGGGCGTAGTCGAGGAAGGCGGCGGCATCCGGCCCGTCCACGCGAATCTCTGCCATGTGCGAGATGTCGAAGATGCCCGCGCTCGTGCGCACCGCGTGGTGCTCGGCAAGGTCGCTGCCATAGCTGACCGGCATCTGCCAGCCGGCGAAGTCGGTGAAGCTCGCGCCCGCGGCGACGTGCAGCGAGTGGAGGGGGCTAAAGCGTTGGGGCACGGAGTTCTCCTTAGCGTGTGACGCGGGCAGAACTCCCTCTCTGTCATGTGCCTGAGAGCTTCGCCAGCTGTGCTGACTTTCACCGTGGGCGGGTTCTCGAAGAACCTCTTTTCAGAGCGGCCTAAGCGGTGCGGTACATGAACCTGAGAGATTGGCAGGGAGGCTTGCTCCTTCGGTGTCGGAACTGTCTCCGACTCTCCCGCATCGCGTTGTGCGGCCCGGTATTTGATTGTGCGTTCAGCCTACCGGGTGCCGTGTTTCGCGCGTGCTACGAATCGATCGCCGCGATGGTCGTCATGACCAGGGTGATCGCGCCATCCGCGTCAGTTCTCTCGAGCCGAAGGCTCACCGCACCGAGGTCGTCAACCGATTCGCGATGCGTTCCCCCACACGGGATGCGGTAGTCACCGCAGACCCAGAACCGCCGGTCGGCCAGCCCCTGGCCGTCACGCTCGATCACGACGGCGGCGTGGGTAGCAAGCAGCTCGCCCAGCCGCGCGTTGGCCGCACCCTCGATGTCGCCCTCGAGTGCGGCGGGCACGAAGCCCTTCTTGCGCAGCGACTTGCCGACCCGGTAGACATCGACCGAGCCGTTCTCGCCAATCGTCGAGGTCTCGATGGCGAGGGCATCGAAGTTGGGCGAGCCGGCAGCGTCGAGCGCCACCTCCTTCGACCAGGCTCCGGCGAGCGCGTGGTTGAGGGCGAGCGAGGCGAGGTGGCAGACGGTGTGACCGGTCGAGAGCGCGCGCCGGTAGGCCTCGTCGACGACGACCTCGACCGTGCCGCTGACCGGCTGCGCGAGAATGTGCACGACGACGAAGGCCCAGCCGGGCTCCCCCTTGCGCACGGGGATGTCGCGGCCGATGTACAGGGCGGAGCCGTCGGTCGCACCGACGATCGCATCCAGCACCGGCTGACCGGCGAGCGTGCCGCGGTCGGCGCCCTGGTCGGGCCACGTGTGGTCGACCGGGTGGAAGGCGGTGCGGTCGAGCAGCACGGCAATGCGCCCGTCGGGCAACGATTCGGTGTGCAGCACCTCTGACGTGCACACGGTGGCGCCGTCGGGATAGGTGACTACGGTGTCAGCGGATGGCAGCATCCGGCAACCGTACATCGATCCGCGTAGCCTTGAGACATGCCCGAGAAGATCACGATGTACGGCGCCGACTGGTGCTCCGACTGCCGCCGTTCCAAGGCCCTGCTTGACGCCGAAGGCGTCGACTACGACTACGTGGACATCGAGCAGAGCGCCGAGGCCGCGGACGCCGCGAAGGCCATCAGCGGTCGCACGAGCATTCCGGTGATCGTCTTCACCGACGGCTCGTTCCAGGTCGAGCCGAGCAACGCCGAGCTGCTGGCCAAGCTCTAGCGCGAACGGCTGCGCAGGCGCACGTATAGCGCCAGAACCCGGGGCACCACCAGATACACCGCGAGAGGCACGACGACCGCGGTGAGCACGAGCGCGCGCAGCACCGGGTGCCAGTCGGCGCTGACCGGCGCCATTAGCGTCATCCCGAGGGAGACGAGCGGAAAGATCGTGAGCCACGTCGCGAGGGCGCGAACGTGCACGGACGGAACGACGGGGGTGGGTGTGGTTGTGGCCATTTCTATCTCCAACTGTTTGGTTGGCAATAACGTACTGCGCCATCCGATTAATTGCAACTAGATAGTTGGAATTGATCTAGACTGACGATATGGCCTGGGATGTGGAGCGCACGAAACAGCTGCTTCTCGACGCGGCAACCGCCGAGTTCAGCGCGTACGGCATGGCTGGCGCGCGCATCGACCGCATCGCGGCGAGCGCGGGTGTCAACAAGGAGCGCATCTACCAGTACTTCGGCAAGAAGAGCGAGTTCTTCGGCATCGTGCTCGAGCGCCAGCTGGCCGCCGTCATGGACGCGGTCACAATCATCGGGACGGGCGTCGAGGCCATCACCGACTACACCGGCAAGGTCTTCGACTACCAGGTCGAGCACCCCGAACTCGCTCGGCTGACCTTCTGGGAGGGGCTCGAGTGCGACCGCCCCACCGCCGAAGACAAACGCCGGGCCGCCTCCGACAGCAAAGTCGTGCTGGTGCAGCAGGCGCTGCCGACAATCAGCCAGGCGGATGCCCGCGACCTGCTGCTGACAATCCTCACGCTCGCCGACGGTTGGCAGGTGCTGCACACCCTCGACCGCCTCTACACGGGAACCGTCACGCGCGATGCCGCACGCAATGCCAGCCGGAGAAAGGCCGTCGTCGCAGCCATCGACGCCCTCGTGCGCGACCTAGTTGCCGAGTAGCTCTTCGGCTGCCAGCGTGAGCTCGATCGTCGAATCGAGCAACTGCCGCATGGAGGTGGCGCGCAGCAGCTGCAGCTGGTCGAGCTGCTCAAGCGGTGCGATCGCGGCGAGCTGCCAGCAGGCCGCCGCCGGGTCGTCATCGAGCTCCACCGTCGCCGCCCACTGCGACGCGCCGAACTCGCTCGCGCGAGCGAGCACGCGGCGCACGATCTTCTCGGCGCGCTCGAAGAGCGGCTGCAGGTCATCCGCCCATTCCAGCTCGGCGAGATAGCGAACATCCGCGCGTGGATGCGGCTCGTCGGCGAGCCACTGCACGATCTCGAACCGGCGCTCGCCCTGCGTCATCATCGCGATGAAGTCGGGCGCGGCCTCAAGCTCGGTGATCTGCGCGACGGTGCCGATGTCGAAGGTCGCTCCTCCTCCGCCCGACTCTTGGCCGCGTTCGATGAGGGCGACCCCGAACTCCGACGGCTCCTGCTGCAGAATGCGCGAGAGCATCACCAGGTATCGTTCCTCAAACACGCGAAGAGGCAGCGGCATGTATGGAAAGAGCACCGTTCCCAGCGGGAACATCGGCAGCTCGGTCATCAGTCCACCCGCGCGACGACCCCGCGCAGCCCTTCGATCGTGTCGCGGGCGTCGGCGACCCCCTGCCGAATCGACTTGGCGGAACTCGCGGTGATGCCCGCCTCGATCGCGTCGACGTCCTTCTCGAGCTGCGCAAGTCCGTCGGCCCAGTCCCCCTCGATCGATGCGGGCGCCTCATGGCCGAGCAGCTGGCTCGTGTTGTAGTTGAGCTCGACCGCATTGGTCAGCAGACGCCAAAAGCCGTCCTCGTCGAGGGTGGTCTCCACGTCGTCGAGGTCATCCTCGAAGTCCTCAAGGTCGCGGTTGGCAACCCGCACGAAGGCCGAGTCGTCCTGGGTGTCGACTTCCTCGGGCTCGCCGGTGGGCGTTGCACCCTGCTCGGGCTCCGCCGTCGGCGTCTCGGGGGTGACGAGGTGAGCCACTCCCCACCCAGCACCAAACGCGAGCAGGATG